>Ga0315277_10013754_pt1 | contig 10079 bp, 7 predicted proteins | sample YL17G05_15_MG_FD_203695 | JGI IMG/M metagenome (GOLD analysis project Ga0315277, IMG submission 203695) | Sediment microbial communities from Yellowstone Lake, YNP, Wyoming, USA - YL17G05_15 | ecosystem: Environmental > Aquatic > Freshwater > Lake > Sediment | place: USA: Wyoming | collected...
GTACGACTTCACCGGTCTCTATAACGTCTCGGGTATAGAGGTATACAACGTGTCCTGGTACAACGACGCCGGCGACTGCGTGGTGTACGAGTTTCAGACCTACAGCTGGTACATGCCCGAGGGCTACACCGGCAAGGGCTTCGACGAGTGGGTATTGATCATGAACCCGGGCGAGGACACAGCCCAGGCGAGGGTGGTCTTTCAGACCCTCGCCGGCGAGGTGGAGGGGCCGCTGATCTTCGCGCAGCCGGGCTCGCGGGTCACGGTACACGTGAACGAGTGGGTGCCGGAGAAGCACGTCTCCACCATGGTCACCGCGATAGATGGGGCGCCTATCATGGCCGAAAGGGCCATGTACATGTACGAGACCAGCGACGGCAAGTGGGGCGCGCACGATTCCATCGGTATCCTGACCCCCAGCCCGGTATGGTATCTGCCCGAGGGCGCGACCTATGCCGGCTTCGACGAATGGGTGCTCATCCAGAACCCCAACAATGTCCCGGTGCAGACCAAGGTGCAGTTCCTGGAGCGGGGAGGGGTGGCCAGGGAGTTCACCACGCAGATAAGCGCGACCAGCCGCTATACCGTGCACGTCAACGAGTACGTGCCCAACACGGAGATATCCACCCGGGTGGAATCCCTCACCGAAGCGGGAGGGGTGCTACTGCCGGTGTTCGCCGAACGGGCCATGTACATGAACACGAGCGACGGCAAGCGGGGCGCCCACGACTCTATCGGGCTGTCCACGCCGGCGCGGGAATGGTACCTGCCGGAGGGCACCACGCGCCCCGGCTTCGATGAGTGGGTACTGGTGATGAACCCCAACGCTGCCGGGACCAATGTACGCGCCACTTTTCTCACGCCCGAGGGGGTCGGGGGCAACTACGATTTTTACATGGCGCCCAACTCCCGCGGTACCGTTCACGTCAACCAGTTCCTCAACGACAAGGACATCTCCACGGTGGTCACGTCGCTGGACGGGGCGGGCATCCTGGCGGAGCGCGCCATGTACATCAACACCACGGATGGGAAGCGGGGAGCCCACGACTCTATCGGGGCCTACCAGACCGCGACCTTCTGGTACCTGCCCGAGGGAACCACCCGTCCCGGTTTCGACGAATGGGTGCTGATACAGAACCCCAATCCCATACAGGCCGATGTGAAGGTGACTTTATTGGGGCCGAGCGGGCCTGCCAGGCAGATCACTTTTACCATGCCACCCAGCAGTCGCCAGACCGTGCACGTCAACGAGTTGGTCAACAACCTGGACGTCTCCACGGTGGTGGAGTCTACTGGCGCCGTACCCGTGGGCATACTGGCGGAACGGGCCATGTACATGTGGACGTCCGACCACAAGCAGGGCGCCCACGACTCCATAGGCATCCCCCCCTTCTAGCGGGGTCACCCCTCCACACCGGGGGTCAGCCCTCCATTTTCCACACCGGGGGTCAGCCCGGAGCGGAGCGACGTGGCGATCAGGCCAGGCGTCCACAGAATCCTATAAGGTCAGTCCCTAACACCCGTCATTTCATAGCACTAGTAGAGTTCTAGGTTTTCTCCCGGAAGTGTGGGTAGAAGTGGGATTATGGTAGTTACCCTTGGGGTCAGGTCCCAAAACCTGAATCTGTGATTATAAAGAAACGCTGATCAAAACACTTGAAAAACTCAAGTTCTAAATCTGACCCAACCACGCATCTGCAGCCATCATTTCCGCTATCCACACTTCTCGGAGAAGAACCGAGTTTTGACCATGTAAATGGCTTATCTTCTCTCAGATGGCTGGAAGCGGGGATCTAGAAGCGGCGGCGTCCTCTCAGCATATGTCCCGGCATGTGCAGCAGGCCGCGGGCCCGTTCACGCGGTGTGTCGGAGAGGGCAAAGAAGATGAGGTTTGCGAAGGAAAAGGAGCGGGAGCGATGATCGGGCAGGGCGGCCGCCGGCAGAGCCCACAGGAACATCTTCATGGGCGTATAAGAGGGGAGCAGGGAGTCGAGCATACCGGGCGGTATGGCGATGCCCCCGTTTATCTCCGCAAGGAAGCGCAGCCCGGGACCTACGAAACTGCGCACTTCCCAGCGCCGGCACCAGGCTTCGACCTCACCCCAATCCATCTCGGCTGTGCACAGTATCTCCAGGACATCGCGGAACTTGACCAGGCGCGCGTAGCGGTGGTTTACCGCTACATCAAGCAGGGTGGTGATGACCTGGTGCTCCGGGCACAAGGCCCAGAGGCGCATCCCCTCCACCTCCTCGGGGACAGCGTTCGACCAGAGGTCCTCGGCCCGGAAGCTGGTGCGGCTCTCGTACTCCTCGGGCCAGTGCATGCCGATATGGATGTCGATCTCCATGATGGTGTCGGTGCCTTCCATGGGGAGGAAATATACGGTGTAGGCGGGGGCAGGGACAAAAGATGGGCGGTCCGGGGCGGGCTGAAACCCTGCTCCCAGCAGCGCTTCGTTCAAGCCCGAGAGCGCCTCGGGCTCCACCAGGAGGTCCAGATCCTTAAAGGCGCGGGCGCTCTTAATCCCGTATATCCGGGAAGCGAGATAGAACCCCTTGAGGGGAACCGCGCGTATTCCCGCCGCCGCCAGGGCGTCCAGTGCCTTCACCGCTCCATAGTGGATTATGGCGGTACGCGCCATCTCCCGCGCGTGAGCTTGCGACCACCGGGCCGCGAGTTCCGGCGGCAAACCCAAGGGGTGGCCCGATTCCAAGCAGTCGGAAGAGATGAGATGGAGCAGGGGTTCGAGCTCGTGGTAGATAGCGTTCTCGACCAGCCCGTCCATTTCACGTGGGGGTATCCTCTCTGCCAGACGAGAGAGCAGGGCAGCCGCGTGTTGGTCTCCGAACCTGTAGGAGACCGCGGCAAGCAGAAACCTGCTTGCATCACCCGTCGATCTGCGACCCAAGCAAGAACCTCTCAGTATCTCGATCCCAATGTAGCTTTCGACCGTTGCTCGTATAGACCCCCTCCCATTCTATCCGAAAGAAAGGCCAAAGGAAGAGCGTAGGGGGCTGACCCCATGTCCCCGTGTCCGGGGCTGACCCTATCGGTTATACTGGTGGCATGAAAGAGGTTCAGCAGTCCTGGCTGATGGAGATGTGGAAAATCAAGGGAAAGAGCTGGCGCGAAGCGGCACGCCTTTATGCCCGATCCGGGGTCGCCCTGCTGCGCGCGTTCCTCTTCCCGGCCGTGGAGATGCGCAGGCTGGATGACCGCATAGTGCAACGCCAGCGGGCCCCCGAAGACGCGGTACTACGCCGCACCGGCAAATGGTTCGCCGCGCTGGACAGGCTGAGGCTGCGGCCGTCCTGCCTGGTCCGCTCGCTGACCCTGGCGCGGGTGCTACGCAGGGAAGGTTACGACGCTCACCTGGTCTTTGGCGTGCGCAGCGACAACGGCGATATGGATGGGCACTGCTGGGTTGCGGTGGATGGTAGGCCGGTCACCGAGGCGCCGGCCAGCTTCAAGGAACTACGGCATGAATAAGGATATTGATGCGACGCCGGATCTGAGCCCCCGGGCGAGGTTGCGGCGCGTCGAGGGGATAGCATGGCGCATGATCGATGGGGAGGCGGTCCTGGTCAACGTGCGCAGCGATGAGGTCATGCATCTAAATCCCGCCGCCTCCTTCCTGTGGTCCAGCCTGGACGGGCAGGCATCACTTGAAGAAATCGCACAGTCCGTGACCGGCGAATACGATGTAGACCTGGATACGGCACTGACCGATATGGTCGCTTTCGCGGGCAGCCTCGTGGAGCAAGGAGCGGCAGAGATTGTCGAGCTGGAGTAGCACTTATCTCATCGCCGGGATGCGCCTGGAGATCGCTTCGTCTGCAGGAGACCCGACCGCCTTCTTCCCGCGAGCCATGCCTGATTTCACCTCCCGCGAGTCAGGAACCGCCGACCTCGCCATCTTTTTCAGCGCCGACGAGGAGGCGCAGGCCGACCCGCTGCGGCGCTTCTTCCCTTCCCACTTCACCCTGGAGGCAAGCGGCGAGGGGTTGTCCTTCGATGGCAAGGGAGCCAGGAGCAAACACATGGGCTTCATATCCGCAGGTTGTTCCAAAGCGGAGCTGGGGCTGCCTCATTTGGACCGCCCCTGGCGCATCGCTGAAGAGGAAGAAGCGGTGCGCGAGGCGATACAAGCCTTCGTCAGGGCTTGCCTGCAGTGCCGCCTCATGGAGGAGGAGGGCACCTTCATGCACGCAGCTGGTGTGTCCTGGGAGGGCAACGGTTATGTCTTCACGGGCCACACGCGGGCCGGCAAGACCACCCTCAGTCGCGAGTTCCCCACCGAGACCGTGCTCGGAGATGACCTGGTGGTGGTGCGTAAGAATCGGGGAGGATTCACGCTATATGGAACGCCCTGGCCGGGAAGGGAGGGGGGGACGGTAGCCTATGGAGGAGCGCCGCTGCGGGCGGTCTTCAACCTCCACCCCGAGCTGGAAACCGGCTTATATCGCCAATCTCCCGCAGAGGCCCTGGCCGAGTTGGCCACCAATGCGCCCCGCCTCGAGCACGCAGAGGAGGAAAGCAAGCTCCTGGCGGCATTTTCAAGTCTGGTGCAAGCCGTTCCGATATACAGGTTGAGCCTGAGGCTCGGCGATGACGCCATACCTTATTTGCGGCAAGTCTCTTCAAAGGTAGGTGGAGGCGATAGAGAAATTAGACCTTGAGTTCATCGATAAGATCTTCCGGGACAGCGTCCCCTATTCGGGCAGCCTGGAATTGACCCACCGCTGCAACCTCACCTGTCGCCACTGCTACCAGTTCTCGCCAAGGAACGAGGCAGAGCTCGACACGGGGCAATGGATAAAGGTCATGGAAGATCTCGCCGCGGCAGGCTGCCTCTTCCTCTCCTTTACCGGGGGAGAACCACTCCTGCGCGAGGACTTGCCGGAGCTTATCCGCGCGGCTGCAGCCATGGGATACGTGCTCACCCTGCAGACCAACGCTGTTCTCCTCGATGCCGCCTTCGCGCGCATGCTGGGCGAGCTGCCTACCCTGCGGGTGGACGTGAGCATCTACGGCGCGAACCCCACCACCCACGACCGCTTCACGGGCATGGACGGATCCTTTGCCGCCGCGCGCCGCGCCATGGAGCTGCTGAGAGATAACGGGGTCCCGCTCTTACTCAAGGTCACGGTGGGCGGCTTCAACGTTGATGAGGTAGAGGATATCGCGGCCTTGGCCGATTCATTGGGCGTTAAGGCCAGATTCTCCTCATTGATCTTCTCCCGCAACGATCGTGACACCACACCGACCCGGCTGCGCCTGGACGATGCCGGGCTGGAGCGCTTCATGCGGTTCGAGACGCAGTATATGCTGAATAACCTGGGGGAGCTCATGGGAGTTGATGTAGAGGGACTGGCATACGAGGACCTTTTCGGGTATCTTCACAAATGCGCCATCGACCCCACGCAGGTACAGAGCAAGAACCGGCGCTATTGCGGGGGAGGAAGAACGGCATTCGCCATCAACCCCTATGGTGATGTATATCCTTGCATCGCCTTCCCCCTTGTGGTAGGAAATGTTTTACAGGATAATATTGATGATATATGGAAGAATTCTCAGGAGCTCATGCATCTAAGAGGGCAGGAGGACGATCTTCCACTAGAGTGTAAGGAGTGTAGTCTGCTGGAGAAATGCGCGATCTGCAGGGCTTTATCCTTCCTCGAGGAAGGAGAGATAATGGCCTTCAGCCAGGAGAGATGCAGGCAGACTCGCACGCTGGTAAAGGTATTGAAACATGAAGGATCCCTCAGCTGACAAAAAGGCATACGAAAAGCCGCAGATGAGCGTGATGCGTATCAACCGCTTCTTCTTTGGGGCTTGCCAGATGGACTTTATAAGCTGCTACTCCCAATATATGTTCCTCCCGGGCGCAGCGAAATGCCAATGACAGAACCCGCCAACGATGACCCCCATGCTTTCTGAACGCCCTTATTATTATCATTGTATAAGTGCCATTAGATGACCTGTTGATCCGTGTCTGCATCCATGCGCTTTTCACCGCCGCATAGGCAGCTTTCGCAGCTGTAAGCGGCCGAAACCCGGGTCTGCGGGGAATAAACAATCGCTCCTGTCGTATATTAAGGTGCACGCAGAAAAGGCCGACAAATAGCGAAAGAGGAAGACCAGAAAGTAAGGCTGGAGAACGAGATGCAAGGGTCCTGGAAACATATAGCGGCGAGCGCATCGATCACCGCGGTTTTTATTATCTGCGCGTTAGCCCTTACTATCTCTACGGTCCCTGTGACCTCTCCGCCGCTTCAGGCGTCTCAGGGCGGACAACCCGTTTCCCTTGCAGCCTCTTTCACCGATCTGGTGCAGGCGTTGGGCGTGGCGTCTGAAACGGCCGCTGCGGAAGAACCCACGGCGCCAGCGCCCGCGGTCGAAACTGCGGCGCAGCTGGCCCCCGCAACGGCCGCGCCTGCTAAGGCCGCGCCGTCTCGCAGCTCCCGGTTAGCAGGTCCTAACTGACAGCCCATCCACCCCCCTAAATGCGCCGCTGGCACCCTATATGTCCCGTATCCCGGATTTTTATATGCAGCCTTTGAGTTATCACCGTTAATAGAGGCGTGAGACAAAAGAAAGCTCCCGCAAGGGATTGAGATAGAAAAGGTTTCTCGCAATAACGTAGGAGGCGAGGAAAGGCTGGCAAAAACGTAGCTCACAAGGCAGCCTGCAAAAGCGTGGCCGACGAACAGAGGCCGCCCGTATGGGCGGCCTCGCCATGTATATGCGCATATGCTGGGCTCGAGCGATGGATTGCACATCCCGGGGGATAAACGGACGTTTCAGCCGGTAACCGGTTTAAAACCGCAGATCCTTTCGATTTCACCTCCGAGCCCTTTCCCACAGCCTTTTCCCAGAATTTGAAGGACATAATGTGCGAAAGGGGATTTCATGGAGATATAGGGTAGATTTAGAATTGTATTGATCGCTCTGATATGTTTTAGGTAGGTTAGATCATGTTAAATGGCTATTATGTGTAATACGATAAGTATATAATATTAGTGAAAAATTAATTTGACATGACCCGGTTTCGCTCACGAAGAGAGGTTGAAGTAAAGGAGTAGGAGATGAAAAGGATAACACTTATAACCGTTTTGTTGTCCCTGGTCCTCGTCGCATCGACTTCTCCAGGCGTGGCGGATTCCGCCTACAAGGTGCCCACCGCCAACCCCTCCTTCACGCGCGGCTCCCTCGTCTCCGGTTCCTTTTTGAACGTCCAGACGAACGACAATACCTATATGAGGGTGCGCGAAAGCGCGGTGTTGTTTTTCTTCTATTTCTTCGATTCGACCTGGGCAAGCTGGCAGTCCTTCACCGAGGCCTCGCGCAGCAAGCTGGTGGATATCCAGATCGAGCTGGTGGGTTACCAGTCGGACACCGCCGAGAGCTGGTATGTGCAGTTCTACAACTACAACACGTCCGCGTGGGACTCTACCTGGTATGCCCTGGGGAGCCTCCCCACCTCCCCGAAGGGGACCCGGCAGGTCGCGGTGGGCAGTGCCGCGCGCGCGCGCACCTTCGTGAGCGCCGCGGGGGCATTCCGGCTCAGGCTGGCGGATGCCGGCACCGCCGGCGGCAGCTGGGAGACGACCCAGACCAACCTCTACATCGACCTCCTGCGCGCCCAGTTCCTGTACGATGTCACACCCCCCGTCTCGAGCGTGACCGCCCCCACAAACGGGGAGCAGACCAGGGCCCACTCATATACCATAACGGGCACGTCTTCCGATCCCGCGCCGGATGCCAGCGGAGTAACCGCGGTGGACGTCTCGGTTGACGGGGGAACGAGCTGGAACCCGGCCGTCCCCTCGGCACCGGGCAACTACTCCACCTGGTCCTACGCGTGGAACCCGATCCCCGGGGAGGGGACTTACAACATCCGCAGCCGCGCCCGTGACGACGCGGGCAACGTGGAGACGCCGGGCCCCGGGGTTAACCTGATCGTGGACTGGACCCCGCCCGTGGTTGCGGGCACCTCGCCGGCTAACGGGCAGACGAACGTGGCCGTGACGGCCGTGATGCAGGCCACCTTCACCGAGGCCAACGGCATGAAGGCGAGCACCATAGACTCTTCCACCTTCCTGGTGAAGAAAGGAGGGGTTGGGGTTGCCGGCAGCGTGTCCTACGACCCGGGCTCCAAGACCGCTCACTTCGATCCCACTGGCGATCTCTCCTACGGCACTTTCTACACCGCGACCTTGACCACGGGCATAACCGACCAGGCGGGAAACCCCCTGGCATCGGATTACACCTGGACCTTCACAACCGCCCCCGTGCCGCCCCCCTATATACTTGCGGGCGACTCGGGATGGCAGAAAGTAGGCACGTGGAAGGTGGAAAAATACACCCAGCTGCCGGAGCCCTATACCGGGCCGGCCGACCTCCTGGTGGCCAACGATGCCGGCGCCACCGCGACCTACACCATCCCCGCCGGCTATGCGAGATTGGAGGTCGCTTCCTCCAAATACTGGACGAGCGGGATCGTCGAGGTCTACCTTGACAGCAGCGTACCGGTGGCCACCGTGAACCTGAACAGCGAAACGACCACGTGGGGACAGGTCATCTATACCAACGAGGGATTGGACCCCGGTGTTGCGCACACCCTGACCATAAGGGCCATGGGCTCGGGCGGCCCCGGCGGCGACCTCTGGTTTCTCCATTTCGTGAACGTGCAGTGGTTGAGATACTGGTGATCCGTTCAAGATACGCCCGGTGCGGGGAGCCTCCGCTTCCGCGAAGGCTCCTTAATATATGCAATAGGAGCATTCAGACGGGGCCTAGGTTTTAACTTGCGCCCTGGCCGCCGTGCTCACTCCCGGTTATGGGGCCTAGCTGACGTCCCATCCACCCCCCTGAATACGCCGTCCGCGCCCTATATGTCCCGAATCCCGGATTTACATGTTCGGCTCCTGAGTTGTCCCCGTTAATAGAGGGGTGGGACAAAAGGAAGCTCCCGAAAGGGATCGAGATAGACAAGGTTTCTACCGATAACGTAGGAGGCGAGGAAAGGCCGGCAAAACCGTAGCCTACAAGGCAGCCGACAAAAGCGTGGCCGACGAACAAGAGGCCGCCTTACAGGGCGGCCTCGCCACCGGCGGGCAAGATCAGATCTGGGATGTGAACACCAGGCAGGCCGACTTGACCGCCCCGGTATTGCTATTGATGGGCAATGTCGTGTACCGAAGTTATAATGTTCCATAAGATGCCAGGAAAAGGTAATATGAAGCGAAGGAGCGGAAGATGAAGAATATAGCGCGGATAACCTTTCTTGTGTCCCTGGTCCTGGTCCTCGTCGCATCGACTTCTCCTAGCATGGCGGATTCCGCCTACAAGGTACCCACAGCCAACCCCTCCTTCACGCGCGGCTCCATTAGAAGCGGATCGTATACAGATGTACAGACGGTCAATAACGTCTACATGAGGGTGCGCGAGGCTCGAGTTAGCGGGGTCTGGTACCTGGATTCGACCTGGAGCGGCTGGCAGACCTTCTCCGAGGCCTCGCGCAGCAAGCTGGTGGACATCTGGATCGAGCTGGTTGGCTACCAGCAGAACGCCGGTGACAGTTGGTACGTGCAGTTCTACAACTACAACACGTCCGCGTGGGACTCCACCTGGTATACCCTTGGAACCCTCCCTACCACCCCGAGTGGGAGCCTGTCGGTGGCGGTGGGCAATGCCGCGCGCGCGCGCACCTTCGTGAGCGCCGCCGGGGCGTTCCGATTGAGGTTCGCTGACAGGAATACCGCCACGGGAGGATCCGACGGCACGAGGACCGACCTCTACATCGACCTCCTGCGCGCCCAGTTCCTGTACGATGTCACACCCCCCGTCTCGAGCGTGACCGCCCCCACAAACGGGGAGCAGACCAGGGCCCACTCATATACCATAACGGGCACGTCTTCCGATCCCGCGCCGGACGCCAGCGGAGTAACCGCGGTGGACGTCTCGGTTGACGGGGGAACGAGCTGGAACCCGGCCGTCCCTGGGGCGCCGGGCAACTACTCCACCTGGTCCTACAACTGGAACCCGATCCCGGCGCAGGGTACCTACAACATCC
>Ga0315277_10013756_pt1 | contig 10078 bp, 9 predicted proteins | sample YL17G05_15_MG_FD_203695 | JGI IMG/M metagenome (GOLD analysis project Ga0315277, IMG submission 203695) | Sediment microbial communities from Yellowstone Lake, YNP, Wyoming, USA - YL17G05_15 | ecosystem: Environmental > Aquatic > Freshwater > Lake > Sediment | place: USA: Wyoming | collected...
AAAAGAATGGATGGCGTCTACACACCTACCAAGCAGTGGGAAACGTAGCCATGGCGACAGCTTTCGTCAATCATTACTTGCTGTTTGAGAAAGGCGAGTAGAAGACACTTCTATCAGTCCTTTTAAGCAACTGTGACCACATTTCTAACTGGAGATATCTATGTCAAGCGGGATAACGGGAGATATCTCCACTTATCTGAAGTGCAAACCTGCACAGCCGGGCTAACATTATCTAAAACGAAAAATAGGGCTGAAAGAGACCGATAGAACTATCTTCTATGCCTATTTTTAAGTGGCCAAGACCTATGGTTTCTGGAAGCAACTCTGTCCTAGAAGTTCCGAGTTGGATAAAACTTTACCCCAACCAACCAACTTGGTTTTGAGTATCAATTCACTTGGCTATTTTTGTCACCCATAATGGAACGTTGAAATCTGTAATAACAATCAAGCGTCCACGTCCCCAATCAGGATAGGGCTTGATGTCAAGAACAGGAGTCCCATGAAAAGCGTCAAGACCTTTCACCAAAAGAACATTTTCTCTACGTTCTAGAAGCTCGACTAGAGTCAAACCAATGGGATTCGGACGAACTGGAGCTCTGGTGGCAAATATTCCCACATTTATTCCTCCCCCAGGATGAATCAGCATTTTGTCTTTGTCTGAAATCTTATGCATCCAAAAAACAACGTAAACGTGCGACCACTCTTCAATGCCATCTAGACCTTTGGCAAATTCACTTTCGACCACTATCTTTGAAACTAGGCTTCTATCCTTGTCATCCTTCTCAGGTGATAAACGTTCAACATAACCTATGGGTCTAATATGAATCTCCTCAGAAGACGACTTTGTCATAGTTAATCAGTTTATGATTCCCCAAATTAAAAATTTCTATTCCTAGGAATTGTTGGTTGGATAAAACTTTACCCCAACCAAAGATTACGCAGCAGATGGGTTCTGGAAGAGACTACTGAGGAGCAGTACACTAGGTTCAGGCTATACCAGGCAGTCAGTATCAGTACAGGGTATAGGGTTTATCGGAATCTAGTATACGCCTATTTTGCCAAGACTCTAATAGCCGACAGAATCCTTGGGCGATTGGAGCTTGTTCATTTTGAGCAGGCTGTATGAAAGATTGAATCAATTGTTCTTCCGTAAGTAATAAGAACTTAGAATCCAATCATATTGTATTGATAGGTTTGCATGGAGAGGGTTTCTTGGCTTCTGTTGAGTACTTGCAGAACGGCCGATACGCTCTGTTGAAGAAGCTTGGCGAGGGTGGAAAAGGCTTTGTTTTCAAGGCCAGGGACACTGTGTTGAACCGTGTTGTTGCAGTCAAGGTGCTCAAGAGTACAGTCACGAGTGATGAGGCATACTCACGATTCATGACTGAGGCCCGAGCAGTGGCTAAACTGAATCACCCGAACATTGTTTCAATTCATGACATTGGCAAGGAAGACGGGAAACAGTTCTTTGTGCTGGAGTTTGTTGACGGAGAGAGTCTACGTGATCTCATGCAGACATATCCAGAAGGCAGGTGTGACATTCAGACTGTGCTCAGGATCGGTATGGACGTTTGTAGCGCTCTCCAGTATGCACATTCTGAGAAGGTTCTGCATCGTGACATCAAGCCTGAGAACGTGATGATTACTAGGGATGGCACTGCGAAACTGATGGATTTTGGCCTGGCCAAGATGATTGGTCAGCCTCAGATTACTCAGGAAGGAGTGATCGTGGGCACTGTAGCTTATGTTGCTCCCGAGGCAGCCTTGGGAAAAGGTGTTGATGCCCGCTCTGACTTGTACTCTCTTGGTGCCGTCTTGTACGAGGCACTGTCGGGAAAACCGCCTTTCAAGGGAGATGACCCGATCAAAATCATTTTTGCCCACATTCATGATATCCCCGTTTCCTTAGGCAAGCTAGACCCTAAGGTTCCGCAGGCTTTGAGTGATTGTGTCATGAAGCTTCTGGAGAAGGAGCCTGAGAAGAGATACCAGTCTGCTGAAGACTTGTTCAAGGCCCTGAGGGAGATTACTGAAGGGTTCCTGAGGGAAACTCTTGTGCCGACACACAAGCCAGGAATTGTCGTTCCTGTTCCTCGGCCTGTCGCTGTTCGTGAGATTCAGCTTATCGACAGAGTTGAAGAAATGAGCCTTCTCAGACAAGCGGTTGACAGGGCTGTTCGCGGTGAGGGCGGCCTCGTTTTTCTATATGGAGAGGCTGGGATCGGCAAAACACGGCTGGCTAGGGAACTGGGGGCTTACGCTCGCTTGCGGGGTATGCAGGTTCTGTACGGGAGATGTCCTGCCCTTTTCAGGATGGACGGCGTTCCACCTTATGTTCTCTGGAATGAGGTGGTCAAGGACTTTCTGCAAAACTGCACTCCAGAGCAGTTGTACAAGGTCATTGGCTACTACCCAGCTGAAGTCTGCAAGCTTGTCCCTGAGGTCAGGCAGAAGCTCGGGACAATTCCTCAGTCTTTGCCTATCAGTCCTGAACATGAGCGTGACAGGCTCTTCGAGGCGGTCTGTCAGTTCATTATCAACATCTCCAAGGAGCACCCGTTGTTGGTGGTTCTTGACGACCTACAGTGGACTGACCAGTCATCGCTCTTGATGTTGCACTATCTCGCTCGCGGGGTCAGCAAAGAGAGTCTGCTTCTCCTGGGCGACTACCGCGACACCGAAATCGATGAGGCGCACGCCCTGTCTCCCGTCTTGACAGAGTTGAACAGAGAACGCCTGCTCCAGTCCATCCAGCTGAAACGCATGTCCCTGAACGATATTTCAGAGATGATAAGACAGATTCTGGAGCAGGACGAGGTTCCAAGAGAGTTCTGTGAGTTGGTCTATGAGAAGACGAGAGGCAACCCCTTCTTCGCTGAGGAAGTCATAAGATCTCTCAAGGAAGAAGAGGTTATCTACCGTGACGGGAATAAGTGGAAGATCAGGGAAGTCTCAAAAATAGAGTTCCCAAAAACCGTCAAGAGTGTAATAAAAGCCAGGATATCCCGCTTAGATGACGAATGCCAAAACGTCCTGACCACTGCTTCTTTCGTTGGAAATGATTTCAGTTTCGAGGCTCTCCGTGGCGCCACCGGTGTGGAAGAAGACAAGCTACTTGAGTTGCTCGAGAAGTTGCTCAAAACAGGGCTCATCAAAGAGAAGCTGATCCGTGGAGAAGACGTCTTTTCCTTCGCGGACGTGGTGGTGCGGGATGTCGTGCATGAAGAGGTGAGCCTATTGAGGCACAAGAAACTCCACAACACCGTTGGATGCGCATTGGAGAGAGTCTACGCCACGAACGTCGATGAACATCTCGGGGAGCTTGCGTATCATTTTCTGGAAGCTGGAGACAAGGAGAAGGCTCTGAACTACTTCTTGAGAGCAGGAGAAAGGGCCGCGAAAGTGTATGCTAACGGAGAGGTAGTATCATATCTTCAATCCGCGCTCGGTCTCCTTGAGGACAGGGAAGGTGAATCGCGAAAGAAGGCATGCGTTCTTGAGAGGCTCGGCGACACCAAGAAGCTGACCGGGGAATATGATGCAGGTGTGAAGTATTGGACTGATGCGCTGCTGTTGTGGGAAAAACTGGATGAGAAGGAGACCACCGCAGCACTGCACCGTAAAATGGCGAATGTTTTTTGGAGTAACCTGGGTGACAAAGAAAGAGCCAGAGAGCATCACCAAAAAGCTTTGAAGATCTTGGAAGCAGAAGCTGAGAGCGTCGAATTGGCACGGTTGTACGAGGACATGGCCGCCATGATATGCATGGGTGCTACCGGAAACCTGACTGAAGCCCGTTCTTGGGCGGAAAAAGCAGTTGAACTTGCCAAGAGACTGAACGCCCACGAAGTCATCGCACGCTCATATGCCTCTCTAGGCGAGATCCTAGGCATGTCTGGAGAGGAGGAAAAAGCCGCTGAATGCATGGACAAAGCGTTGAGAATGGCACTTGACAATGGTTACCTAGACACCGCTCTGTGGGTCTACACTGACACCGGTTTTCTCCCTCCAGAGCAGCATGAGAAACACTTGGAATACTTGGAGAAAGGGTTTGAGTTGGCAAAGAAAGTTGGGGATCTATCATGGATGTCTTGGCTTGGCTGCAATCTGGCGGGGACTTGTATTGGTATGGGAAACATGGACAAGGCAGTTCATTTGCTCGAAGAATCCGTTGCGTTGGATAGAAAGGGCAACTATATCACGCACCTACCTATGTCTTTAGACCATCTCGGGTTTGCCTATCAGATACTGGGAGAATGGGACAAAAGTGAACAATACTACCAGGAAGCTTTGAGTATATCCAAAAAGGTAGATGATTATCAAGCAATCGGCGGCGCTTTTGGATTTCTCGGCTGGTTCAATTTTGACAAGGGAGAGTACATCAAAGCAAGAGAGTTTTTTGAAAAAATGTACGAGGTTATTGAAAAGCATGGAGCGACAGCTTTCCTAATCGGGAGCTCTAGGTTTGTCATAGCTACGTATGTTGAGCTTGGGGAGAAGGAGAAGGCAGAGAACCTGCTTGATAAAATGCAGGAGATGGCCCTTGAGAAAGACAGAAAGGATCTGATCGCTACCTCAGATGGACTGAAGGCAATGCTATTTCGGGCCGAAAAGAAATTTGAAGAGTCTGTTCAGCTTTTTGAAAAGAGTCTTCAGGAGTTCGAGGCTCTGGATGCGAGACACTGGAACGTCTACTGGTTCGCCAAAATGGTTCTATGCGAATACGCTAGGACATATTTGGAGAGAAACCAGGAAGGTGACAGAGAAAAAGCCTACAACCTCCTCAACCAAGCGCTGGAGATATTCCAGAAAATCGACGCGAAAAAGGACATAGAGAGAATAATAGCTAAGAAGAAACTGCTCACAGCCTAACGGGCACGGTTATTCAACACTCAATGCATCACAATACAACGTAGTTTACTAGGATGAATAGCTATTTTTTGGGGTTTGGGTTGGGGGTAAAGTTTACCCCAACCAACCAACCCTGACGAAGATGCATAATAGTTATAGCTGAATCGTTCTATTGGCTTGAGTGGTGAATCAGGTTGCTTGAAGGCAAAAATGTGAATCTGAGGATTGTGGAAAGAGAAGATTTGCCTTTGGCTCATGAGTGGATGAACAACCCTGAATTCATGGGTGAGTTTATTGCTCCGATACAGAGGACCAGAGAAGAGTTTGAGAAAACTGGAAGCAGTCCCTTTGCACCAAAACTCTTCTTTATTGAGAAGAAGGATGGAAGCAAAATTGGTCTCATGAATTATTTCAACTAGTATCTGGGTATGGGAGAACTTTTGGAAATAGGTTATTTCTTGGCTCCAAGCGAAAGGGGCAAAGGCTACTGCACTGAGGCTGCTCAACTAATGGTGGATTGCCTGTTCCTTTCTATGGATGTCAGCAGAATACAAGCAACAATTTCCACAGGAAACAAGGCTTCTGAAAGAGTCTTGGAGAAAGCAGGCTTTACGAGAGAAGGAACAATACGAAGACATGTAAGAGGAGCAAGGAGAGATGCCTATTTGTTCAGCATCCTAAGAGAAGAATGGAAAGAACCCAAAATCCTAACAAGAACCGAGAAGAAGTAGAAAGATTCTGCCTGTTATTAACATAATAAGTAATAATTGACCTTCTTTTTTAGTTGATGTTCTCTTCATGGTCTATGATGTAGTCTTTAATACTAATTGACCTAATCTTGTCTTCTGGGTGTCAATGGTGGTTGACATACAGACAGTTTCTATAGCTATAGCCTCTGCAAGTGTTGTAGCTGGAGTAGTGTATTATGCTCTTCAGCTTAGACATCAGAGCAAGACGAGGCAAATGAGTTTGCTTATGAATCTCTATTTGACTTGGGGGAGTGACGATATGAAAAAAGCCTTGCAGGATGTCTTGGCTCTGGAGTTTAAGGACTTTGACGATTTCATGAAGAAATATGGTCAAGCTTCTCAAGCTTGGGTAGATATAGACAAGGTTGGCTGGTTCATAAATGGGATAGGTTTCCTTGTGCATGAAGGATTCGTGAACATCAAGTTGGTTCTGGGTCTCTTTCATGCTCAAGGACTGGTGAAGTTTTGGGAGAAATTAAAGCCTATTGTGGAAGGTATTAGAAAGATGTTTGGTTTTCCAGAATCATATTTGTGGTTTGAATATCTGTACAACGAAGCAAAGAAAAGAGAACAGAGAGGTGTGAAGAGTGGTTGACGTACAGACAATTTCTATTGCTGTTGCTTCTGCAAGTGTTGTTGCAGGAGTCATCTACTATGCTCTCCAGCTCAGAAATCAAGCCAAGCAGAGACAGACTGAATTGGTGACTAGGTTATACTCGACTTATGCTTCAGAGGCCTTTCAAAAGGAATGGCACATATTCATGACGGAAAGTAGCGACCTCAAGTCATACCAGGAAAAGTTTGCTGTAGAGTTACCCCCGTCTGCTGTATTTTTCAATGAAATAGGGATTCTCCTAGAAAAGAAGCTGATTGACGTTGATTTAGTTAACAGTCTTTTTGGCGGTGTAATCCCGAGGTATTCAGAAAGGATGAAGCCTTTCCTTGAGAGTTGCAGAAGAGAACTCAACTCACCGAGGTTGGGTTGGGGACTAGAATATCTCTTCAACGAAATGCAGAAACTTCAATCAAAGAAGGGTTAAGAATGGTTGATATACAGACTGTCTCGATAGCTGTTGCTTCTGCAAGTGTTACATTGGCAGCCATCTATTACATGTGGCAGATTAGACATCAGACCAAGATTAGGCAAATAGATTTCATCATGAGAATGAACTCTACGTTCCTAAGCAAAGAAGTGTTTCAAACATTGGCGACTGTCAGAAAGACAGAGTTCAAAAACTATGATGACTATGAAGAGAAATGCAGTGTGGAAGCACGTCAAGTGGCTGACTTCTGTGAGAATCTTGGCTTTCTTGTTAAAAGAAAGCTCGTAGACATTGGTCTAGTTGCTGATAGATATGATATAAATGAGGTATATGAAAAGCTGAGACCTTGGATAGAAGAAACTAGAAGGAGAGCCAACAACCCAAGATTGTATGAATGGTTTGAATATGTCGTCAAGGAAATGAAGAAAAGAGAACAATGAAAATAGAGCATTTCTCTATCGGTCCTTTAAGCCAGTTTCTTGGTTTTAGCGTTTTTCTGTTCTTTGCTTTCGACCCCAAAAATTACGGAACTGGTTAAATTTCGCCTTTTGTCATGGACTACTCGCACGGTCAAAAAGGCGAGAGTTACTCGCTGTTTCGGGAGATATCTCCACTTTCCTTACTTGCAGAGCTAGAACTTTTCCGGCAAAAAAGAAAGGCGGTCAGCTTCGTTTGCGCGCGCTGTCTTTGAGGTATTGTCTCTTGCCTTTTCGGTTTACCGATAGGTCTTCATCTCTTAGAACAAAGTCTAGGCTTCAGTTTACGGGCATAGGTAAGAATGAAATCGTCCATCAGAAATCTGAAGAGTTCCAAAAAATCAAGGGTTAGGCTCGGTTTGCCAACTGCGATTTCGTGAAGGTAAGCTAAGAACGGTTCTAGCTTTGCAGACCAGAGAGATTGGTAAACCATCCATTTCAAAATTGTGCACGGTAGGTTGTAGAGGTTGTTAATCCCTAACACTGCTGATCTTGCTTGGATCATTATCACGAGCGCAATCTATAGGAAAGGTCAACCTGCACTGTTTAATAAGCGAATAATATTGTTTTCTTCTGCAAAGAGGGACGAGTATTGGTTGACGATGTGTATGAGCAGGTAGCCTCTGCATTGGATCTGCTTCCGAATGGTTTTCCAAGAACCTCCTCAAAAGTTGAGATTCGAGTTTTGAAGAAGATATTCTCGCCTGAAGAGGCAAGAATTGCTGGACAGCTAAGTGGGTCGTTGGAATCAGTCGGCGCGATCGCTAAGAAGATTGGGCTTTCTGTTCAAGAAGCACAAGCAAAACTGATCAAGATGGCTAAGCGCGGGCTGGTATGGTATGAGGATGAGAAAGGAAAGCCATCATTCAGACTCGCACCTTTCGTTGTTGGAATCTACGAGGCACAACTGGAAACCATGGATCACGAATTAGCTCACCTCGTCGAAGAATACCTCGCAAATGGCGGTGCCGTCGGCATTATGAAGCCTCAACCAGCTCTTCACCGTGTCATCCCCGCACAGAAAGCAGTCAAGTCCGAGTTGATTCTCCCGTACGACGATGTTAAAGCAATACTGCTAAATTCCAAATCCTTCGGCCTGCGTGATTGTGTTTGCCGAGTGCAGCAGAAGCATCTCGGTCACAAATGCGAATTCCCATTAAGAACCTGCCTCTTCTTCTCACAGTACGAGCGTCCTCCACACCGTTACACCATTTCTAAAAAAGAAGCTTTAGCCTTCCTCGACAAGGCCAAAGAAATAGGCCTAGTCCACACTGTCAGTAACGTGATGAAGGGTGTCGGCTACGTCTGCAACTGCTGCGGCTGCTGCTGCGGCATGCTCCGAGGCATCAACGACTGGGGCATAGAAAACAGTGTAGCCCACGCCAACTACACGGCCACAATCGACCCAACCCAATGCCTCAACTGCGGAACCTGCAGAACCAGATGCCAAGTACACGCAATAACCGAACAAAACGACGTAGCCGTCGTAGACAAACAAAAATGCATAGGCTGCGGACTCTGCGTAACCGGTTGCCCAAACAACGCCGCCCAACTCAAACGCAAACCCCAAGGGGAAATCATCAACCCACCAGAAAACTTTGCCAAGTGGGAACACGAACGCCTACACAACCGAGGACTAACCAAATAATACGCAGGGGCCCTAGGGGGTAGGGCCATTTTGACCTAAAATCTCCCAAAAAACTCTCCAGCACACACATAGAGAACCCCCCCCTAGGGGGGTAGGGGTGTTTTTGAACGCTTTTCAACCAAAAAACCGGACACGAAAGTAAGCATGCCAAATCGACGACGCTTCAGATCCTACCTAAAAAAGGGGGTAGGTGCTATTGGTTCAAAAAAACACCATAAAGAAAACAGTGAAAACGTATTTCTGCGTTGATTTTGCACCATCCAAAGGTCTCTCAAAATGCACAGCCCCAGAGACCACTTCACGGCCGTCTGCCATTTCTAATTCTTTGGACATTGCTTTATCCTAGTTCGCTGCCCTTGAGTAGCGTCAGAGGTCATTCCGTACCCAAAACCAAGCGCATTGCACACACAATCAGTCGGACCATCCAAGAACAGATTCCATCGTCAGGACCTGAGGCGCGCTCATGTCGACGGGCCTTTCATAACCCAATCAGCAACTCTTGCGTCTGGAACCGAGTCAGAATGTGGAACGTAAGGCTTAATGTCAACGATAGGTGAACCCAACTCCGCGTCGAGTCCCTTAACAGTGAGATCACATCCTTCAGCTTTCAACAATTCCACCACACAAAGGCAAATCGGATTCGGACGCGAAGGACTCCGGCAAGAGAAAACACCCGTTTCCACTTTCCGTCCATGCCTCTTCGGATATACAAGCAAAGTGCGACGTTCTTCTGCGTTGTCCCGACGATGCGCCCAATACAAGACGATCAGATGCGAATACTCGGTTATGTTCCTCAGACCTTCACAGACCTCGGGAAACACCTCTATGTTTGTGACCAACCCATCGACTCTTCTCACTGTGCCGATGAAAGTCAGCCTACCCTTTCCAGTCAAGATCGGTCCACCATTCGCATTTTCTCCAGCTACAATATTAGACTTACCTAACCAAGCGCGCCCTACACAACCAAGGACTAACCAAACAACAGGCAGAGGCCCTAGGGGGTAGGGGCATTTTGGCTGTAACTACGTGAAAAAACTTGGATTGTCCAACGTTTCGTGTTGTGACTAAATCCAGTGGCAAATTTTAAATGCGCTTTGCATGACATAATGCGTACCATGAAGAAACTATTAGCATTATGTGGAATTTTGCTGATCTTAACAATCACAATGAGCGCTACAAGAGTGAATTCTTTGCAGACAAATGGAGTTCAATTGCTCTGGAGTTCAACAATGGGCGCCACAGACATCGCCGTCTCCAAAGACGGCAACTACCTTGCTGCTGTAAATGACACAGGACTCTACTACTTTGCAT
>Ga0315277_10013757_pt1 | contig 10078 bp, 10 predicted proteins | sample YL17G05_15_MG_FD_203695 | JGI IMG/M metagenome (GOLD analysis project Ga0315277, IMG submission 203695) | Sediment microbial communities from Yellowstone Lake, YNP, Wyoming, USA - YL17G05_15 | ecosystem: Environmental > Aquatic > Freshwater > Lake > Sediment | place: USA: Wyoming | collected...
CCAGGATCATTTTTTGTTTGGCCCGCTCGTGGGGAAGGAGATCGGCAGCCATTCGCATAATATATAACTGATACTCGGCCTCATAGGTGGAATCTTTCGCATAAAGGATTTCCCCCAGGACGATTTCCAGCGCCAGAGAAACGGGAGCCTCCGGAAGAATGACCACATCCACCCGGGGCAAATAGAAATGATCTTCAAAGAAAATGGCGATTTCCACTTTTTCTTCGACGGTAAGCGGCCTTTCGGGTTTAACGCCGATATCCAGGTCCGAAGGGGTGGAAGAAAGCCTCTCGATGCGTCCTTGGACAACTTCCCTGGCCTCTTTTGCCCTGCTGCCAAAGGCATAGATAATCTGCACCCCGTATTTGGCTGCGATTTGCCCAATTGGTTCTTTTATCGCCGGCATGAACGCAATCCGATCCCCCAACCGCACGCTTGAAAAATTCTTGCCATTTTCTCCTCTAAATATTCTTAAAGGGATGAAAAGTTAAGTAAAAATTCGATCCTGTCGTTAAAGCCGCAAGTCATGAGGCGCAAGGGGTGAGGGCAAAATCTCGCATTTCGTGTTCCGCGTTGTGCGTCTTAACTTAACGACCGTCACGTACCCAGCGATCGAGTCCATGCATTCAAATATATGATCGCGATTGGTTCCAACCAGGGTATCTATCAGGAACTAAATGGGTTACGGCAGGGCAGGGGCTTTCTGGGGCACGAAGTCCTGGATGGGCCAGCCGCGCTTTTTGGCCAGGGCGCGCAGCCTTGGGTCGGGGTTCACGATCCGCGGGTTTTTCACGCGTTCCAGGAGGGGCAGGTCGGTAATGCTGTCCGTGTAGAAGGTGCTGCCTTCGAGGTCCCCCCCCAACTGGCGCGCGAGTCTCTCGGCCCAGAATATTTTCCCGTGCCGGAAGCAAAGGGGTTCAACATAGTTTCCCGTGAAGAGTCCATCGCGCACTTCCAGTTGGGTGGCCAAAACGTGGGGGACCCCCAGGCATTGGGCCAGCGGTTGGACGTTGTAAGTCGTGGAATTGGAGATGATCGCTACCGATTCCCCCCGCCCCATGTGTAGCTGCACGCATTCACGCGCCTCGGGGTAGATCAGGCCCCGGACATCTTCCTCGAACCACTCCCGGCAGAATTGTCTCAGTTCTTCTTCACGGACCCCGATCAAATGCCGCAGGGAATCCTTATAGGCCTTCTTCATGTCCAGGAGGTCGAAACGGTAGCGCCAATAGTCCAGGATCGACTTGATCACTTTCCAGCGGGTGGTCTTCTTCCGGCGGAGAGAGTAGCGCATAAAAGAGACCCCGGAATTCCCGGCGATCAACGTCCGGTCCATGTCGAAAAAGCAGAGTTTCTTGATTTTCGATGCCCCCTATCTCAGTTTACAATGCGCATAGAAGATTTTTATACCGGAATTTATCCGAAAAGGGAAATGATTTTATCCTAAATTGAGCGATTTTTTTAAACCACAGAGAACACGGAGAATAATTTCATAGTTAAAAAACAAAATAAGCACAATCTTTTCTCTGTGTCCTCAGGTAATAAATTCGGCAGCTAGAATATTGTATTGTTTTCACTTAACGAGGGCACAGAGCAAAGCGGAGAAAAGGAGTTTATCTTCTTGTTTTATCTCAAATTTCCTCTGTGCCCTCCGTGGTAAATCGCTTTTTTTGGGTTTATCATATTCGCAGCTCAATTTTGGGCTTGCCATGGTTGACCAAAGAGGGTAATATTATAATTTACACCCAGAATGGATTGGCAATCCATCTTCTGATAGACAAAATCGCTTAATAAAACCAGGAGCGGATCGGTGAAGAGGACTTACCAGCCTAGCAATCTTCGCAGGAAAAGAACCCACGGTTTCTTGAAGCGCATGTCCACGAAGGGCGGGCGCTTAGTTTTACAGCGCAGGAGGGCGAAAGGCCGAAAGAGACTGGTGGTCGAGGCGAGCCAATACTGAATCAAGCCATCGCGAGAGACGGGAACCCTCGGGAGATGGGGCTTTACAATTTCGGAAAAGAGGAGAGGATCCGTCGCCGCGCTGATTTCCTGAGAATCTCCAGAGATGGGGCGAAATACCAAACCGGCCATTTTCGGCTCTCCATGTGCCCCAACAGTTTTCCCCACCGGAGACTGGGGATTACAGTTGCCAAGCATGTGGGGTCGGCGGTCAAACGCAACCGGGTAAAACGCTTGATTCGAGAATTTTTTCGCCTGAATAAGGGAAGGCTTCCCGCTTCCACCGATTTCGTGATTATCGCCAAAGCGGGGGCCGCCGGCCTGAATTTTTGGCAAGTTTCAGATGAACTGAAAGGAATATTCAGGGGGCGATAGCTCCCTCAACCATTGGATGCTGACGCGAATCATTCTGGGCCTCATTCGATTTTATCGTTATTTCCTCTCTCCGCTAACCTTTTCCTCCTGCCGCTTTGCGCCCACTTGCTCTGCGTACGCCCTGGAAGCTGTCGAGCGGTTCGGTCCGGCTAAGGGTCTGCTTCTGGCGGTCCGGAGGCTCTTGAAATGCCACCCCTTTCACCTGGGAGGCTACGATCCGGTAGTAAAATCCACCGCTTCCCGTGAGGCGGAAGGGATGCCCCATTGAGAGAGAAGGAAAGGGGAACGTGAACGGAGGTTATTTATGCAACAGCGCGCACTGGTAGCCGTTATCATCTCCCTGGTCATTTTGGTCCTCTGGCAGTATTATTTTGCCCCCTCCCCCCCGGAGACCGTTAAGGAAAAACCGGGCCAGGAGAAAGTCGTACCGGCGGCAAAAACACCCGAGGAAGCAGGCAAAGCAGTTGCCCCGGGTGAGAAAACACCTGGGGCCTCTCCCATCCCGCCCGCTCAAGCTCCCCCGGCAATCAAGGGCCAGCCGGGAAAAGACGTCACGGTGGATACTCCCCTCTACACCGCGGTCTTCGATACTCGCGGAGCCCGCCTGAAGGACTTCAAGGTCAAGAAATTTCTGGATAAGATGGGTAAGGGCGCCAAGCCCATCGATCTGGCCAAAGAGATTATCAGCGGGGGTTACCCTTTTGGGCTGGAGATCAGCGAGGCCAATTTTCCCTTCTCACCCGACTCTCTCTTCCAGGTAAATACTGAAAACTTGGAACTGGGGTCCGGTAAAGACAAGGGAGAGTTAGTCTTCAGTTGGGATTCCCCCGACGGGCCGCGCATTACGCAGGAGATGACTTTTCATGCCGATAGTTACGGGGTGGATATTGCTTTGCAGATGGCCAACCCTTCTTCCTCCCGGACGTTCGAAGGGAGGCCGCTCCTCGCCTGGTCGGGAAAGATCTTTCCCGTGCCGGATTCCGGCGGCATGGCCTGTATGCCCGGTTCCGGCGGGGGCGGCGGCGCGGAAGTCCCTCCCTTTACGGCTCTGGTCAAAAAAGAGCTGCAGGAGGTGGAGTTCAAGGACATCAAGGAGGATAAGCGTTTCTCCCAAAATGTTCACTGGGGAGGATTTCAGAGTAAGTATTTCCTGGCCGCCCTCATCCCCAAGAAGAGTGAGGGGACCGAGCTCATCATGAAAAAAGTCTCCGAAACTGACGGCATTCTGTTCATGGGCGGCCCCAAAGCTTCTCTCCCCCCGGCAACCCAGTTCTCCCAATCCTATGTCATGTACCTGGGGCCCAAGGACTTGCATATTCTTAAAGCCTTCGGCCATGAGCTGGACCGGGCTCTGGACTTCGGCTGGTTCGACGTGGTGGCCAAGCCCATGCTCGAGGTCATGATATTTTTCTACAAGTACACTGGGAATTATGGGATGGCCATCATTCTCCTTACCATGATCATCAAAATTCTCTTCTGGTACCCGACGCACATCAGCTACAAATCCATGAAAGAGATGAAGAAGGTCCAGCCGGAGGTGGCCAAACTGCGGGAGAAATTCAAAGACGATAAGGAGAAGCTGAACAAAGAGATGATGGAACTCTACCGCCGGTACAAAGTCAATCCCATGAGCGGCTGCCTGCCCATCGCCATCCAGATCCCTATTTTCTTCGCGCTCTATAAAGTCCTGCTCTTTTCCATCGAAATCCGTCATGCGCCGTTCTACTGGTGGATCCAGGACCTCTCCGCGGCGGACCCCTACTACATCTCCCCCATCCTCATGGGGGCCTCGATGTTTGTCCAGCAGTGGATGACGCCCACCACCGGTGATCCCACCCAGGCAAAGATGATGTTGATCATGCCCGTGGTTTTTACTTTCATGTTCCTGTCCTTTCCCACGGGCCTGGTCATTTACTGGTTGTTTAACAACCTGCTCTCGATCGGGCAGCAAATATACATCAACAAGCATGCTGGCTAGATTTGGGGGAACCTATGAAGTCTGTGGAAACCGAAGGCAAAACCCTTGAAGAAGCGATCAGTAAAGCCTGCGAAGAATTGAAGGCTTCGCGGGAAGATTTGGAGATTGAAGTTCTCACGAATGCTTCCAGCGGTTTTCTGGGGCTGGTAGGGGCCAAGAATGCCCAGATTCGGGCGACGGTAAAAGAAGCCGCCCCCGCCGCGCAAGCAGGGGAGGGCCGGCCTGCCGATGCATCCAGTCAGGCGGCGGCGGGAACCGCCAAGAAAACGCTCCAGGACATTTTGAGTCTCCTGGGGATTGAAGGCGCGGTCCAGGTGAAGGAGGAGCCGGAGCGCATCGTACTGAATATCGAAGGGGACGGCAGCGGCCTGCTCATCGGGCGCAAGGGCCAAACCCTCGACGCCTTGGAATACCTGATCAATAAGATCGTACACAAGGGCGCCGAAGACAAAAAACGCATCGTGGTGGATACCGAAAACTACCGCTCCCGCAGGGAGGAATCGTTAGTCCATCTGGCCCAGCGCCTGGGAGACAAAGCGAAGCAGCTGGGGCGGCCGGTCACCATCAGTCCGATGAGTGCCCACGACCGGCGCATTATCCATCTGGCCCTGGAAGAGGACAAATCCTTGCGCACCCGGTCTACGGGCACGGGCCTCTACCGGAAGATCGTCATCAGCCCCGAGAAGAAACCTTCATGAGCCATGGTTTGCCGGGTGACACCATCGCGGCCATCTCCACTCCCGTAGGAATGGGGGGCATCGGCATCGTGCGGTGCAGCGGTCCCCGGGCCCAGGCGATCGCCGGGCAGATTTTTCGCCGCAAGGAAAGTCCGGGCCCGCTTCTTTCCCATCGTTTCTACCTCGGAGAAATCATCCGCCCCCGGGATGAGACCGTTCTCGACGAAGTTCTCCTGGTGTTCATGCGCCAGCCCAAAACGTATACCCGGGAGGACGTGCTGGAGATCCATTGCCACAGCGGGGTGCTGATCCTCCAGGAAATCCTGCGGGCGGTTCTGGAAAACGGAGCTCGCCTGGCGGAGCCCGGAGAATTCACCAAGCGCGCCTTCCTCAACGGACGGATCGACCTTACCCAGGCAGAGGCGGTCATCGACCTCATCCAATCGAAGACCCAGCGCTCCCTGGAGCTGGCCAACCGCCAGCGGTCGGGAAAGTTGGCCGGCGAAGTCCGGCGGATCAAAGAAAGGCTGCTGGACCTGCTGGCGCTGCTGGAGGCCAGTATCGACTTTCCCGAAGAAGAGCTGCCCGAACTTTCCCCGCCGGAAGTGGCCCGCCAATTGCGGGACACCCGGAACGATCTGGACGGGCTCCTGCGCACCTATGAAGAAGGCCGAATCTACCGCGAAGGGATCGCCGCAGTGATTGTCGGCCGGCCGAACGTGGGAAAATCCAGCCTGCTCAACTGTCTTCTCCAGGAGGAGCGGGCCATCGTTACCGCCATTCCGGGGACCACCCGGGATGTGATCGAGGAATTGGCCAATATTGAAGGAATCCCCCTGAGAATCATGGATACGGCTGGACTCCGGCACGCCAAGGATGCCATCGAAGAAGAGGGCGTGCGGCGTACCCGGGAACGTCTGGCCCAGGCCGACCTGACCATCTGGGTCCTGGACGGATCCGAGCCTTTGACCGCAGAAGATTTCGACATCCTGCCGCAGGTGCGCCCCCAAAAGACCATAGTGGCCATCAATAAGAATGACCTGCCGCAACGCTTCTCCCCGGAGAACTTGCGGGGACAAATTCCCGAAGCCTTGCTGATCCCCATTTCGGCGCTCCACGGGTCGGGAATCGAAGGACTCAAAAAGGCGATTCATACCCTGGTTCTAAACGGCCGGCTGGAATCTTCCGGGGAAACGATCCTGTCCAACCTGCGGCATAAACGGGCCATCGAAGTCGCGCGGGAGGCTCTATCCGAGGCCTTGAGAAGCCTGGAGGCGAAACTCTCCTTCGAGTTCATCACCCTGGACCTACGGGGAGCCCTGGAAGCTCTCGGCGAAATAGTGGGGGAAACGACCTCGGAGGAGGTCCTGGATCGAATCTTCGACCAATTCTGTATCGGGAAATGAACGAATCTCCCTTACGAATCGATAAGGAAGGACGGTGGTTCTTCCGGGATGAGGAGATCACCCATCGCAAAACCTACCTGCTTTATTGTCGAAACCTGACCCGTGACGAATCCGGCCGGATCATTTTGCGGATTGGCGGTGAGCAATGTCCCGTAGAGGTGGAAGATGCCCCCTTCGTGGTCAAAACTATGGAATTCGTGCTCAAGGAGGGTGGGGAGCTGAAAGCGATCGGGCTCATCTTGAACGACGAGACCCGCGAGCCGCTGCAACCGGAGACGCTGCGAATCGGCCCGGATCACGTGCTTTATTGTCGGGTTCGCTCCGGGGAATTCGAAGCTCGCTTCTCCCGCGGCGCGTACCAACTGCTCTTCCCCTTCGTCCGCCATGAGGAACGGGAGAATCGCTTCTTTCTTTCGATCGATGGGAAGAGGCACGACCTAGCAAGAAAAGACCCATTGCAGACTTCAGGGTGAAGAATGCAGATAATCCATGGCGCGGGCCGGGTTGCCCTTTCCGCCTCGGGCGGACCCAAAAAGACATTCTGCTTTCGCAGCACGAATCCCGCGCCAACGGACAGGCCCAACCGTAATCCGCAATCTGAAATCCCCGAAAAGGAGAACTCCTTGACATCTTCTCTCGCCCCAGAAAAGATCCACATGAACCCGGATCAAACATTGCAGGTTCCCGACTACCCGATCATCCCCTTCATCGAAGGGGACGGCGTGGGGCCGGACATCTGGAAGGCCGCGGTCGGCGTCTTTGACCGGGCGGTTGAAAAATCTTACGGCGGGAAGAGAAAGATCTCCTGGCTCGAGACCTTGGCCGGGCAGAAGGCCCAGAAGAAGCTGGGAACGCCAATCCCCGAAGAGACCCTGCGGACAATCGAGGAGCACCGGGTGGCCATCAAGGGCCCGCTCTTTACGCCCGTTGGCGGGGGGATCCGATCCGTCAATGTGGCCCTGCGTCAGCAGTTGGACCTTTATGCTTGCATTCGCCCCGTGCGCTATTTTCCCGGCGTGCCCAGCCCGTTGCGGCATCCGGAAAAGCTGGACGTGGTCATCTTCCGCGAAAATACCGAAGATGTTTACGCGGGCATCGAATGGCCCCAGGGCAGCCCGGAAGCTCTGAAACTGCTCGCTTTCCTGGATAAGGAGTTGGGGGTGAAGCTGCCCCTGGATTCGGGCATCGGGATCAAGCCCATTTCCGCGGCGCGCACCAAACGGCTGGTCCGCCGGGCGATTGCCTACGCCCTGGGAAAACGACGCCGGTCCGTAACCTTGGTGCACAAGGGCAATATCATGAAATTCACCGAGGGGGCCTTCCGCGATTGGGGCTACCAGCTTGCCCGGGAGGAATTTGGCGGCTTGACCCTAACGGAAGAAGAGGCCAAGAGCCAGCCAAAAGACAATCCTCCAGAAGGAAAGATCATCATCAAGGACAGAATTGCGGACGCCATGTTCCAGCACCTCCTCATCCATCCAGAGCAATATGATGTCCTGGCCATGCCCAACCTGAACGGAGATTATTTTTCCGACGCGTCGGCGGCCCAGGTGGGAGGCCTGGGAATGGCCCCGGGAGCGAATGTCGGGGACAGGGCCGCCGTTTTTGAAGCCACTCACGGAACGGTTACCTATCAGGCCGGGAAGGATGCGGTCAACCCCGGGTCCTTGATCCTTTCGGGCGTGATGATGCTGGAACATCTCGGGTGGGAGGAGGCTGCGGGCCGAATCGTAAAGGCCCTGGAGCAGACGATCCAACAGAAGACGGTGACCTACGACCTGGCGCAGCAAATGGAAGGAGCCAAGCGTTTGAAGTGCTCGGAGTTTGCCAGCGCCATCATCGAAAACATGTAACGTCCCTTATTTTTCTCGAAGTATTGTCGAAATCTAACCACAGAGAACCCAGAGAAATTATCCATTTTCAGCAAGTTCAAAAACCTGTGATTCCCTCCCCTCTGTGTCCTCACCCTCCGCCTCCCGATGTCTCTGCCTTTTTAGCTGTTTTTTTTGGGGACACAGAGTATTTCTCTGCGACCTCTGTGGTTTCATATGTTCTCCAGTTTTTCATATTAACGGGTTCCTTTTTTCTGCGAGTAAGGGATGAAGAGGGCGAGGAGGAAACCCCCCCAGGGGAGGAAAGCAATCACCCACAGAGTAAAAGGTACGCCCCAGAGGTCGGCAAAGAAACCCAGGACAGCGACTCCCAGGCCCCCCATACCGAAGGACAAGCCCAGAATCAAGCCCGAGGCCATTCCCACATTCTGGGGCATGAAAGACTGGCCCATGGCCATGGAGACGGAGAAAGAAAAGATCAGGATAAAGCCCGCCAGTATCAACCAGATAAACGACCAGACGCCCGAGGCGCGAAGAAAGAGAACCAAAAGGGGTACGGCACAGCCCAGGCTGAAGAGGATCGTTTTTTTGTGGCCGAAGCGGTCGGCCAGCGGCCCCCCCACGAGCGTACCCACGGTCCCGGCCGTAAGAAAAGCAAAAAGGAGACTGCCCGCCTGCATGGGATCGCCCTTCATATAATTGATGTAATAAAAGGGGATGAAGGTCAACAGCCCGATGTGCGCCCAGGAGCGGAACATGATCATCCCCAGCAACAGAGACATCGGGTAGATCGCCGATCTCAGAGATGCGGCTTTCGAAGTTGAGGAGGATGAAGCCCGAACGGATGACCGGCGCACGCGCCAGAAACGGCTGAAGAGAAATATCCCGGCCATGGCCGCGCCGGGAACGAAAAAGTAGGCGCTGCCTTTGAGCCCAAAGTTCTTCATACAGTAGGCGGCCATCAGCGGCCCGAAAGCAAATCCCAAATTACCGCCCACAGCGAATATGGACATGCCCGTGGCCTTCTTCTCCCCGGCAAAAACATTGGCAATGCGCCACCCTTCGGGGTGGTACATGGCCACTCCCAGGCCGCTGAGGATCACCAGCACGAGAGTTTGCCCATAACCGGAGGCCCACCCCAGAAGGGCCATACCCAGGCCGGCACAAAAACACCCGAGGGGCAGAAACCAGAGCATCGATTTTCGGTCTGCCAGGTAGCCGAAGGCCGGCTGAATGACTGAAGAGGTTGCGTTGGAAAAGAGGACGATCGTCCCGGCCATAGCGTAAGAAAGGCCCAGAGCGTCCTTCAAGAAGGGAAGTAAGGCCGGTAGGGCGCTGACGTTCAGATCCGTCACCAAATGGCCCAGGCACAAGAGGATCAATCCCCGGTAATCGATCTTTTTTCCCAGTTCAATTTTTGGTTCAGTGGCCAATTTTATTCCCTGCAATGGCGTAAGGGCGGCCGCGGGCCGCCCCTACAAGATTCCCGCTAAGCGGAGTGGAATGTTACCGAAAGGTGAGTGCCGTCCCTATCTTCAGGTCTTTCGGGTTACGAATCTGCCCCAACCCGGCTCTCCCATGACCTTTCCTTCCTTCATGACGACCTTTCCCCGCACCATGGTCAGGACCACATCCCCCGCCATTTCCTTCCCATGATAGGGCGTCCATCCACATTTGGAGATGATCTGTCCATTGTCCAGACGCCTCTTTCGTTTCATGTCGACAAAGATCAGGTCCGCGTCGTGGCCTGCGCGTAAGAATCCTTTTTGATCGGCTAACCCATAGATCAGGGCGGGTTTCTCGCTGCGCACTTCCGCCACCCTGGAAAGGGTCCATTTCCCGGCGGCAACG
>Ga0315277_10013758_pt1 | contig 10077 bp, 12 predicted proteins | sample YL17G05_15_MG_FD_203695 | JGI IMG/M metagenome (GOLD analysis project Ga0315277, IMG submission 203695) | Sediment microbial communities from Yellowstone Lake, YNP, Wyoming, USA - YL17G05_15 | ecosystem: Environmental > Aquatic > Freshwater > Lake > Sediment | place: USA: Wyoming | collected...
ATCAGGTACATGGGATCGCTACGCACAACTGCCAAGTCGAGGCCACGACATGTACGAAATGTGGGAACGTTGCCTACGACGAGACGCAGCTTTGCCCCCACATTCGGTACTTCAAGGGCAACGACTATGTAGACTCGTTGGGCAAGAAGAGGAAGATCGCGGAGCTTTGCGGTCATATCTCTGAAGAGCCCGGTTCTGTGAAGTTCATCGAAGCGTCGTGGGTGGCCAATCCTGCGTTCCCAGGGGCCGTCCTTCGCAACATCCTCTCACCTGAGGAGATCGCTAGCGTCGGCAAGAAGATGCAAGTGGCCTTCTCGGAACCCCCTCGTGTTCCCTCAGCGGGGTCGTTGCAGAAGGCGGCTCGTGACCAGGGCTTGAGTTTGGATGAGGCGGGAGCCCGCATTGCTACCCTACTTGGTCGAGAAGCTCAGTTCGGTGAGCAAGACACAAGTGGGCAGGGCGGCCAGGGTGAACAAAGTGGCACGGGGATGGGGGACGCAGGGACTCCGAAGCCCGAGCCCAATGCTTTGGACAAGATTGTGGACGACCTCGTCGGGGAGATTCGTGAGAAAGCTCTTACGAAAGTCCGTGAGGAGATGAACAAGGGTGAGGGCCAGGGTCGGCCTGACGAGAACCGGAACACGACGCTCATCAAGGAGGCTCTCAAGCATGCTTCCTGGCGGGCCATTGGGAAGACCATCTTGGGGGTCACCAAAGGTGACCGAGATATCGCCCGAAGGGTGTTCTTGGGTATGATCCTTTTCAAATCTGGGGGTTGGGGTTCTGTCGCCGCCTCCAAAGCTTTGACAGGTCGGGACATCCTTGCAGTGGCACGGATTCTCGACTTGGTACGGAATCCACGGACGAGACTTGCAGGGGAAAACAGGCTGTATCGCACGGTTCTCCAGGTTGGGAGCCTCACGAAGTATCCAAACGAGATTGCTTACCTCAAGGCATGTCGCCGGGTGGTTGGCCGCGACCTTACCTCCCCTGAAAAGGAGGCCCTTCTCGTCAGGGGCAGGCTTTTCGCTATGGGGTCGTGATTCTTTCTATATTTTCACCACGACGAGGAAACGGAGCCCCTACCATGCGCGAACGTACTACTTGGAGCCGGGATCAGATCAAGCAGGCAGCGTCGAAGACGGCTGACCCCTACCTGATGAATCAGGACCATGTCAGCAAGCAGCCGCCGGCTGACAAGTACCTCACTGGCGACCCCTCCACGTTCGCCGAGGACATCCACCCGGCCAAGGACACCTGGGAGGTGGAGTACGCCAACGGGCAGGTGAAGCGGGACGAGATCGGGATGCCCGAGATGAGGAAGGACACCTTCAACCACCCCGAGAAGACGGCGGCGGAGAAGGCAGTCCTCATCAAGAAGGCCAACGTCGCGATTCGCGTTGCGACGATGATGCTCGGCAAGACTGCGACCCAGGAGGCTATCGAAGACCAATCGGTCTCGCTGATGCACCTCCCGGATGCGGAGTTGGTCAACACCTACAACCGTCTCGCGAACGATGGCACCGAAATGCCGGTCGAGAGTCAGCAGCAGGAGATGGCTCCGCAGGCTCAAGAGCAGGCTCCCATGCAGCAGCAGGCTGAGATGCAGCAGCAGGCGTTCAGCTATCAGCAGGCGATGGATCAGTGCAAGCAGGCGATCCAGGCTGGTGATGACGATCAGGTCAAGCAGGCCATCGAAGCGATGGTTCAGGCCCAGATGCAGCAGCAAGGTCAGCAGCAGGCTCCCATGGATGTTCAGGCCATGGTCACCAAGACCGTCAAGAAGGCCCTTCAGGACATGCAACAGCAGGGTCAGCAGCAGACCCAGCAGCAGCAGGCCCAGCAGCAGGCCCAGCAACAGGGTCAGCAGGCTCAGCAGCAGCAGCAGCAGATGGCACCGGCCGCTGTTCAGCAGGCTCCCATGCAGCAGCAAGCGGACGACATGCTTCTCGACGACATGCTGATGGACAGCCCTGAGGGGATGTCCGAGATGGACATCGAGATGGACGCCCCCTCGATGGACATGTCCGACGCGGGACTGGGAGCCGAGGATGAAGTCCTCAAGACTCTCTTCGCGAACGATGACGGTCAGCAGGAGCAAGCTCAGGGTCAGCAGGAGCAGCAGAAGCAGGCTCATGCAACTCGTACGGCCGCCGCCCGCACGGTTGGGACTCGTCCCTCCCAGGGTGTCAGCCGTGTTGGAGGTGGAGCGGCAGCCCCGAAGGGTGGCGAGTCGGACAAGCTCTCTTCGCTCTGGGCTTCGGCTCCGGACGTGAAGGACGCCTTCAACATGTAAGGTCAATGGGGGCCAGTCACCACTGGCCCCCATAATCACCGGGTATCCGGTGCCTAGATCGAATCAGAATAGAAGCACCCAACTGACGCCCTAACGGAGAATCGACCAATATGACGACTTTCGCCATCGGCGGCCAGTCCAGCGGTGACTTCAAGGAGACCAGCGGCCGTGTGCAACTCTATCACGTCGTTACCCGCAACTCTGTGGGTGTTCTGACGCCGGATGCGTTCACCCAAGCCAATCCTCCTGTCGTCACGGCGGCGGCCAACAAGTCCACCACTCTTACCAACATCACCAAGGTCGGCGTCCTCGGAAGCAGCATTGCTTTCACGCGACCCGATGTCGGTAACGGCTATCACGGCGGCCCCGTGGCTCCTGGCGGCGTGTACAACGCTGGCATCAGGCCCCTCGGAGTTTTCCTCAACGACTCGCTCGGCAACGCCTTCGAGAACACCCCCGGGGTGGCCTCGGGTCGTGGCCCGTATGTCTGTGGTTCGGGCTCGACGCTCGGATTCACGCTCTACGAGACCAAGCACCAGAAGACCGGCTTTGCCACTATCACCTACGCGGTGGGTGACAAGGTCTTCGCCTCGGTCAACGGTCTCCTGACCAACGTCGTCGAGGACGGATATGAGGACAACGCCTCTGCCGGCACCAACACCCTCATCGGAATCGTCAAGGTGGTCCCGGACGCCAACTCGGCTCTCCTGGTGATCGACCTCCGCGTCTGATCGCGGGCCCCCCAGGAAAGGAAGATGAGGACCACGTCATGAGCAACCAAGTTTCCAACGAAGTCAAGCAGCAGATCATCAGCGAGTACATCAAGACGGCCGCTGGCCGTGCGAAGCTCGCAGCTTCGATGATCCAGCCCCTCCGTCTCCGTCGTGACTACACGGCCGTGGGTCGCAAGACCTTCCTGGTCGAGCAGCTTCCCGATGGGGCTCGCCCGATCTACGACAAAGACCCGGACGTCACGGCGTTCGTGGTTGGCGAAGAGGGTGAGAACATCCTCGCCATCCAGAAGCCCCGTCGCGTGATCTTCCCGCTGTTCGAGATCGCCTCGAACCCGGAGATTCCGCTCACCCAGATCAAGGAGCGTCGTTTCGATCTGATCGAGCGTGCTCAGGATCTGGCGAAGGCTCAGATCCAGGCCGCAGAGGACGAGCGTGTCTTCACGGTGCTCGACAGCATCGCGGTCTCGGGCTTCGACACCCTCCCCGGCGGGACGAACCCCGACGTGGCCGTGGTGGCCCCGATCAGCCCGTCCGTCCTGGCCGATGCGTTCGCTGAGATCGAGCGGCACGACCTCCGTGTCGCCCGTATCTACATGAACGCGGTGGACTACGCGGACATCCGCAAGTTCGGCCGTGACATCCTCGACATCGAGTCGCAGGCTACCCTCCTCAAGACCGGCCTTCAGGCGGTTCTCTGGGGAGCCCAGATCATCACGAGCCGTCTCGTGCCGGTCGGCTTCGTGTACGTCTGCTGCGAGCCCGAGAACTTCGGTCGCTTCCCGGTTCGTACCGAACTGACCGTCCTCTCGGCCGACGACCCCAAGGCCCGCACCATCGGCTTCTCGTGCTTCGAGAACGTCGGCATCGGGGCCTTCAACCCCCGTGGTCTGACCCGCATGGTCATCAGCCGTATCTGATGAAGTAAGCCCCTAACGGGGTAGCGAAGCCCCTGTCCTCGAAAGAGGGTCAGGGGCTTCTGCTTTTAACAGGGTCAATTCTAGAGGTTGACCACCACAACCCGGGTCATCCGCTTGAAGCGGATGTTGACCGCCTGGAAGCCCGCCGTCTTGGCGTCCTCCAGGTTGATGGGCTTGCCATCCCAAGGTGACGTCACGTCCCGAAGGATGAAGTCCATCCCGGAGTTCCAGTCGGCCTTAGCAGCAACGCCGCTGGTGTAGTCGCGGCCATAGGCCGGGGTCACGGTGATGTGGCTCATGGGGGTACTAGACTTTTTTCATCGAGGATCAAAAACCCACCCCGAACGGCGTCAAAACCCCACTAATGCTTTATTGCATTTCCTAGAGGGGGCCCACAAGCATGTGGCCTCGAAAGGATCGAATCAGAAATGCCGGAAATTCTGTTCAAGCGTGGGGAGATGCAGTCGTTCATCGCCACCCGAAGCTTCGCTCTTGGTACGACGGGCGTGACGTTGTCGAGGGGTTCCGAGGTGCTGTTCGACGGGTCGTCTGTGGAGTATGGGGGTGATACCTTCCAGCTTCCGGGTCTTCGTGGGGCTATCCGCCAAGGGTGGTTGTCCCCGGCCCAGAGCTACGATGAGGAGAGCCGCGAAGGTGAGCGTCCCGTGTCGGCCAACATCCAGGTTCATCACCCGACCCAAGGTGGAAACCCCATGGACATGCGGAGTCGAACGGCGGGTCGTACGTCGATGACGACGACCGAGTCTGATGAACGTGAGGTCGGCAACGTCGGTCAGCATGCCAATCAGGCGAGGAACGCGAACACCAACTACCGTCGGGGTCAACCGGTGAACCAGGGGAATGTGGAGAGTCAGGACGGCATTCCTGTACGTACCCTCAAGACTCCTTCGGGTGAGCGTGCCAAGCAGACCAGGACCGTTCTCACGGCAGGCAGTGTGGGTCAGGCGATGAAGGACACGGAGGTCACCATCACCGCTGGTCAAGGGATGTCCGAGAGCGACATGTTGGAGCGGATGACCAAAGAGGACGGGGACAAGTACCTCGCGGACAAGGCGGTTCGTCGTGCCCAGTACGTGGACGATGATGCCCCGAAGACGGTCGGGAAGGTTGCCAAGTCCAAGGCTCCAACCCAACGTGAGGGCATCTCGTCACCGATGTCCTTCGGTGGTGGGATCGAGACCGCAGACATGTCGGGGATGGATACAGGCAAGGCCAAACAGGCCACTACGACGGTCGAGGGGATGACGTTCAAGACGACCAATGGGCCTGAGGTCAAGGATCAGGCTCATCCTCGGGATGGGGAACGTCCGAAGCCGGCTGTGGTGGTCAAACAGGCGTCGGCGGATGTCCGTCGTCTGGTGGCCAAGCAACTGTGCCCTGATTTCCCCGAGAACTACAACTTCACGCTGGATCCCAAGAAGAAGCTGGCTCGGCTCCAAGCGGACTACGAAGACCGCCACGACGTGTTGAAGGCCGTCTTCGCGGCCGAGGGGGACGACTTCAAGATGCTCCTGCTTCAGGAGTTCCCCCAAGCGTTCGCTTCCTGATCCACTTGTGAGGGGTCTTGGGGCGGAGAACTGCGTTGCCCGCCAAAAGCGCCTCTGGGATCATGATCTACCTCCAAGAGGAACTTGGGGACGCACGCCTGCGTGCTCAACAGCTTACCCAACATATCAAGTCGGCCCTCGATCTTGTTGAGAAGTCTTCCCACAGGGATCACTTCTTCGAGGTCGCGGGCCACTTGATTCATGGTATCCCCGACGTGGCCTTCAAGCTCGGGAAGGCACTGGATGCTGCTGCTTTGGCGGCAGCGAAACTCGATTACGAAGAGATCAAACAAGGGCTCAAGCCCGAGAAGGTCGAGGAGTTGGAAGCAGCCCTCGAAGAGACCCGTCTACGTTACTTGAACCGTCGATCCAACGAGGAACGTATGACAGCGAGTCTGAAGTTTCGAGTGCCTGTGGGCCCAACCCAGGTTAAGGAACTGACCAAGCGGCTTCAGGATGCTGGGATCGATGCTCATGCAGGAACAGAGCACATCTATGGGACCATTGACGCAGATGACGGTCCCGATGCGGCTGAGAAGCTGAACGCTGCTGCCAAATTCAAGATCGTTACACCCCGAGAAACTTTCAAAGTGTTTCGTAAAGCCAACGAGGAACCCATGAACCCGAACCATGCTGCTGAAGTCCTGACCCATCTCGCTGACGAAGTTGACGCTACGGGTCACGTCCCGGTAGCCAAGCTTGCTCGCTTCATCGGAGCCTTGGAACGTGGGTCGAAGACGGCCTCGAACCAGCCGAAGCGGGCCGCCGCAGCCTTCCGGGCCGCTGCCACGCATCTCACTGCCACGAAGAACCCGAGCCGTACGAAGCTCGCCCAGGGTCTTCGTCGGATCTTGGCGGAATCCCAGATGGATCCCCCGGTCGCGGGTGCTGGTGAGGAGTTCCAGAAGGAGAACCCCAAGATCACCGACGAGGAAGTCAAGAAGATCAACGAAGAGCATGAGAAAAACAAGGACGTCGTCAAGGACAAGGCGAAGTGATGTCCAAGCTCACTGAAGCCGATGTACTTCGGTTCAAGGCCAGTGGGTCCAAGCTAGGGGCAGCCCCTTCGGAAGCTCTTCTGGCCTTTCAGATGGCATACCAGACGGCCAAGGCGGCCTACATGGCTGCCATGCGGGGGAACGAGCGTCTCGCGTGTCTTCAGGGGCTGGGAACCATCCAGAACATGACGAGTGCCCTGGCTGGGATCGCCCCTGAACACGTAGACAACCTGTCCGCCATCGGCCAGAAGGCGATGCGTCTCCTGCCTGTCATTAAGGCAGAAGCTGTGAAGGGGGATGCACTCGTTGCGACGGTCTCCGAGGACAAACAGTCCAGGTTCGAGAGGGGCAAGCCTGCCGACCCCACAAAGCATATGTCTGAAGAGGACGCCGACAAGTGGAAGGCGATGAACGACGAGCACAAGGACAACTTCAAGTCCGCTGTGTCCAAGGTGGCCCTCAGCATCATGGAGCGTTTGCAGCTCCTTTCGGCGTTCCAGGTGCTCTCGATGGGTGGGTCAAAGGCGTACGGGGTCTCCCGTGACGATGCTCTTTCGGCCATTGAACGCATCACCGGCAAGCACCTGATTCAGGACGCCAAGCCACCGCACGGCAAGTCCATCGAGGGCTACTTGGAGTGGCTCGATAGCCAGGGTGCCGTGGCCGACGGGGACAAGACCGCCAAGCTCATGAGCCGTCAGGAGAAGATCCTGAAGGACTACCGGGCGGATGGGGGCAAGGCGATGGACTACGACGACCTTCCTGCCGACGTCCAAAAGGCTCTCGCCAAGGTCAAGGACCAAGAGACCCTGGACTCGGATGCGAACCGCTGGTTGGGGGATAACAAAGGTCAGGCAGGAGACTGGCTCCGAAACGCGAACAAGACGGCAACCGGGATGGGGAACTCTCGGGATGCCTTCCGTGCTGGCAAGAAGCTCGGTGAAATCCGCAAGCCAGAGATGGTGAGGCAGGAGATCGAAGGTGCCTACCGTGAGCTACACCTCTCGATGGAGGATCTCAAGAAGGCGGTCGGGAAGTCCAGTGAGGGGGGCTCCCTTGAGGCTCTCAAGGGTATCGACGCGGCTGTGTGGGAGATCGGCTACTGGTCTGGCGCTATGTTTGGGGCGTTGTCGTTATGAAAGCCCCTGAAATCTCTTGGAAAGTGCAAGCGGCAGCACCCTCCGAGGCTCTCGTGGCCTTTCAGACGGCGTACCAGACGGCCAAAGCGGCCTACATGGCGGCCGTGAAGGGCAACGAGCGTCTGGCGTGTCTTCAGGGTCACAGGTAAGATGAACAGCCCGCTCGTCAGTCGGCCCGCCTACGGGTACGGACGAGCGGCAATCCCTGTCTCCGAGTCCAAGCTCCCGAAGGGAGACCCGGGCGGGAAGGGGTTGTCGCTCGACCCTGGAATCCCGGGCCAATCCACATTCGCGAAGCCCTCCGAGGAAGGCCCAAGGGAGCCCCGTACCGATGACGAGTCCATTCACCGGGTGGACAACGCGGACGACCTTCTGAAGGACCAGAGCAAGACGGACCAGACCGACTGGTCTGACTTGTCCCCAGCGTACAATCGACCTGGGGAGCCCGACCCTGACGGGGCGACGAAGACGAAATACCCGTATCGCGATGACCACTCGGACGCCCACTACGCCTCGATGGACTTCGTGGTTGGGAGCTATCTCCTGAAGACTGCTCGGGAAGTTGTCCTTCGACCAAGTCCTAAGGCAAGGACGGCTTCGACCTTGGGGGAGATGACCCGAGGGCTTGACCCTAAGACTCAGGAGAAGGCAGCCTCGTGCTCTGTCACCGTCAAGCGAGCCGACATCCCAAACCTTCGCTGGCTTTTCATGGTGAACTGCGGAAATGGTGGGAAGGTCGTCCGGGTGAAGGCTGTCCGTGAGGGCAACGTCGTCAAGTTCTCGAAGCTTGACCTTGCCGTCTCATGCTCATGCCCTGCTTGGCAGTGGACGGGCCCTGAACACCATGCGAAAAGGGAAGGGTATCTCGACGGAAAGCCCGTAGGTACAGCTTCAACCCCGGTGGTCAAAGACCCTGAGGGCAAGCATACTGTGTGTAAGCATGTTGCGGCCGTTCTCGCTCAAACGAGGAGTTGGTCGATACCCAAATCCAAAGGAAAGTGATGCCCCACTATACGACTCGATGTGAAGGCTGTGGAGCTACCAACGACACCCGGCTGTCCTTCCAGGACTACGACTCTGTGAAGCTCGGCACTAAGCTCTTGGAGTGTGGGGCGTGTCAAGGGTCGGTCAAGTTGGTCTTTAACCCAGGAGACGTGAAGTTTGTCCTCAAGGACGGCGAGTCTGGGGGGTGGGCTTCCAAGGCCAACAAGGAGAACGCTTACCGAGCCAAGCGGCACACGGTCATGGGGAGGCGTCAGGCTGACCATGCTCCGAAGACCCGGCTCATCCCGAATTTCGCTGGGGAGCAGGCTGGAAGCTGGAAAGAGGCTCAAGCGATGGCTTTCGATACGGCCTTGACGGAGACGAAGGATCTCACGGCTGCGAAGGAAGCGTCAGCGACCTACGAATCTCTCGTTAAGACGGTTGGTTGACATGAACCGCACGATCAACGTCTTTCGCCGCCGGCCCAACATCGTGGACATGATGGTGCCGCTCACCGCAGGCGTGGCGGAGTACCGCCTCAAATGGGCCCAGAACTTCGATGGGGTCTTTGCCACGATCATCGCAGCCCCAAATTGGGGGTTCTACGACGACACCATCAACCGTGGGAAGATCGATTCGCAGCCGAGCACGGGTACGAGCGTCAGGATGACGTTCGACCCGGTGACCTTCGGGATCGACGACACCAAGAGCTTTTGGGTTCAGCTATGGCACTTTCCGCCGGGTGGGCCTGAGGTTCAGGTGTCGGCTTCCTCCCTCCTGCTTCCTGAGAGTGCTCATCATGGGGTAGGGATTGTCACCATCCAGGGTAACGCCCCATCGGCAGCGTCGTCTGCGGGGGCTCTCCAACTCGACTTCCCTCGGTTGATGCAGGACTTCCGGGTGTTCAACCAGGATGCCCTCAACGACCTGTTCATCTCCACAGAACAGAGTGGCCCTGAGCAGAAGGTGCCGCCTGCTCCTGCGGCCCAGTACACGGACTTCATCGCGACCCAAGGTTCTCTTTGGGTTCGTGGGGGAGGAGCCATCGTTCCGTTCTCGGCAACGTTCACTCTTGCATTCCCCAGGTAGTCCCGGTCTTCCGAGAGCATGACGTGGCCTCATGTACCTTCTAAACCAACTATCTCTACAACTCGCGGAATCTCTGTTCCTTGCTGCGGGACGGTTTCGGACAGGCCAGCAGCTTGTAGGCCCGAAGAACGGCTTGAACACAATCTTCTACGTCCCTGGAGGAGAGCATTACACCCACAACTTGCCGTTTTTCTCGATTTCGGTCCTTCTGAATGGGCAGAGGCTGACCTTGTTGGATGATTACATCGTCCTTGAGAGTCTAGGGTCTGGGACGGGATACGATGCAATTGTCCTGACGGAAGCTCCTTTTAGCGATGATCACCTTCTCGGAGACTACCTGATCCCGTAAGGG
>Ga0315277_10013759_pt1 | contig 10076 bp, 8 predicted proteins | sample YL17G05_15_MG_FD_203695 | JGI IMG/M metagenome (GOLD analysis project Ga0315277, IMG submission 203695) | Sediment microbial communities from Yellowstone Lake, YNP, Wyoming, USA - YL17G05_15 | ecosystem: Environmental > Aquatic > Freshwater > Lake > Sediment | place: USA: Wyoming | collected...
CCGCCCTTACCCTGCCCAGAAGCCTCGGCTCCGTCGTCACGTCTACGTCCTTGCACAACCCTCTCCCAGTCACGGCCGCGTCAGCCCCCGGCGGGGGCGCCAGAGCAGCGCGCCACGCCCGGGAGACCATCCTCGCCGTCACGGCCCTGTCGAGCACTCCCGTCTTGCTCAGGATCTCGCGCAGCAGGTCGTCCCCGAGGTCGGAGAGGTGCGTTGGGGGCAAGGGAGGGACGGAGAGGGCCGTGGGCGTGGCACCCAGGGGCGTGGAGCAGCAGCAGGAGGAGGAGGCGTTGTTAACGAGCCCCGGAGGAGCCGTGAGCGCAGCGTTGCCGCTGCCGACATTAGCTGAGTCACCCTTTCCGGTCGCGGCCGGCCTCCACGAGGTGGCGAGCGGCCTGAGTGGCGTGGGGGGCCCCGAGAGGAGGTCCGAGGCCTTCATTCGGAAGTGGTTGCTCGTGCCCTAGCTTTGAGGAGAGGGAGCGCGCGAGAGAGAGGCAAAGAGGGAGAGAGAGAGAGCGGGGGGGATCTCTGCCTCGACTAAAGCCTCAACTGCAAAGCGCAGCGGGTCGAAGGACAATGGAGGAGCAAGAGAGCAAAGCACTTTTTTTTTCCTCGTTTTTTTTTCTTTCAAAAAGCGCGAGAGAGAGACAAGAGAAGGGAAGGGTCGCTCTCGAACTTCCTTCTTTGTCTCGCTTTGACTCCTTTGCGCCTCGCACGAGAGCGCGCGCGAGAGAGAGAGCGCTCGCACTCGCAGCCATGCTCGCGTCCTCCCCAAGCGCCATAGAGGCCGCCGTCGACGCTCTGGCGGAAGAGCTCTCGGCCTTTCCTCCGTCTTCATCGACGTCGTCGACGTCAGCGTTCCTTTCCTCCCCGCATCCCTCCACGTCGGCGCCTTCGGCCAAGCTTCGCGCCGCGGCGGTATCCGTGCTGAGCCGTGGATGTGGCGAGGGCAGCGGAGGCGCACCTGCAGCGCCAGGGAGGTGGAGAAAGGTACGAAAAGTGGACGAAGAAAGAAGGGGGATGCATCCGTTCGACGTCGCCGATGCTCTCTCTGCCCTCTCTGCCTCGCGCTTTTGCTTCCGCCTCGCCTCACCGAATTCGCGTCGTCTCGGGCGCCAGGTCTCCGCTGTGCCTCTTCCCTCGCAGAGGATCAAATGGCTAGAAAAACACGAAGAGAACCGCGCTTCGCGCCCCTCATCGTGCTGCACTTGAAACTTTTCCCGTCTTTGCGTCGCGACGACGGAAGAAAAAAAAACTCAACCTCAAGTCTCAACTCAACTCAACTCCAAAAACTGAACTCAAAACCTGAACTACAGGAGGCCGACGCGGCCCGCGACGAGCTCGCCGCGACCTCCGCGCGCGACGGGCCGGCCTTCCTCGAGCTCTGCGACAGACTGAGGGAACAGAGGTAAAGAGGCACCTGTTGGTTTAGAGGAGAAAAAGACTCACCTCTTTTTTCCGGGGGCGAGACTGCTCGTCTTCCCTCTCTCTTCTTTCTCACTGCCCTCTTTTCTCTCGTCTTCTTTTACTTCTTCATCTTCTTCTTTCACAATTAAAAAAACAGGGTCCCGCTCCTGGACGAGTTCCTAGTCACGCTGCGCTCCGTCGCCGCGGCCCCGGCGGTCAGGGAGGCCCTCTTGCGAAGAGCGGGGAGAGGCAGCGGCGACGACGACGACGACGGCGACAACACTGCCGCCGCCGTCTCGCCGCCTCCTGCGCCGCTGCAGCAGCAGCGGGCTCAGCTCCCTCCTCCCTCCAGGACCAACCGCAGGAGGACCTCCTCGACCGCCGGCGTGACCGACGGCGAGGAAGAGGCGCTCCTTGCGAGGGGCATCGAGAGGATGAGCTTCAGGGGGGGAGGAGGAGGAGGAGGAGGAGGAGTGGAAGAAGGAGAAGAAGAAGAAGAAGACTTTGAGGAGGACGAGGAAGAAGAGCGGTGGCAGCAGCAGCAGCAGCAGCGACAACAGCGACAGCAGCGCCGCCGCCCCTCGCCCGCCTTTGGCCCCCTCTACTCGCTAAGCGACGATTTCAAGCCTTCCTCAAGTCCTCAGGGAGTCGCCGACGCCTCCGAGGACCCGAGCTGGCTCGACTCGAGGAGCAGGCTCGCCTTTGCGGGCTCCGTCCTCGGCGGCTCTTCCTCTTCTGCTTCCCCTTCCTCTTCTCGTCCTTCTTCTTCCGCTCCTCCTCCTCCTCCTCCTCGGCGCCCGCGCCTGGAGTCAATGCAGGGCCTGCCCCTCGACGCCCAGGAGAGGGGCGCCGTCGAGGGACTGCTCTCGGCCTTCGCCGGCGCCCTCGACGACGGGGACTTTGTGAGGCCTGTTTCTCCTCGACCCTCGTCGTCGTCGTCGGCGTCGGCGTCGGCGTCGGCGTCGGAGAGGGACGAGTTCGGCAACCGCGCGGCGCGCTTCGAGCTCTGCCCCGGCGCGGACCCCGGCGTCGCCGAGCTCACCTCGAGGCTGCTCCCGCTGGCCTCGGCGGCCTCCGACGTCGCGAGGTTCGCCCACGTCTCGCGCAGGCGCCGCGCCGGCGGCGTCTCGGCGGGCGCAGGTGGCGAGGCCGCGAAAGTCTTGTGCGAGTGGAGGAGGCACGTCGCGAGGGTCGAGCACGCCTCGCTCTCCACCGCGTGCGGCAGGGGGGGGATCGGGGGCGGAGGAGCGACCCGCAGGGCCGGGATGGGACTGCAGCAGCTGTCCCTGGCCTTCTCGGCGGACTTTCCCGCCGTCGCGGCGCTGCTTGAGATGTCGGCCGCGGCGCGCGAGGCCGCGGCGCGGTCGGCAACGGGGGGCGAGCTCCTCGACCTGCTCGCGAGGCGGAGCGCCGCGGCGCGCGGGGACCCCCCGCGGGCCGCCGCCGCGGCATCGCTGCTGTCCGCGGCCGCCGCCCCTTACTTCGCGGCGCTGCACTCGTGGGTGACGAGAGGGGAGCTCGCCGGGGGCAGCAAGAGCGCGAGGAGCGGCGGGGAGGAGGAGGACGAAGACGAGCACGACGACGAGTTCGCCCCCAACGGCGGCGGCGGCAACGAGCTCCCGATCCTCGAGGACCCTTCCGTGCTCCCCGGGGACGTGGCCCCCGACGGCTCCGACGCCTTCTGGACCCGCAAGTACACCCTGAGGCTCAGGGAGGCCGGCGGCGCCGGAGACGGAGGCGGGTCCGTCGTCGACGCCCCGGCCTGCCTCGGGGCCGAGGCGGCCGAGAGCGCGCTCGCGGCCGGCCGCGCCGTCGCGGCGCTCCGAGTGATCCTCTCCTCGTCGTCGCCGGCCCCTTCTTCTGCTTCCGCTTCTTCTTCTTCTTCCTCCTCTCTTCTTTCCGGCTTCTGTCCTTTACCCGCCGGGACCAGGATCGAGTACGACGCCGCGGGGACCTTCAGGAGGACGCTGGCCGCCGCGGCGAGGAGGGCCTCCGCGGCCCTGCTCGAGGCGATGACGACGGGCGACGCCGGGAGGCCCCTCCTCCCGCTCTCGCTGCCGGCGGCCCTCCGCGCCGCCCGCCGCTTCCTCCTGCTCGAGCGCGGGGACGTCGCCCTGGCTCTGGCCGACGTCGCGGCGGAGGGGCTCTGGTCCGAGTGCGGGCTGGGGGGGATCAGCGGCGGCGGCGGCAGCGGCGGAGGAGGAGGAGGAGCGCGGGGCTCGACGGACCCGCCGTGCTTCCTGCCCCTGTCCTCGGTCCCGGCGTCGTCGCTCGCGGCGCGCGGCCCCCGGGCCAGCGGCGCGCTGCTCGAGCGGGCGCTCTCCGCCTGCGGCTGCTCCGGGGACGCCGCGGCGGCCCTGCCCCTGCGCCTCAGGCTCGACGGGAGGTCTCTGCTCAACATGCTCCGCGACCTGAGGGAGGGGCAGGCGAGGAAGGCGAACGCCTCCTCGGCGGCGCCGCTGGAGAGGAGCCGCAGGAAAGAGAAGCGGGCCGCGGCGCAGCTCCTGCTCCGCTCCCGCAGCGCCGCCGAGGCCCTGAGCCTGTCCCTCCGCGCCCCGTGGCCGCTGTCCATCGTCGTGCCGCGGTCTGCCGCCGACACGTACGCCGCTCTGGCGAGGCACGTGAGCGACCTCGGGTGCGCCGAGGCGAGGCTGGCGGGCGCGTGGCTGGCCCTGGCCAAGCCGCTGCGGAGGGCGGGGGGAGCGAGGAGGGGCCGCGGAGGCTCGGCCGACCCTCCTCCCTGCTCCTCCTCTCCTCCCTGCTCCCCCTCTTCCGCCCCTCCTCTGCTGCTGTCCCGGATCCTCTTCCAGCGCTCCTGCGTGGCCGCGGCGCTGCGGGCCCTGCACGCGCACGCGGTGGACGACGTCCTCTCCCCTGCGCTGAGGCAGCTGCGGAGCGACCTGAGGGAGAGGGAGCGGGAGAACGGCTCTCTTTCTCTCGCCTCCGCTCTGACGGCCGAGGAGGCCGCCGCGGCGCACGCCCGCTTCCTCGACGCCGCCGCGCGCGGGGTGCTGCTCTGTCGCAGGCCCAAGCTGCTGAGGGCCGTGGGCGAGATCAAGGCGTCGGCGAGCGTGCTCTCGGGGGCGGTGGAGGCGCTGGTGGCGGAGGCGGCCGTGTTTGGAGGAGGAGAAGAGGGCACGGCGGACCGAGGCGGCGGCGGGGTCGCCGCTCGTTCGCCTCCCTGCCGCGGCGGTCGCCGCCGCTCTTCGTTCGGCGCTCCGAGCGCGTCGATGACCCCTGGTTCCTCCTCTTCCTCGCGCCGCGCCTCCGTCGGGGGGCTCGCGATCGACGCCTCTCCGATGGCGTCCCTCCTCGACGGCGGTCCTTGTCCTTCTTCTTCCGCTGCTGCTGCTGCCGCTGCTGCCGCAACCGGAAACGCAGGCGCAGGCGGCGGCGACGACTCGACCGACGGCGGCGCCGCGGCGCGCGCGGCGAGGGCCTCCGCCGCCGCGGCCTCCCTCGAGAGCGCCGCCGCGGAGGACTCCGCGACCTCCGTCTCCGTCTCCCGCTCCGTCGACGACGCCTCCGCGAGGCTCAGGGCGGCGCTCGTCGACCTCGTCTCGGGCGTCGAGGAGGCGCTGCGAGGCGGCGGCGGCGGCGGCGGCCCCGGGGGCGGCGGCGGCGGCGGCGGCGGGGGCGGCGGCTGCGCGGGGGAGCTCGACGCCCTGGCAGGCCTCGGCGCGAGGATGGGGCCCGTGCTCGCGTGCCTGCGCACGAGCGCCGCTCCTCCCTCGAGCGGTGGAGCTGGCGCCTCGGGGGAGGAGGACGGCGGGGGCGGGCCGCTGACCGTGGACTTCGCGTGAAGACAACGAGAACGTTTCTGGCCTCGGAGGGAAGATAGGCGGACGAGAGGAATCTCTCCTCCTCAAAAGAAAGAAAAAAGGTCTGCAAAGAAACGTGCGCTCGGGCATTCTTCCTCTATCCTTTTTCGTCGTCCTCTGCCGTCTCTTCCCTTCCCCTCTCTCGTCTCGGCTCCAACTCTCCAGGCCAGAACACCGATGCAGTCGCTCGCCGCAGCCCCCTCCGCCCGCCTGGCCGGCGCCCGCGCCTCCTCCGCGCAGCAGCAGGCCCGCCCGGCTGCCGCCCGTGGCTCGGTCGCCGCCCGCGGCTCGGTCGCCGCCTGCGCTCGCTCCAAGCGCAGCAGCAATGACGCTGCCCCGACGGTCGCCGTCGCCCCGGCCCTGGCCGCGTTCGCCGCTGCCGCCGTCCTGGTGCGTCGTTCTTCTTCTTGAACGGACGAAAGTGCGCCCTCCCTCGCGCCGCGGCGAGCAGTGCGGGCTCGATCTTCGAGGAAGCTCTTTTAGAGCGAAGAAGAAGCGTCTTCGATCATCCCCTTTCTTCTCGCTCCCTCCGCAAGCCCCTTCCGAGCTCTCTCCCCTGTCGATCTCGGTGTATTGCTATGGAGCGCGCTGGATGGCTCGCCGCGAGACCAAAAGGGGGCTCTCATTAGGAGCGAAGCGGCCCGATTGGGATCGTTGGAGTGCGAGTTCTTCGTGGTTGGCTGAGAGATAGCCTTCGTCGTTTTCTCTCTTTTCTTTCCGCTCACCTCACACTCCTCTCTCTCTCTCTCTCTTCTCTTTTTCTCTCTCTCTTTTCTTTCTCTCTCTCTCTCTTTCTCTCGAACCTTCAACAGGCCCTCTCCCCGGCGCCCGCCTACGCCAACCGCACCGTCGACCGCTCCCGCGCCGCCGAGGCTGAGCTCGAGGCCATCCTCAAGGCCCGCGGGGGCATGCCTTCGGTCAAGGTCGAGAGCACGGTGAGTTTTTTTAATTATAAAAGAAAGAAGAAGAAGGATAAGAGAGAGGAAGGAGAAGAAGAAAATGAAAGAGAAAGGCTCACTCACTCTCTCTCTCTCTCTCTCTCTCTTTTCCCTCCCCAAACAAAAAAAACGCCCTTTCAATGCAGGCCAAGAAGTCGATCCTCCGGGAGTCTGAAGAAGGGTCCTACGTCCGCCCCGCCTCAGTGAGGACCCCCGAGAACGTCTTCAAGCTCGAGGCCCCCGTGACCAAGGGCGAGACGCAGTCCTCGTCGATCGCGCTCCCTGCTGCCGAGGCCGCTATCAAGGCCGAGGTCCCGGCGATTGTCCCCAGGTCCATCACCGCCGCTGCTTCTGCGCCCGCCCCGGCTGCCGCCACGCCGTCCAAGAAGGCCAAGCCCGCCGAGAAGGTCGCTCCCAAGGCCGACGCGGCTCCCGTCTTCTCGGCGCCGGCCGCCAAGCCCGCCGCGCCGGCCGCCGCCGCCCCCGTCGCGCCCAAGCCCGCTCCGGTCGCCGAGGCCGTCAAGGCCGCCGCCGCCCCCGTCGCGACCAAGCCCGCGCCGGCGCCCGCGGCGGCGAAGCCTGCCCCGGCTCCCGTCGCCAAGGCCGCCCCTGCCAAGGCCGCGCCTGCCCCCGCCGCCGCTCCCGCCGCTCCCGCCGCCGCCGCCCCCCGCCCCGCCGCCGTCGCGCTCGCGCCGACGCCCGCCGTCACCGTCTCCAAGCCGACCACGCAGGCCTCGCCCCTCAGGACCTTTTTGGGCTCCGCCGGCGCGCTCGCCCTCGTGGCGTTCGTGACCATCTTCGCGTCCGCCCCCGGGGAGGCCGTCGCCCCCGCCGGCGCCGGCAAGAGGGCGGCTTCTTCCTCCCCGAGCAGCAGCGGCGGCGCCGCCTCGTCGCCGGCGAAAAACGCCGCAGAGGCTAGGGCCTGGATCGCGGCGTGGCGCGCGCGCAAGGCGTAGGGAGGGAGTTGCGCCTGTCTTTTATGTTCTTGCTGTGTTCGTGTTCTTGCTTTTGCTTGAAGATGGCGCGGGCCCCAGAGAGAGATAGAAACAACAAGGGGCGCGTTCGAGAGTGTGACAAAAAAAAAGTTTTGAGGATTTTTCGTTCCAATCTTTTTCCTTTTGTTTTTTCTGTCTCTCGTTCCTTCCTCAATCTCAACTTCTTCTACAAGCTCTTCTTCTACAAGCTCTTCTTCTACAAGCTCTTCCTCCTGCCGCTCCTGGTCAAGCGAGCCGGCTTCGCCCTCAAGCAATAGTCCCTCCAGGCAGCAGAGAACCCGGCCGGGGTGCCCAGTCTGGCGAGCTCCGCGGACTGCGGCCAGTGGGGGGCCAGGGCGGCGGCGGTCGCTGCGAGGGCCGGCGCCGCGGCGCGCGAGGGGCGGGCCACGGCCCTGCCGAGGTCGAAGCCGTCGCTGTCTCCTTCGGAGCCCGAGTCCGGGCCGCTCTCGTCGTCGTCGTCGTCTCCAGAGCTCTTTTCCTCGGCCTCGACGACGTTCTCCGTGGTCGCCTCCTCCTCTTCGCTGCTCCCGCCGCCCCTCGTCGGTGCTGCTCTGCTGCCGCCGCCGACGGCCGTTGTCGCCGTCGATGCCGAGGCGGTCGAAGAAGCCGAGGGAGCAGCAGCGCCGCCGCCGCTTTCGCCAGCAGCACCGTTACTGGAAGGAGAGTCCGCCCTGTCCGATAGCAGCACCTCGACGCACGCGGCAGCGGCCGCGGCGGTCGCCCCGACGTTGTAGCCCCCCTCGAGCGCTAGCACGGCTTTGCCTTGTGCTAAAGTTAAAAGCCTGCGAGTCATGTGTGCGTACCCCCGCGGGCTCACGCTCATGCCGCCCAGCGGGTCCCCGGCCGCGGCGTCGAACCCCGCCGCGACGATCACCAGGTCCGGGTCGAACGCTCGCGCAAGAGGCAGCAGCACCAGGTCGAAAGCGGCGTCGTACTCGGCGTCGCCCAACCCCCCTCGCGGCCACGCGATGTTGGCGTTGGCGCCCATCGAGCGCGGGTTTCGGTTGAAATCGCCGACCTCGGAGGGCCGTCCCGTCCCCGGATAGAAGCCGTTTCCCCTGTGGAGGGAGACGTAGAGGATGTCATCTCGGTGCAAGGTGATGTCCTGGATGCCGTTGCCTGGAAGATGAAGATGAAGAAGTTTTTTTTTTTGAAAGAGTCGTTTTTTTTCTCTTCGTCGGTCAAAAACGAGGCTGAGAGCAAAAGGTCGCTGTTTCTTTTCTCAACCTCCTCTTCTCTTCTCCTCTCCTCCTGGAGAGGAGAAGTGCGCGCGGCGAGTGGAGGGCCGAGGCCCAGCGCGTGGCCGAGCACGAGGACTTCGCCGCTCGGGACAGGTCCTCCTCCATAACAAAAGGGAAAAAAAAGTGCACTCCTCACCGTGGTGCACGTCCCAGTCGACCACCAAAACCCTCTTCGCCCCGGCCTCGATCGCCGCCAGCGCGGCTAGCGCCACGTTGTTGAAGAAGCAGAATCCCTGCGCCCGCGAGCACTCCGCGTGGTGCCCCGGCGGGCGCACGACGGCAAACGCGCGCCGGGCCTCGCCGGAGAGCACGGCCAGGGCCGCCTGCGTGACGCACCCCGCCGCGAGCCGCGCCGCCGAGGCGGTGCCTGGGGACCAAAACATGTCCCCGGACTCGAAGGGGACGAGGCGAATGTTGCCGCTGCCGTCGTCCGGAGGAGAAGACGAGGAGGCGGAGGAAGAGGGAGCAAAGTTGGCGCCTTCTCCTCTCGCCGCCGCCTGCGCCCTCGTGAGCGCCGCGGCGTTCGCGCTGTCCCTCATCTTTCCCGCCACGGCCTCGAAGTACCCGTCCACCTTCTCGATGTGCCCCGGAGAATGCGCCCTGATGAGCTCGGAGTCCGCGGCCGGCCTGGGAGTCACGGCGCGGCACCTCGCCGCGACCCCCAGCCTCACGAGCAGCGCGGCGAGCGTCGCGGTGCGGGCGGGCCTCTCGACGTGCGGGCCCGGCGGCACGTGCAGCTCCATGCCGGGGTCGTAGCAGAGCCCCACGGCCTGGTCGGACGGGGAGGGCGCGGCTGGGGGCAGGGAGAGGCGCGTCTGCGGCGGGGGCCGCGGGATGTCCGAGGCAGCGAAAGCTGCTGCTGCGGTCTGCGAGGCGGAAGCGGCGGAAGCTGCAGCCGCCGTCGGGGCTTGTTCCTTTTTTCTCCGTCGCTCGCCGCCTTCGACATCGGCGGCGGCTTCTTTGGCCGGTGCTTCGGCGGGCACGGCAGCAGCTTCTGCCTCTGCTGCGGAGGCAACATGCCCTGCGGGAACTGCAACGGAAGCAACGGCGGCAGCGGCAGCAACAGCGGCAGCAGCAGCGCTCTCTTCTTTCGCCGCCAGAGCCGCTGGTGCCCCTCCTTCGGCAGCTGTCGGGGCAGCCGGCCTCGGTCTGAGGCGCGAGGACGTAGAGTCCTGCGAGCCAGAAGCGGCAGCAGCGGCAGCAGCAGCCGCGCGTCTCGTCCTCCTCATAGCAGCAGCAGCAGCTGCTGCTGCTCCACTCCCTCCTCCGGCGTCGCTCCCGCTTCCCTCGTCGCTGCCGCCGCCGCCGGCCTCCGACGACTGCGACGACGAGGGAGGCAGAGCGGTCGCCACCGCCCTTGCCAGGGCAGCCCGCGTCTTCGGCACCCTGTTCGCGAGGGCCGCGGGGGCAGTTCCGGGCTCCCCCAAGTCCAGGGCGGGGGCCGGCAGCGGCGTCGCGCCCTCTTCGAACGAGACGGAGAGGGCGGGGGGCGGCGGCGGCGTCGCGCCCTCTCCGAACGAGTCGGAGAGGGGAGGACGAGCAGCAGGGGGAGCAGCAGCAGCCGCGGCCCGCGAGGGAGAGCGGGGAGCGATCCTCGCCCCCAGGTGGAGCTCCGAGAGGGCCTCCCCGAGGTTTGGCTGCTGCTGCTGGTCCGTCTTGCTCCTGTCTGTCTTG
>Ga0315277_10013760_pt1 | contig 10076 bp, 5 predicted proteins | sample YL17G05_15_MG_FD_203695 | JGI IMG/M metagenome (GOLD analysis project Ga0315277, IMG submission 203695) | Sediment microbial communities from Yellowstone Lake, YNP, Wyoming, USA - YL17G05_15 | ecosystem: Environmental > Aquatic > Freshwater > Lake > Sediment | place: USA: Wyoming | collected...
ATGCAAGCCTATTCACAAGTCTTTGGTGGAGATATCAAGGGTGGAATCACAACACAGACTGGCTATACATCAAAACCAGGAGTCCAGGCGCCAACAAAATACGACGAATTTTTCCAAAAAGCCGCTAACACATACAACATATCGGCCGATCTTTTAAAGGCAGTAGCAAGTGTTGAATCTAGTTTTAATCCAGCGTTGACGTCTCCCAAAGGCGCCCAAGGTATAATGCAGATAATGCCTGAAACCGCCAAGAGCCTTGGGCTTAAAGATGCATATGATCCTGAAACCAGCATTCTTGCTTCTGCTAATTTACTTGCTGGATTATTTAAAAAATATAACGGAAATCTTGAATTGGCACTTGCCGCCTATAATGCAGGCGAACCTGCTGTTGATAGATATAAAGGTGTTCCACCTTATGACGAAACTCAAAAATATATTCCAAAAATAATGAGTAGGCTTGATGCTACGGCTCAAGCAATCCCTGGTTTATCTATCTCTGATATTGTTGCCATAAAAATTGAAAATGAAATCGATAAAATGTTCAACACGGGGGCATTCACAAAAGACGATCAAGGACGTGCCGCCGCAGGAAAATACAGACAAGCACGTACATTTGAGGAAGATCAAAAAATTAAAGCCCCAACCATGACCTTCTACGACCAGTTATTCGCTTTGTCCGGAAAAACCAGCGAGGCCTTCTGGACGAATGAAACCGCCAAATACGAGCAAGCCATAAAAACAATGGGTGATTTGGCTACAGATGAAGAAAAAAATATGTTCCGTAGTCGTTCTGCATTTCAACAATATTTAAGAAAAATTGAGCCCCAAAGAAAAGCCCTTGAGGCTGTGCAGGCATCTACCGGTCAAGCACCAGAGATGTTGCTTGAGATACAAAGAAAAGAACTTCTTGAGCAACAAAGGACTGAACGCAATCAGGAATGGGCAAAAACTGCCGAAGCCGAATTACTATTAGATCGTAAACATGCAATTGAACTTCGTAAACTAGAGATGCTTGGTTATCAGGGCCGGCTCGATGCGGCTAAAGATTTCTTCGATAACACTGGGATCCTGACCGAAAATTACCAGGCACTTGAACTAAAAAGCTTCGAAGACCAGCATAAAAATCTGATCGCAACCGGCCGCTATGATGAAGAGGAACTGAAAAAACTCTACGAATACCGTCTTGAAAATTTGCGCAAATCTTTTATCGAACCTGCAAAAAAAGATCTCGAGGAGCTGCAACGCGTGACGGGTGTCATGACGCCGCAACTCTATTCGTGGTCTACGGCCGATGTCGATGACCAAGCCAAACGCATGAAAAATAAAGGCGCCCCGGAAGAACTGGTCGACGAATGGCAGCGCAGGCAATATCTGGCCATGAATGCCGACATGCTTGAATCGAACAAGAACTTCTTCGACGCATCCCAGGCAGCCTGGCTGCGATATCAGTCCCAGCAGAAGACGATCTCCCAGGAAATTTCGGAGACCTGGCTTTCTATGTTCGGGAGCCTTGAAGGTGAATGGAGACAAGGATTCTTCGACGTCTTTACAGGTGACATGAGCAAACTTGGCGATGTGGCAAAAAACACCGGGAAAATTATTCAGCGGGCCTTATCTGACATTTCGTTCAGCATCCTCAAAGACCAGATGATGGAGATGGGCAAAACCGGACTTCCTGCGCTTAAAGACATGTTCTCAACTGGTAGTGGGTTGCTGTCTGGTATGTTTGGAAATAAAGAAAAAACTGCCGGGATTGGTGACACAGAAGACTGGTCCGATCTTTATGAAAAGAAGGATGGCATTACAGAATCCGATCTGCCAAACGATGCATGGCCATCAGAAACCAGATTCCTCGACAAGTTTAAAGAGATGACAGGTCTCGGCGCTGAAAAGGCACGTGAGACGGCTCTTATGAACGTCAGCGCCCAAGTCGTAAACGTTAATGGTGGCGCGACCGGTGGATCAATCCCATCACTTCTTGGTGGAGCTGCTGATTGGATAAGCAGCGGGATTGGAACCAACACCGTAAATGATAAAGGAGAGGCTTATTCAGGATGGGGTGGTAGGACTGGCGACTGGCCTGAAGAGCCCAAAATTGATGAAACCGTAGGTGGATTCGACGAACCAGTCCCCGTAGAACTTGAGGCCGAAAACTTCCTGAATGGTCTCGGCGAAAGATTCGACGACTTTTTTGCCAGGATGACTGGCGGAAGCGGCAAGAGCAACGAATACGATGGCGGTGGCACTGGATGGTGGACAACGGCCGGGAAATTACTAGGACTTGCTAAGGGTATTTATAGTGGGAATGCTTCTGGAATAAATGATTTGTTTAAAGGGTCTCCAAATAGCAGCCCACAAGGTAACCCTTATGGGGCCAGAACCGGTGACTGGGAAGGCAATGGCGCAAGCGGTGGTCCCCAACTCGACGAATGGGATTACCAGAAAAGAGGTGGCGCCTATGGAGCCATGGGGCGTTATGCTTTTGCCAAGGGAGACGTCTTCAACACCCCGACCTACTTCAAATTCGCCAAAGGCCTGGGTGTCATGGGAGAAGCCGGCCCGGAAGCTATCCTGCCGCTCCAACGTGACGCACAGGGCAAGCTCGGTGTGGCAGGCGGAACGTCCATCACGGTACCTGTCACGATTGAAGGCGAACAGGGTATTACCCCTGCAAAAGAGACCAAGCTGCGGCGCGAGATCGAGTCTGTCTGCCGCGACTTCGTTCAGAGGGAAATGCGATGATGGTCTTAGGGAACCATACGTTCACGATGAACCCGGCGACAGCGACGCTGCCGATCAAACGTCGTATGGGACTCCCGGTTGAGACTCTAAATGGAGTTGAGATCTTCAGTTGGGGTGTCATCATTGCCGGTGTCAAGCTTACACTCACCTGGGAATTCATGCCGACGACGTCGTTCGATGCCGTAGAGGCACTCTATGTGGCGGATGCCGCGGTCACCTTCAATCCTGAAAATAGCCACACCTATACCGTCGAGATCACCGGCCTCCAGGGATCTTATTTCATAAGCCCTCTATCAAATGCCCCTCATCGAAGAGACGTTACTCTTGAACTCTTGATTGTGAGCCAACTGACATGAGCGTCACTCTTTCAACAGCCCTTTGGAATGCTCTTGAATCTAAGAGACACCATCCTATTGCGAAAATAATTTCGTCTCAGTTGACGTCGGAATACCCACTAGTAGGAACACAATTACGTCCAAGTTATGTCGTCGAAGTTCAGCCGCAAATGTTTATCCACAGTTCGGGACGACTAATTTCCTTCTGGATTGAAGGCGGTTCTTTAATGATGGCCTATACCGACATTGAACGGACCACCTGGACAACTGTCGTCCCTGGCGGTAGCACCTATGGCGGAATTTATGCTGTAGATTTTGCCGCAATTGAACTTGATGACGGAACAATTGGTATCGTTCGGATGTTGGGAAATACGGGTTCCTATATGGGAATGTGGGGCACCACTAAAATAACAGAAACAGGAGGATACGTAGCTGCTTCCACTCGATATGTTGTTTCATCCACACAGGCAAGTCCGAAACTTTACCCATCTATCTGCAGAACTTCAACTGGATTTCTTTTGACCTACGAAGAAATTGTAAATCCAGGCGGTGGTTATTATATCCGCAGACAAACTCTTGATGACCCAACATTCATGGGCGCCTGGAGCGCCATATCGACAATCACATTGAATTACCCGCTGGTCGATACTGTGCCAAAAGGATATCCTAATGTTGTTCGGTCTGAATCAGGCCAAATAGTATTGGTCTTTGATTACCGATACGACTATAACGAAACCCATTATAAGCAGGATCTTTACTATTGTTTATCTGACAACGATGGTGTCACCTTTTCAACGCCCACAAAATTCACAAATTATAATTCTTATTCGGAAGGTGCCGAAGCACCCAACACGGCATTTTGTCCAGATGGGAATTTAATTGTCGCTTTTCATAAAAAAGCAGCAGTTATAAATATAGGGAAAACTTCAACTGGATGGTGTTCTACTTCAATGTTTGGTTATGAATATACAGGGACTTATGCTGAAGCTGATGTAAGGGATATCCATTATGATTCTGCCAGCGGTCTTCTTTTTGTTGTAATTGGTCATGAAGACATGGGAAGTAAAGGTGTCTATGGGGCACTTGTTATTGATACAGAAACTTTTCAAATAGTTAAATGCTATAATTCATTGGATACTAGTCCTAAATTCGATCCTCTTTTTAATGGGAATTCAATATATTCTACTCCGGCCGGAAATGCAGGAGCAGGACAGTATATGGTTTTCGGTGGAGGAGGTGCCAACGGACTCTGTCTTATCAATCATCAGACGGAAACGATTACGCAGTATTGGTTTTCTGATATGGATGGAGGACGAATAAAACAAAATTTAGATATAGATTGTACCGTTGGAGCCCCTTGGTTCAGCGTTGGTAACTGTATAGGATTCAGTATTGATATTACAACTTCACGTCTTTATGTTTGTTTTTATGGAGGATATCCTGGAGTAGAACAACTTAAATATGGCTATATTGATATTACTGAAACGGCTGATTCTGTCACCGGGATGTATACATGGCATGAATTAAACCAATTTCAACCTGGACAAGGTCCATATAATACATGGTTTAGAATTTTTCCAAATGAAGGTTATGCGCTTGTCGGATGGGAATGCTCTGGTTTATTTAGAACACATCATGGCGCATTCATGACAGATAGTGGTGGACTGGTACTACTTCAACTCGATACTGGAATTGTTGTAAAATCATATTTCCATACTACAAATGCAGGCTATCCTATATCGGGTGGTTACAATGCAATAATCAAAGACAATAAAATTTACATGGGAATTGGCTATATTGAAGATTACGGCCAAGAAGAACGACGCGGACTTTGCATTATTGATATTTTAACAGATACTGTCACATATGAACGGCCGACCTATGCGACATATGATGACTACTATTTATTTTCGCCAATCTTAATTGAAAACGACACTAAAATTTTATGGTGTTCTTGGGCCGGATCTGGTGGAGTAATCGAATATGATATTGTAACACATACTTGGCGTCGATTCGATGGAGAAACAAATCCGGGATTGTCTGCTGCAGCAATACATGTAGCTTATGACAGCACAAATAATATTATTTTTCAAGGAAATTATGGCGCACAGGGAGTTTATCTTTATGCCCCAGAAGGGTCTTTTTATACCACAGAATATATGACAGGTGAACCTGGTAGCCCCTATACATGGGGACCCATTGCTCAACTTTCATATGGACCTTATAATCAACTTCCAACGACAATTTGTGATGACCGAACGTACGCAATGTGGCTTCATGAAGATCCCGATACCGGAAGAAATTATCTTAATTGGGCCCGTTCTGGCATGACCGAAGACGTCGTTGGCGATCTTGTAAAAGATCAGCCGTTGACAATTGAATGGGAAGTTGACCGACCCGCACGGGCACGATTCACATTGGCTCGTGGGCATCTTTATGATCCTACTAATGTCGTAAGTCTTTATTCTGGATATTTTAAAAAACATAGATTAGTAACAATTGAATTAGGGGAACTTTCAAACGGAATCGAATATTTTTCGCCGCAAGGAAAATTTATTGTTACCGGCGTTGAACTTCGTCTTACCAAAACAAACCATCCGACAATCACAGTAACGTGCGAAGATCGAAGTACCATGTGGGATGAGGTGATCGTTACGGCAACACAAAATTATGGTGGGACAGCATTAGCAACAATCATGACTGATTTACTTGAAGATGTTGCCAATCTACAATCATCTGATTTTTTGGTTACAGGAGCATTTACACCTAATCTTCATGTACTCTATTCGCAATGGGTCGATGAAAGTCTTTATGATATTGTTGACCAAATTTCAAATCATTTTGGGATATTTCCATACTGGGATCATAATGGTGTTTTTACTTTCAAGGCCTTCAACTTAGCGGCAGCGGTTTCACATCGATACACAAACACTGAAAACCCATTAACACAACCTGCTCAATTTTATTCAAAATGGGCTAAAATCACAGAATGGTCGCCACAAGATTCCAATATGTCATACATTAACCGCGTGACAGTCAAAGCCGAATCCCATGTGACGCATGAAGTAATTTACCCAGAAGAGCGAGTCTGCTCTATCTCTGGCACCTGCGGATGGTGGGGCGGCCATCGAGATAAAACTGTATGGTATTCCGATGATCGCACACGTACCATGCGATATCCAAGGTTAGAAATTATTGCTTCAGTCGAAGATTCAACCCCATATGCAATGTTAACTGGATCTGGAGGAGAAGAAATTTCAGATATAGATGTAAATGAACTTTGGTGCGAAGTTCGGATAGAACAGCCAGATATGTTGATGTGGGTATTCGGTTGTATTGCCATTATTATAGCAATTGGAATTTCAATGCAAGGGTGTGATGGAATCATAACCGGATGGTGCGCTGTTGGACTTTTATTGATTAGCCTCTTTTTGTCAACCTTGATAACTGTTCTTTCAGGAGTGGCAAATTATGAATATGAAGTTTGGGCACGACCACTCGGAAAAGTAAAACAAATGATTCAAGCCACTGCAAACGACGAAGACTTCCAACGCGATATGGGAGGTCAAGTAATCGAACATGCATTCGACGATGCTCTTGCATATCAAGTTGAGCATTGCCAAATGGTAGCTGATCATGAAATTGCAATTGTTCATGCCCAACGCAATCGTGTAACTCTTAAAAAAATATGTCACCTAAAAGATGAATTGGGTGATATTATGGAATTCCCACACCCAATTAACAACCAATATATAAAATTATTTATTGCAAAATTGACTCGAACATTTACCTATGGCGATCAGGGCGAATTTACCGATGGACTTGAAGGCTGGATTGTATGAGACTCTATGGCGGGCGTAAAATAAATCGATCGATTGACAGACGATTCAGAACCCATACTGAATCACGGGATGCAATCGTGTGGGATGTGGATCAAACAAATGGCATTGCCCGATGTAAAGTTCAAGGGTCCGATGAATTAATTCAGTGCCATTACCCACAGAATTGGCAGACATTACCGTATTATGTTAAGCCAGGATTCGCTATTCGAATTATTCACAAAGGCGGCCAAAAGGGGTTTCAGGAAATATCAGGTCCAGGTCGCGCTATTCCGTCTCCAGTTGCAGGCCCTGTTATGCCGCCACCGCCACCATTATTCGATGGGGTTATGTCCGGCATGACACCATCGGCGCCTGGTGGAGGGATGTACATAAATTTAACAAATGGATCATTTAGAATAGATGGAATCACCTATCAATTCGATATTGGTGATGGCGGCGTCACGATGGGCGGTGACGGAAATATCATGGACTCGGTTACCGGAATGCCAATGGGTGCCGGTACAAATGCCACACTCCTATTTGACACGGCACCGGTCATCCCAAATGCAAGATATGATCTGGTTGTTGTGGCAATCGATGGAATTGCCGATATCGTAAAAGGAACGGCTTCTGCCAATCCAGTTATGCCGGATGTGCCGGCTGATCATATTAAAATTTGTCATGTCTTGATTTTAGGTGGCCGAACCGAACTCGTATCTGCAGATATAAATGCCGAATGGGAACCGCGGGAATTTCATTACATGACTTTCGCATTGTCAGGGACGTATGCCCAAAATGCTACTCAAATGAAATGTTCTCTAACCGATGCCAATCCGTATGTGAATATTGTTATCACTTTTAAATGCCAATACAATTGGGCCTTTTCAATGGCATACGACGTAACTCTTACGAAAGATCTTGCAACAGGAACACTTGGAATATCAACTGGAGGACCATGGGTCGAAACTCCTGTAAATAAAACAGGCACCGGAAGCACTGTAACTTTTTATTATAGACGCGCCGAAGTTCTTTTTGACCCAGATCCACCCGGCGGGCCTTTATCGATTGACAACACCGGAGAAGGGGCCCTTTATGAAGGCGGCATTGCAAAAGCAATGCTTAGAGCAACAATGGCTGGCTACCTTGGGATCAACTCACCAATCTATATCGACCTTTTATTCACTACATAAGGAGACGGGGCATGGGAAGCATCTTGGATGAACTTAAAGAAATAAACAAATCAATCCAGTACCAAACAAAAATTCTTGAAGAAATTTTCATGAAAAAAGAGGAGTCACAAACAACAGGTAAAAAACAACAAGACATGATGTTCAAATTTATTGGGGCCGTCTCCGAAACATTTAGATCAAAAGGGATGGACGCAGCCCCATTTGAAAAATTATTGAAAACTTTTGGAGGCGATAAAAATGAGCACCAAATTCCATAGCGTGTGGCAAGATGCAGTTACCGCCTTCAAAGCGGCCGACATGCTGCCGCCTCTGAAACGTCTTGATTTGGCCATATGGCGCCTGTCGAATCTTACGGCGAAAGACAAAGACCTCACAACTGTCCCGCCTACACCATCGGATGGCGACTGTTATATCGTCCCATCCGGAGCCGGCACTGTCTGGAGTGGCCACACCAACAAAATTGCCTACTTCGACTCTGACACAACGGCCTGGACTCTTTATACTCCCGAAGAAGGCTGGACCTGCTATGTTCAAGACGAAGATAGGGAGTATATTTACACGGGAGCCGCGTGGGTTCGGAAGGTCTCCTATGTGGTGTCGGCTTTTTATCCAGGAATACTCGACGATGCGGCCAAGGTCATGAGTCACATTGCCGTCCATCCGTTTCAGTTTGCAATTGCTTTTGCCGGAAGTTACGCCAAAGTCGCAACGGGCGCCTCGGCATCGACTGTATTTTCAATTCAAAAGAATTCATCCGAAATAGGAACCTGCACATTCGCCCCCGCCGGGTCTTCTGGCACATTTGCGATGGCGGCCGCCAATGACGTCGCTGCGGGTGACGTTATCGATATTGTTGGCCCCAATCCAGCAGATCCGGTATTTGCGAATGTCGCCATTTCTCTTAAGGGACTTCGGTAAATGACCATTATTTATGTCGATCATGTTGGCGGGAATGACGGAACCGGAAACGGAACAAAGGCATTCCCTTATAAAACAATTGAAAAAGGAATTATCGGTCTTGTTGGTGGTGATGAAATTCGATGTAAACAAACAGACCAGGTCGATCTAAATGGAACACTTACTTTTACACGCAATTCCACATCAGTCACAACAACCCAGGACCTTACCAGCCAAATTGCTGCCGATGACTGTATTCGGCACCCTGCCGATCTTGAAGCCTGGTGGCCTGTGGCTTCGGTTACTTCGAATACGATTACATTAAGATTTCCATATTGGGGGGCAGATGGCTCGGGTAAAACCGGAAAGCGGATGCGACCAGTTACTATTACGTCCAACCCTGAAATATTTAGCAATACAGGACTTGGAGAACCAGGAAATCTCCTAAAAGTTATTGGTGGATGGGACTTTAATACAGATACCCAAGTAGGCCTAACCGCATTAAATAATTTATCAACAGCTAGTTCTGCCTATGTTTTCCATTATGACAATTACACCACTGAATACGTTGAAATTGGATACATCGATCTTTCTTATTTTTATTGCTTCACAGGGTACAATTATTGCGTGAATCTACCGCCCAATTCCATTGGACATCATCTCTATTGGTCAGGCGGACAACTTTGTCTTTTTGGGGCCGGTGAATTTGAACAATGCTATTGTGGTGGAACAAAAAATGTATATGGGAATAATGCGCTTGGCGCTAATCAAGATCCGGTTCCATGGGATGATACTCCACACGAATTAACCGGACGGTACGACATTTCCTTAAAAGATATATGGATTTATTCATGCGGCGATACCGGGTTCTCTCCTTATCTTGTTACCGGTGTCGTTGACAATGTTAATTTTTTCAATTCAAAAAATTACGCTATCGATTCTATATATTCTGGAAACGTTTATTATAAAAATTGCATGTTTGACACGCTTAGGAATAGCGGTAACGGCTTGCTTTACATGGACTGGATGAACCAGAAAGTTTACCTTTACAATTGCACCATAAAAAATAGCATTGGCTTCGGGGTCGAATA
>Ga0315277_10013761_pt1 | contig 10076 bp, 9 predicted proteins | sample YL17G05_15_MG_FD_203695 | JGI IMG/M metagenome (GOLD analysis project Ga0315277, IMG submission 203695) | Sediment microbial communities from Yellowstone Lake, YNP, Wyoming, USA - YL17G05_15 | ecosystem: Environmental > Aquatic > Freshwater > Lake > Sediment | place: USA: Wyoming | collected...
CACGTGCAGTTATTGTAGTCCCCGCGCAGCTATGCCTTCCTGTTCCTTGACCAACCCGAGCAAGATATGTTCTGTCCGTATGTACTCGCTGTTGAGACGAGCCGCCTCTTTCCTCGCCAGCAAGATGACCTTTCGCGCGCGTTCTGTAAATCTATCAAACATAGCTTCAACCCCCTTTCCGGGAATCCCTATCTCTCTTCCATAAATATTATATATGATTCTGGGCGGTTCGCGCTACCTTGAACGGATTCCCTCTGTCAGCCAAGGTCGGTCGGTTGGCACCAGTTAGCGTGAGGAAAACGACTTCTGGGCAATGTCGGCTCTGAGACTATCAATCTCCAGCGGGTCGAGGTCGTGCCCGGCACGGACCGTCAGATGCGCCGGTTGAACCTGGATCATAAGCTCGTTGATACGACCAACCGAGTATTCGGACACGAGCCCGAGACATACTCCAAGCCGCAACGCCGATAGCAAACTCATTGTCTCCTCAAGACCGAGAATTCGTGCCCCTTTCAGTATTCCGAGCGCACGTCCAACCCGGTCGTGCATCTGTCGTTCATTCTCGCCTAAGAGCACTTCGCGAGCCCGCTTTTCCTGAGAAATCAGTTCTCCGCTGACCCGTTCCACGTTTGCTATCAGCTCTTCCTCGTCCTGACCGAGTGTCGCCTGGTTGGATACTTGAAAAAAGTCGCCAAGCATCTCTGTCCCTTCACCATGTAACCCTCGTACCGTACACCCAACCCGAGAGACTCCCTGAACCGCTGAAGCTATCCTGCGCGTCATGATGAGAGCCGGAAGATGGATCATCACCGAAGCTCTCAACCCCGTGCCCATATTCGTCGGGCAAGCCGTCAGATACCCCCAGATGCCCGAGAACGCAAAGTCAAGCCGTTTGCCAAGCTCGTCATCAACGGCGTTCGCCAAACGCCATGCCTCCTGGAGCATAAGTCCCGACTGAAGCGACTGGATCCGGACGTGATCCTCTTCGTTGATCATGAGACTCACCGTCTGATCGCCGTTCAGCATCAACGCTCGTTCACCGGTGCCCGTCGCCATCTCCTTACTGATGGCGTACCGTTCCATGAGAAACCGCGTCTCCAGCGGATCCAACCGGGTCATATCAATGAACGACATGTCGTGGAGCGCAGCGGACCGTTCCACAGCGCTCTTCACAACGTTCACGACCGTTCCCTGTTCTTCCGCGCTTCCCTTGTGAGCAAACACCGCGTTGAGCAGGTTTCTGGCAAGACGTATCCTGCTGCTCAGCACGATACCGGCTTCCGGACCGACCGCACTCAGCCACCGTCCGAACTGTTTACCGATGACCTCAACGACCTGACTCATGCTTCGACGATCTTCTCACTCCTTGACCATGGTCTTCTCGACTTCCCGGATCAGGTCTCTCAGTCGCGCCGCTTCCTCGTAGTTTTCGACCTCGATCGCTTTTCTCAACTGGCTCCGGTATCGCAACAGCTCGCTCCTCAACGAAAGGGCACCCCGTTTCTCGCTCGGGATCTTGCCAACATGCTGAGAAGCGCCGTGAACTTTCTCGATAAGAGGCGCTAGCTTCTCTCTGAACGCCGTGTAACAATCAGCGCATCCGAGCCGTCCCTGGAACATAACGTCGCCCAGCGTGTGTCCGCACGAACCACATTTCTGCTCGAGGTCCGACGGTTGGACGCTTGTCCCGCCCGTTGTCTCCTGCACGGGACCGAGCGCACCCCCAAAACCGAAACCGCCTGTCGGAGTCTTCTCGTCAAAATGGGCGCATTTCTGGCACAAATGGATTTCCGTCACGCTGTTATTGATGATCTCGGTGTAACGGACGGTCGCTTCGTTGACTTTACAGATCTGGCATAACATCCTGGTATAACGTCCCTTGCGTAGGGTAGACCGAGCGATCCCTCCTGCTTCCGGGTCGCTCGACACCTTCCCACACTACTTATTATACACCTCTTCGATTCTTCCGTCCACCAACCGTAACCAGGCGTCCGCCTGACGCGCCATGCTCTCTTCGTGCGTGACGATTACAAAGGTGATCCCTCTGTCGCGGTTCAGGTGCCAGATGAGTTCCCGAACATCCTTACTCGTGCTTTCATCGAGGTTGCCTGTCGGTTCGTCTGCAAGCACGACTTGCGGCTCGTTGAACAGCGCTCGCGCTATTGCGACACGCTGCTGTTCTCCACCGGAAAGCTCTGCTGACTTATGATGCAACCTTTCCCCAAGACCTACCTGGTCCAACAACTTCGTCGCCCGTTCCGCGAGCGCAGACCTCTTCTGACCGCGGACAAGTCCCGGCAACATGACGTTTTCGAACGCCGTAAGTTCCGGAAGCAAATGGTAGAACTGGAACACGAACCCCATCTCAGCATTTCTTAACCGGTTCAGCGTCCTACCATCAAGCCGGGTCAGGTCTTTGTCTCGAAACTGGATCGAGCCGCCCGTCGGCCTGTCCAGCGTGCCTAGCAAGTTAAGCAACGTCGTCTTCCCGGCACCAGACACCCCAGAGACAGCGGTTATCAGCCCCTTCCTGACGGTCATATTGACGTCTTTGAGCACCTCAACAATCTGAGGACCCGTCCGGTACACTCTCTTGACGTGTGTGCAGATATAAATATCGTCCATTACCTGTTCGCGATTCCTGAAACCTCACGCATCCTATTCATACCGCAGACACTCGATCGGGTCTAACCGGGATGCCTGCCATGCCGGATAAATCGCCGCAGAAAAACTGATCAGAATAGCCGACACAGTTATCAAGATAACGTCGCTTGGCTGAATGGATACCGGTATCTTCTCGAAAATGTACACCTCCGGTGAGAATATGCGCCACCCCGTCCATTCTTCAATCACTCCTATGATGCTATTGAGCGATCGGGCAAGCGTTATACCACCTATCAAACCAAGCACCGTGCCAACTACCCCAACGGTTAGCCCCTCAAACATGAAGATGCCCATGATGCTCCGGGTGGGCGTCCCGACGCTTCTGAGCACCCCGATATCGCGCCGCTTTTCCATCACGACCATGATCAGCGTGCTCACAATATTGAACGCAGCAACGACGATAACGAGCGTCAAGATAACAAACATGACGATCTTCTCCTGTTTGAGCGCATACCAGAACGGTCTGTTCTGGTCGATCCAGGTCTGACCCCAGTACGAGGAGCCGAGTTCGTTGATGACTCGGTGCCCAACCTCGTCCGCCTTAAACGGGTCGAGGAGTCTCACTTGAATGCCTGATACGCTCCCTTTCAGCCCGGCAAGTTTCTGCGCATCTTTCAGGAGCAGGAACACCGACGACGAGTCATAATCGTACATGCCCGAAGAATATATTCCGGTCACAACAAATCTCTTTTCAGCGGGACGGTCGCCAAAAAAGAACGAGAACCTCCGCGCCGTCACCAAATTGACTGTGTCGTCAACATACGTCTGGAGCATCTGGGCAACAACGCTCCCCAGCACCACACCGTGTTCCCGCAACGTACCCGTCTTGAGGTTCTTGCTGAACTCGGTCACATTCGACTGACGGTCAGGGTCTATTCCCCATATGATCGCACCTGTCATATCGCCCGATCCAGACTGGAGCAACGTTTGCGCGGTCACGAACGGCGCTGTCGCCACAACTTCCGGATCCTTATCGATCTCCGCTACCACCTGCTCGTAGTTTTCCATCGGTCCGCTCATTTTCTGGACAGTGAGATGACACCGATTGCCGAGGATCTTCGCGCGCAGCTCCTGATCGAACCCGGTCATTACGGCGAGCACCGTGATCAGCGCGGTCACCCCGACCATCACGCCTGCTACCGAGATCACGGTGATGAACGAGATGAAAAAGTTCCGCCGTTTGCTTTTCAGATACCGCAACCCTAAGAACAGTTCAAATCGCATCTGACCGAAAAAGTCCTCGTCGGTTCGCCTGGACGTTTACGCAGCCCGATTACTCGTCCGGAAAACCGAGACCGTTGTGAGAGGAATCCGGGCAGGAACTCGGTTCGACCGAAACGAGACGACACCCCGCTCGTCCTCGAGCGTTGGCTGAAGGAATTATAGAGTCCCTGCTCCTGCGCTGTCAAGAAAACGCGCGCCTGTCATGCTGAGCGTAGCAAAGCATCTGACACCACTCGCTATCGCCCCAGCACGACGCAGCAGCTCCGTCAGGCGCCTCTCCACCCTCATTTCCGGCTGCTGCGTGCGCGTCACCGCGTTGAGAAGCCTCAGCGGATGGTCCGTCTGAATGGCGTCAATGCCCCAGGATACAGCTTTACGATACTCAGAAACGCTCTCATGGTTGCCGATCGCGTCTGAGAAAACCTTAATGCCTAACGAGTGGCACCGGTCAATGAGTTCCGGCGAAAGGATGTCCCATCGCACGTCGAACGCGTACGGATGGACTTCCGCCGCGAGTTTGTCGAGATAGTCCGGCTTCTCCAGGCGGGGCATCACCTTCAGTTCCGGCGCACGTGCCGTTAATTCCTTTAATACACTCGGACCCCCGTAAACGACAGTGTCGTTCTCCATCCTATGTGTCCGCAAAGCGTCAACCAATCGCGCCGGGTCAATATATTTCGCATCGAGATAGAGTTTGATCTTGCCTCGGGCTAGCTCAAGAACTTCCTCGAGCGTCGGTATCTTTTCCCCTGCATACGGTTTGCCGAACTTCGAACCGGCATCAAGCGCTCTCAGTTCCGCAAACGTGCGGTTCCTGACAATCCCTGTACCGTTCGTTTTGCCGTCAACGCGGAAGTCGTGAATGACGACCATGCGGTTGTCTTTGCTCATCCAGACGTCAGCCTCCATATAGTCCAGACCAAGAGCGATCGCCTTGCGAAACGCCGGTAACGTGTTCTCGGGAGCAAGCTGGCTCACGCCACGATGCGCAACGATCATCACCGGGCGCGGTGATGGCAGCATTCGCATAATCTGCGCCGCAACGATCTCCTCACCTCGGTCGGTCTGGATCCAGTCAACACCCATCTCGATAGCTTTCTGCCAGTCAGCAGGATTGTCCCGATCGCCAAGCGATTTGCACTGGACAAGAACGCCCGCTGAATGAGCTTCGCGAACAAGTTCCGGGGTGAGACGATTGAACTCAAACTCGATAGCTGCCGGACTGAACTTGTGCACCCAGAAATCGAGGTCCGGGTTATCGTCAAAATCGGGCATGAGCGGTACGGTGCCGCCGCTCAGTTCGCGGACTTCTTTCAGAAGCCGCTGGTCGCCAAACACGACCACCTGCCGTTCCATATGCGCGTCCCGGATCTCTCGCACAAGAACCTCTGGATTCACACTGTTGCAGTCAATATAGATGTTGATTTTCTCCTTCGCGAACGCGAGCAGTTCAGCAAGCGCGAGCACCTTTTCCCCAGCGAACCGCGGTGCGAACCACGATCCGGCGTCCATCGCCTTGATCTCATCCAACGTATGATCTCCGAGCGCGCCGGTGCCGTTCGTTTTCCCGTCAAGGGTGCTCCCGTGGAAGATGACATGATGTCCGTCTTTGGTGAGCTGGACGTCCGCTTCGATCCATTCGAACCCCATGTCAACCGCGAGCTGAAACGCCGCAAGCGTGTTCTCGGGCGCAGCGATCATCAGCCCTCGATGAGCCATCACCTGAACCGGTCGCGGCGCCATGACTGGCTGAAAAAACTGGTCGGTGACAGGTGCGGCTTGCCCGTACACGGTGAAAACCGCGGTTACAGCGACCGCGAGAAAAGCCGCCATTGATCGTGCGATATTCAATCGGGGTTTCATGTTTCCTCCACATGAACACCGAGATGTCTTCCGGGGCGATTGACGAGTCCATGCGGCAGCCCACGAGGGGCTCCCCTACACCGGACGCCGTGCAGAGATGGGCATCTTCCTGTCACGACGGAGCGTGACCCTCCGATCTTGTGGAGGGACGCGTTCTGTCGCGTCCGCATGCCGCCACGTAGGGGCGAGGCGGCGCCTCTCCCCACGGGCTGCTACCGCAGGTCATCACCGCGCCAATACGCTCGAATCGCCTCAGCAGTCGGCTCAATAGGATCCGGCTGAAGACCCGGTATATATTTGCACGCCTCATAGAGGATCGGCGCTAACCGACCGTGCACGCCGACAACGTGGTGGATGTACGGGCCGTAAATGATCTTCTCTTCCCATGCAGGCCAGTTCTTCACTTTCACCCACAGATACGTGCCGTGCGTTCGCGGTCCCCGTGTACCGGTTGCTTCGCCGATAAGCAACGAGTAGTCCCCATGGTCGCCGTCAAACCGGGCGATAGTCACGTCGCCACCTTTGATCTTCCATTCACCACACCCGGGAGCGCCAGCAGGCAAAATCCGGTGTTTCCCGACTTTGCACGATTCTTTTTCGTCTGCAAGCGCGCTCGGGAACGGACCGCAATGCCACAGAAGCTCTGCGTTCTCATCCTCCGGATGGCGGATCGTGAGGTCCGCGAAAAATGTGGGCGCCGTGTTCATCGCTGCCGCCTGAAGCATCGCAGAAGTCACAGCGCCGTGAATGTCGGTTTCGCAGGCGAGAGGAAGTCCCTCACCCGTGAGTTCACCGTACACGAAACACGGAACGACACCGAGCGCTACCTGAAGCGCGTCCCAGCACTGGAACGCGATCCCGTCGAGCGCTTCCTTCTGAGCCCATTCGGCAAGCGCAAGTTTCAGCGCAGCGAGTTTCGCAACGACCTCATCACCCAGATCGCCAAAACTAGCGGTTTTCTTGAACTGGGCTATCGTATCACGCAGCTTTCTGGGTCTTGCCCTCAGCTTCTTCTCAACGCTATCCACGATCTCGACGAGCGTCGTCGGGACAACCTGTATCCCCCACCGTTCGAGCAGTTCGCCCTCATTCACCATGACCGTCCAGAAACCCGGCGGTCGGGTGCCCACCTGACCGATGCGGGCTCCAATAACAGCGTTTGCAGCCGCTGCTACTGCCACGAAACTCTTGAACCCGCGTTCGAATACCCGGCTGTCAACACGCGAGTTCACAATGTACGTGAACGGGACGCCCAACCGACGCAATATCTTGCTCGTGGCAAACAGTCCGCACTGCGTATCTCTCAACCGCAAACCGTCCGGCAACGGCGCTTCATCGCGCGGTCCCCAGAGCAGGAACGGTTTGCCGACCGCGCTCGCTAGTTTCGCGACGGCATCTTCCGTGCCGAAATTGCAGTGAGGCGCAAACACTGCATCAACTCCTTCCTCTCGAAACCGCCGGGCAACCTGTACCGCTTCCGCGCCGCTATACAGCAGCCCTTCATCGTTCAGCCAATTTATATTGACGAAACTGACCTTCCACTCGCGGAGCTTCCGTTCAATGAGCTTCTTATACTTGAGACTGTCTTCACGGCTGAACACGTTCCGCCGTGTAGGCGCTAACCCGATCTTGATCGATGCCTTCTTCATGACTCGCCTCCTTCAGACACGATTAGCCCTCCCATGAGACTGATTCCGAGTAAATAGCTGACGTATTAGCTCGCATTATAGCGGAAAAAAGAGCTTTGTGCAAAGAGCAAACCTGTCCGAATGAGGCAAGCCGCAATCTGAGCGTTCCACAGAACAGGCGGATGAGATGAGAACCTCGTCAACGGCATGCCGTGGTGCTCAGCTATCGAACGTGATGAAGATAATACTGTGACGCGATGATGCCGCTTACTGGCGAACCGATTATGTCTCGATCCGTTCGACGAACGAATTGTCCCGCGTATCTATTCGTATCTTTGTCCCGACTTCAAGAAATTGGGGGACCCGCACGACAAGCCCCGTTTCGAGCTTCGCGGTTTTTGGTGACGCGGCAGCAGTCGCGCCTTTCATCGGCGGTTCCGTCTCGGTAATCTTGAGATCGACGAACAGGGGAATCTCCACACCAACAGGTGCCCCTTTGTGGTACTGCGCCTTGACACGCACGTTCGGGGTCAGATAGAGCGGGGCGTCACCCAGAAGCTCCTCGCTTAGCGTCACTTGGTCGTAACTTTCGACGTCCATGAACACGTGTTCCGTGCCGGTATGGTACAGGTACTCCATCTCGCGCTCATCCAGCATTGCCAGTTCAACCCGTTCGTCCGACCGGAACCGCTGCTCGAAACTCACGTCGTTGGCCAACCCCTTTACCTTTGCGGATATGATCCCGCGCCGTTGCTGTTTGACCACGTGCGTGATTGATACCACCCGGTACAGTTGTCCCTCTAGGACTATCACGTTACCTACTTTCAGTTGGATTGCATTCACCATACAGTTACATCCTCGTTACCTGTCTCTGCTTTGGCAACCGTTGGAAAACGTCGGCTGGTTGCGCGTAAAAGTATCACAACTCGGAGCGCTCAGTCAACGATGTCGCGTACAAAATCACCCTATGTGGTATAATTGTAAGTGATGGGTTGGGCGCAAGGAAGTGGCGAGACAAATTCGGAGCCACCATGGGGAAGGAAAATGCTCGGTTAGCCAAGTGCGCAGAATGCGGGCGCATGATCGCGGCACGTCCCGGAGTCGAACTCTGCTCGGAGTGTGCCGAGCGGCAGCGCGAAGCATACGAGCGCGTCGAGAGGGTGCTTGCGGCAACCCCTGACATCTCTCCAGCAGAGCTCGCTCAGCGGGCGAACGTCACGCGGTCAGTGCTCAAAAGGCTCGCTAAAAAGGGGCTCATTATCATGAGACCCGTTGAAGAGTCCCGTCGGTGCCAGAGATGCGGGAGAGAAATGGATGGCGTTGACCGGTTCTGCGGCGTGTGCAAAACGGAACTCTTGTCGCAAGCGAAACAAGCTGCTTCATCGCTCCAGAATCGAGTGCCGTACGGACAAGCCGGCGAAGCCAGGAAGACGGCTAGGAAGAAACCTCCTTCTTCTCCGAGTGATTTCGGTGCAAGAGGAAAATATAGTCCTCCAATCTAGAACTCGTTGCAAAACATGGTCTCAGGTTCCACGCGCATACAGCGAGATTGCCGCGCTCCCCGCTCACCAGAGGTGTCCGCCGTGGCGGGCGACCGCGACTGAACGCAGGTTGATAGAGCCGAAATTCGGATCGGCTTTCCCCGCGTGTCCTCTCTACCGTACAGGGCACAATGCTGCAGTTTTACCGCACCCGGAGGGGATATCTGCCGATAGTCGTGACGAAATCAACGACCCGAACGAGGGTATCAGGATTAATCCCGACGTATGCTTCGCCACCAACACCAAAAATGTAGCCCCCACCCGGTGCTGCCAACGCGAGCATCTGCTTCACCCGCAGTTCGAGCTCCGCGTCGAACGGACTGTACAACTCCTTGCAGTTCAGGTTACCGTAAATCACGGTTTTCCCTTTCATAGCACGCACCGCCGCTTCAAGCGAGCTGAACCCGCCTATATCCATGAAGTTCAGTCTCAGTTCGTTGGCGAGTATCTCGAAGAGATGGTCTGCCGGTCCATCCATGTGCATGGAACGACGGCTCATACCGAACCTCTCGTACAGCGCACGGTTTTCAGGAAGGACAAGGGCTCGATACATCGCTGCCGAAATAAATGCTGAGTTGTCGTCGCACAGACCGAGCGTGTCGGTTTTCGTTCCCAACCGCCCGTCAGCGTACTCAACAAGCCGTTCGAACGTCGCCCTCAGTTTCCGGAAGAACCGGCGCATCAGTTCAGGTTCGGTTTTCATGAGCTCATAAACTTCGGTCGAACCGGCTATCGCGCACGCGCACGATAACGGAGGGTGAATCCCGAGCCGCCATGACGATACGGGAACCTCCGGCACGATCTTTTGCGCCAGATCTCGGAACTCTTCCGCACGGCGATACACATCCTGAACGCGCTGCAATGATGCCGGATGCGCCACCCGGAACTCGTCTATCCGCGCTTCGTCCCACTTCTGCGGGATGATACGAGGGGAAGTGCCTTCCGGATACTGTATATCGCAGTCGAAGACGAGAGCTTCAGCTATAGGTCCGATGTCCAGACCGATAGAATAATCCGTGCAATCGTCCCGGAGTTGCTCGAACCGCCACGTGAGACCGCGAACCTGCACCTCGATGTTCGTTTCAAGGTCGGTGTAATAGTCGCGAATACCGTACCCGAACAGGTCGCAGAAGAAACTACCGCCCACACCTAGCTG
>Ga0315277_10013762_pt1 | contig 10075 bp, 6 predicted proteins | sample YL17G05_15_MG_FD_203695 | JGI IMG/M metagenome (GOLD analysis project Ga0315277, IMG submission 203695) | Sediment microbial communities from Yellowstone Lake, YNP, Wyoming, USA - YL17G05_15 | ecosystem: Environmental > Aquatic > Freshwater > Lake > Sediment | place: USA: Wyoming | collected...
GCGTCCACCAGGCCCATGTAGTAGGTCTTGTGGGTGAAGGTGTCGCTCAGGATCATGTCCAAGTAGGCCTTGTTGGCCAGCACGACGTCATCGAGGATCTTGAGGGAGAGGTTGCCAAACTCCACCGCCGAGCGGGCGATCCCCTCGATCTTGACCCGGTCCTCCTCAGTGATGGGCTTGCTGACGCCGCCGGGAAGGCCGCAGACGGGGTGAATATACTTCCCCCCGATCATCGCCACCACATCGTGGCACAGCTCGAGGTGCTTGAGCACCTCGCCTCCGATCTCCAGGCCTACCTTGTGCACCACACCGATGATGTTGCGCTCGGCGGGGTTGGCGTCGGGCCCCACGACGAAGTCGGGGCCACTGAGAGCGTAGAAGTGCGTAGCGTGGTCGGCCACGAAGAACGCGCTGTACAGTAGCTCTCGGAGCTTCTTGGCCGCAGGTGGGGGGTCTACTTTGAAGACTCCGTCCAGGGCCTTGGCGGAGGCCATGTGGTGAGCCTCCGGGCACACCCCACAGATGCGCGGGGTGATGATCGCCAGGTCTTCGACCTGCCGGCCCTCGCAGAACTTCTCGAACCCTCTCAGCTCAGGTACCTGGAAGTAGGCGTTCTCCACATCCCCCTCCTTGTCGAGGAAGATGTCGATACGGCCGTGGCCTTCGAGGCGGGTGATCGGGTCAATTACTATGCGTCTTTCGGTAGGTGTGGCATCCATACTCATGGTACCCTCTGCGTCATGACTGGCAGATCGCCCTGCTCTCTCGTCAATTCATCCGTCGCCCTGGCAGGACAAGGGCTCTCAGTCCTGGCGGACCCGTCGCAGCATTGACGCCGGCAGGCCGAAGAGATAGCAGACCCCCAAGAGATCAGGGACGGTATCGGCGATCCGCTCGATCTCGTCCTGATCCTGGGTGTCGATGATGGAGGCCAGGGCGCTGAGCAGCTTCCCGCCCTGGTCGAACACATTCGGCGGCGGCCCATAGCAGCCCCGGCACGGCATGTTGACCGAGAGACAGGGCGCGCCACAGCCGCCCCGTGTGGCCAGGCCGGCGCAGATGATGCCTTGCTCCAGCAGGCAGTGGGTAGAGTCCGGGATGATCTCGTAGGGGCGGTGGAAGCCGCGGATCCGCTTGTCCTCCCTGATGCGGGTGCAATCGTAGCACACCGTCTTGTCCGACGCGCCCACCACTGAGCCGGGAGCGGGCAGTTGACCCTCCATCACTGCCTGCAGCACCGCCTCGGTCTGTTCCCTGACCGGCGGACAGCCCGGCACGAAGTACTCTACGGGCACCACCTGCGCTAGCGTCCGCACCGTGTCATAGAACTCCGGGAGTGTGAGCTCTCCCTCCGGCACCTGGTAGCTGAGCTGGGGACGCACGCCGTTGTCGTTGGCTGTCGACGGCGTGTCATGGTAGACGAGCTCGAAAATGGACTCCCTGTTGGCGACGTTGGCCAGGCCGGGAATGCCCCCCATGTAGGCGCAGGTGCCATAGGCGACCAACACCTTCGACTTCTCGCGAAGCAGGTGCGCCATGTGCTCCTGCTCCGAGTTCCTGATGGCCCCGTTGAACAGGCAGACGTCGATGCTCTTGTCCGGCAGCACCTCGACGTCCTTGTACTTGAAGTCCATGATGCAGGGCCAGAGGACGATGTCGAAGGCCTCGGCCACGTCCAGGATCTTGGCGTACAGGCGGACGACGGCGATCTCGCAGCCACCACAGCTAGCAGCCCAGTACAGAGCTAGTTTCGGCTTCTGAGCCATCACAACCCCCAGGCTTTGGTCTAATCCTGCTGACTCACTGCTATCTTCGCATCCTTCTTCAAGGGGCCCAGCTCTTTCAGCGTCTTCGTAAAGTCGGCGACAACCTGGGCAAACCTGGCCCCTTCAGATGCCGAAACCCATTCCAATCTCAGCCTCTCCGGCTCGATCCCAAAGTCACGGAGCATCTTTCTCAGCAGGTGAATCCTTCTTCGTGCCTTGTAGTTTCCTTCCATGTAGTGGCAGTCACCCGGGTGGCAACCCCCGATCAGCACACCATCCACGCCTCTGGCGAAGGCCTTCAGGACGAAAGTCGGATCGACCCTGCCACTGCACATCACCCTTATCATCCTGAGGTTGGGCGGGTACTGGATCCTGGAGGTGCCGGCAAGGTCCGCGCCTGCATAGGTGCACCAGTTGCACGCGAAGCCAAGGATCAGGGGTTCGAACCCGTTCCTGTCCATTGTCAGGTCCTCTTCTCGAATGCCCTCGTTAGGCTTCCGTCAAAGCCTCTATCTGCGCCATGATCTGTTCATCATTGAAGTGGTTCATTGTGATTGCCCCGGACGGGCAGGCAGCCCCGCAGGTGCCACATCCTTTGCACAGAGCCTCAATGGTGCGCGCAACCCCTTTGCCATTCTTGCTGACCATCTGCATGGCGCCATAAGGACAAAGAACGGCACAAACGCCACATCCGCCGCAGAACTCCTCATTGACGGAAGAAGTTATAGCTTCAGGTCTGACATGTCCTCTTCTCATGGGCATCGCTGCTTTGCCGGCGCTGGCGCAGGCCTGGAAGATAGCTTCGGAGACCTCCACCGGCCACCTTGCCGAGCCGCATATGTAGATGCCATCCGTAGCGAATTCAACGGGCTGGAGTTTGAGGTGGGCCTCCAGGAAGAAGCCGTCCGAGCTCAGGGGGACCTTGAGCGTCTTGGAGATGCCCGCATTGTCACCGCGCGGCACAAGAGGCGTGGTCAGCACAACCATGTCCGACGGAAGCTCCACTTGTTTGCCCATCAGCTCATGGTAGACGCTGACGCCCTTGAGTTCGCCGTTGGCAATAACCTCGGGTGGTGTCTCCAGGCTGTACCTGACGAACCTGACACCCGATTCCATCGCTTTTCGATAGTACTCTTCGAACTCCACGCCGTAAGCCATCACATCGCGGTGGAGGATCCAGACGTTCGCCTCCGGGTCATTCTCCTTGATCAGCACGGCATTCTTGATCGCCGTCAGACAGCAGAACCTGCCGCAGTAGGGCCTCTCCGGGACGCGTGCGCCCACGCAGTTGATCATGACGACGTTCTTGGCCTCTAGTGTGCGCTCTTTCAGTCGTTCTTCCAGCTCGAGCTGAGTGAGCACACCGGCCGTTTCTCCGTAGCCGTACTGACCTACCGGTTTGAATTCCTCGGCGCCAACAGCGACAATGATGGTGCCTACTCTAAGCTTGCTTTCCTTTTCCCCTTGCTCCAACGTGACATCGAAGTTGCCTATGAACCCCTTTACGTCTTTCACCTCTGTGGAGAGGTGGGTCGTGATGCGCTTGTGGTTCTTCACCTGCTCGATGAGGGGCACGATCAGTTCCCGGGCCTCTCTATTGACTGCGAACAGCTTGTGGAGGCTGAGCAGGAGGCCGCCGAGTTCTGACGCCTTTTCCACCAGGTGGACATCGAAGCCTTGATTGGCCAGGTTCAGGGCTGCGGTCATTCCAGCTACGCCGCACCCGATCACCAGACAAGACGGGGTGACTTCGATCTCGATTTCCTCCAATGGCTTCAGTAGCCTGGCCTTCGCCACCCCCATCCTGATCAAGTCCTTGGCCTTTTCGGTAGCTTCTTTGGGAAGGGTCATGTGTACCCACGAGCATTGGTCTCTTATGTTGACGAACTCGAAGAGATACTTGTTCAGGCCTGCTTCCTCACAGGCAGACCTGAATAACGCCTCGTGGGTTCTGGGGGTACAAGACGCTACTATGACGCGGTTCAGGTCGTTGTCTTGAATCTTCTTCTTTATGGACGAGATGCCTTCTTCTGAACAGGTGTACAGGTTGTGCTCAGCATGCGCTACGTCGGGCAGACCTTTGGCGTACTCCACCACTTCCGGCACGTTTACATAGCCGCCGATATTCCTTCCGCAGTGACAGACAAAGACGCCGATCCGGGTATCAGGCATGCTCAGTACCCCCTGCTAGAACTTCAGCCGCTCGAGCCGCTGACCCGGATGCTTGAACCACCGAGTCCGGGATATCCCGAGGACTGTGAGCATAGCCGCAGGCGAAGATCCCGGCTTTGGTGGTGTCCAGCGGGCGGGATAGCCGGTCCGGGATCTCGACGAAGCCATGTTCATCCAAGGTTATGCCCAGGGTGTTCGCCAACTCCTTGACGCCGTGGGATGGCACCAAAGCTTGGCTCAGGATGACCAGCTCGGTTTCGAAAGTCTTCGTTTCACGCGTGGTGGTGTCCTCGTACCAGATGATCGGGTTGCCATTCTCGGCGACGTCGATACTTGCGGGCCGGCCTCGGACATACGTTACGTCGTATTCTTCTCCGGCCCGGGCGATGTACTCCTGGAATCGCTTGCCCACTGCCCTGAGGTCCATGTAGAAGATGGTGGACTTCGTCCCAGGGTGGTGTTCGTATGCGAGTATCGCCTCCTTGGTGGCATGCATGCAGCACACGCTTGAACAGTAGCGCTTGTGCTTGAAGTCGCGCGAGCCAACGCACTGGATGAATGCTATGTTGGTGGCCACTTTGCCATCAGAGGGGCGCATGAGCTCCCCGCTCGTAGGACCAGAGGCCGACGTCAGCCTCTCATATTCCATGGCGGTGATTACGTTCTTTATCCTTCCGTAGCCGTATTCGCCAAGCTTTGAGACATCGTAGAGGTCCAGGCCGGTGGCCACGACAATGGCCCCAACAGCGACGTCCACGTATCTTTCTTGCATGTCGTAGCGTATGGCCTTGGCCTGGCAGGTCTTCTCGCACTGTCTGCAGTCTGAACAGACAGCGCAGTTCAGACACCTGCTCGCCTCCTCAATGGCGGCCTCTTCACTAAGGACGAGCTCTATTTCGCTGAAGTCTTTCACTCTCTCTTGAGGGGCTCTGGCTGCTATCTCGATTCTCGCCTTCCGCTCGATTTCCCTCTCAGGCAGAGGTACAGCAGCCTCAGTCTGTCTCTCTCTCCCTTCCCTCAGGTCGAGGCCGTTTATGAACCTGTCTATGGATATGGCGGCCTCGTTGCCTTGAGCGACGGCGTCGATAATCGATGCCGGGCCTTTGACGATATCACCCCCAGCGAAAACTCCGGGAAGGTTCGTCTCGAGCGTGACCTCATCCGCCCCTATGATCCCTCGCGGGGTTTTCTCTAGGTCTTCGAAACCCGTCAGGTCTGCCCTCTGGCCGATGGCGATGATCAGCGTGTCCCCGGCTATGGATGGCCCTGCGCTCTCGGAGAACTTCGGAGCGAACCTGCCGTCCTCGTCGTAGACAGAGGTGCAGACGACGGTCTCCAGCGCTGTGACCCTTCCGTTCTCACTCAGGACCCTCTTGGGGCCCAATGAACCGTGGATGATGACGCCCTCTTCCTCGGCCTCCGCTATCTCCCAGCTATGGGCAGGCATCCTATCCATGGAGGTGAGATCCCTTGTCTCAAGACAGACAAGGTGGACCTCCTTCGCCCCCAGCCTCAGAGCGGCCCTGGCACAGTCCATGCCAACGTTCCCGCCGCCGATGACTATCGCCTTCTGCCCAAAGCCTTCCACTGTCCCCTTTGACTTCGCTTCCATCAAGAAGGGCAAGCCATAGAGCACGCCCTTGGCCTCCGCCCCCTCCACCGGAAGCTTCGCCGGGTCTTGACAGCCTACAGCTACGTAGACTGCCTTGTACTCTCTCCTGAGTTCCTCAAGGGTGATGTCCCTGCCAACCCTCGTATTGGTCCTTAGTTCCACGCCACGGGCTACTATACGGCCTATGTCGTAATTGGCGATTTCTTCGGGGATCCGATAATCGGGGATGCAGCTTGTAACCATTCCACCCGGTTTATCGGACGCCTCAAAGACGGTGACCGGATAACCTGTCTCCAGGAGCCTCAGGGCGCAGGTGAGGCCCGAAGGTCCCGCTCCAATAACTGATACCTTCTCTTCCCTGGTGGGCTGCAGAGCCGGCGGAGGCTCTTCGCCGTTCTCCCTCGCCCAATCCGCGATGAATCTCTTCAAAGCTCGAATCGAAAGAGGCTCATCCACCTCCTTGCGGTTGCATTGCTCCTCGCAGGGGTGGTGGCATGCCCTGCCGCATATCGCAGGGAAGGGAAGGGTGTCGCGCACGACGTCCAGGGCCTCTTTGAACTTCCCCTGGGAGATCAGGGCAACGTAGCCCTGGACTCTTATGCCCGCGGGGCAACCGTTCCTGCAGGGTGAGATGCCCTTCTTGTCGATGACGTAGAAATTAGGGATCGCTTGGGCGAAAGGCTTGTAGATAGCCTTTCTCGTACCCATCCCCTGGTTGAACTCGCTGAGGACCTCGACCGGGCACTGCTCTGCGCACTCCCCACAGCCCGTACATCTGGCCTCATCGACGTACCGGGGCTTCATCAGTATCCTGGCCTGGAATCGACCGAGCTCTCCCTCCACCCCCACGACCTCGGAGTAGCTCAGCACCTTGACGTTCTTGTGGCGGTAGCACTCGATCATCTTTGGGGCGAGGATGCACATGGCGCAGTCGTTGGTGGGAAAGGTCTTGTCTAGCTGAGCCATTCTCCCCCCAATAGAGGGAGACTGCTCCACCAGGTAGACCTGAAAGCCCATGTTGGCCAGGTCGATGGAAGCTTGGATGCCGGCTATACCCCCGCCGACTACCAGCACTGAATCATTGTTGCTGCTCATCTTCTACCCCTAAGGCGCTAGCAACGAATTCTGCCCAGTCCATCACCGCGATCTCAACATCGGGACCCTTTTCTTTCCCCTTGCTTACCATCGCACACTTGAAGTGGATCTGGCATTTCGGGCAAGAGGTTATGAGGACTTCTGCGCCGGTGGATTTCGCCTCTAGCAATCGCTCAACCCTTATCTGTTTGGAGTACAAGTCGCAGTTGGTGAAGGCACTGGTGCCGCAGCAGAGGGAGTCCTCCCTGTTCCGGCTCATCTCGACCAGTTCCATACCGGGGATAGCCTTCAGCACGTCCCTTGGCGGCTCATAGATTCCCAGATGCCTACCCAGCCTACAGGGGTCGTGGTACGTTACCTTCTTCTTGACCTCTTTGAGATCGAGGCCGTCCTTGTCTATCCTTGCGGACAGGAGCTCGCTAATGTGCTGCAGTTCGCAGTCTATGCTCACATACTTCGGATAGTCTTCTTTGAACGTCCGGTAGCACTCGGCACAGGAGAAGACTATCTTCTTCACGCCAGCCTTCTTGATAATGTCGGCATTGTGCTCAGCCAGTGCTTTGAACCCTGCTACGTCTCCGGTCCAGAGCAAGTCGTGGCCACAGCACTTCTCATCCTCAAGTATGACGGGCTCTATCCCGAGGGAATTGAGAATTCTCAGGCTGCCTTTTGCCGGTTGCAGAGACTCGACTCCAATATCTTCAAAGAAGGGCTCAAAATAGGGGGCACAACCGACGAAGAACAGGGCATCGCTTTGAGCAGCGATTCGATACCCATTGGACAGCCACTCCAGCCTCCGCTGCTTGATAGCCGGACTTGCCATAAGGCGGCTCAAGGCTTGCAGCGTGCCAGAGTGGGCACAGGCCCCGTGTTCACCCCGAGTTGACGCTAAGGCTCTCGTTTTCTGAATGAAGAGGGGATAGTCGACGTCTGAGGGGCATTTGAGACTACAAGCGTAGCAAGTCAGGCAGGAGAAAAGCTCCCGAGCATGAACCAAGTCGTTCTCGAGGCCCATCAAGGCATTCTCGACCAACATCCGGGGAGAGTAGGCTGGGTTGTGCCTCGAAACTGGGCATGAGCCCGAGCACTTGCCACACTCCAGGCAGTAGAATGCCTTGGTCTCGTTGACAACTTGCTCGAGGGTCAAGCCGTGGCCTCCTTTCTCAAAGGCGAGGGGCCGAGTTGCTTCAACTGACCAACATACTCCTTGATCGTCTCGGCAAACCCGCCTCCCTCAGCCGCGGAGATCCACTCCAGCTTTAGGCGCTCATCCTCCAAGCCCAGGGTGTGCAGCAACCTCCTCAGTTTCGCTGTCCTCTCTTCCGCCCTCATGTTCCCTGAGATGTAGTGGCAATCTCCAATATGGCAGCCGGCAAGCAGGACCCCATCGAATCCCGCCTCAAAGGCCCTAAGGACGTAGATGGGGTCTATCATCCCGCTACACATCACCCTTATGATCCGCACGTTTGACGGATAGTGGATGCGACTTGTCCCGGCTAGATCAGCCGCTGCGTACGAACACCAGTTGCAGGTAAAGGCAACGATCTTGGGTTCGAATCCGTTCACACTGGTACTCCCGACAACGCCTCAAGCTCGGCGAGTATTTGTTGACGAGTGAAGTGCCTGATGGAGATGGCTCCCGTTGGACAGGCCACGGCACAGACCCCACAGCCTTTGCACAGGGCCTCATTTATTGAAGATACCGGTATCAGCCTCCCGTCGCTGCTCAGCGTGGGGGCATGAAACACGCATATCTCTTCGCACCGCCCACACCCCTGACATAACGTCTCATCTACGGTGGCCGTGGCCGCCTGCAGCTCCACGCTCCCTCTATCGATGAGGGCCAGGGTCTCCGCCGCCCCCGCTAAGGCCTGCGCAACAGTGTCCGGAATGTCCTTGGGGCCTTGGGCGCATCCGACGACGAACATGCCGTCGTTGGCGGTGGCTACAGGCTCCAGCTTGGCGTGTCTCTCCTGCAGGAACCCGTCGGCGCTCTGGGTGAGGTTGAAGAGCCGCGCCACATCTCGGGCGTCCGCCCGCGCCTCCATGGCCGGGCAGAGAATCACCATGTCTACGGGGACTCGCAGCGTGCGGCCCACCAGCGTGTTCTCGCACACCACCACCAGCTTCCCCTGTTCCTCCTCGCTCATGGCGAAATCCGTGACCTGGGACGGCTTACCCCGGATGAAAGTCACGCCTTCGCCGGCCTCTCGCTGGTAGAACTCCTCGAAGCCTTTGCCGTAGCAGCGCATGTCTATGTAGAACTGGTAGACGCTGGCGCCCTCGATCTTTTCCTTTATCAGGTGTGCGAACTTGAGAGCATACATGCAACAGACGCGGGAGCAGTACTCGTGGTATTTCCGGTCGCGGCTACCCACGCAGTGGATGATGGCCACGCTCTTCGGCTCCTGGCCGTTGACGACGATGTGGCCGCCGGTGGGGCCGGTGGCGTTGCAGAGACGCTCGAACTCCAGGCTGGTGATCACGTTGGGGAACCGGCTGTATCCGAGCCGGCCGATCTCCGAGGGGTCCATCAGGTCGTAGCCCGTGGCCACGATGATGGCGCCTACTTCCACGTCCACCATCTTCTCCGTCTGGTTGAAGTCGATGGCCCCCCGTTCGCAGAACTTCAGACAGGCCCCACACTTGCCATCCCTAAGGAAGTAGACGCAGTGCTCCGGGTCGATCACCGGGACGTTGGGGACCGCCTGGGGGAACGGCGTGTAGATGGCCTTTCGCTGGCCCAGGCCGCAATCGAACTCGCTCTCCGCCTTCCAGGGGCACTTCTCCTGGCAGATGCCGCAGCCCGTGCACAGGCTCTCGTCGACGTAGCGTGGCTTTCTGCGGATGGTGGCCCTGAAGTTGCCCACATACCCCTGGACACCTACCACCTCGCTGTAGGTCATGAGCTCGATGTTGGGGTGGGCCTTCACCGCCGCCATCCTGGGCGTCAGGATGCAGGCTGAGCAGTCCAGGGTAGGGAAAGTCTTGTCTATCTGGGTCATGTGCCCGCCGATCGACGGTTCTCGCTCGACCAGGTACACCTTGCGGCCAGCATCGGCCACCTTCAGGGCCGCCTGAATCCCGGCGATACCACCGCCCACCACGAGGACAGCCGGCGCCACGGGTACCTCCCGACTCTCCAGGGGTTCCAGATAGTAGGCTCGCGAGACGGCGGCGCTGACCAGCGCCTTGGCCTTTTCGGTGGCGCCGTCCTTGTGCACCCAAGAGCACTGCTCGCGGATGTTGCAGATGTGAAGCTGATAGGGGTTCAGGCCCCCTTGCTCACAGACGCGGCGGAAGGTGGGCTCGTGCATGCGTGGCGAGCAGGCTGCCACCACGACGCGGTTCAGGCCGAGTTCCTCTATGTCTTGCTTGATGAGAGCCTGGCCCGGCTCCGAGCACATGAACTTGTAGTTGCGGGCCACCG
>Ga0315277_10013763_pt1 | contig 10074 bp, 11 predicted proteins | sample YL17G05_15_MG_FD_203695 | JGI IMG/M metagenome (GOLD analysis project Ga0315277, IMG submission 203695) | Sediment microbial communities from Yellowstone Lake, YNP, Wyoming, USA - YL17G05_15 | ecosystem: Environmental > Aquatic > Freshwater > Lake > Sediment | place: USA: Wyoming | collected...
CAAACTATCGGACGTTCTGCTCCGCGAGTTCGGGGAGGCCCCGGGTGAGAGGGAAGGAGAGCAGCGCCAGGCAGAGCCCGACGATGCTCAGCCATACGCCGATGGTCACGATGCTCGCCCGCTCCGCGAAGTAACCAACGAAGAGGTACCCCAGGGGAAGAGGGAGGAGCACCACGGCATCCATCACCGCGAAGACACGCCCCCGGTAGGCGGAGGGTACCACGCGCTGTCGCAGGTACTCGTAAGTGGTGAAACCGAAGGCGTCCACGATCCCCATGATGAAGCAGATGAGCATGGCCAGGACCAACAAGCTGCTGCGAGTCAGGACGAAAACCCCGGCGGAATAGCCCAGGAAGCTGAAGAATACCAGGTTCAGCGGCCTGTAGTAGCCGAGCAAGCGGTAGGTGAGCAGGCTCCCCAAGGCCAAGCCTGCCCCCAGGCCGGCGCTGACCAGTGTATAGTAGTTCACCTGTCCCAGCCTGTCCTCGCAGAAGATGGGCAGGAACACCTCGAAGGCACCGAAGATGGGCATGAACATCAGGTGCATGAGGGTAAGGCCGCGCACGTGGGGGTCCGACCGGATGATCCTCAGGGTCTCCCTGAAGCCGCCGGTCTCCCGTTGTGCGCCCTCTTTCCCGGCTACACCCCCTGTCCTGCCGGCGCGGTCCCTCTTCAGCGCCAGGCAGCCGGCACCGCATACGACCAGGAGGGCCGAGCAGAGGAAAAAGATGTTAGCCTTGCCCAGAGCTCCGATGAGGAAGTAGGTCGTGAACATGCTCAAGAGATAGGTGGTCGAGCGCATGAAGGTGTAGAGAGAGTTGGCCTTCGCAAGCTGGGTGATCTCCACCAGTTCGGGCAGTAGTGCGGAGATGGAGTTCACTACGATAACCCCGAATAGCGAGGCGGTGAAGGCGACTATGTAGATGAGATAGGGCGCATGCAGGAAGGGAAGCACGAAGAGTGTGGTCCCATAGAGGAGGTTGGTGATGACCAACAGGTCCCGGCGGGAGAAACGGTCCACGATGGACCCGGCGAAGGGCCCCGCTATGGTGAAAGGAGCGAACCCAAGAAAGAGGGAGATGCTCATGGAGAGCGCCGAACCGGTGCGCTCCAATACGAAGAGGGGCAGGCTCACGAAATAGATGCCACGGGCCACCATGCCGACGGACTGGGTGGAATACAGCAACATCAGCTGCCGGTTCGCCCTCAAGGGCGCTTTATGTGCCGCCTTTTCACTCATCGCCTGTTCCTTCATCCCGCTCCCTATCGTTCGGCCGCCTCGTTCATGTTCGGGCCGGTTTCCAACCCATCTTACCCGGGCCTGCGCATCGTAGACGAGGATATATTGCCGGTGACTCGAGCGTCATACGTATCTCTTGGGTGAATGATTCACGCGGGGAAGGCCAGGCCGGCGAAGGTGACCGCCGAGCCCTCGTTCTGGTCGAACCAGTGGCATTGGTCGATGAGCTTACCCCGCCGCCCCTCCAGGGCCATGGTAAGCATATAGATAGGGGGCAGCCCACAGATGTGCCGCGCGTCGTTCTCGGAAGCGATAAAGGAATAGAAGCCCTCCGCATCCCCCTCCACCACCTTCTGCAGCATCTCCTTGTCCTTGGCGATGGTAGATGAGAGCTGCACGGCGTCCAGGGGTATAAGGCTGCCAAAACGTCGGCCCACGTGGGCCAGGTCGGCGGAGGCCAACAAGAGCACGTTGCCCTCCATGGCCGAGAGCAGACCCTTTAAGGCGGTGATGAAAGCTGTTATCTCTGGGACCTCCGAGGGCGAGCGGCCGGCCTCGATACAGGGGTGGAAGGAATTACAGGTGATGGGCAGCAGCCGGAAGCGGTCCGCCCCGCCGAAAGCTATGCAGAGCAGGGGGAGCTGGATCTCGATGGAGTGCTCGGAGCGGTGGGACAGCTCGTCCCCCAGACCTTCCATACCAGCCGCCCGCGCGATACCCTCCGCCAGCCCCACGTCGGTCTCCACCAAGCCGAAGGGGGTGAGGTAGTTCTTGCGGGTGAGGGCGAAAGGGCCTTCCATCTCTCCGTGGCAGGTACCCAGGATGACTACCAGCGGATGGTGATCCGGGGTAAGTGATGCGGCGAGGGTGGAATACAGCTTGCCGTAACATTCCCAACCTCGCTCCAGATCGATATGGGGGGCGACCATGCCGAGAGGCGGGCCGTCCAATCCCTGTGGTTCACCCGCCTCCTCCATCATCGCCCTTATCTGCTGCACGAGCTCGCGCGGGTCGGCGGCGTAACCGCTTCCCGCGCTGGTCATGGGCCGGTTGGGCAGGGACAGGTATTCATCGTCCAGGCGCTTCTTGTATGCACGGAAGGTGTCGTTGTCCAGCAGGAGCTTGCTGTCCAGCTCGCCTATGATGGCGGCCACCTGGTCGCTGGTTATGATATCTCCGAAACGGCGCACGTAAGCAGCCTGCAGGTCCCGCAGCGAGCGCGTGCCGTCGCAGAGGGAGGCGATGTAATAGATAGGAGGAGGCAGCGCGACCAGGTTTTTCGTATAACCCTGCGGGTCTCGCAGGGCAATGATCTCCCGGCCCTGCTGCTTGGCTGGAACGGCTTCCAGGTGTCGCAGTCTGGGGTTTTCCGATCCTTCCATGATTTTAAGGTGTGCCTATCTCCAGTCGGTGCGTTTCTTCGATTCACGCTCTATACCCACGTCGAGGGCCAGCCACGCTTTGGCGCGGATGAGGTCGCTCGTGGTCGGGTCCGCGACCAATGTCATCATCGCTTCGATGCCCCGGGGGTCGCCGATACGGGTCAGGGCCTCGATAGCCTCGAAAACAACCTTGTCGTCCTCGTCCCAGAGGAACTCCACGATGCCATCGATATCGCGGTCCCTCTCCATTTTATTGAAGTCGCGCTTACCCATCCCGAACTTTGGCATATTATCACCGAGACCAATTCTAACGAGTTTCCACCCGTCGTGCTACCGGCTGCATCAGTCGTCACGCCCCTATTGTTCCCCTCCTTGGCCCGTTCTTCCGCCCAGCATGGACAGGCGGCGTAGATTGACCAGCACCTGCCCCATCTTCTCGGGTGAGCTCAAGGCTACGACCCCATGCTGTTGGGCGTCCGCTATATCCTGGATCAGCGCGCAGGGGGCGATGAGGCACACGAAGACCGGCTTGCCGTGTTTGCGCCCGATCTCCGCGTAATCGCGGGAGGGGAATACGGGACCCGCCCCCCCGCCGGTGACGAAGACGGCGACCGCGCAGTCGATGTCATCCTGGGCCAGGGCCAGGTCCGCGGCCTTCAGATAAAGGGACGAGTCGGTCCACGCGAAGGCGAACATGTCCAGGGGATTGGCCGCTACCGCGTGCTCGGGGATGAACTCCGCTATGGCCTGCGATATCTCGGGCTGCAGGGGAGGGAAGCGCAGCCCGGCCCTCTCGCAGATGTCGCAGATGGCCACCACCGGCCCGGCGGAATGGGTGGATATGAAGACGCCGTTGCCCGCGAGTTCCGCTCCCATGGAGACGGCCTTGGCGGTGCTCGCCATCTCCGAACTGGAATGCACCTGCAGCAGGCCGGCCTGCCGGAAGGCGCCGCGGTAAACGACCTCGGAGCTGGCGACCGACCCGGTGTGGGAGAGGGCCGTCTTGGATGAGCTCTCGGTGTAACCGCGCGTATAGACCAGGATGGGTTTTAAGCGTGAGGCCCGCCGTGCCTTGTCCAGGAAGGCAGTCCCGTCGTCGAGGCCCTCGATGAACAGGCAGATCACCCCGGTGTCGGGGTCCTCGGCCAGGTACTCCACCATGTCCGCGAACTCCACGTTTGCCCGGTTGCCGATGCTCACGAACTTGGAGAGCCCCACCTGTTCGTCCATTATCTCGTTGAGGATGCTGTTGCCCATGCCGCCGCTCTGGCTGACAACGGATACGTCTCCCTGCGGGAACCAGGCCAGGGCACTCGCGAAGGTGGCGTTCAATCTCGCCTGCTTGTTCACGATCCCGATGCAGTTGGGGCCTATCAGCTTCATCCCCCCGGCGTCGGCGATACGGATCAGCTCTTCCTGCAGCCGTTTGCCCTCGGGTCCCGTCTCCCGGAAGCCGCCGGCGAATATGACCCCCGCTTTGCCTCCCATCTCCACGGCCTCGCGTACGGAGGGGACGACCTGCCTCTCCGGAATAGCGTAGACGAAGAGGTCCACGTCGCGGGGCAGCTCGGATATGGAGCGGTAGGCGCGCAGCCCCTGTATATGTTCCCCCGCTTTGGGATTGACCGGGTACACCTCGCCCGGGAAACCCGCGGAGGTCACGGCAGCCAGGGAGTGGAAGCCCAGCTTGAAAGCATTATCTGTCGCCCCTACAACGGCGATACTGCGTGGTTCGAACAGCGGGCGATAGCGGTCCAAGACATCGGAGGACATACACGTCACCTGTCCATGCGATCCTGCTTTCCCGGCGCCGCCGGCAGCGGGAGCGTCGGGATGCGAATACGGCCCCTAAATATTAACATCAATGCCAGCCCCTTGTTGGCACCATGCTTCACCATTGCCGACGCCAGGTTGCTCTGCATGAAGAAGAGACGCCAGGCAGTGGATATATGTCTTCCGCTCAAAGACCTCTTGCGTAGGGAGGCGGGCCGATGGTTGGCATATGAAAGCGGAGCGGGCGGAAAAGCCGGACGCAAAATGTGTGGGCCTCCGGACGGATCCGGAGGCCCAAAAGCCGACTGCCGAGAATCTTATCTTCTTGTTCTATATATACCACAAAGCACCTTCCTTGAAACCATTTTTAAGATAAGAAACCCGATCTTCTGCGGGTTGGGTTGGCGAGCAGGGGATAGCAGTAGAAGACCACTCTTTCCGGGCAATAGACCCAACCGCCTACGGGGTACTGGCCTTTGAATGGGTAACGAGGCGGGATCCTTTGGGAAACTGGCTCCGCCCGTGCATGCTTACATCAAAACGGCGGAAGCAGTCATTCGATATACTCTGACATGCTTGCATGGATATCGGGCCGAGTACGGATACGCATGAACTCGGCTTATGCTGCCCGCTTCCGGATGACCCAAGGCCTTGTTGTGTATGCGGCCGCCTCGCTTGTAGCCGGGTTTACCGCCGGCCTATTCGGTATCCTCGGTTATGGTGAGGCCCGGACGGTAGGTGGCCTTGCGCATCTTGTTGAAGACCACGTTGACCGACCGCGAGAAGACGTTGGGGTCCGTGTTCTCGATGAGCTGAGTCACGAAGCGCTGGTTCTTGTTCATGGCCTTAGCGATGGCAGCCGCGTCCAGGTTCCTCATCACCTTGCCCAGGAAGTCGGGATTGCTGTTGATGATCCCGGCCAGTATCTCGGGATCGAGATAGGACATGGTGTTGATCAAGAGATCTTTGTTGTCGTTGACCGCGTTGGCCACCACCTTGGGATCCACGGCTGACATCATGCCGGAGATGAGGTCCTTGTTGTTAGCCATCTTCCCGGCCATGGCCCCCAGTTTACGCTGCAGTTCGCTCATCGTTACCCCCTTGGTAATCAATTCTGACCGATAGGTTAATACTGATAACATAACTACATTAAGATTATATCGTGAAATGGGGATGGATTTGAACCCACATTTAGCAGGCTATTCAGTAGCCATATTCTTGTAGTACGTAGCAGTCAATATAACTACCCGCTATTGACCGCCCTGCAGACCTTATTATATGGATACCCTGAGCACCGTTTGGCAACCCGCTGATACACCACGCGGGACTGCAGCCGGCGCGGGGATATACGCCCTGGAACGAGCGACACGGCACCTGGGACCGCTGGCTGGAAGGCTACTTGTGGCCGGCTCCTGCTTATGTATGTGGAGTGTCAAAGAAAGATGCCAGCAGGTGGGAATAATAGATAAAGGAATAAGTAATCGCTGTGACATGATGTTTACCCCCTAAGGCTGCGGGAATAATGAGCACGTGAGGCAAGGGGGCCGAGGAGAAGGAGACCGATATGTACGAGGAATACCTGGAGATCGTAGAGGGAGAAGAAGGGGAGCATGAGCTCGTCCTATTCGCGCTTTCCACCTGCGGATGGTGCCGGAAGGCAAGGACTTTCCTGGACGAGAACAAGCTGAAGTATCGTTACGTTTACGTGGACCTCCTGGAGGGAGACGCCCAGAAAGAGGTCTTCGAGGAGGTCAAGACCCACAACCCGCGCAAGACTTTCCCCACCCTCCTCGTGGATAGTGAGGATGTCATCGCCGGTTTCAACGAGGATAAGTATAAGGAGTCGCTTCTTGAGTCCTGAGTACCCCCAGGAGGTCATGGACCTCTACAAGCGCCTCGATGAGGACGCCGAGGCGGGAGGGTATCATCTCAACCCTGACCGCGAATTCGTGCTGATGCTGTTCGAAGGCCTCAACACCAACCAGGGAAGGTACGGTTATATGCTCTGCCCCTGCCGCATAGGCGAGGGGGAGAGGGATAAAGACCTGGACATCATCTGCCCCTGCGACTACCGCGACGCGGACCTGGACGAGTACGACCAATGTTACTGAGCTCTCTACGTTACCCAGGAGGTCCTGGAAGGCAAGAAAAAGATAGAGGGGCAGGTGCCGGAGAGAAGGCCGGAGCCGGAAGAATCAGAGAAGATCAAGGCCGAGAAAGAGGCCGCGGGGCAGGCGGCATCCGGTAAGAGTAGGAGAGGCCTGCCGGTCTGGCGCTGCAAGGTCTGTGGCTACCTGGCCGCCAGGGAGACCGCACCCAAGGTCTGTCCCATCTGCAAGGCGAGCCAGGACCGCTTCGAGCTGTTCCCCCTGTAATAGCTAGGGGTCGTGTCTTCGATCTTCGGTTTTCTTAATAGTATATGGCTGATCGATCCCGAGAAAGGAACCGAAGATCGAAGACACGACCCCTAGCGTCGCGCCGAGGACTGCGCTGGTGCTTTCGCGCTGCTTGTGCCGAGCTTATCCGAGGTGCAGTCTCTAGCACATGGTAAATTATTCCTCTAAGAGCAGGATGATGTCCCCGCTCGAGACCTCCACGTCGATCTGCAGGGTGATCAGGGAACGCCGGAAGGACTCGTTCACGTAGACGGCACCGTCCCCATCCTGGGAGTCCATCTTCATGCCGGGGGCGTTGATATCGCCCGAGCGGGTCCTGACCCTCACCCGAACTCCTACGTCCTTGGGAACGTGGATGGTGACATCCCCGGAGCTGTTCTGGATGTTGGCCCCTAAGGTGCTCTCCCATTGCCCGACAAGGTTGACGCCGATGTCTCCGCTGGAGTTCTCGATGTCCAGCTGGATGTAGGTCTGGTACTTCCCCTGCAGGTCGAGGTCTATGTCCCCGCTGCTCCCGTCGATGCTGATGCGCCGCAGCTCGGGTAGATTACCCGAGAGGTCGGCTGCGATGTCGCCCGAGCTCGCGTTCACGTCCAGGCTGCGCAGGGAGAGGTTCTTGAGGTCGAAATCCCCGTCCCCGCTGGAAAGCGTGGCCGAGAGGTCCAAGGGGACGGTGTCCTTGAACTTCAGGTCCCACTCGTTGCGGATGAACCAGAAGGTCGGGACCCACCAATCCCCGCCCTGCTTCACGCTCAGCTCGCCCAGGCCCTGGCTGACGCCGTAATCTATCTCCGGCTCCCAGTGCTTGACGTTGTAGGTGAAGGTGCCGTCGAACATGTTGCCTGCCCCGCCGCCTACTTTCAGATCTCCCGCATGGATCTCGAGGTCGGCGGAAACGCTCTCCGCCCCCTGCGTGGCCACCGTCCTGGTGACGGTCTTGGTTTCCCCGATGTTCATGAGGGTCCACGGCACGAGCACCGCGGCGAAGACGATGAGCAAGGACAGGTTGACGATGCCCAGTACTATGCCGGCCGTGGCCAGGCCGGAGCCCCCCATATCGTCCTTGGAGCGTTTGACGCCGCTCTTGGCGACGGCCCCGAAGACGATGGCCACCACGGCGCCGATGAAGGGCAGGCACATGAAGGAGAGTATGCCGAGGACGAGCGAGGCCACCGCCCAACCGCTGGTTCTCCTGGGCTTGGGCCGGGGGGCGGATGGCGGGGGATAGAGTGTGGGAGGGGGAACCGGCGGTACCGGAGGAACCAGGGGCGCTGCGGCCGGTTCACCCGGCCCGGGCCCGGCCTCCGCAGAGGCCGCCTCTTGCTCACCGGGCGCCGCTTCTTCGCCTGCCGGCGGTGCCCCTTCCTCGCCGGCCACAGGTTCCGCTTCCTTTCCGGGAGTGGGTTCTAACGGTTCCCCGCCTCCGGCCTCTCCCTCCGGCTTCTCCCCCGGCTCCGCCGCGGCTTCCGCAGCCACCCCCGCTGCCGAGGGGGCTTTCTCGCCCCCCAGCTTCGCCCCGCATTGGCGGCAGAAGGCGTCGCCGGACCTGGCCTCTTTTTCGCAATCTTCACAACGCATTTCTCTTACCCCTTTGTGGATAAAGGTCGGCGCTTCCGCGCCGCTACCGTTCCTGCCCTTGTGACGGGTCCGGCCTCCATGCCGTTCCTCGCTGCATCCGCGGCTATGCTTCCTCGGGCGGCTGCGGCTCCTCGGCCAGGCCCTGCTTTCGCTGCAGCTTGTCCATCTCCTTCTGGACCATGTGCTCCCGCCTCGACTCACCGTGGATGGTTATGAAGTAGTGCATGATATGGAAGGCCATACCTATGCCCCAGCCGATCATCACCCAGATGAACCAGGGGTAACCGGCGCCGGTGATGGCCCAGATGATGACCAGGAAGATGTTGACGATGATGTATGAGCCCAGGTGCCACCACAACTCCATGCGCTGCCTTACCCTGCGCTCCGCTAGCTCCTGTGGCGATTCCCCTCCCGGTGAGCCCGTTGGAGGGATGGGTGCCGTCCCCACGACTGCGGGCGGGGAGCCCGGCGGGAGGAGCGGCGGGCTTGGAGCCCGGGCTGGCTCGGGACCGGCCGCTCCGCCCGGCGCGGCTATGGAGGCGCCGCAGGCGTGGCAGAAGGTGTCGCCTTCCTCCACCTCTTTTCCGCACTTGTTGCAATAAGCCATGCCCTACCTCCTTATCTCAGCCATGGTCCGAATATATTATCGCGGGAAACGCCGGCCGGGGCGGCTCCCTGCCGCATCACATGCGTGCTGCGGGTTGCGCCTCAGGGCTCGGCCTGTCATTCTCCCTTGGACTTGGCCCTGGCTTTTGCGACCTTCTTGTACAGGGAACGGATGCCGTTGAGGTAGATGAGCGCCATGACCGCCAGCGCGATGACGAACCCCACCTTGCTCTTCTTCCTGAGGGTCGCAAGGTTCACGGTCCAGCCGGCGCCGAAGACGCGCGGCGTGATGATGCGCGGGTCTTCGGGGTTCCACATCCTCTCCTTTATCCTGGCCAGGGTGGGCATGCGCAGATCGTAGGGTACGCCCAGTATCTTACCGTGCTTTTCCATGCCTCCACCTCCTATGGCAATATCATATATCGGGGCCTATAAAGCCCGCGATAAGCTCCACCACCAGGTCGGGATATTCGTAGTTGGGGCAGTGGCCGCAGTCGAGCACCATTTGCAGGAGCGCGTCTTTGAACGTATTTCGCAGGCGGGAGGCCTCGGTATGCTTTACGCTGGGGTCGTGGTCTCCCTGCATGATAAGCACTGGCGCTTCTATTTCCTGTATCTCCGCGTCCAGGTCCAGGGCCCGGATGAGACGCGTGGTGCCGACCAGCGCCTTTTTCTGCAACTTGCATGCCTGGGCCACCGCCCTCTCCAGGAAGTCGTCGGGAAGCTCTTCCGGGTGGCGCACCGAGGACTTTATGAGCCGGGTGACGATGCGCGGCCCCCACAAAGGATACAAGAGGCCGAGCAGCTTATCGGTGCCGGGGAGCTTGGCCTGCCAGTTCAGCGCGCCTGCGCGCGCGGGCGTGTCGATGAGCACCAGCCGCCCCACCACCTCCGCATGGCGGGCCGCATAGTGCACGGCGATGCACCCGCCCATGGAGTGCCCCACCAGGTTGATGGTGGGCAGCTCCAACGCGGCCCGCAGCTCTTCTATGAACGAGGAGAAACCATCCAGGCTGAACGAGAAACCGGCAGGGATGCCGGAGTCCCCGTGCCCGGGCAGGTCCGGCACTATGACCCGGAAAAACTCCGACAGCCATGG
>Ga0315277_10013765_pt1 | contig 10073 bp, 13 predicted proteins | sample YL17G05_15_MG_FD_203695 | JGI IMG/M metagenome (GOLD analysis project Ga0315277, IMG submission 203695) | Sediment microbial communities from Yellowstone Lake, YNP, Wyoming, USA - YL17G05_15 | ecosystem: Environmental > Aquatic > Freshwater > Lake > Sediment | place: USA: Wyoming | collected...
CCAAAATTGAACACGAGCAGGAAGAAGACGAACATCAACGCGGTTATGATCGACTGTCCAATTGCTCGTCTGAGATAGACCATAGTTGCCCCTATCATGCCAAAAATGGCGCCTGAAGCTCCTACTGAAAGACTGCCGGGCCATAAGAAAAGGGTCAGAAGACCGCCTGCTAGACCGCTCATGAAGTAAATCAGCAAATATTCTTTGACGTCAAACATATCTTCAGCTCGCAGACCGTAGATGAACAGGAATAGCATGTTGCCAACGATGTGCGCGATGTTGGCGTGGACGAACATGCCTGTGAACAGACGCCAGACTTCCCCGTTGTATAGAACGTATGGATTGTACTGTCCAAATTGCAGAAGCACTTGGTCGCTCATCTCTATTGCGTTACCACTCAGGTAGGATGTGAATCCGTAGACGGCAATGTTCACCGCCACTAGTATGTAGGTCGGCATGTAATTTTTCGAATTCTTGAGCATTTCCTATTTTACCTGTTCCACAATTCTCTGTTCCACAATTCTCTGCTTGATCTTCGACGAGCTGTCAAGTTCATCTGAACTGAACTTGCCAATATTCACGATCCTAGTCTTCAATTTTTTCTCTTTAATAGCATTCCTCACCGAATGCTCCAAACCGCTCATGTGACTGTCGTAGCCTAACGCGATGAAGTCAGGTCTGATTCTTTCAATAACCTTGCCCATGTCAAAATCCTCGTAACCGAGAATGGCTTCGTCAACGACCTTCAAAGAAGCAACTAGGGCACAACGTTGGGATTCAGGTATGATAGGCTTTCTCCCCTTCTTCTTCTCGACTGTATTATCTCTTGCGACAACAACGATCAGTTTGGCCTCTTGACCACCGATCTTTTTAGCTGCCTCCAGAAACCGAACGTGCCCTAGGTGCAAGAGGTCAAAGACACCTGAGGCAAGGACTATTTTTCTTTTCTCGGTTCTTTCGGTTTTGTTGGCCATTCGAAATTCACTGCCCCCAGCAATTTCAAAGCTTCAAGCAGACCTTCACAGTAGGCGACAGAAGTTAGACTTACCTCGAATTTCTCCTTTTCCCTATAATATTCTGCATCTTCGAGATACGCTCTTGCCCACTGCACAACCTCTTCGACTTTTCCAGATTCGACAATCATGGGCATTCTAGCCAAGCCCAACATGTCTAGGACTTGTTTAGCGGAATCGATATACTTCGATACAATCCGCTCTAAGCTCATTCAGAAAACCTTCTGAACGCCTCAGGCGCGCCTGCCAACGTTATGAGCGCATCGACTTCCATAAAGTGAAGTCTGCCAGGAAAAATCAGAGTGTGAGGAGGCATTCCAAATCGATGCTGCAATAGTTCCTTGACGACTCCTGCCTTGACTTCTGGCCGGTCGCTTCCGGCTCTTGCCACACCGACAGCAATCGTGTCGTCTAGAATCGTGTTCTCCTTCTTTTCAGCCTCGATTCTCGTCAATTCTCTCAAACCGTCATTGATCGTGAGTTGCCGTTTTTCTTCTGCTTTGATGTCCAAAAAGCACAACGTGTGGAGGCCAAGTTTTATGTTCTGACCGATTACGCCGTAGGGCGTCGTCGCCGGGGTCTCGTCTGGAAAAGGGATTGTCACACTTTTTCCAAACTTATAGTTGTGGAGGCCGGACAGGCCTATGGCGGCGGACAGTATAGACGATCCGTGGATTACGCGCGTCCTGATTTTGCGTTTTTCAGCCAAGATTCTCAAAGCAACATGCGTGGTTGCGATCAAAGGGTCTCCGGGAACGAGCAACACGGTCTTGCCAACCAGCGCAGAATTCAGGATCAATTCTCCGCCTTTCTCCTCAAGCTCTTTCCTCATCACGGCCTGAGGTGTCTTCCCTGTCATTTCCGCGAAACGCTTGATGGAGAAGTCAGGCAAGAAACTTGTATAGAGTTCTATGAAAACGTGATCTGCCGTCTTGGTCTCTTCAAGTGCACGAAGACTGATCCCTCGATCATCGTTCAAACCAAGACCGACGAAAACGAGCTCACCCAAATGCGTCATTCCTCTTCACAACGGGAAATAGGGGTTGGGACTTAAATCTTTGGGCGCAACGGCTCATCAACTTCAGAGAGATCGTGCGATTGCGGTACAGATTCAATCGATCTGCTATGAAGGGTAAGTACGTTTGTTGAATCGAGCGAAACCTAGAAATAGCAACGGCGAGTGTAATCAAGATTGCTCAGGGAATTGATTTAGACAGAATGAATGAGAATGAGTTCAAGATCCTACTTGTAAGTAAACTATCGGGTTATCTCTTCAGTATGGATACGTTCTAGAAGTTAATGGAACTTGACGAGGGAGATGCAAAACCATGAATGAAAAGGCGAAAACGGAGAGGACAAAATATTTGGAGACTCAGCTTTTCAGGGAGGCTTCTAAATTGAGTCTTGAGAATGCTGAACAATGGGCAAAAGACGCGAAGCTGCTGGTAAATGCTTCGAGCCTCAAACACGCATTTGTTCTTATGGAATTTGCTTACGAGGAAACTGCCAAGTTTCTTGTCTGCTGGCATATATCGGAAGGAATTTGGCCAGTCAAGGGCAACGCGCTCGCTGAAATAGTATTCAAAAACCACACGGCAAAAATCCATATACTTTTTGGATTTTTGTTGAACCTAATTCAAGGCGAACCGCTGAAGGATCCCTTTAGAGTTGATTATAGTAAAGACGTGAAATATATCGAAAGACACGTGCTATTCAAAAATCTGGCTTTCTTTTCGGATAAACTTAGGCAGATATGCACCCACGTTGATATCGACTTGAAACGAGGAATCGTTCTGACTCCTGAGAATATGGGAACCCACTCACGCGATATTATAACCTATGAAGTCGCGAGGGATAGGCTTCAGAGTCTTGAGTGTACTATCAAATGCATGAGGAATGTTTTTGAAGGAAGCATCTCAGAGCAGGATAGGAACAGACTTCGGGATTTCTACGGGCGTATGCCAAAAGAAGCCTGGAAAACTGGTGAGATCCCAATTGAATGGGTTGAAAAAACAGCATTGACTAATGAAGGTGTTAAGCCATGAATGAAGTTAAGAAGTGCCCTAAATGCGGTGGCCAAATGGAGATTGGCCATCTAGATGGAACCTACAATTGGAACAAAGGGAAAAACTACATCAGATTAAGGCACGGCCCCCGTATTTGGGGTTATGCTTGCGAGAATTGCGGCTACGTGGAGTTCTATGTGGAAGGGAAGGTGTTAAGCCATGATTCCAGATGAAACACGAAAACGCACCTATTTGGATGAGATAGATGAAGAATTGGAACCGCTCTTCGATAGAATTAGAGCCAAACCTGAAACGGATTATGACTTGTTCAGACGAGCTGTTCTCGATTTCCACAAAAGAACACAGAGGACATTAGACATCGTGGAACTAATAAGTAAAGGAGGATTGGCACCTGGAGGGCCCCAGCATTCGCTCAAAGACACGATATACAACCTTTTTGCCTATATGGGATTGGTTGAGAGCGTTGGAAATGTCGTATTGGATATGGTAGTCATGCTTCTCGTAGCAAACGGAAGGGATTTCCACATTGAATGTCAGCATACTGTTCCACGGGTGAAACATGCTGTCCAAATAGGAGACTTAGAAGATGAAAGAGTTCCCTTGACTGCGAAATTGAATTTCCTAAAAGAGAATGGCATAGCAGTTCTTGCATCAACGATCGATAGCGATTTGCGAAATATCATAGCACATTTGAAGTTCAACATAAAAGACAACGATATTTTGATTAGAGGGAGGCCATGCAACGAATTCATATTGGACTCCTCTCGAAAATTGGCATTAGCCCTTGGATTTGTGATAGGCAAATTCGAGAGATTCGCTAAAGAAAAAGGCATTTTTTGGGAGGATCAAGCATGAATGAAGTGTCTAATCCAAGTTCCACGTGGAAAATGCCACAACAAAACGGAATCTAAAACAACGGTTAGCCTCTATCTCGACAAGAATCTAGTGGAGAGAGCTAAGAATCATCGTCTAAACCTTTCGAGAATCATGGAACAAGCTCTATCATCTATTCTAGACTACCTAGAATCACAAACCATAAAAACAAGCTCAAACCTTCTTACCGAGGGTTCTTCCCAGGAAGAAACCTCTCGGGCCCGTAGCTCAGTAAGGTTAGAGCGGCGGACTCTTAATCCGTAGGCCGCGGGTTCAATTCCCGTCGGGCCCGCCAAACAATCCAAACAAGGGTGCAACGTTCCGGATCTTGTTTAGGAATTAGGCATGTTATCTGCTCAAACGAGCATTCTAAAGGAATCCCAGATATTTGACATAAGAAATATAAGTTGCCCCATGCGTCTTGAATAAAACGTTCAGTGGTTGATCATGGGTGCATGGAAACTTCGCGTTTCAATGGCTGGAACCGTAGCCCTGATAATCGGGTTATCGACACTATTCTTCACGATTATTCTGAGCCTCACAGGATATTTCGACTTCCTGACTCTTGGTATCTTCGTAATAGGGTTCAACTTCGTCCAATGGCTGATATCACCATATATCGTCGATGCCCTCTACCACACGAAAGAAATCAAACAGTCTGAGAATCCGAAACTTCACGAAATCGTTGACAATTTGAGCCAGAAAAGCAAGATAAAGAAACCACGTCTTATGCTCGCACAAATACCGATACCAAATGCGTTTGCATACGGCTCGCCCATCGCCGGCACGCGGGTTGCAGTAACATCTGGGCTGATGAAAACGCTCGATGACGGCGAGGTCGAAGCTGTGATAGGACACGAGTTGGGGCATCTTAAGCACAGAGACGTCCAAGTGATGATGTTTGTTTCTATCCTTCCAGCAATCGCTTACTACATAGGCTATTCACTTATGATTTCATCAATGGTCAACGGCAGAAGGAACGAAGGTGGCAACGGGGCAGTCTTCGGGATAGTCTTCATGGCGTTCTCATTTATAATGAATCTGTTCACACTCTACTTGAGCAGATTGCGCGAATACTACGCCGATCGCCACAGTGCTGCAACCGTCGAGAACGGACCGCAGAAACTTTCGACTGGGTTGGCGAAAATCGTGAATGCAACCAAGAACATGCGAATGACGAAGAAGGACACGCAAAACCTGCATGCTTTCAAGGCTCTTTTTATAGCTGACCCCGACTGCGCACAAATGGATTCCGCACAGCTATCGGCGATTTCGGTCGGCGACAGCCAGAAACTGGTCGACGATATAATTTCGAAGGAGCTGACAGGCGCAGAACGCATCAAAGAAATCTTCTCAACTCACCCAAACATTATCAAAAGACTGAGGGCTCTTCGAGGGCTCAATTAGCAAGATTTTCTGTTCGTAACAAACAAAATCGTTAAAGCTTCTGAGGACAGACTACCGTGGAGACGGTCGTGATTTGCTTGGAGACAAAGACCATTTTCAATGAAATCGAAAGACTGCGAAATGAAATGACCCAGACACTAATTGATTTGATTCGTATCCCAGCCATTGACCCAGAGAGCGACGGAGAAGGAGAACTCCAGAAAGCAGAAAGACTCGTCCAGATTTGCAAAGCGATCGGTTTTGACAAAGTCCAGAGCTGCGACGCTCCAGATGAGAGAGTTCCCTCCAAGAAACGACCAAACATAGTTGCATTCTTGGACGGCGAAACGGACAAGGAGAGGCTTTGGATAGTCACCCACATGGACGTAGTCCCGCCTGGTGAAGACTCTTTGTGGACGGTTGCCAAACCGTTCAGTCCAATTGTCAAAGACGGAAAAGTCTATGGACGAGGCAGCGAAGACAACACTCAACCAATGGTGTCGTCAATTTTCGCACTGAAAGCCTTCAAAAACCTAAGACTCAAGCCCAAGAGAACCGTGGCATTGTGCTTCGTTGCAGATGAAGAATCCGGGAGCAAGTACGGAATCCAACACTTAATTAAACAAGGGCTTTTCAGGAAAGATGACTTGGTTATCGTTCCGGACGGCGGCAACAGCGATGGAAGCTTCATTGAAATCGCTGAAAAGAGTTCGATCTGGCTCAAAATAAACACGATTGGGAAACAGGCTCACGCGAGTAGACCTGGTGATGGTTTGAACGCCCACCGCGTTGGAATGGAATTCGCCCTAGCGCTGGACAAAATGCTTCATCAAAAATACGCCGACCAAGATGCACTTTTCGACCCCCCTGTGAGCACGTTTGAGCCGACCAAGAAAGAGAGAAACGTTGATGCAATCAACATAGTTCCCGGCGAGGACACAACGTATCTTGACGGCCGAATTCTTCCTCGCTACAATGTGGATGAATTGTTGAAAAATGTGACTGCTCTAGCCTCAGACTCTGAGAAGAAGACAGGCGCCAAAATAAGAATCGAGGTAGTAAACAAGAACATCGCTCCTAGACCAACCGACGAAGGAGCCAGAATCGTTCTTATGCTAAGAGAAGCAATCAAGAAGACTGGGGGAAAAGACGCCAAAGTTGGAGGGATCGGAGGAGGAACTTGCGCTGCCTACTTCAGAAAAGCAGGCATTCCAGCGGTCGTTTGGGCAACTATGGACGAGATGGCACATCAACCAAACGAGTACGCGAAAATCGACAACATGGTAAACGACGCAAAAGTCTTTGCATACTTAGCAGAACACAGCTGAATTTTCATCGTGGCGATGCCCTATTTCCATTGAAAATCTCTTGGGCTTCGTGACGCAAGCAGCTCGTCAAAAGCTTTATAGGGATGGTTGGATAATCCATCCAACGTATGAACCCGCGAAAAATAGCGATACTTGCGTTGCTAGTAGCTGTCTCGGTTGGCACCAACTACGCAATGATTTCTTTTTACAACGTTAAATTCATGGATTTTATAGTCTTCATCGGTGGTTTTTGCTTTGGACCAGCCGTAGGTGCACTCACCGGTATATTCTCATGGATCGTCTATGGCACACTGAACCCAGCCGGTTTCGAAATTCGGATATGGCTCGTTACCATGTTTTCCGAAGCAATGTACGGGATTATCGGAGGGCTGATGAACAGAACCATGCTCCGAGATGGAGGTAACGCGTTGAAAGAAAGAGCACGGAGTGCAAGCATCTTCTTTGGATTACTCGGAATGCTTCTCACTTTCGGTTATGATTTGATCACGAACGCCGTTTTTGGGTACATCTGGTACGAATCAATACTCATTGGCATTCTCGTTGGTTTTGTCCCGTTCGGACTAGCCCATGTTTTGAGCAACGCCGTTTTCTTTGGCGTGGGATGTGTTCCGGCGATACGAATCATTAGCAACCTGTTCGGAGGCAAGAAGAATGGCTCTGCTGCGAAATAAGTGGATAATCGTCTCAATGTTCCTGGCATGTTGGTCTCTGACTATGACCCTTTTGGCAGGTTATTACTGGTTCAAATTCAGTGACGTACAAAATCGGATTGGTGAAGGACTCATTTCCGTCAGCCTAGGAGTAGATTACGGCAATGGAACGAGAGAATGGCATAACAACACGAGCGCCTTCGCCGGTGAGACGTTGTTTGACGTCACAAAGCAAGTGGCGAATGTGACTTACACCGTGAGTTCGTTTGGGACCATGATAACAGGCATAAACAATGTCACCGCAGAAGGCTCTTACGGATGGACCTATTGGGTCTTGAACAGCACAACTCAATCTTGGTCAATGGTCTTCGAAGGCGTTGACGTGCATATGGTGGCAAATGAAGAAGCTTACATGTGGTACTATACAAACCAGTTTAATCCTCCTACCTAAGAGAATCTCGTCGCGCAGATAGAAGTGCCGTTCAAAATTGACGGTAAATCATGTGCAAAACCATTTAAGCACAGTCTGAAATCTGAGATACAGAATTAACTTCATTGTGGAGTCAAGACATTGAAAGAGATTCCGCGCATATTCTCTCAAGCTGCAAAGGAAGGGCGAAAATCTCTTCTTGAGACCGAAGCCAAAACACTCTGTATGGAATATGACATTCCAGTCACCAGATTCAAACTTGCAAAAGATGAAGAGGAGGCCGCAAAATATGCTACGGCAATCGGTTTTCCGATCGTTCTGAAAATCGTTTCACCAGACATTGTTCACAAGTCCGATGTGGGAGGAGTCATAGTAGGCATAAAAAACCTGAGGCATGTTCGGACCGGCTACAGACAGATCGTGAAAAACGTGAAGAAACACAACCCTGACGCGAAAATCGTTGGCATTCTCGTCCAAGAAATGGCCCCATCCGGAACCGAAGTCATAGTAGGCTCCATAAAAGACCCTCAGTTTGGACCAGCCATAATGTTCGGGCTCGGCGGTGTCTTCGTAGAAGTCTTGAAAGACGTTACGTTCAGAATCGCGCCTATCACAGAAGATGAAGCAGCCGAAATGATAAGCGAAGTCAAAGCATACCCATTACTGAAAGGCTACAGGAATACGCCGCCAGCAGACCTTAAGGCCATTACAAAGATTCTAGTCAACACGTCAAGACTCGTGACGGAACATCCTGAGATAAAAGAATTGGACCTCAATCCAATAATGGTTTACGAAAAAGGAGCAAAAGCGGTCGACGCACGAATAATCTTGGAGTGACAAACGGCTCTGTACGGCTTCATCTTTTTCTCAAATGGCCAAGCTTTCAACCGATGTTAAACTAGCGATTCCTACGAAGTAAGAGTAATTAAACAGATGTTGGAATGAAAGAAAACGGATGGAAAACGCAATTGTCCAATGAACAAAAAACACAGACGATTCAACAATTGGAACAGAAGCTCTCTTCATTGTTGGAAGAAGAGGATTCGCTGCGTAATCTCACAAACCAGTTAGCAGAAAAGAGAAACAAGCTCAACGATAGATCGAGGAATTTGCGAGAAGAAGTTCAGAAACTCCGAAGCGAGCGAGATCAGATAAACAACAAAGTGAGGACATTGAAAGAAAAACGAAATGATCTCACAGCTGCAATCAAGGAAAAGACAGAGCGAATAAAGCACATCAATGAAGAAAGCAAAACGATTGCGGAGAAAAAGCCACGCAGAACTCACAAGGACCTCCAAGATGAAGTTGATTCAATAGACTGGAAAATCCAGACGACGTCGCATACTCTTCAAGAAGATAAAGAATTGGTAGAAAAGGTGAAACAGCTCGAAACTCAACTAAGCGTGCACAAGAAGTTCGAACACCTTCGCAAGACGGTTCAAGACGAAAGAGCCCAAGTGACAAGACTCAGGACCGAGAGCCAACAAAGTCATCAGGCATTAACAGCTCAAGCTCAAATAAGTCAGGAATTGCACTCAAGAATGCTGGCGAAAGTGGAAGAAGCAAAGACCGCAAAGGCAGAGGCGGACGCGATCCATAAACAGTTCCTTGAAGCAAGGGAGAAAGCCAAGCCCGTCCGAAAGCAGATAGTAAGCATCACGACGGAAATTCGCCGTTTGAAAGGTGAAGTCCGAGAAGAAGAGCAGGAGGAAAGAAGGCACAGCGAAGATGAACTCCGGCAGTCCCTTGAGCAGAAAGCGCGAGAAAAACTCAAACGAGGAGAAAAACTCAGTTGGCAGGAGTTCCAGCTTCTGTCAGAGAAAGGTGTTACAACGCAAGATTAAAGTGAACATGTATAAACATATGAAAGAACGAGATATACATGAAAGATGCGCGTGAAAACGAACAGAAACGCATTCTTGTTTTGTGTGTTGACAGAGATGGTGATCTGGGCGCCAAGGCAGGCGTGAAAACTCCTGTGGTCGGAAGAGAAGCCAACCTGAATGCAGCAGTGGCCTTGGCTTTGAAGGACCCTGAGGAACCCGATGCCAATGCCATGTTCGAGGCGGTGCGTATCTTCGATCGGCTCAAGGATGAAGCCAAGCCGGACGAGGTCTTTGAGATAGCATCTTTATCAGGTTCCGAGCTAGGCGGGATCAGCGCGGACAGGAAAGTCGTCGCAGAGCTAAACGACCTGTTGGGTTCATTTTCAGCCAGTGAGGTTATTCTTGTCACGGATGGCTATTCTGACGAAGCCGTCCTGCCCGTCGTGCAGTCGAGGGTTCCCGTATCGTCTGTCAGGCGAATCGTCGTCAAACACAGCGAGTCGATAGAAGAAACTGCCGCTTTGTTCTCGCGGTATCTGA
>Ga0315277_10013766_pt1 | contig 10073 bp, 7 predicted proteins | sample YL17G05_15_MG_FD_203695 | JGI IMG/M metagenome (GOLD analysis project Ga0315277, IMG submission 203695) | Sediment microbial communities from Yellowstone Lake, YNP, Wyoming, USA - YL17G05_15 | ecosystem: Environmental > Aquatic > Freshwater > Lake > Sediment | place: USA: Wyoming | collected...
CAGCAGCGTGCTGCGGCGTAGCGAAGAAGCCAGGATTTACCACTGGTACCATGCGACGCAAACCTTTCCACCCCGTCGTCCTCCCCCGGGTAGCATCGACTGGGGATAGATAACTGTCACAGTAGAACTACTTAAACCCTGCCAAACACCTGCTACAATTCTACCGCCAACTCGGTGTCGGCGCCAATCCGACGCGGAAGCCGTGTGCACCGAACCCCTTCCCAGACAAGGGAATCGGAAAAACCACTGAATGAGATAGAATACATAGGTACAGTATTGCCGCTTTCTGTGGGCACGATCACGCTCCGAACCATCTTGACTGGGGAGACCTCGCCGTGAGATTTTTGGACCGAGCACGGATGGCCTTGCGGGCCAGACACTATTCGTGGAAAAATGGTGGGCAAGCGTGGCGGCTTGCCGGCCAATGAGTCAGGCTTCCACTCGCGTTGACCAGGACACTGGCTGACAAGCAGCCGGTGGCACCCGCGCGTTGATGTCAAAGCAGGCAGGTGTTGATGAGTACAGGTTACCACGAAGAAGACTATCGCCGGGTGGTCGACGACGTCGGACCGGCGGGTTTTTTGCCGGGCTCCAGCGTCGAGGTCGTCCGCCGGCTGGAGCGGTCGGGGCCGCCGCGGCACGTGCTCTTCGACTTCGACGGCACGCTGAGCCTGATCCGCCAGGGATGGCCGGAGGTGATGGTGCCGATGATGATCGAGGTGCTGCGGGCCACGGGCACGGCGGAATCGCCGCAGGCGCTGCACGATCTGGCCTTCGAGTTCGTGATGCAGCTTAACGGCAAGCAGACCATCTACCAGATGATCCGCCTGGCCGAGGAGGTCCGGAAGCGGGGGGGCCGCGCGGAGGAGCCGCTCCGGTACAAGCAGATCTATCACGACCGGCTGATGGAGCGGATCGCCGGCCGCCGCGAAGACCTCTGCTGTGGCCGCACGTCGCCGCAGCAGATTTTGGTCCCCTACTCGCTGGAGATCCTCGAAGAGTTCCGCCGGCGGGGCGTCGAGTTGTATCTGGCCAGCGGCACCGACGAGCAGTACGTCCTGGAGGAGGCCCGGCTGCTGGGGCTCGACACGTATTTCGGCCCGCACGTCTACGGGGCCCGCGACGACTACAAGACCTTCTCCAAGGCCAAGGTGATCCGGCGGATACTCAGCGAGAACCGGGTCGAGGGGGACGCACTGCTGGGTTTCGGCGACGGGTACGTCGAGATCCGGAACGTCAAGGCGGTCGGCGGCATCGCGGTGGCGGTGGCCAGCGACGAGGCCGGCCGCAGCGGCCAGCCCGACACCTGGAAGCGGGATCGGCTGATCGGCGTGGGGGCCGACCTGGTGATCCCCGATTACCGGGATTGGCGGGTGTTGTTGGAGTATCTGTGGAACGAGGTATAACGGGCGGTTCGATCCGCCAGGTGGTAGGGCAGCCGATTGAAGATGGAAGGGGAAGAGTGGGAGAAGGTTCAATGTCCAATGTCCAATGTTCAATGCTCGGCGATTGTAGGTTGAGTCTGTTCACCAGTGGTGAACCTCGGATCTTGAGTATTCGACATTGAACACTGGACATTGGACATTGAGCATTGAACATTGAACCTTGGGCCCTTGGTTGCCCCAGCCAATTCGGGAGGAAGCCCGATGCCGTTTGAAGCCTTCGACCGCAGCCGGCTGCACCTGCGGCCGCTTGGGGAGCGGACCCACGACCTGGACCGCTCCTGCCTCATTTTTCCCGACGGTTCCCGCGAGCCCTTCGAGCACGAGACTCTGCCGGCCCTTGCCCAACGGATCGTGGAGGCCGCGCGGGCCGGCCGCTCGGTGATCTTCTTCTGCGGGGCCCACGTGTTGCGCAAGGGCAACGGGCCGCTGCTGGTGGACCTGATGGAGCGAGGGCTCTTAAGCCACCTTGCCCTGAATGGCGCGGGGGCCATCCACGACTTCGAGCTGGCCCTGATCGGGCAGACCTGCGAGAGCGTCGCCCGCTACGTCGCCACCGGCCAGTTCGGCCTCTGGAGCGAGACCGGGCGGATCAACGAGGCCGCTGCGGCCGGATACCGCGACGGCATCGGCCTGGGCGAGGCGATCGGCCGAATGATCGAAGCCGAGGGATTTCCTTATCGAGAGACGAGTGTGCTGGCCGCCGGGTTCCGGCTGGGCGTTCCGGTGACCGTCCACGTGGCGATCGGCCAGGACATCATCCACGAGCACCCCAATTTCGATCCTGCCGCCACCGCCGCCGCCTCGTACACCGACTTCCTGATCTTCACCCAGGGTGTCGCGGGGCTGGAAGGCGGCGTGTACCTGAACATCGGCACCGCCGTGATGGGGCCGGAGGTCTATCTGAAGGCCCTGGCCATGGCCCGGAACGTGGCCCGGCAGGACGGCGAAGTCATCCGGCATTTCACCACGGCGGTGTTCGACCTTATGCCGCTGGGCGAGCACATCGGCGGCGAGCCGGAGAAGACCGATCCGCACTACTACTTCCGCCCGTACAAGACAGTGCTCGTGCGGACGGTGGCCGACGGGGGCACGAGCTACTACGTCCGAGGCGATCACGGCCGGACGGTCCCGGCACTGTACGACCACATCATGGAGAAGGCAGAAGGCAGAAGGCAGAAGGCAGAATAACGATGAACTCGGGAAGCGGTGCGGCAAGCCGGCATTCTATATTCTTCATTCTGCATTCGCCATTCTGCATTCTGACCCCTGACCCCTGACCCCTGACCCCTGATCCCTGGCCCCTCACCCCTACCCCCTGGCCCTGAATGAAGACCCTCCAAGACATGTCGTCGGATCGGCTGCAGGAGCTGATCGAAAGGTTCTCCCGCCTGCGGATTGCCGTGCTGGGAGACTTCTTCCTGGACAAGTATCTCGACGTCGATCCGGGGCTGGCCGAGCTGAGCGTCGAGACGGGCAAGACGGCCCACCAGGTCGTCGGCATCCGCCACAGCCCCGGCGCCGCGGGAACGGTGGTCTGCAACCTCTCGGCCTTGGGTGCGGGCACGCTGCACGCCGTCGGCTTCACCGGCGACGACGGCCAATCGTACGAGCTCCGCCAAGACCTCACGGAACTCCGCTGTAGCACGGATCACCTCCACTGCGATCCGCAGCGGATGACCCCGACCTATCTGAAGCCCCGCGACAAGACCGATCCCAGCCTGGCGGGCGAGCACCAGCGCTACGACACGAAAAACCGCACCATCACGCCGCCGACCATCGAGCGGCAGATCGTCCATTCGCTCGACGCCTTGCTGCCGGAGCTCGACGCCGTGATCATTGCCGATCAGGTGGAGGAGGAAGACTGCGGGGTGGTTACGGCCGAGGTTCGCGCGGCGCTGGCCGAGCGGGCCGAACGCCGACCGGGCACGGTGTTCTGGGCCGACAGCCGCCGCCGCATCCGGCAGTTTCGCGGCATGATTATCAAGCCGAACCAGTTCGAGGCGGTGGGGAGCGAGAACCCGCCACCCGCAAGCTGGTACCCGGGCGATGAAGTCGGGCTGGCCGAATTGGCCGAGGCCGTACGGCGGCTCCGCGCCCAGACGGGGGCGCCGATCTGTGCCACCCGGGGAGCGGAGGGGATGCTCGTCAGCGACCCCGAGCTAACGGTCGTGCCCGGCGTCCGCGTCGAAGGACCGATCGACCCGACCGGCGCCGGCGACAGTGCCACGGCCGGGGCGGTGCTGGCCTTGGCCGCGGGCGCCGCGCTGCCCGAGGCCGCGCTGGTCGGCAACCTGGTGGCCTCGATCACGATTGAACAGCTCGCCACCACCGGCACGGCCCGCCCCGACCAGCTCCCGGAGCGGCTTCGAATCTGGCGATCACAGCGGGAGGTGGCCCGGTAGCGGCCACAAGGCCCACGCCGATGATTCAACCTTGAGCCTGTGAGCAGTGGTAGTGCAACACACCTCGAGTGTCGAGTTGGCCGTTTATTGACGCTCAGAAAAAGAATGCGACGTGCCGTTTAGCGGCCGACGGCACGTCGGCCCGGAGAAATGCCCGCGTCGCCGTGCCGGCGACGGCTAAACGATGTCGCATTGGCTTTCTGAGGGTCAGTAGCGGGGCCGCTTGTGGCGCGCTTCGATGGAAGCCAAGACCCGAGAAACGCGGGCAGCAAGCTGCCCCGCTAAACTCATTGAGTCACGTGCGTCGGATCACTTGGGGGCCGCTCCCTCAGCGGCCGCCTTCGCTTTTTCGATTTCGGCCTTCGTTTTCTGAATTTCGGCCTTCGCCTTCTGGGTCTCGGTCCGTTTCTTCAGTTCTGCCACAAAACCGCCCACGGCCTTCCATACCTCGGCCGGGACGACCGTGTGGGAGCGGACGCCGTCCGGGGTGGTCTTGACGGCGAAACCGATGGGCGGGGTTGGGGGGAATTCCGGCAGGTCCGATGCAGCCTTCCCCTCCGGAGCGAAGAGCGGGATCACCCGCTTGACGAAGTCGATCGTGCCCTTGGGACTGATGTAGCCGACCCACTGGGCGCCGGAGGGGAGCATAGCGGCCGTCTTGGCCAGTCCCGGGTCGCCGGCCAGCCCGGGGCTGGTCCCCTTGACCGCCTCGAGGCTCTGCTGCAGCAGCTTCTTTCCCGTATACGAGGCGACAATCGTGTGGTCGTCCGCCGCGGCGAAGAAGACGGCGATCTCTCCGCCCGGGCCGAAGAGCTTCTTCATGAGCTCGTCGTAGTTCGGCACGTTGGCCGCCGCGGGAGTCGTGGGGATCTTCATGGTGAACTCCAGGGCCGGGGTGCCGCCGACCTCGACTTCCTGCAGCTTGGAGGGCGCCAGGATCGAGTTCTTGGCGTCCTTCAGCAGTTCGTTCATCACCGCAATCGTCTGGTGGTATTCGGCCAGGAAGGCTTTGCTGTCGTCCACGGTCTCGACCACGGCGAGGTTGCTGTAGATCGGATCGCCGGGCTGGCCCACGCCCATCATCATCGACATGCCGCGGAGCCGCTTGACGGATTGGCGGGAGATTTCAATGAGCTTGTCAACCTGCTCTCCGTTGAGCCCGTAGAGCCCGGGCGCCGCCTTCATGATCTCCGCGGAGAACTGCATCAGGCATTCGCCCGCACTCTCGGGCAGAACCCCTGCCAGGGCGAAGACAAACGGGCCTTCCGGCAGGCCCGCCAGCAGATTGCCCGCCGGCGGCTTGACCTGGCTGAGCATTTTGGCGGCCTGTCCGCCGGGGGTCACCCGCAGCCGCTCGGCCACGTGGAGATTCCCGCCGTCGTCGATCCGTGCGGCGAAGGCGTAGCTGTTGATTTCCTCCCCGGCCGCCTTGACGATTCTCTCGTAGACGCCAAACACGGCGATAGCCGCCTCCATGCCAAGTTTCTTATCGTCGGGGAGCGCGGCCAGCTCCTTCTTGGCTTGTTGCAGGGCCGCTTGCCCCTTGGCCGAAAGGAGCTCGACGCCGCGGCGGGTGACCACGCCGGCCAGGTCACCGTCGGCCAGCAACTCGCCGAGCGGCGCCACGTCGGCAGCCGGGCGTTTCGGCAGGTCCAGCACCTGCTCGAGTACATGGCGATTGCTCGGCTTGACCGCCACCGCGTAGCCGCCGCGGTTGCCGACCAGCAACGATTGGTCGGCAATCCGAACTTCGACGATCTTGGCAGAAGCGTCCTCGGGCTTCAACTGCCCGATGAACTGCGGGTAGTCGGTCACCGGCAAAAACAACACCGCGGCCGGCGGCGAACCGGCCTCCTCCCCCGGCATCACCACGATCGCGGCGCTGCCCTTCTCATCCAGCGCCTGCTTGATGCCGGCTTGAGCCTTGAGCATGCTGAGCGGGCTCGGAGCGGGCAGTTGCATCTGGCGGCAAAGCGCCTGGATCTTGGCGTCGCTCTCCGCCAGCCGGTTGACCAGGACAAAGCCCAAGGACTGCTCGGGAATCACGCTCAGCAAGTCCTCGGCAGCTTGAGCGACAGTGGCGGCCAGCAGGACCAGACAGGTCACCGTTACCGTAGTGAAAGCGCATCGTCGGCTCATCGGTTTGCCTCCTCACGTGCAAAGAGCAGCGGTTTGTCGATAGAAACGCACGGAACCATCCAATTATAGGTTGATCTGCCTGTTCCAGGAATGCCCGCAGATTCGCCCGTGTGGCAAGTTTTCCCGGCAGTTCTGTGCTCGGGGTGGCTGGGGTCGAGCGGAGCGAGCCCCCAGCAAAGCGTGCTGGGGGCAGCCTTTGGCTGACCACCAGCCACCCGTCGCCCCGCGGGCCCGGGCTGGGGGCATCGCTGCCCGCAACACGTCACTCGGGCCCGCCCAGGAGGCCCTCGTGGAAGAAGACCGGCTTGTATCCGTGCTCGGTGACCCAGCGGATGGCCGCATCGAGGCGCTGGGCATGATCGGGAAGGTAATTAGAGTAAAACGGCCAGAAGTACTGCTCGTGGGTGAACAGGTCCATGATCTCGGCCTGATTGGGGTCCTTGGCCAGCGGCTCGAGCGTCGGCACGATCTGGTCCAAAGGCGTGTTGTTGCAGACGATGTCCACCCTGGAAAACACGATCCCGCTCTGGAAATCCTTCAGGGCGTCGTGCCGCGAGAGGTACTCCGAGCGGTCGTCGTCGAACAGGTAGTTCACGTCCCAGCCGGCGCTCACGCGCTGGAAGTAGCCGCTCAGGGCGCGTACGCCGCGCTCGGCCAGCGGCTTCAGCGCCGCCGGCTGGACCATGCCCCAGTGGATGACCGTGGGCGGGGAGTAGGTCTCCAGGCCGGCGAAGCGGCGAATCTGCTCGGCCACCTTGTCCAGATCGGCAATCAGCCCGTCGGCCGGTGCGTACTGGTACGGCCGCGCCGGTTCGTTGGCGTAGGCGTGGAAGGCGAGCTTCAGCCAGCCGGAGCTCTCCCGCCACTGGGCCTTGTAGCGGTCGGGAAACTGTGGCAGCTCGAAACCGTCGCCGGTCGTGTAGTAGATGTTCAAGACGAAGCGGGCCTGGTACTTCTCGTGCAACTCACGCAGCATCTTCAGGTAGAAGCAATCGAAGAGCGAGTCGTACTTCTTCCGGGCGATGTCGCGGAGGAAGAAGCTGTTGTCGTCGATCGAGAAGCGGTAACGCGGCTGGGAGTGCCGGTCCCAGACCACCCGCACGCGATGCTCGCGGCGGCCGGAGCTGCCCTCCGAAACGGCGACGATTTCCGTCTCCTTCTCGCGGAGCACGAGCTGCGAGAGGAAGCGGTTGCCTGCCCGGCGTGCGTCGGTTCCGTTGACCGTGACCCGGTCGCGCAGCGGCGCCCGGCCGCGGACCTGAATCTTCAGCCCACCCTCGACCGCTTCCCCGTGCCGCCGGTTCAGCACGGCGCCGTGGAACGGCTCTTCGATGACGGTAGGCTCCGACGGCTCGGCCGAGACTATCGCGGGACTGCCGAGGATGATGCCTCCTGCCGCGGCGGCCGTGCCTTGCAGGAAGCTGCGCCGTTTGACTGGCTGGTCGGTCACGGTTTCGTCTCCTAGGCCATTGGTCTTCAGGATTGAGGAACCACTTTGGTCATTTCTTCGCAGGTCGTTTCTGGGAAAACAGCCACTTGAGCATCTCGGGATCCTTGAAGGCGGGGGTCCAGGCGAAGTGGCCGACCTCGGGGTACTCGGTATATTTTGGCTCCCCGCCGGCGGCCTTGATCGCCTTGACCATGTCCCGCGAACGGCTCACCGGCACGGCCGGATCCTTGGCGCCGTGGAAGGCCCACACGGGGATCTTGGCGATCCGCTTGGCCTGGGTCTCGTCGCCACCGCCGCAGATCGGCACGGCGGCCGCAAACTTCTCCGGATAGCGCTCAATCATGTCCCACGTGCCGTAGCCGCCCATGGAAAGCCCCATCACGTACAGCCGGTCAGCGTCGATGGGGTATTCCGCTTGCAGCTTGGCGATCAGCTCCACCAGCAGCCGCATGGACTGGGCGGGCTTCTCGGGCATCTGGTGTTCACTCTTGCCCCAGTCGACGTCGACCCATTTTTCTCCGGCGGGGCACTGCGGCACCAGCACGAAGGCACCGTACTTCTTGGCTGCGATGAGCATCATCTCCCGGCCATGGGTGAGCTGGGCCTTGTTGTCCGAGCCCCGTTCCCCCGCCCCGTGGAGGAAGACCAGCAGGGGGTGGACCTTCTGTTCAGAAGCTGTGGGGCCGGGCTTCAACAGCCGGTAGAGCAGCGCGGCCCCGGTGGCATCCTCATGTTTTAGCGCCGCGAACTCCCCGTCGTCGGCCGGACCCGTCTGGTCCGCCGCGCTGGCGGTCGAGAGGCCACCGGCCAGCGCCACCGCCAGCATCAGGTAGTACCGTAGTCTCATCGTGCAACTCCGATCCAAGGGGTAAAGTGAACAAGGGCTGCCCAGATTCCGCGCCGCACACTGCTGGCACCATCATAGTCGAAGCCGGCCAACATGCAAGCTGCCTGGTGCTGGCTGGCACTGGTACGCTGGCGGGCGGTATCCTCGCGGGCGAATGACCCTTGCATCATCGCGTGAGAAGGGTTATGGTTCATTCAGTAGTTTCAAGTTCTGGCAGAGGGTGGCTGGGGTCGAACGAAGTGAGCCCCCAGGCCCTGGGATTTCCGGGGGCTCGCTGGCGCTCGACCCCGGCCACCCCAAGTCGGACCAGCCGAACTTGGAACTACTGTGATTCCTGCCCCGCAGCCACGCAACCCCAGGCGCCGAGCCGTTCCGCCCGAAGGGGCCCGCCCATGCAGCGCCGCGAGATTGTCCGACGCGCCGTCGAGTTCGACCGGCCGCCCAGATTGCCGTTCTGGCAAGACGTCGTTGCCGACGTGCCCAACGACGTCTGCGACTGCTGGGAGATGGACCGCGCCAAGCGGGGCTGGTTTTTCGATCGCCCGGGCGAGGACGATTGGGGATGCGGCTGGGCGGCCACCAAAGTCAAGAACATGGGTCAGGTCGTCCACCATCCGTTGGCAGACTGGGGAAGACTCGATTCCTATCGGCCGCCCAACCCCCGCGATCCCTTCTACTTCGAGCGAATCGCAGAGACTTTGGCCGACGCGGCGGATCGGTACGTCGTGGTCACGTGCCATTTCAACCTGATCGAGCGGCTCCACATGCTCCACGGCTTCTCACAGACGTTCGCAGACTTCCATTTGGAGCCGGCCAAGATCGAGAAGCTGCTGGACATGATTCTGGCGTTCAAGCTCGAGCTGTTAGACGAACTGCACCGCCGGTTCGGCGAGCGGATCGACGGGCTGTTTTGCACCGACGACTGGGGGACACAGAGGGGCACCTTCATCAGCGGCACGATGTTCGAGGATTTTTTCCTGGAGCGATACCGGTTGCTGGTGCGGCACGTACACGACTGCGGCTGGCACTTCATGCTGCATAGCTGCGGGAGAATCAATGACTTCGTGCCTTACTTCATTGGCGTGGGCGTCGACGTGCTGAACATGCAGCAGCCGCAGGTCTACGGGCTGGAAGAGCTGGGGCGCCAGTTCGCCGGGAAGGTCTGTTTCCTGACCACCGCCGACATCCAAGCCACCATGCCCTCGGGCGACCACGAGAAGATCCGCCGCGAGGTCCGCCAGTTGGTCGAAAAGTGGTCCACGCCGGACGGGGGGCTGATCGTCTTCAACTACGGCTTTCCCGAGGCCATCGGCGCTACCCAAGAGGCAACCGAGCTGATGTTCAAGGAGTTTGCCGCGATGAAAAAGGAAAAAGGGGACAGGCGCATGTATTGAATAGTGTGCGAGGTTTAGGAGACATGACTGACGCACTGAGATTGAGCAGACACGTGTCCACGTTTTGCCTGTTTTTGTCACAGCGCCCAATATATGCGCCTGTCCCCTTTTTCCTTTTGGACGTGCCCTGCAACACCCTGGTGCGGGTCGGCGAACCGGGAGCCACAGCAGCGCGTGGAAAGAGAAAAGGCCAGGGCCAACGCGGCCGACCGCGGAAGCGGCCGTTTGTCCGCGTGGACCAGTGGGCCGCGGCGCAACCGGCCGCACGCTGGCAACGCCTGGAGCTGCGGGCAGGCGAACTGGGACCGCTGGTGGTGGAAGTGCTCTGCGCGGAAGTGGAGACGCGCGACGGCCGGCGGGTGGGCGTACGCGAGCGACTGCTGGTGATCCGCACCG
>Ga0315277_10013767_pt1 | contig 10072 bp, 7 predicted proteins | sample YL17G05_15_MG_FD_203695 | JGI IMG/M metagenome (GOLD analysis project Ga0315277, IMG submission 203695) | Sediment microbial communities from Yellowstone Lake, YNP, Wyoming, USA - YL17G05_15 | ecosystem: Environmental > Aquatic > Freshwater > Lake > Sediment | place: USA: Wyoming | collected...
TCCTCCGTCCCAAACCCCGCCAGGGACCTCGCTTAGTCTACCTCGGCGAGGTAATCGTTGACCTCCGAGGGCGTCAGCACGCGGAACGACCTGTCCCCCCCCGTGCCCACGACGGCGACCTCGACGTTGTCGCCCGAGACCTGCCCCTCAAAGCCCTCCTTCAGCGTCAGGAGAGCCGTGTGGATGGCGTCCTCGATGCCCATGTCCTCTGCGTAGCGCTTCTCGAGGAAGGCCCTGGGGGTGTGATGGTTTTTTCGTTTTTTTGTTTTTGTAAGGAGGAAGGAAACGAAACGGACAAAAGAGTGGTTTTCTCTTCAAGGTTTTTTGTCCGCCACGCACCCCCCCTCTCCCGAGACAGGGAAAACAAAAGACACTCAACTCACCTCGCATCCTGCGCGTTCTTCCCGACCGCGCTCGCCTTCCACGCGAAGTAGCTCCCCGAAGGATCGATCTGGTACAGCTGCGGGCCCCCTCCGGCGTCGACGCCCGCCATCAAAAGCGAAACCCCAAAGGGACGCACGCCGCCGCGCTGGGTGAACTCCTGCATGACCGCGGCCGTCTCGCGGCAGAGCTGCGCGACTGGGATCTCCTCTCCGTAGGTCCTCAGGTAGGCCTGCGCCGACTTGCGCGCGCGCCTCACGAGCACGCGCGAGTCCGGGCCCATGCCTGCGTAGGCGAGGCCGGAGTTGGGCGTGACGGGCGAGAGCTTGCTGATGGTGGAGCCGTCTACGAGCGGCGAGCGCGCCTTTTTTTCGGTGGCGAGGACGACGCCGTCGACGGCGCGGATGCCGAGGGCCGTTGCGCCCGCGTTCACGGCGTTGAGGGCGTGCTCGATCTGTGGGGAGTGTTGGCGTGTGTTGGGGGTTTCAAGGTTGGACGGAAAAGAATGAGAACGAAGAAGAGGTCGAAGAAGAGGTCGACGTAAGCACTCGATGGACGTTCCTCTCTCTCTCTCTCTTTCCAGTCCGTCCTCTCTCGAAGGCCCAACAACTCACCTGCACGAGCTTTCCGCTCGGCGAGAACGTTGTGAGCGAGAAGGAGTACTGTTTGTTGTTTTGGAAAGGGAAGAGGAGAACGACGAGGGAGAGGAGCAATGATGAGCTTCTGATTCGATCTTCTTCGGACGATCGCGCACTTGACGAGCGAGAGAAGGACCGTACCTGCGACTCTCCCATCGTTCTAAACGCCTCTGCACTTGTTTCCCGTCGTCAGCAAAAAGATGCCTTGCAAACGACCAATGGTCGCCGTGAGAAAGAGAGAAACGCGAGGGTAGCTATTTTCCTTCGAGAGAAAGAGAGAGAGAAAAAAGAAAGAAAAACTTGTGATGGCAGTGGGCGAAGAAAAAAACCAATGCCATTGTGGCCTCGATCACTGCTCCCTCTCCCTCTCCCTCCCTCTCTCTCTCTCTCCGGCTTGGTCGACATGGCCTCGTCGTCCGTCGCGGAGATCCTGAACTCGGGCCCCGTCCCGCTCGCCTGCGTGCGAGATGATGCCCGCAGGACGCTCGTGGCGCTGCTGGATGCGGTAAGAGGCGGTTTTGCGGAAGAGAGAGCTGTTTTTTGATTCCATCGATCGACCGTCGACCCTCGCTCTCACCCTTCTCCTCCCTGTTACAAAAAAAAAAAAAAAAAAAAACATGACAGTCTCCGGGCCGCAAGACGCTCGTGATCGAGCCCGCGATCGCCGCCTGGCTCGGCCTCATGGCCGAGGTGCCGCTTCTGAAAGAGCACGGCGTCGACCAGCTGCTGCTCCTGGGCGAGAACGGGGCGCCGAGGCTGAGCTCCCCGGCCTCGTTGTCCTCTTCTTCGACGGCCGACGGCGCCAACGCGGTCGTGTTCGTGGCCAGGGCGAGGGCGGCGACCGCGGCGGCGATCGCGGCCTGCGTCGTCGCCGCCTCGTCTCCCGCATCTTCTTCCTCCTCGAGGAAAGGGGCGGCAGCGGCGACGGCCGCGACCCGCCCGCGCGAGTTCCGAGCGCTCTTCGCGCCGCGCGTCACCGACGCCGTCCGCGCGGCGCTGGCCGCCGGCGGCGCGCTGGGCAGCGTCTCCCTTTCGCCCCTGCGCGTCCACTTCCTGCCCGTCGAGCCGGACGTGCTCTCTCTCGAGGATACCGGGGCGTTCGCCGACGCGACGCGGCTCGGCTGTGGCTACGGAGGAGAGGGCGGCAGGGCCGCCGCCGCGGGCGGGGACCCGCGCCCGGCGCGCGACTTTGCGGCGGGGCTCGTCGCCCTGGCGCGCTCCAACGCTTTTCTGGGCGTTCCCCGCGTCATCCGCGGCGTCGGTCCCGCGGCGTCGGTCGTCAGGGCGGCGCTCGACCTCGCGAGGAGGGGAGCCGACGCCGAGGTCGCCGACGCCGACGAGGAGCGCGAAGAAGCTGCCCGGAGGGCGGCGGCGGCGACGAGCGGCGGCTCAGGCGGCGAACAAGGCGACGGCGACGAGGAGGCAAGCGGCTTCCCGGCCCCGGGCACGGGCAGGATAACGGAGTGGCTCGTCATCGACCGCGTGGCCGACCCCGTGTCGCTCCTCGCGACGCAGCTGACCTACGAGGGCCTGGTCAGGGAGACGGTCGAGGTCCGAGCCGGCGCGGCGCTCGTCGCCGCCGCCGCGGATGGCGAGCCCGCGGCGGGCGAGGGCGGGGGCGCCGCCGCCGCTCGTCCCCCTCCTCCCGCGCCGCCGACCCGCGTCCCCCTGTCCGCCGGCGACCCGGTCTTCGGAGACCTCCGCGACGCGAGCTTCGCCGCCGCGGGGCCCTCGCTGGGGGCGCGGGCCAAGGGGATCCAGCAGGGATATCAGGCGGCTCGCGGCGGCGGCGGCGGAGGCGGTGGAGGCGGCGGCGGATACCCCTCCTCCGGTCCCCAGTCGCCCTCCGGCGGCGGCGCCTCCCTCTCCGAGCTCCGGGCCCTGGCCGGCTCCCTCAGGGCGCTGCCCTCGATCCAGAGGCACGTCGCGCTGGCCGAGGCGGTGGGAGCGGCGGCGGCCTCGCCGCTGTTCCGCGAGCGGATGGAGGCCGAGCAGCGGCTGCTGACGCTGACCGGCGTCCAGCCCCAGAGAGGAGGGGGCGGCGGCTCCGGCGGCGGCGGCGTCGGAGGGGCGGCGAGCAGCCTCCTCGGGGCCGTCGTCGGAGGGGACGGCGCGGGGAGCGCGGCCTCCGACGCCGCCGCGGCCGCCGCCGCCGCCGTCGACGCCGCCGAGGCCCTGCTGATCCGGGACGGCTCCCCGCGCTCGGTCGACGCCGCGCTGCGCCTGCTCTGCCTCGCGACCGTCGCCGCGGGGGGGGTTCCCAGGGGGCGGTGGGAGTCGTGCCGCAGGGAGGTGCTGCTGACGGCGGGGCCCGAGGCTGCGGCGGCGCTCGTGGGGCTCGAGAGGGCCGGGCTGCTGCGGTGCGCCGGGGGCGGCAGCGGCGCCGCTTCCTCCTCGGGCGGCGGCGGTCCGCCTCCTCCCGCGATGCCCCCCGCGGTGCTGCCCCCGGCCGCCTTCGCGGCCCTGCGACGGGTCCTCAGGCTCGTCTCGGACCCGGGCGAGGACCCCAGGAGCCCCAGGGACGCGTCGTACGTGCACGCTGGGTTCTGCCCGATCTCTGCGAGGCTGGCCTCTGCCGCCGCCGCCGCGTCCGCGGGAGTTTTTTCCTCCTCGTCGTCTTCGTTGGCGGCGGCGTCGTCTTTCTCTCCTCCTTCCCGCCCTTTCCCTCCCAGCAGGAGCTGGGCGCACTTCCCCGGGATGGCGGAGGCTCTCAAGGCCCTCCCGCAGCCGTGCTTCGAGGTCGAGCTCGGGGCGGCGGCGGACGGTTCCCCCGCGGAGACGCCGCTGCTGCCTCTGTCGACGCCGGCGGCAACGACTCTGAGCAGCACCTCGCGCGGCGCTCCCGCTTCTGCTTCTCCCGCCTCTACTTCTCCCAGCTCGCCGCGAAAGATCCTCGTCTGCTTTGTCGGGGGGTGCACCCACGCCGAGGTCTCTGCGCTGAGGTGGCTGTCCGCGAGCGCGGCGGGGAGGGCCTGCGTCGCGGCGCTGGCCAACAGCGGGAGCGGCGGCGGCGGCGGAGGAGGAGCGAGGTCCGCGGCTGCGGAACCGTCCTCCTCTCTTTCCTCCTCTTCTCCTTTTCCGGAGTTCCAGTTCGTCGTCGCGACCTCGGCGATGCTTACCGGGGACGAGCTGATACGCAGTTTTGACCCTCCGGCCGTGGCGGGGCTCAGGGCGACGGTGGCCGCGGTTTGAAAAGAGAGAAAAGAACAGGAGACGATTTTTCATTTTTTTTCATTTTTCAATTTTTGCAAAAAAGTAAAAACAGGAAAAAACTCATCGAACCGCTGCTGCCCTTTCTTCTCCTTCCCCATCTGCTTGCTTGTTTGCTTCCTCGCACGCGTCGATCCAGGACGCATAGACATCGACCGGCTCGGCCAGCGAGTCGATGTTCGAAACAAACTCCTCGCGGCAGACGGAGCACGCGACCTTGCCGACGCCGCGCTCGAGGTCGAGCGTCGCAGTGACGGCCGCGGCGGCGTTGCAGAAGGGGCAGTTGAAGGACGTCTCGAGCTTGGGCTTGACCTTTTTGGCGACCGGCTTCTTGGAGGACTTGCGCTTTCCCATTGTGGCGTTGTTTTTGTGTGGTTCGAAGATGGAAGAAGCGCGAGGGGGATGGGGAAAGGGCGGGGGAGGGGGGCGACTGTGACAGAGGGGAGGAAGGAGGCGAGGAGGAAGAGGTTGAAAAAGTAAAATGGCGGGCGACGACGGCGCTCTCGGGGACAAGAAGCTTCACGGCGCTCCCCGGGCTGCTTGATACTGCTGTGGAGCTAGAACTGGCCCCCTCTCAAAGCACGCGCGAGGCGTGGGAGAGGAGCAAGCCAAGGAAGAGGACGCTCTTCCACTCCGACGTATCGGGAGAGAAAAGAAAGAAGAGAGAACAAGTGAATCGCCGTTCACCCTCATTGTTTTTCTCCCCAGGCGCCGACGCGTTTGGCAAAAACAAAGGAAGAGGGAGGAACGCGGCGGCGCACGTTCTTCTGCTCCATTTTTTCGTATCATCTCCGATGCGACGAGAGCTCTCCCGCCGCCTGGCCAGGCTTGCGGGAGCAGCAGGAGGGGACTGGGTGGCGGCCGAGACAGGTGCGATTGCTTGGAAGTCCGGCACTTGATCGAGAGATAGAGAGGGCCGCCGCCGGCCGCCCCGAAAACGACTCTCTTTCTCTTTGCTTTCTCTCCTCGACGTCGAAATATGTGTAGAGCTCTCTTCGTGCTCACGGGAAGCGCTCGACTCTCTCGGTGTTCCGAATCACACAGGACTGGCTCGACTTTTCTCGGAATCGCCGAGCGGAGCTCGCCCATTCGCGTCGCCGTCGCCCCCTCGATCGGCGTCGTCGGCGTCGAGAGCGTCCCCGGCCTCCCCGGCCCCTCCTCCGACCTCGGCCTCGCCCCCCTCGCCCCTCCGCCCGGCGCCCTTCCACTCCAGCCCCTCGAGCCAGCAGCGGATCGAGGACGTCGTCCGCGACCCCCTCCCCTCGCCGCCGCCGCCGAGAGTGGGCGCCGGCGGCGCGGCCCCCGCCGCCCCCCCGCGCGGGGGCGGCGGGGGCGACGCCTTCCTCTCGCTGCCGGCGGTCCGCGGCGCGGCGCGGGGCCCGCTCGCCGTCTACGCCTCGAGGCGGCGCGCCGGGCTCTACCGCAAGGACCCGCGCCAGGAGAGCGCCATGCTGGAGCTGCAGAGGCTTTATGACGACCTGGAGGCCGCCGCGGCGCCGCGGAGCTCGGGCATGACGATGGTCGAGGCGATCGGCGGCGACCGAGGCGGCGGCGGCGGGAGCTGGCTCTCTTCGCTCTTCGGGCCCGGCGACGCCTTCTCCGCCCCCGCGGATCCCTCCGGCGCCGGCTCTCCCTCCTCCTCCGCCTCGACTCCGCGCGGCCTCTACATGTACGGCGGAGTCGGGACTGGGAAGACGATGCTGATGGACGTCTTCAGCGAGTGCGTCTCTCCTCTGGTGCCGGTGCGTTTTGTTTCTCTCCGACCTCCCTGTTTCTCTCCGACCTCCCTGTTTCTCTCCGACTTCCCTCGCTCTGTTCGTCCGGGGCAGAGAGAAAAACGCCGCTCTCTTCCTCGCTCCCTTTCGCCCTCCCTTCCCCCTTTCCCCGCTTCTCTCTTTCCGCGATGACGAAATCAAATTAAAAACTACAATTGCTGTTCAATCTGAAGGGGGGCCTTAAACAGCCTCCCAAAGTGACTGATTCTGTTTTTTTGACTCTCTTGCCGAGCGGAAACGATGTCGATTTCTCTTCCGGGGCTCCCGACGACTTCCCCATCCGAGCTCTCTCACCCCGCTCTGCCCTGCCTTTCTCTTCTTCCGCCGATGGCGAAAAAAAAAAAAAACAGACCCGCCGGGTCCACTTCCACGACTTCATGCTCGACGTCCACGCCCGCCTCCGAGCCCGCTCCCGCGTCGCCGACCCGCTCCGCGCCGTCGCCGCCGACCTCGCGCCCTCCTCCTCCTCCTCCCCGGGCCCGAGCTCGACCCCCTCCGTGCTCTGCCTCGACGAGCTGTTCGTCCACGACGTCGCCGACGCGGCCATCCTCTCGAGGCTCTTCGCCTGCCTGTGGGCGGAGAGGCGACTCGTGCTCGTCGCGACGAGCAACCGCGCGCCCGACAAGCTCTACGAGAACGGGCTCCAGCGCGCGCTGTTCCTCCCGTTCATCGCGTCTCTGAAATCCCGCTGCGTCCCGCACGACATGGCCAGCGAGGTCGACTACCGCAAGCTGGCGCACGCGCACCGCGGGCTGTGGTTTGCCGAGCCCGACTGGCCGGAGCCCGACGAGGAGCTCGGGGCGCGGTTCAGGGAGGTCGTCGCCGCTCCCGGGTGCCACAGCGGCAGCAGCGAGGCGGGCAAAATGAGGGGCCCCGGCGGCGGCGGCGGCGGCGGCGGCGGCGGCGGCGGCGGCTCTGAGGTGGCGACCCCGCCGCCCCCTGCTCCTCGCTCCGTCCCGGTCATGATGGGCCGCGAGCTTCGGGTCCCGCTCGCGGGGGGTTCCGCCGCGTTCTTCCCCTTCCCCGACCTCTGTGGCAAGCCGCTCGGTTCCGCCGACTTTATCGCGCTCTGCGAAAACTTCCACACGCTCGCGCTGGCCGACGTGCCTCTTTTTTCCAACGACAACGCCGCCGCCGCGGCGCGCTTCGTCGCGCTCGTCGACACGGCCTACGACCACCGGGTGCGGCTGTTCACCTCCGCGAGGGGACAGCCGGCCGACCTGTTCGCGAAAGTGCTGTCTCAGGCCGAGGCGAAAGCGGCCGCGAAGGCGTCGTCGCTGCCGCCCGACGCGCTCGTCGACGACAACCTTGCCTTTGCCAAAGAGAGGACCATTTCCCGACTGATCGAGATGCAGAGCCTGTCGTATCTGATGGACCACGCGAGGCTACACGCGCCCGTACTGCTGGCCGCGCTCGAGGAGCTGCGGGAGAAGGAAGGGAAGGTGAGCCTGAGGAAGAATTAAGGGGAGAAGAGAAGAATGAGTGAAGAGAGAATGAGGAGAGAAGAGGAGAGGAGAACAAAGAGAGGAGTGACACGCTAGAGAGAGCCGACAAACACTTTGCTGTAAAATTTCAGAGCAAAGGTATACCATCAGAGTACTTGAAGGTGGAGTCAAGTGGGCCGAGACGCGGACCGCGGCGGGAAAGAGAAGAGGTTGAAATAGAAAACAGTCGGGGAAAAGAGAGGAGGATTTTTTTTATTTCCCTTCTTCGTTCGGCCGGCGTTTGGTCGTCGTCGTCGTCGAAAATCAAGCCGTTCAGATCGAAAAAGAAAAAATGGACCCCAACAACCCCGCCGTCGCGCGGCTTTGCCTGATGCTGGTGGAGCAGAACTTTGGGCCCGTCGTCCATGTACGTCAAAGTATTGCTTTTCGCAAAGGAGAGAGAGAGGGGCACGCGCGAGGGCGAGAGAGAGAAAGAAAAAGGGGCATTCACTGGTCATCAGCGTCGGCGGCCCGAATCGAAAGAAGCTTTATCCCTGTCTCGCCTCGAGCTTCTTTCGGCACGCAAGCTGGACTAGATCATTGCTTATGGTATCAGCGACGCGCTGCAATAAAAGAGATATAATAGTTTGCCGTTGTCGAGCCTGCCCAAACTCGAATGCGGACCTTTTGTCGATTAACGGAGACGACGACGGCCGCCTTCGTATCCCCCCTCTCTCTTGACCTCTTCTCACTTTCCTCCTCTTCTTCTCAACCTCGACACCGTATACCCTCGCAACAGGCCGCCGCCCAGGCCCTCGTCAAGCGCGGCCCCTTGCAGGCCCGCGATGTTGCCCGCTTCACCGGGCTCTCCGCGTCAGATGCCAGGGCTGCTCTGCTGGTCCTGCTCCAGTTCGACCTCGCGACGGCCGTTGCCGCGCCGCCGCCGGCGAGGCCGCCGCCGGCCACGGCGGCCTCCGCCGTCAGGGCCGGGGCGGCGGCGGCGGCGGCCGCTGCCCAGGCGAAAGCCGCAGAAGATGCCGCTGTGGCTGCCTCGGGGAAGCGACAGCGAGGAGGAGCAGGAGGAGGAGGAGGTGGAGGAGCTTCTCCAGATGCTCCAGCTGCTGCTGCTACTGCTGCTGCTGCCGTCACTTCTTCCTCTGCTCCCCAGCCCCCTCGCCCACCGCCGTTCATCTACTCGGCCTACCCTCCGGGACTGCTCCAGCTACTGCGCAACCCGCGTTGCATCCGCTACGCGCAGCTGAGGTGGTGCGGGGGCAAGAATGAAGCTCAAACGAGCTCAGCGTCTCTGCCCCCGTCTCCTTCCTCTTCGCCCGCCCCTTCCTCCACGGCCCTGTGCCCCCACGCGGCCCTCGTCTCCGCTCTCGCTTCCCACGGCCGTCTCCGCGCGGACCAGGCGGTTGCAGCCGCCGTTGCCGTAATGGACGAGTCGACGGGCAAGAGCGGCAGAGGAGCGATGGCGGCGACGGGAATCAAGCGCGAAGGCGGCGGCCATGAGGAAAACGCCGTCGAGAGCGCCGAGAAGAGGCGCAAGTCCCTCGCAGCCCAGAGGGCGCTCCGGGACCTCGCCGAGGCGCGCCTGATTGAGCGCGTGCCCCCTCCGGGGATCCGCGTGATCTCGCTCGACGACGCGAGGGGGGCGGTGTACGACGCAAGCGTGGCGCCGCCGCCGACGCCCTACAGGCAGCAGGTCGTCTCTCCCCCGCCCGCCGCCGCCGCGTCTCCCCTTCCAGCTCAAACAAGCACAGCTGGTGCTCCCTCCACCTCCCACGCTGCTGCTCCCGCAACAGCGGCAGTGAACTCGCAGCACCAGCAGCAGCTCCTCGCGCTGGCCGCGAGGGAGGCCGCCGCCGCGGCGACGGCCGCCGCGGCCGCGGAGCTGCTCAGCGCTCAGGAGGCCGCTAGGAGGACGGAGGTCGCGTACGCCCGCCTCCGCTTTGACGCCGTGACGGGGATTTCATTCGGGGACGGAGGAGAAGGCGAGGAGGAGGAGGCAGGGAAGGACGAGAAGGAAGACGGAGGAGGAGCCATCGCGGCCACGCCGCCGCTGCCACCGCAGTCGCAGTCGCCGGCGACCTCTTCTCGGAAGAGGAAGGCTCCCTCTGCCCCGATGACCCCTCCCAACGGCAACGCCCAAAGCGACCGAGAGGCGGCGCTCCTCTCCGACCCGGCCACCGCCGCGCTCGCCGCGGCGCCCTCGCTCTGGCGCCTCAACCGCGCCGAGCTCGCCCGCGCTCTGAAGCACGAGGCCTGCTGCTCGCGCATCGCGCGCCGGCGAGGCGCCGTCGCCGCCGCTGTGCTCGCGGCCTCGCTGCGGGCCGCCTGCGCCCTGGCCGCGACAAAGGGCCTGCCCTCCGCTCCCGCCTGGACGCCGCTGGCGCCCGCGGGCGCCAAGCACTTTTCTCACTCGGATGACGACTCGCGCGTCGACGACCGCGACGGCGGGCCGCTCCCCGCCGTGCCCGCGGCGGCCGTCGCCGCGCTCTTGGCCGGCGCCCCGAGCGCGAGGGCGCTCCTGGGGGACGACGTCGTCGCCGAAGAGTGCCTGCCTCCGCTCTCCGCGGTCGCCAGGCCCGCTCCGAGGGTCAGCCAAGTCGTCTCTCTGGAGGACGATGACGGCGATGAG
>Ga0315277_10013768_pt1 | contig 10071 bp, 10 predicted proteins | sample YL17G05_15_MG_FD_203695 | JGI IMG/M metagenome (GOLD analysis project Ga0315277, IMG submission 203695) | Sediment microbial communities from Yellowstone Lake, YNP, Wyoming, USA - YL17G05_15 | ecosystem: Environmental > Aquatic > Freshwater > Lake > Sediment | place: USA: Wyoming | collected...
GGCATGGCAGAAGAACCTGTATGGCAAGAAAACCCCTATGCGAAACCTGTACGATTCGGAAGTGGTGTGATTATGGATCCAAAATGAAATCCCAATAACCAAATCCCAAATTTCAAATAATAACCAAATTTCAATAACCAAAATTTTGGACATTGGTGATTGGAATTTATTTGGTTATTGGTGCTTGGTGTTTGGAATTTGAAAGATATGGCTTTCCCAGAATCTATTCGTGACAAAATCTTTTTGATGGAGGAGGTGATCAATTTCCCGACCTCTCTCATGAACCACTGGAACTATTGCTGGAAAAACTTTCCCATGGTCCCCTGTTCCGATTTAATGGTGGAAGTTTCTTTTCCTGCGGAATCTCAAATTGGGGTGGATATGCGCTGATGGCAGGAGTCGCTTTGGCCAATGGGAAAATCGGTCTTCTTGAAAGGGTTACCCCAGAACAGGAAGGGAGGGTCCTGGACTACCTGATTCACTATGGCCCGGCCATTGATGGGATCACCTGTAAACAGGAACATTCCGTGGATGGCATTCACTTTAAGGATTACATGAAGGTGATCGAGCGAATCAAAAAAATTGCCTTCGAATAAGAGGACGATAAAAAGGATTGACAAAATAGGCATTTATGCTATTAGAAGTTAGATGTTTTGTTCCCTCACTCTGACAATTTCTCTATTTAAGGAGGTGATGAAGGAATATTGATAGAAAAAGCTCAAATTAATCAGATTATCCAAGGAGGTGTAAAATGAAAGGGGGAAAATATTTCGTAATTTTTCTGGTTGCATTAGTTTCTGTTGGAATCTGCCTTTTCTCTACTGCTTTTGCTCAGGAGAAGGTGGTGAAGATGGCCTTAAAGGCATCGGACATCAGGTCCCTGGATCCCCACTACGGGACCACCACGATCGACTATGCCTGCATTGACCCAATGTTCAATGGTCTGGTTCGCTTCAAACCCGAGGATATCAATCCTGAAAAGATTGAACCCGACCTCGCTGAGAGATGGGAAAAGTCAAAAGACGGACTGGTCTGGACATTCTATCTCCGAAAAGGGGTGAAGTTTCATAAAGGGTACGGGGAGATGACGGCTGAGGATGTGAAGTTTTCCCTGGAGAAGGCGGCCAACAAGGCGACTTCAGGTTTTGCAGCCGATTATTCCGCCCTGGACAAAGTAGACGTAACCGATAAGTATACGGTCCGCTTAACGTTCAAGAGTGCTATTCCATCCATACTGGGGATTTTGACGAACTATCATGGTGGATACATCGTCTCGAAGAAGGCCGTATTGGAGAAGGGTGACAAGTTCAAGGTTGATCCGATCGGAACCGGACCCTTCATGCTGAAAGAATACATCCCCAAGGAAAAAGTGGTGGAGGTTCGACACCCTGAATACTTCAGAGGGAAATCAAAACTGGACCGCATTGAGCTCTGGTTCATGCCCGATGCCAGCAGCCGTGAGATGGCCTATCGAAAGGGCGAGATCGATATCGTTGAAGGAGAGCGCGAGCAGGTGTGGGTCAAGAAAATGAGGGAAGTGCCGGGAACAGCTATTGAAATCTTTGGCCCCGGTGAAACCCTGGTTCTGCATTTTAATCTTACCAAGAAACCATTGGATGACATTCGGGTCAGACAGGCCATCTGCCATGCCATTAACATTGATGAACTGATGAAATTTCTAGGCCCGGATGTGACTGAAAAGCTCGTCTCCCCCATACCGATGAATTACCTGGGCGGAACCGACAAGGTTCCAAAGTATGAATTCAACCCGGAGAAGGCGAAGAAACTCCTGGTAGAGGCCGGGCATCCCAAAGGGTTTGAAATGTCCATGGTGATCACAGAAATGTCGGATTACCGCCGACCCATGGAGCAGGTCCAGGAACAACTCCGAAGGGTAGGGATCAACTTAAAAATAGATGTGATTGCCCATTCCGCGTTCCATCAACAGATCCGAAAAGATGTCAGTCCTCTGGTCCTTTATGTTTGCGCCCGTTTCCCAACCGCAGACCCCATGCTCACCCAGTTCTACCATTCCAAGTCAATCGTCGGTTTACCCACCGCCATTACCAATTTCTCTCATTACAATAAGATTGATGATTTAATCGAAAAGGCAAGGGTCGAATCCGATGCTAAAAAACAGAAAGCCATCTGGGCAGAAGCCCAGAAGAAAATCCTTGAGGATGCAGTCGCGCTTCCGCTTTGCATCACCAAGTTTGTCTTTGCGAGAAAGATCAATGTGGACCTGGGATATGAGATGAGATCGACTTTAACCCTGGTGACTACGATCAAAGAGACGACAGACGTCCGTAAGTAATAGAACGACGGATTCAAATGGGGCGCCTTTTAAGAAATGGGGCGCCCCAACTTTGTTTTAAGGAAGAGGGATGCTCAAATACGCTGTTCGTAGAATGATTTTTGTCCTCCCCACCCTCTGGGCAGTGGTCACCTTTGTCTTCTTCCTCATCCGCATTGTTCCCGGAGGGCCTGCTGTGGCCGCTCTCGGATCTTATGCCACAGAGGAATCGATCCGGCAACTCGAAAAACAGATGGGGCTCGACAAACCGATCCTCGTGCAATATGGGATTTTCCTCAAGGACCTCTGCCGGGGAGATCTGGGGAAGTCGCTCATCACCAACAAACCCATCTCGGAGGAAATCGCCAGGGGGTTGCCTTATACCTTAGATCTGGCTGTCGGGGGAATGATCATCGGAATCCTTTTTGGAATCCCGACGGGTATCCTCACCGCCTTAAAGAGAAATCGTCCTGCGGACTATATTGGCAGAATCCTCTCCCTGGTAGGCATCTCCATGCCGGAGTTTTATCTCGGTATCTTACTGATGTACTTCCTGGCCATCAAACTCCCTTTCTTTCCCGTTTTGGGGGGCGGAGATCTCGGCAACCTGGGCAGCCGACTGTATCATCTGTTTCTACCAGCGCTCACATTGGGCATCATCATGACCGCATTCATCAGTCGTATGGTCCGTTCTTCGATGCTGAATGTGCTCAACGAGGATTATGTGAGAACAGCAAAAGCCAAAGGACTTCATGAAAGGACGGTCATTTATAAACATGCCCTTCGGAATGCCCTGATTCCGACGGTCACCGTCATTGGAATTTATATGAGCATCTTGATGGGAGGTTCGGTGCTCACGGAGATCATCTTCAGCAGGCCCGGTTTGGGAAAGATGATGGTCTTCGCAGTAAAGGACAGGGATTACATCGCCCTTCAATCCGTGATCATCATCTTCTCTGCTTTCGTTTTTATTTTTAACCTTGTCACCGATTTGCTTTATAGCATCATCGATCCGAGGATCGAATATCATTAAATAGTGCCATGGCAACAATTAGCCAAAGAGCCATTCTTCTCAGGACCTTTAAAAGTAATAAGACCTCTGTGGTCGGATTGATCTTGGCTTTTTGTGTTGTCATGATTGCTCTGACTGCTTCTTGGATTTCTCCTTATGACCCCATTTCACAGGACATGGATATTCAGCATGCCCCTCCAAGCTGGGCACATCCTTTTGGCGCAGATAGTTATGGACGGGATCAGCTTTCAAGAATCCTCTGGGGGTCCAGAGTCTCACTCGTCGTGGGAATCCTATCGGTCCTCTTTGCCATGGCCGTCGGCATTCCTCTTGGCATGGTCGGAGGCTATAAAGGAGGGAGAGTTGACAGCTTCGTGCTTCGTTTTATCGACATCTTCATGTCGTTTCCAATTGTGATCCTGGGGCTTCTGATTTTAGCCATCATGGGTCCAGGTCTGATCAAAATCGTCATTGCCATCGGCGTTGCCCTCATCCCCCGTATCGCTCGATTGGCAAGAGGGTCCACGCTCTCGGTGAAAGGGAAAGAATATATTGAAGCTGCCCGTGCGGTGGGACAAGGGGATGGAAAAATCATGTTCATTCATGTCCTGCCCAATATCTTTGGAGAAATCCTGGTGATGGGAACGCTCTGGGTGGCCACCGCCATTATCGTTGAGGCCAGCCTCAGTTTTATCGGCCTGGGTGTCCGACCCCCGACTCCCAGTTGGGGAGCCATGATTCGTGACGGCCTGGATCAACTTACCAATGCACCCTGGCTATCCATCTTTCCTGGTCTCGCCATCTTCGTCTCCGTTTTCTCATTCAACCTCATCGCCGATGGGCTAAGAGATATCTCAGATCCGAAGTTAAGAGGATAATCCAAATTCGGATTGCGGAATGCGGAATTCGGATTGCGGAATGCCCCCCGCCTGCAGTAGGGGGGTCGGAGAATCCCTAAAATTGGAAGGGACATCGTCGAACAGTACTCCCTGTAACTTTCGCTTTCTTAATTTTTAGAAACGGTGTATATTACAGTTGAAAATTGACAACCGATAGGCACCCTGAAGGTTCGGAGGGCTAACTAAATGAACACCCCACAAACAAAATCCGACCCGACATTCCCTACTCACATTCCTATGACTGAGGCCGAGATTCACTACAAGGAACTGCAATCCTACTTTAAGTGGCTTGTTACTATGACCTTAGCAGCTCTGGGAATCATCATATCAGTGGGTCTCTTCATTTTTTATAAAGACATGTCTCAAGCCCGATCAGATCTTAAATCGCAGGTAGAGAGAATCAAATTAGACGTAAAAGACGAGGTTCAACGAGCACGGGAGTCAGCCAATAGTGAAATTTCGAAAATCCGTGGAGACGCGGCATCCATTGCCCGGGTCGAGGCACAAAAAGGCGTTGATGAAGCCTTTAAAGGGACAAACATTGTAACAATGGTCGAAACCGCTGCTAAGAGGCAGGTTGGTCCAGTTATAGAACGTCAAGTAAGAAACGAAGTTGATCGAGTCATCCAATCCATCCAAGCAGATATTGCCTTACTAAGTCAAATTGCAGACTACGCTATGCAAATGAGAATAGGACTTCGGTCAGGCCTAACCCACCTTTTGCAGTTTCAGAGAACGGCTCCGAACGAAATTGTAAGGATGCGGGCGAAATCTCTCATAGAGATCATTGGTACCGATTACGAAACGGCAATTAAGGACACATTGCGAGAATTTAATTTTCAGAGCGTACTCCAAGCTTCCCCGATATACAGCCTCGACAAATTAAGAAATGCCCCAAACCTTGTGCCAGCCTTATTGGAGGTGATTGAGTCAGACAAAAATCTGAAGCACGTGGCCTTTGCATTTCTTGCACTCCGCGAAGCAACTGGATTTCCTTTCCAGATGTTTGATATAGATGGTGTAAATCGTTGGTGTGACGAACACAAGAGGGAATGCGGGAAATAGATACTCCTTATTAGACAATTTTCGCTATCCTTAAAATCCCCAGCTCGGAAAAAGCAGGGGGATGCCCAGTTAAAACTCTAATCCGCAAGCTTCTTCCTTGTAATATTCGGTTCCCAAAAATATAAAAAAGGTGTATATTACAAACCATATTTAACGGTTAATGACGTTGATTCTGAGGGCCAGATAAATTATCCAATTACTATATCGCTGCAATATAACATTGGCTGAAACAATATACTACGAATGGGCTAATATGAGGCCGATTTAGGACTTAAAAGGGCCTCTTGAGAGGCTGAAAGGGCTAGTTGATAACGTTCAAGACATCGAAGACACATTTTACGTTCAGGACATCGTGGACTATCCCTGAATAAGTGTTGAGACTCCTGTCACTGGCAAACAACCAAACGTTAACCTCGTCCCGGATAAGGACCAGGCGCAGAAAGACGAATAGAGATAAGGTTAGAGCGTTTAAAATCATAATAATATCTCAGCACCGAACTTGTGGAGGCCTGGGAGTCTACGATGTCGTGACCATTATTTTTGTCCACGATGTCCTGAACGTTATCAGCTAGTATTTAGGAGAACCATCGGAGCAGCATAAAAAATGGCGTTAGAGGCTGTCGCTACACATAATCCTATTGAGGCATTATGGTGAATCAAGATTGGTTTGAAATGCGTGATATCCGCCGCCGAAAGCTGAAAAACTCAGTATGGATACCGTTGAGAGCCACCCAAGAGCTCCGAAAGAATGGCCGCTACGGCTATTTGGGTTATAAAAAGGAATTCTTTGGTACTGGCACTGTGGCTGTTCCCATCGACCAAAAAGACGCTGCCTTAAAGCTTGGCTGGAACGATATTGGGATAAGGCATAATCATTCCGGATTTTACGATAATGAGAAATATGTTACTGCAGATGTCTATGAAGACTATGACAGCAAGTTCTTAGGGGTCCATCTCGTGCTGGATCAGTATTTCAACAGCGCGGAAGCAAGGGAATGGCATCTTCATCAAGATGTTGTGGTTACATTGCGTTTGAAAAGAGAGAAGGACGTGTGGGTATGTCCAGACGAGGGCTATACTGACGTGGTTCGTCTGCATAGAGCAACAAAGGATGGCCGACCAGCCTTATTAGAGGTCCGCGCTGAACATTTAAAGGACTATCTGTGCGCACGAAACATGGGCTTGTACGTTACTTCCTATTATAGCCGGGATGTAGTAACTGACGACGCATCTTTCATCGTCTGGAAAAATGGTGCTGGAAAAGACGAAACTCAAACCGATCGTTGGGAGGGCAGAGTCATCGAAATCCATGAAGGCGGTCACCCTTACGGCGAAAAGATAGCCGTTTTTCATGCGTCCAGGACAGATGTGGATGAATCTGACGACATCCCTGATATATCGAGCATGCCCTCCGATCAGAACACGATGTCGAGTTCTTGGGAGAGAAGCTTTCAAGGCAGAAAACTCTTTATGGTGATGGGAGAACTGTGGCGCAAAGAATGGATAGACCCCGCCCATGTAAGCCCGCGAATCAAGCGGGACTCGCAACCACCGTCAGTTTTCTTCGTGGTCGATGAGCAAGGAAACAAGGAAACCAAAGAAACACTGGCCCACGGTGGAAGATGGTTGTGGTTCAAACCGGACGTGATTATGGCACTTGCTCATCGACGAGGTGGATCGTTAGGGTGGTATACCAGAGATACTGGTTCTGTCAGTTGTTCCCCCGACTGCGCTGTTCACTTCGGAATAAACCGACTAGGATTGGTTAACGTCTATGCGAAAGATGTGGCCCTCTTACCAGAATGGCAACAGCAAATATGGACTGGTCACAATGTCGGTCCAGAAGGTGGTGTATCTGAAGAACTTCTGGCTTCCCAGGTCAGAGCGCAGCCAGCCAAGACTCAAGCTCCGGAGGAGTTTTTCAAAAAAGGAATAGAACTGATCAACGTCCTCTCTCAAAAACAACTAAACATATCCATTTTTAGAGATCACGAATTTGTTCGAGAATTATACGAAAAAACTCACAGATTCAGAGCAGTTGATAAAGCGGGGTTATATGCATTAGCGAAAGATATTGCTCGACTAACTGCGGATAATATCGACACCACCGCAATTCAGACAGTTATCAGCCCACCAAAGGGCATAAAATGGGGCTCACTGAAGACCTTAGAGAATCTCCTTGCATCCAAGATCGGTAGTCAACCTGCAAGGTCAATGTTAAGTGCTCTGGTTGGAGCATATGAGTTAAGACATGCTGACGCTCACCTGCCGAGCAGTGAGATCGATGAGGCCTTGGTTCTTTTGAATGTGGATCGTAGCCTCCCGACAATATTTCAAGGGTATCAGCTTCTTCACGCCTGCGTATCCAGCATATATGGGATGGCAGAGGTCCTTAGGAGATGGGACGAGCCAGGAAGCTTCTAACCAGTCGGTGCACCGGATTGCCGATAAATCTGGCTCCCGGTAACCTTTGTGCTATACTCTCTTTCCATCGGAAATCATGACGTCTTGGCGTCTCCCCAAGGTGCGGACTTGTGAAAGCGACGACGGTGTGAACCTTCGGAGATTTCTTGGGTCTCCCAACTCAAAACTCTTAACTTCGAGCTATCAATTCAAAAGATGGCAGGCGACGAAGTGATCTTCTTTGATCTCGGTTAATGGAGGGATCGCAGTCTCACATTCTTCCTTTTTCCTTGGGCAACGGGTGTGGAAATGACAGCCCGGAGGTGGATGCATAGGGCTCGGGACATCTCCTTCCAGAATGATTCTCTTCTTGGTGATATTAGGATCTGGAACAGGAATCGCAGAAAGAAGAGCCATCGTATAAGGATGGACAGGTGCGGTATAGAGTTCCTTATCACTCGCTAACTCCACAATTCTCCCTAAATACATCACGGCAATCCGGTCACAGATATGCTCCACAACGGCTAAATCATGGGCAATGATGATGTAGGAGAGCTTGAATTCTTTCTGGATATCCTCCAATAAATTGATGACCTGGGCTTGGATCGAGACATCGAGAGCGGACACAGGTTCATCCCCGATGATCAGTTTCGGGTTGAGAGCAAGGGCCCTGGCAATTCCAATCCTCTGTCTCTGACCACCGCTGAACTCATGGGGGTAACGTCTGGCATGGTCAGGGCTAAGACCCACCTTCTGGAGAAGATAAGCAATTCTCTCTTTCCTCTCTTTTTTGGTCCCCATTTGGAAGACGTTTAAAGGTTCTCCGATAATCTGTTCCACCGTCCTCCGGGGATCGAGTGAAGCGTAAGGATCCTGGAAAACAATCTGCATATCTCTCCGGATGGAACGCATCTCCTTGCGGTCAAGTTTGCAGACATCCTTCCCTTCGAAGAGTATTTCTCCCTCGGTAGGCTCAATCAACCTCAAAATGGCTCGGGCAGTGGTCGACTTTCCGCAACCGCTTTCTCCCACTAATCCAAAACTCTCTCCTTCGTTGAGAAAGAAGTTTACTCCATCCACGGCATAGACACAGCCAATGGCCTTGGAGAAGATTCCTCCCTTGATCGAGAAATATTTCTTAAGATTTTTCACTTCCAGTAAAGGCTCAGGCATTTTCATTGTTCATTGTCCATCGTTTATTGTCCATTGTTTATTGTTCATTGTTCGGCCAGCCAGCAAGAGCTGAAATGACCTGTTTCAATTTCTTTGAGCCCAGGCTCTTTCTCTTGACAGATGTCCATCACGGAAGGACACCGGGTTGAAAATTTACACCCCGCAGGAAGTTCATAGAGACTGGGAACGACCCCTGGTATCTCATTCAAGCGAACTTTTCCACGACGAATCTTATCCCCGAGAATTGGGATGGATTTGAGCAGACCCATGGTGTAGGGATGTTGGGGGTTTCCGAAAAGGGTTTTCGTCTCCGCCTCTTCCACAATCTTGCCTGCATACATAACGATGACCCGTTTTACCGTCTCCGCGATCACCCCTAAGTTGTGTGTGATGAGGATGATGGCCATTCCCAGTTCCTCTTTCAATTTATTCATCAAGTCTAAAATCTGGGCCTGAATGGTCACATCCAAGGCCGTTGTGGGTTCATCGGCAATCAAAATCTCCGGATTGCAGGCCAGGGCCATCGCGATCATCACCCTCTGCCTCATCCCGCCGCTCAACTCATGCGGATAACGTTCTACGGCCCTTTCCGGAGAAGGAAGGTTGACAAATTTGAGCATCTCGATACTCTTTTCGAGGGCCTCTTTCTTAGATAAGCCTTGATGCAATTTGAAAGTCTCTTGAATCTGATTACCTACGGTAAAAACGGGGTTGAGGGAGGTCATCGGTTCCTGAAAGATCATCGAAATCCTGTTTCCTCGAATCTTTCTCATCTCATCTTCCGTGAGCTCTAAAAGATTTCTCCCTTTAAACAGAATTTCTCCACCCACGACTTTCCCGGGAGGCATTGGAATGAGACGGAGGATCGATAGCGCGGTGACGCTCTTTCCACAACCAGACTCACCCACGACGCCCAAGGGCTCTCCTTTTTTCAGTTGATAACTGACTCCATCGACGGCCTTGGCCACACCTTCATAAGTGAAGAAGTAAGTCCTCAAATCTTTGATCTCAAGAATCTTCTGATGATTCATACGAAGCCTTCGTCTCTCAAACCAGGAATGGCTGTAAGATCTCTTAGCCCTGTTGGATAGCCATGGCAATCTATAATCTAATCTTCTTCAACCAGGCATCTGGGTTCTTGAATAAGGTGACCTTTTTCCCGATGCCCATCTGTTTCGCATTCTGAAAGACACGGTGGGCTTCGGAGAGATCATGAATTGCCAAAC
>Ga0315277_10013770_pt1 | contig 10071 bp, 4 predicted proteins | sample YL17G05_15_MG_FD_203695 | JGI IMG/M metagenome (GOLD analysis project Ga0315277, IMG submission 203695) | Sediment microbial communities from Yellowstone Lake, YNP, Wyoming, USA - YL17G05_15 | ecosystem: Environmental > Aquatic > Freshwater > Lake > Sediment | place: USA: Wyoming | collected...
GCGGGCGGGCATCTGCTGCGTTGCCGCTCCTCGACGATGTGCATCGACATCGCCTGCGTCGCGGCGCCTTGCATCTGCCCGCCCGGCGCTCGCGCCAAAGTGGACCTGTTATTTCGTGACAGACCCTAAAGCAATATGGAGCAAAATATTACACACGAATTCGGCTTCACCAGTTCCGGTTTGCATAAAAGTGGGGATAAGCGCCTGCATCAGATGGGGATGCGGGCGAACCAGCAACAATCGGAAGCGGAAGCACCGAATTAGCAGCCTGATCGGTTTTCACTAATTTTCGCGCAACGACTTTTTCGGGGCATTTGAAAAGGATCAAAAGAGACTGCAAGCCTTGCAAATAGCGCCAGCAGATTTATAATCCTTTCTGTTACTTACGACCGCGGAGGAATGGCCGAGTGGTTGAAGGCGGCGGTCTTGAAAACCGTTAGGGGGGTGACCTCCTCGTGGGTTCGAATCCTACTTCCTCCGCCACGCCGTCCTCGCCAATAAATCCATCCGAGCGAAAGTCAGCATGTGCAGGTAGAAGATACTGACTCGGATCGTGATGAGCTTCACCTTTTTCATGAACCGTGCGGTTGGGCACGACCACTTCGCAAACGGGCGCTGATTCCGTAAATCGATCGCGGAGCAAAGGGCGAGCAAACTTGCGCAGGCAATTTGGTGGAGTTTCATGAGGGGAAATTCATGCGGGCCACAAGGGACTGGAATCGGGGATCGGCGCGAAGGGGATCATAAGCATGAACACACTTAAGCATAACCAAGTCGCTGCACCGCTCTTCATAACCCTTGTCGAACCACTGGAACATTTGATCTAAATCGCCTAAGGCCGAAGATAGAAGGGCAAAAGTCCCTGCCGATATATACGCTCCTCGGGATTTCTCTCGAAGCTCGTCTACCAGTCGCATGAGTTTGTCGTACCGGCCGCTCATCCCATATGCAAGGCCGAGAAATCCAGCGGGATATTCATTTTCCGCAAGCTGGGCCGCCTTCTCAAACGCCACGATTGCGTCGTCAAATCTGGAGTTAGCGAGATATGCAGCACCGAGAAGGAAGTGCGCCGGGAGGGAATCCGGATGCAACTCAACGGTTTTCCGGTATTGACCAACAGCCTGATCGTACTCGCCGGTGACGTAGTAGTAGAATCCCATCAAGGTATTCGTGAGATTCCCGAGGGGCTCGAGTGAGAGTCCCCTCCGGATTTCCTGGAGAGACTCCTCCACTCTGCCCATTGCCAGCAGATACAGAGCATACCAGGCGTGGATTATCGCGATATTCGGGCCCAGCGTGATGGAGCGCCTGAATCCCTGATCGGCTGCCGGCCAGTCCCAGTCATATAACCACCCGATCATTGCCAGAGTGGCATGCGCTTCGGCGAGCGTGTCGTCAAGACTGAGAGCCTTCAATGCCGTTTCCCTGGCGCGTGCGAAGGCCTGCCGCGGCTGTAAAAAGTAGAACTGCCCGAACTTGCAGAAGCAATCGGCCAACCCTGCATAAGGAGGCGCGTAGCGGGGGTCCTTGGCGATGGCGTATTCAAAGCACTCGCGAGCGAGCTTCCATCCAGCACCGGACAACTTGCACCAGTGATGGCGGCCCCGCAGATAGGCTTCATATGCTTCGGGATTCACATGCTGTTGCCTATTGAAGCGTGCTTCCACCTCCGGCGAGAGCGTGACTCGGATCTCCCGGACGATCGTCCTGGCCACCTCGTCCTGCAACATCAACACGTCTCGCAGATCGCGCTCGTAGCTTTCAGCCCACACGTGTGTCTGATCGCTCGCCTGGATGAGTTGCGCGCTGATCCGAACGCGCCCGCCCGCGCGGCGCACGCTACCTTCCAGAACATAGTCGACATTAAGTTCCCGGCCGATTTCATCGATCGGCTTTTCCGTGTTCTTGTATCGGGCCACCGACGTCCGGGCAATGACTCCAAGCTTGCGCGGATTCATGCTGCCCAACTGCGTAATCATTTCCTCCGTCATACCATCGCTGAAATAGTCTTCCCCGTATCCGTCGCTGTAATCGTTCAACGGCAGCACAGCCAGGCGGATCTTGCCGTTTTCTGCTTGCGAAGTTGATAGCCTTGTTTCGCCTGGCTCGACCAGGGGACCGACAAAGCGGTATCCGCGGCGGGGCAGGGTTTCGATGAAGCGCGGACTCTCGGCGGAATCGCCCAGCGCCGTTCTCAGCCGATTTATGGCGGTGTTCAGGCCGTGATCAAAATCGACGAAGGTATCTGTGGGCCAGAGTTTTTTCCGTATTTCCTCGCGCGAAACCATGTCACCAGGATGCTCCAGCAGCATTACCAGGATTAGGAACGGCTGTTCCTGAAGCTTGATCTTGAGGCCCTTCTTGCGCAGCTCGCTCGTTCGAAGATCAAGCTCGAAGGCGCCAAAACGGAGGATCGATGTGGTCCTGGTGTTCGTCACCATGGTCCCATCCCGAATATGGCAGCAATTCTACAACCGGTATTTTCCCCCGCCAAGCAGTTTCTCCGCTTGTGACGTCCTGCCGCAAATTACGCATTCATAACAACTCGCGGCGTTATCAACATTTGTCATCCATGTGATTCCCGGTGCATTGTGCCTGCTGCCGAAATGCTGGATGCTCTACCACGCCAGGCTGTCCCTGAAAGATAGCCCGGCGCCGAGATCAAAGATACTCGGCTTGCGGTGATTTCAATTAAAGAGGAGAGGACACCATGCGGCGCACAATTCTTATATTCGGTTTTGCTTTGCTCGCCTTGAACTGCGCGGGCTTTCTACTTTTCAACACACCCTCCACCCATGCGAAGGCGTGGGGGTTCACAAACGCGGATTTGTGGGGCAGTTATGCATCCCAGCTTTCGGGAACCATTGTCTTTCCTGCAGGTCATCCTATGGCCATATTCAATGGGCCTTACGCTCTTAGCGGCAGGGTGTGGGCGGACGGACAAGGGAATGCCAAGGGGACCGTTTATGACAACTACGGTGGATTGCTTTTGAATTATTCCTGGCAGGGCACCTACCAGGTGAACGAGGACGGGACCGTCAAGCTATCGGCCACCCTTACTTTGTTCGGGCAGCCGTATCCGCTGGAAATGTTTGGGGTAATTTGCGACGAAGGCAAGCAGGTTCGCATGCTCCAAATCGGTCCGACGTCGAGTGACCCGAGGATCCCCGGCATGCCAAATGTGGGCTCGGTGATCCCGGGCTCATGGATTCGGCAGTAGCCTTCCACCACGGAGACACAGATTGTGAGAAAAAATAGGGGACAGTCCCGACCGTTGCAACCTGTCTTTCCTAAGATGAACTTCCCTGGGTGATTAGAAGGTGCGATGCCGGCACGCATCGGGACAGTCCCCATTTTTTCTCATGGCCTGTGTCTCTGTGGCGTGATTTGCAGATATGTCGTATGCTGTTGGCATGACAGCCAGCTCATCTCCTATCACGTTTAACCAGCGTTTCGAAGAAATAGCTCGCAAGTACCCCGAGAGAACAGCATTTCGGTTGAAGACTCCTGAGGGATACAGGACTTTCAGCTATCGGGAGGCTTATCGGCAGGCCAGGGATGTCGCCGCGGGCCTCCTGGCCATGGGATTGCCGCGTGGCGCGCGCGTCGCGATCCTCTCCGAAAACCGGCCGGAATGGGTCGTGGCATATCTTGGCATCTATCTGGCAGGCGGAACCGTCGTTCCACTGGATACACAGATTTCACCCGAGGAATGGAGGCGCCTGCTGGACGACTCGGAGTCCTGGACGGTGTTCGTCAGCGGACTCCTGCTGCCGAAGCTGAAGCAAGCTGTTGCGGATTCCCGCCCGCCGCGCCAGCTTATCTGCTTCGATCCACTCGGCGGCGACCGGGACGCACGCATGGAACTGGGAGGCTTCATCGAATGGGGGGCTTCCCTGAATCCCCAGCCCTCACTTCCGGTGGTCCAGCCTTCCGATGTCGCGACCGTCATCTACACTTCGGGGACCACCGGCAAACCTAAAGGGGTGATCCTCACTCACTCAAATATCATCAATGAAGTCCAGCTACCCCTCCAATGCATCCGTGTCGACGAGAACGATGCGCTTCTCTGCCTCCTTCCACTGCAGCATGTCCTCGCCTCAGTCATCAACGTTCTCCTGCCTCTCTATCTGGGTGCCCAGGTTGTTTTCGCCGACACCCTGAAACGATCAGAAATACTCGAGGCGCTGCAACAGGCCGGGATCACCGTCCTTGCGACGGTACCTCAATTCTTCTACCTCTTTCACGACCGGATCCAGGAGGAGCTCGCGAAAAAGCCGCTAATCGTGCGCAAGCTGTTCTGCGGAATGCTCCTGCTTAATCGCTTCTGCATCAAAGTGCTGCACTTGAATCTGGGAAAACAGCTCTTCGGCCGGATCCACGCATCTTTCGGGACAAAGCTGCGCTTGTTCGTGAGCGGGGCGTCCGCCTTCGATCCCAAGGTTATACAGCACTTCCATGACCTCGGTTTTACCATCCTGCAGGGATACGGGCTCACCGAAACATCCGGGGGATGCACCATAACGCGCGTCGAGTCGAACGTGCTTGGCTCCGTTGGGCAGGCGATTCCAGAGGTGGATGTTGTCATCGACTCGCCGGATCAAACGGGGGTTGGCGAAGTTCTGATCCGCGGGCCGATCGTCATGGGGGGCTACTATAAAAATGCCGAAGCCACCGCCGAAGCCCTCAAAGACGGCTGGCTTCGCTCCGGCGACCTGGGCCGCATGGATGCACGCGGCAACCTCTTCATCACAGGCCGGAAAAAGGAGGTCATCGTCCTGCCGAACGGCAAAAACATCTACCCGGATGAATTGGAGACGCATTACCTGCAGTCTCCCTACATTCAGGAAATCGCGGTGATCGGGGTTTCCAATCCGGGCGGACACGAGACCAGCGAGCGCCTGCACGCCGTCGTGGTTCCCAATTTCGACAACCTGAAAGCCAAGAAAATCGCCAATACCCGGGAGATACTGCGGGATGAAATCGGGCACTTTTCGAACCAGCTGCCCAAGTACAAGCGGCTCATGAGCTATCAGATCCAGAAGGATCCGCTGCCCCGCACCACCACCCGCAAGATTAAAAGGCTCGAGCTCAAGCGCCTCATCGAAAGCGGCCAGCTGAAGGGAACGGAGTCGGCCTCGGCGGCGCCGACGGTCTTGCCCGAGGATCATCAGCGCCTCATGGAATCCGCCGTGGGACAGGAGGTCCTGGCCTGCCTGCGCGAAAGCTATCATCGTGACATGAAGATCGACCCCGGCATGAATCTGGAACTGGACCTGGGTTTCGACTCCATGGAACGAGTGGAGTTGCTTGCGAGCCTGGAGCAGGCGTTGAACCTTCAGTTGCCGGAAGACATAGGGACTGAGGTCTTCACGGTACGCGATCTGATCATGCGGCTCGAGCAGCTGGCGGGGATATCCGCCGGCGGTGGCGCCGCCGCGCGGCAAAGCTGGAAATCGATTCTATCCGAAGAATCTCTCGATCAGGAAGGGGAGTGGCATATTCGCTTTAGCGGCACCGCGCTTTCCCTGTTCAAGTGGTGCGGTCTTAGATTTTTCTATTACGTGCTCTTCCGCGTTTTCTTCCGCCTCGAGGTGCACGGGCGCGAACGCTTGCCTAAGGACGGGCCTTACCTGATCTGTCCCAACCACCTGAGTTACATCGATCCGTTTATCGTGATGTCGATTTTGCCGTATCGGCTGTTTCGGAGAGTCTTCTTCGTGGGCTATAGCGATTACTTCGGCAACTGGTTCATGAAGCTTCTGGCTCGGCTTGCCAACATCGTGCCGGTAGATCCGGATGCGCATCTTCTGCGCGCGATGAAGACCGGTGCCTACGGTCTGAGGCACGGACGGATTCTGTGCATTTTCCCCGAAGGAGGGCGTTCGTTCGAGGGTGAACTGGAGGAGTTCAAAAAGGGAGCTGCGATCCTAGCGCGTGAAATGGACGTCCCCATCGTTCCGGTTGGAATTCGTGGAACTTACGAAGTGTGGCCAAGGGACAGCATGCGCATCCGGCCACACAAGGTTAGAGTTACCTTTGGCACGCCTCTCGCTGCGACGGAGTCTGGGAACGGAGATCCTTACCAGGCGGACATAGAAACACTACGCGAGGCAGTAGCAAAGCTCATTGAATGACGAATGACGACTGAAAGAAGCAGGCAGCAGGCAGCCGGCAGTAAGCCGTCGTTTTGCTTTTTACTGCCTGCCTCCGGCTGTCGGCATTTTCATTCGTCATTTCCTCCTAAGTTGCTTGCCTGTTTCCCAGATCGGTTATAAGCTCGAAGAAACCCTTCAGTGATGTTCCGGGACGGAGGAGTCCTATGAGAACCCATCATCTTTTCTCCATTGTGCTTCTGGCTGATTTGCTTTTAGCCCTGGCGTCCATCGGCTTGGCCCAAACGAGTGGGTCATTGGTCGGCACCTGGCAATCGAAGGAGGGTGTTGTGACCATTGTCCTGACGCTCAATGCGGACGGGACGGGAAAGCTCGACGATTCGGCCGTCAAATACACCATCAAAGACAATGTGCTGCTGGTCGAGGAGAGCGGTGTGATCAACAAATACACCTTCGCGTTGCGGGGTGATGTTCTGACTTTGTCGGGCGGTGACCTTGAGAAGCCGATGGCTTTCGAGCGCCAGGGAGCTTCGGCTGCCAAGGGCCTCGGCGCGAGAATCAAGCAGGCGGTAACGGCCAGTCCTGCCCCTGGCGGCCCTGCCGGTATCTGGGAGACTGTCGGACCAAACGGTACGATCCGCCTCGCGCTGAAACCGGACGGAACCGGCACTTTTGGCGGAGGACCGGTACGGTGGGAGTTCAATCAGGGAATCCTGAGCCTGACAGGACCCAACGGCACAACCATCATGTACAACGCGACGCTCACAGCAACCAACCTCACTGTTTCGGGCGCCGGCCTGACGAATCCTGTATCCTTTCGCCGCGTGCAATCCGAGGAAAATGCGAACCCTCCAAAAGTCCAGGAAACATCCAAAGGTCGCGGCGGTCTGGTGGGCAGTTGGCAGGGCCCGCAAGGAATTGTACAGATCAAAGAAGACGGAACCATGATCATCCAGGGAACCAATTATCGCTATACAGTCCAGGGAAACACACTCATGCTGATTGCGGTTGATGGAACCCTCCCAGTTCCATTCGAGTTGAGTGGTGACCGCCTGACAGTAACAATCGGTGGGCAGTTGCTGACGCTGCAGCGTGTCCCCGCAGATTCCAGTGGAAGCCCGACAAACCAGGCGGAAGCTGCGGCGGAGTTAGCGGGGAAGTGGTGCTATTTTTCCAACTTCAATGCCAACACAGGCGGCGGGAGTATGACAGACGAGTGCTTCACCATCTACCCGAATGGCACCTATCAGTATCACAGAGAAGGTAGCATCAGCGCATATGCTCCCGGTATCTACGGCGCTACCGCATCCCAGACGAACGACAGCGGGACGTGGAGCCTCAACGGCTCGACACTGACGGTCGTCTCACAGGCGCAGGGTACCAGCACCTACACGCTTGTGAAAAGGAACCACCCAAAGACGAACGATCCCATGCTGTGCCTGGATGGGCGCTGCTTCGTGACTTATGGGCCAAAGCCGCCCTGGCGATGATTGGCAGCTGCCACGAATTACACAGCGCGGCCTAACGGCCGCAACCAACAAACCTGGACACGGATTTGCACAGATTGGCACCGATCGGACGATCCTTTTGCTGCCACCGCATGGGCCAGTTTCATCCGTGTGGATCTGTGAGAATCTGTGTCCAGAGAATAATTCGTCCTTAGGTAAACCTCCGGCTTTGCCCTGACTTCGGGACACACTTGACACTGTGGGTGGATGATGCTATATAGATCACATGCTGCTGTGTGGCCGCGAATTCAGTGCAGCGACAATCGCCCGAATCGCGAAGACCCTGAGGGCTGATCCTCCGCTGTCCCGGCGCGCTCTGTCGCTGCGTGTATGCGAATGGTTGCAGTGGCGAGCAGCTAACGGCAGACTTAAGGAGGTTAGCTGCCGCAAAGCGCTGCTTGTCCTGCATCGCCGCGGGCTCATCACGCTTCCCGCAGCTGAGGAGTCCTGTTTCAGGTTGTCTTGCCGCAAGCCGCCGATCGATCGACGGATCGATACGCCTGAGCTTCGGTGCACGCTGAAGGGTCTTGGCGAGATAAGCATTGTTGCTGTCTCCAGCCGCTACAGCAAGGCATCCCAGATATGGAACGCGCTCATGGAGCGGTCCCACTATTTGGGCAAAGGACCGTTGTGCGGCGCTCAGATTCGCTACTTGGTCAAAAGCTCGCGGTACGGATGGGTCGGCGCACTGGCTTTCAGCGCTGCGCAGTGGCGTTTGAAGGAACGCGATAAGTACATCGGCTGGACGGAGGCGGCTCGACGTGCCAATCTGAACCGGATAGTGTGTAATAGCCGGTTTCTGATCCTGTCGAGCGTGCACGTACCCAACCTGGCTTCGCACGTACTCAGCCTGTGCATGACCCGGCTGGAGGATGACTGGACCAAACGTTACGGGTATGCGCCGGTGCTGGCCGAGACGTTTGTGGATCCCAGCCGTTTTGCCGGAACGAGCTATTGGGCGGCCAATTGGTTGCGGATCGGTAAGACGGCGGCCCGGCCCACGGCGTATCCCAACGGCAAGGTGGCGGAGGGTCCGAAAGATATCTATTTGTATCCGATGAGCCGCAATTGGAAACAGGTGCTGTGCCTCGAGCCGAAGGTGGCGCTGTGCAGCACGCCGCGGCCCGAGGCCCCGGCCGACTGGACCGAAGAGGAGTTCGCGACCGTGCAGTTTTTCGATGAACGACTCAAGCACCGGTTGTTCATGCTGGCAGCGGACTTCTTTGCACAGCCAGGGGAACTGATCCCGCAGACATCCAGCGGCTCGGCGGCAAAGACGAAGGCAGCGTACCGATTTTTCAAGAATTCCAATGTGGATATGCAGACACTGCTTAGACCGCACATCGAGTCGACCATTGAGCGGCTGCGCTCGCACCCGGTTATATTGGCCGTACAGGACACCACCACGCTGAACTATACGGCGCACCCGCCCGAGGGGGTGGGCCCCATCAACACGTCTCAAAATTCGGCTGTGGGGTTGGTGCTTCATGACACGATGGCGTTTACGCCGGAGGGCACGCTTCTGGGGTTGCTCAACGTGCAATGCTGGGCTCGCGATCCCAAGCAGGCTGGCAAGAGGCACCGCCGCCATCAACTGCCGATTGAAGAGAAGGAAAGCATCAAGTGGTTGGTGAGTTACCGGGCCGTAGCCGAGGCACAGAAGCTTTGTCCGGATACCATGCTTATAAGCGTTGGGGACCGTGAAGCCGACCTCTACGAATTGTTCCACGAAGCCGCGCAAGATCCGTGTGGACCCAGGGTTCTGGTTCGAGCTGAACGCACACGCAACCGAAAGGTCGAGCAGGATGACGAGGACGAGAAGGAAGAATTGTGGCAGAGGATGAATGCCGAGACGGTAGCGGGAACGCTCAATGTGGCAGTCCCACATCGAGGTTCGCGCCCATCCCGGACGGCCAAGCTCGAGGTGCGTTTTGCTCAGGTGGTGCTCACCCCGCCGGCAAGAAGTAAACTTCCACCCCTGAGCGTATGGGCGGTCTACGCTCGTGAAGTGGACCACACAGCCGAGGTGAAAGAACCCATCGATTGGATGCTTCTGACCACGGTTAAGACGGAGAGCTTCCAAGATGCCTGCCAGCGGCTGAGCTGGTATAGCCGACGCTGGGGTATCGAAGTCTATCATCGTACGATTAAGAGCGGATGCCGCATCGAGGATCGCCGTTTGGATGATACGGATAGTCTGGAGGCGTGCCTGGCCATTGATCTTGTGGTGGCTTGGCGGGTTCACTGGCTGACCATGGTGGGTCGAGAGAAGCCGGACACCCCGTGCGACCAGATCCTGAATGAAGAAGAGTGGCGTGTCCTGAGCGCTTGGGCCACGGGCACGATGGTAGAGACAGCTCCAAGTGCCCAAGAGGCGACGCACTGGATCGGCAAGATGGGAGGCTGGCTGGCTAGAGGGAAACAAGACAATCCTGGCACGACCTGCA
>Ga0315277_10013771_pt1 | contig 10071 bp, 4 predicted proteins | sample YL17G05_15_MG_FD_203695 | JGI IMG/M metagenome (GOLD analysis project Ga0315277, IMG submission 203695) | Sediment microbial communities from Yellowstone Lake, YNP, Wyoming, USA - YL17G05_15 | ecosystem: Environmental > Aquatic > Freshwater > Lake > Sediment | place: USA: Wyoming | collected...
CTTGCCCTATCCCAAGCGCCGGGACCGATTGCCAACGGTGCTGAGCCTGGAGGAAGTGGCCCGTTTGATCAATGCCGCCGGGACTCTCTACCGGCGCACGTTACTCATGACTCTCTATGGTACAGGGATGCGGCGCGCGGAACTCGCCCGTTTAAAAGTCAGCGACATCGATAGCCAGCGGATGATGGTTCGTGTGGATCGCGGCAAAGGGGGCCGCAGCCGCGACGTGCCGCTCAGCCCGGCGCTGCTCGAAACGCTGCGAGAATACTGGCGTTGGCGCAAGCCGAAGACCTACTTGTTTCCCAGCCGCAATCCCCGGCGCGGGCCCGAACAACCCATCTCGGACAAGACCATCTGGATCGCCTGCCGGGAGGCGGCTCGTCAGGCAGGGTTGAGCAAACGGATCACTCCACATACGTTGCGCCACAGTTGGGCGACCCACTTGCTCGAGGCTGGCACTGATCTGCGCACCATCCAGGTTCTGCTGGGTCACGGTGATTTGGAAACCACCGCCCAATACCTTCATCTGTCCCAGCGGCACTTGCAGGCGGTGGCCAATCCCCTGGAGAGCCTTGTCCTCGCTGGCGTCCAAGACAGTCGCCGCGCCTTCAAACGAAAGAACTACCCATGAAACGGCCCACCGTGGAGGTGGCCGATATCCTCCGCGCCCAGGGCAAGCGTTTCCTCGACCGGTATCGATCGAGCTTTGATTTCCAGCAGGTCAAAGCTTTCCGAGCCATTCAGAACTGCCGCACGGCGGCGCTCGGAGGTCACCTCGATGCCTGCCCCCAATGCGGATATCAGGCCATCTCCGATAACTCGTGCCGCAACCGGCACTGCCCGAAGTGCCAGGCCCAGGCGCGTGAACGCTGGCTCGCGGCCCGGGAGCGCGAACTCCTGGCCACCAACTACTTTCATGTCGTCTTCACCGTCCCGCATGAGCTCAATCGGCTGGCGCAGGACAACCCCCGTCGGTTTTACGATCTGTTGTTCACCGCCAGTGCGGCCACGCTGCGGGAAGTTGCGGTGGATCCCAAGCACCTGGGCGCCGAAATCGGCATCCTCAGCATCCTCCACACCTGGGGCCAGAACCTGCTCGCCCATCCCCACATCCACTGTGTCATCGCGGCGGGAGGGATCTCACCGGACCTCACCCGCTGGGTGCACCCTCGCTATCCCTTTTTTCTCCCCGTGAAGGTGCTGAGCCGGGTCTTCCGCGGGAAGTTCATCGCCGGTCTGAAACGGCTCTATCGCCGCCAGCAATTACGCTGCGCGGGATCTTGCGCCGCCCTGGCCGATGAGAAGCAGTTTCGCGAGTTACTGCGCCGCCTCCACCGTCAGGACTGGGTGGTCTACGCCAAGCCAGCCTTCGGCGGGCCCAGGCAGGTTCTCCGCTACCTGGGCCGCTACACCCATCGCGTGGCCATCTCCAACCATCGCCTCTTGTCCTTTGACGGCGAGCGCGTCACCTTTCGCTGGAAGGATTACGCCCACGGCAACCAGCAACGCCAGATGACGCTCGCGGGGACGGAGTTCTTACGCCGCTTCTTCCTCCACGTCTTGCCGAAAGGCTTCGTGCGCATCCGTCACTTCGGCTTTCTGGCGAACCGATTCCGTGCCCCCCGGCTCAAGCTCTGCCAGCAACTGCTGGCGAACGATCCCTTGCCGCCAGCCTCAAGCCCAGCCCCCAGTGCGGACACCTCGATCTGGCACTGCCCTCACTGTGGGACGGGGATGGTCGTCATTCAAAGATTCACCGCCGAGGAAGTGTGTTCACGGTGCAGTTACTTTGACTCTTCATAGAGCCGTGTGCCAAACCGGACCCCAGACGTGCACACCGCACGCCATCGATTTCGTGTGCCCGTGTCTCATGCTCTACCCGTCCAACCTGCTCAGGCCAGCCTTCACGCGACCCCTTTCCAGTCTCAGCGACCCCCGACAAGCCTGCCCTCGCAGCTTCCCAGCCCCCTCCGCCAACACGCGAGAGCCTTTGTCGACCGCAGAAACGCCATTCAATCTCCATACGCGTCCGTCGCGTCCGCCGCGAGCGCCAGCGGCTTCCTTCTAACGTCCTGATCGGAAATGCCTCGACCTCCCATCCTGCCCCCTCCCGACATTCCTCCGCCGAGGCATTTCCGATCAAGGCTAGCGTGACCCGGGCGGAACTTCGGATTGACCCCGCGGATTCGTCGATAAACACGAGGCGACTTAACTACCTTTTCCTCTTGTTAGGTGCGGATTCTGTAGACTCCGTCTCTTGGCGAACAAAGGCCGGCTTCGGAGCCATACAATTACCTGGACTTGCGGATCGCAATCATCTCGCTCGTTCTTCTACGAAGCGCCGCCGCCGACCCCTAGGGAAACAAGAACTCCAGCTTTTGGTCAAGTGTACTTGTCCTGTCTGCCTCCCGAGAAATGTCGCCGAAAAACTGCATTGCCTTAGGAGTTCATTTACCTGCCGTGCGATACACAATGCCCGTGTTTTCATCTCCGAAGTCCAGGCCTTGGGAGTCGCAATCGACAAAGGGATGCTCCCAGAATTCATCGAACAGCGACTCAAAGCTTCTTATGGCACTTCGCCAAGGTAGGAGAGGGTCTGGCCCTCCGACAGAGGATCATCGCACTTGGGAGGAATTCCCGGATGCCAACTCAGCCCACTTCCGAAGCCGCCGCTTGGCCCCCGTTCCCCAACGCGCTCGAATCGTTTTGAGCGGCATGGACGTGGATAGGGTCAACTTCGCGGAGGAAACCGAAACTATTTGCGTCAGCAAGTACGGCCTATCGGTCCGCACGTCCTACAACCTCGCGCTCGGCCAGGAGCTTTCGATTCGCGCGAAGGACAAGAGCCGCGTGGCACAGTTTCAAGTGGTGTGGGTCGGGAAGCCCAACACGCCCGGCGATGGGCGTGTCGGCATGGAGTGAGTCGAGCCACACCGCTTTTGGGGCATCCCCTTCCCCCCCGACGACTGGGAGAAAGACTAGGCTCGTAGCCCCCTGCCTGTCCCGCTGAGCCCGTCCCCGCGCCGTGCGCTGCGGGGCGGAGCAAAGTATCACAAACACATGAAACTCCTCAGCTCTTCCCATGAAGTGAGCCGTAGTCTGTGAGAACGTCCCGACAAAGCGCGGTTCCTTGACAGGATCTCGAATCCATTTCGACAATGTCTACTCGTGCCGCAGCAGCTTAGGTGGTAGAGCGCAGCCCTGAAAAGGCTGGCGTCGGCGGTTCAACTCCGTCCCGCGGCACCATCGAGAGACAACACTCGCTCCTCGCCGACTGCCAAGAACCTGCCGGTCGGTTGTCTTGCGGCTGCGGGATCCAGAATTTCACCTCGGCGTGTGGTGCCCGTGACTGACAACTCCCTCCCGCGGCGTGGCATACCTCGATTCTGTCAATCACCGCCCGCGGCTCCGGAACTGCGCCCTCCTCGACTTCATTCCCAAGCGGAATATTCGCACCAGACTACCATGCCCTTTCCGATGGCGGGAATCGCCACATCCACCCCTCCACCTCTTGGTTCGGCTGCCAGTTCTTTGGCTTCACCCAGGTACGGCAAAGCAAACACTCGCGCGCCGACGCCTGCTGGGAAGTGAATCCGGATGCCCTTTTCCGGGATTTGGTGTGAGTTCTCTCGGCTTCTCAATCCCTTGAAGTTTGCGAGGAATACGTGGGGTTTCCCATCGACTCTTGCGATTTGCGTCACAACGAATGGGGACGCCTCCACTCGAACAGTCTTTTCGAAGGACGATTCGCTCATCACGTCCCTCATAAAGGCTTCCCTCAGCTTCTCGAACTCCATCCCCTGTGCGCTTCCCGCGGCAGCGGCGGAATCAAACTCCTTGATGAGTTGCCGGAAGTAATTCCTTCCCGGACTGTTGGGAAAATAGACAAACTCATACTTCCCAGTTTCCACCGACTTCCGGCCTGCCTCTCGGATTCCAAGCAAAGTATGGAGCGGGTTTGGAGTCCGCGAGGTGCGCAGCTCGTCATACTGCGCCGACTCGGCGGTGATCACGAGCCTTTTGCCGGTCTGGGCCAATAATCTCAAGGAATCCAATTCTTCCTGACCCAGACACCTGACGTCAGGAAGAATCAGCAGGTTGCCTTTGAACGCCCCCAAGGTGCGCGGTGTCACCGTCTGAAACTCACGATGCGAATGGATTAGCATCGCCATCGTTCCGAGGTAGGACTCGATGAACTCTTCTGGGAAATAGTTCCGCGTCTGAGGCGAGAAATAGACGCCCACGGGGTCGATGGGCTGGCGCGGACGGTAGAATGTCTTCTCGTGTTGCGCAATCCACTGGAAAACACTCGTGCGGGTCGCGAGGTCATTGGAATGAGACATGACATGACCCTGCGCATCCCAGGGATTGGTGCCGGCGATGAGTTGGGACATGAAGAGATTTCGCATGGCATCGCGGGGGTCGATGTTCTTTTCTCCATCCCATGAATAGCTGAGCATCCATGAGGCTTTCCCGCCCGCGAAGGCGCGAAACGTGAACATGCCTATCATGTAATGAAGCCAATCGAGCGGTGTCTTCGACGCCCCCATGGCGTTCCCGGAGCCCCACTCATACTCGTGCGCGATGGCATCGACGACCCCGTATAGCTGGTAGACATCCGCGCCGACGCGCACGGATCCCTCTTCGATCCCCGGATATATCTCCGCAATGGTCTTACACTTTGGATTGACGCTTTTCGCGTTGGCATCAATTTCCTTCATGAACTCGGTCAGCGTTTGGATGCGAAAATCGACCCAACGGAGGAATGCCGGATTGCTAAAGTCGCCCAACTTGATGTCGGTTTTGGCGTTCCGGCCGGTTTTGGCCTTGAACGCCGCCACCGTGTACTTATCGAAGCTCGCCCAAGTGTCCTCCCAGCCGTCAAAGTGGGTCATCCAATAGGGAATGTCCACGTAGATGCCATCGATCCCCGTCGCCGCGATCTGACGAACGCGTTCCATGTAGATCCTCCGCCACTCGGCAGCGTACGGGCTGATCCAGACATCCTCGTCCCCCGGGGCAATCCAGAAAGCTGCCCCCCCGCCGAAAACCGCCGGTTCGCCGGTTTTCTTTCTCTGGACCCAATCGGGATGGTCCTTGAAGAACGAGTGCGCGGTTTTCTCAGCCTGGGCGGTGATGCACTCCAGCCCGGCGATGTAGACGAATGCGTAGTTGCCCGCGGCACGTGCCTTCTCGGCAACCGCTTGGATGGCTTTCAGTTTCTCGGTGGGGTGGAGGAAGCTCTCGTACCGGCCCGTAATGTCGTTGTCCGTTTCGATGCCCAAGACGTGAGTCTCCGTGGCGTCGCGGACGATGTCCTCCGCGCGGTCGTGGCTCAGCCCGTAGCCTCCGATCCGTACGCGGTGGGTCCAATCCTGCAGGGGAGCCGAATCGCTCTGGCAAAAACCCGCGGTTGTCACAACCAAGAAAGCAACAACCGGCAACCTTGTTATCCGCATAATCGTCTCCATCAGACCGAAGGGGAAACAGCAAGCGCGTGACTGTGCGAAATCCGTGGGATCTGGTCCTGATGTTTCATCGCAGGGCCGGAGATTTCATGTCTGAGGCGCCTTCGATCGCGCTGGGTCTTGCTTCCTGGACCCTCACGCCGGGAACAGATTCGTCCTGATCTTCCTTAAGACTCTCAAACTCGCGAATCTCTTTCGCAGCCTCCTCACTCCGCCCAAGACGGCGATAGAGACCCGCCAGCGAGTAGTGCACGCTCTTGTTTCTCGGACTGAGTTTCTCTGCGGCTTGAAGGTGCTCGAGCGCTCCCTGCGTGTCGCCATTGCGCATTGCCAGCTTCCCGAGCTGGAAATGCGATTCGGCAAGCGTGCTATCGAGCGCCAGCGCCGTTCTCAGCAGTGAGACGCCGCGCGCTTGCGAGGCTGCGTCGCGGTCTTCCCAGAGTACCAGCATCCTGCCGTATTCCTGGCGGAGGAGCGCGTCGCGGGGAAACCGCTCGATTCCTTTCTGGAAGGTCGCCAGCGCATCCTGGAGCTTGCCTTCGCTCATTTGGGCCACGGCAAGGCCGAGGAGCGCCTCGGCGGCGTCCGGTTTGATCTCCACGGCCCGCGAATAGGACTTGATGGCTTCCAGCGAGTAATGAAGCTTGATTTCGATGAATCCTTTCCAGCGATGGGCCTGATAAGAATCCGGAGCGACCTCGATGGCCTTCTTCGCCGCCGCAAGGGCTACGGAGTAGCGTCGGTGCTCCGTCAGAATCATGGCCAAGTCCAAATAGTTGGACTCGCGCGAAGGCTCGCGGTCGATGGCGAGATCCATCGCCTTAATGGCCTCCTTCAGATTGCCCTCTTTGTGGTAACACCATGCGAGCAGGTTGAAGATGTCGCTCGTCAACTGGCCCGACCTGAGAAGCGTCTCTAAGGTGGCCCGACACTCCTCGATCCTGTTATTCCGGTATTGCACGAGGGCCAAGTTGAATCCGACTTTCGCACGATCCGGATGGGTTGCCAGGACGGAGGCGAACATCCGCTCCGCCGTGGCCAAATCGTCCGCCTGCGACGCCACCTGGCCGCCCAGAAATAACCCCTCGGGGCCTGCCGGATGACCTTCAAGCTCTTGGAGTGCTGCCCGGGCTTTGTCGGGCTGGCCGGTGCGGTAATAGGCGCGCGCCAGCGCCACGATGGATTGAGGTTGCTCGCGAACCTGATCAGGGACCGACTTGAACAAATCGACTGCCCGCACATAGTTCTGCAGCTCCTCCTCGACCATCCCCAAGAGCAGAGTCGCGGTCTTGTCGGCAGGCTTTTGGCGGAGCGCTCGTTCCAGGTTCTCCTTTGCACGCTTCAACTGGCCGAGTTGAAACTGGTTAGAGCCGAGATTGCGGTGCGCGGCAAAATCGGTGGGATCGATGGCGAGGGCTCTCTTCAGGTACACATTGGATTCCGCCAGGCGTTGCTGCATCCCGAGGATCGCGCCCAGCGCACTCAAAGCTGGCGCGTCACGAGGAGCCAATTCGACGGCCCGGCGCAGCTCAGCCTCTGCCCCTTTCAAATCTCCACTCTGTGCCAACTGCATGCCACGTTCGGCGTGTTCCTGGGCCGTAGTGGTGTCTTGGGGAGGACTGCCGAGTGCGGTGAGGTGGAATGCTGCGAAAATGACGCCGACGGCCAGACAACCTTTGACCAGCGCTCTCGGCGTGGTTGTTGAGTGCCAGCGGGCCAGCACAAGCGTTGCTCCACAGGCGTGCTGTCGTAGAACAGTTCCGAGTATGCAAGTCTACATCGCCGTCGCAGAGTGATTGCAGAAAAAGTGGGGCCCATCGCTTACACCGAATCTGGCTTGAGTCAGTTTCAGAACACGAAACGGATTCCCAGTTGCCCATGTCGTGAGCTGTTCGACTGGGAGTAAATGTTGCCGAAATCGGTGCTGCCGTACGATTCATCCGGGAAGCCAAAGCGCGGCGAGTTCGTGAAGTTGAAGAATTCGGCGCGCAACTGCAGCAGCATGCCCTCTTTGATCTCGAAGTTCTTGAAGATCGAGAAATCAAGGTTGTTTATCCCATCGCTGCGCAGGCTCGAGAAGTAACGAGGCGCATTGCCGGGAACCTGGTCCCCGGGATCGGAAAATGCGTCCACGTTGAAGAAATTGGAGCTCCCGTTTACAACTTCTTTGACGCTCGAGGCGCCTTGTGCATTGCCCGCAATATTTGGACGCTGCGCGCCGTCCGCCAGCCGCCCGTCCACCATGTGCACGCCGATGGGGTTACCGGATTGGAAGCTCACGAAGGCGTTCACCTTCCAGCCGCCGATCACCGCATCCAGGGCACGGCTCGTCTGCTTGCCCAGCAGCTTGCCGTGACCGAAGGGCAGGTCATAGCTCACCGCAAAGGCCAGCCGCTGCGGAGTGTCCACACCACTGATGGACTTCTCGGCCTTCAGGTCCGTCCGATCCTGGAGCTCGCCGGAAGCCTGGAGGTTTCCGACCCAGGGGTTGAATCCCAGCGAGTTATCGTCCGTAAGCCTCGAGAACGTGTAATTGCCGATGAAGTTCAATCCGGACGAGTAGCGCTTCTCGAACCGCACCTGGAGCGAGTTGTACCGGGAGGTGGCGACGAACTCGGGATATCCACCGAAGCTGCCATCAAACTGCGGGTAAGGCCGCAGCAGGTTACCCCGCGGGACCATGTCGTCGTTGTAAATGGAATCGGGCTCGTTGAAGATCGCGTCAGGCCCCTGGAAAAATGGTAGGAAGGGATTCGGAACGAGTTCTGCAAGCCCGTCGCTTCCCCACGTTTCGCGGTCCTGGCGACTCAAGAAATTCCGGTTCCGCGTGCCGTCGTAGCCGTTAAAGGGCAGATGTGTAGCGCGGTTGGCCACGTAGTTCACTTCGATGAGCATGTTGCCCGGCAACTCGCGTTCGATGCCGATGTTCCACTGATAGATCTCGGCGTTGCGCAGATTATCGTTCAGGTTGTAGCCGTTATCGAAACCCCATTGACTCAGCGCACCGTATTTGCCGCTGGGCGGGCCGACGAAGCCGACAGGAAAGGGATTCGAAAGCGAGGCGTAGGGAGTGATCCCTCCATCTTTCGACATGTACATCTGAACGTTCTTGTACCAAGGCGTGCCGACGTATTGGAAGTTTGTTGCCACATTGAAACCGTAGTACATGCCTGCGCCACCACGAATCACCGTCTTGTCGTTCAAGCGGTACGCAAACCCGGCGCGCGGCCCGAAATTGTTCTTGTCAACGTTGGCGGTGCGATGCCCGGGTCCGGCCAGGCGGCTGATGCCCATAATCTCCCGCCCCGTCCAGTCACACGGAGCAGGCTCGGGATCGCAACCCGGCGAACGCGGCACGAACACGCCGCTATCCGCCGCATAGTCGACGACCACGAGGCGATTGAAACGCTCTGTAAAAGGGCTGCTCCACTCGTAGCGTAATCCCATGTTCAGCGTCAGCCGCTGGGTCACTTTCCAATCGTCCTGGACGTAGAAGCCGGCGTCACCTGATTTGTCCGCGGCGGGGGGCTGTGTGCCGACGTGACTGTACCCGCCCCAGCCGAGCAACAGCGACGCGATGCCGTTCCCCTGGCTGTAATCCGGATTGAAGACGTCCTGCATGGTCAGACCCCGTTCGAAAGAGAACTGACCCGTCGGATAATCAGGCTGCCAGAAGTTGTTGAAGAAGAACCTCTTCTCGCCGCCGAATTTCAGGTTGTGGCCGCCGATCACCTTCGTGATCGAGGAGTTGATCATGTATTGGGTCTGGCCTTTCACCGTGTCCGTGCAGCAGGATTGGCCGAGATAGCTGTATTCTTCTGGACCGATTTCCGGAAAGCGCTGCAGGCCGAAATAGCCATTGAGCTCCGGCGGAAAACCGACGCTCGCCGGATCGAGCTCCGCCGCGCTCTGCCCGTAGAAGCTGCGGTCGACGCCAATCCGGGTGTCCCATAGCATGGTGGGACTCATGGACCAGTTCAATTCCAGGACCGCGTTGTGGTCGTTTTCCTTGCTGCTGGCGGCGTCGAGAAGCTGGCCTTCTGCCGAAGGCGTGTTCCCGGTCGAATGGGCCCGGCTGTAGCGGGCGGCGACTCGGAACCTCTCGGAGAAGATGTGGTCAACCTTGATGTCGAACTGGTAGCCGGGGTATGAGTTCACGAGTTTCTTCGTGTAGTTGTTGCGGCCGGTCCCGGGATCGCCCGGTCCGGTCGGTTCGGGATAGAGCTGCAGGATTTTCACGGCCACCGGGTCCAGGCACGGCAAGACCAGAGTACTAGAAGGATCGAGTGGGTCAGGCCGTGGACAATCTCCCGAGATGACGTTGCCCGAGAAGGGTTCCCGCACCCAATTCCCGTTGGCATCCTCGTGCGCCGTAAAGGGATTGAAGATCTGTTGCAGCGTGCCGTCGTCGTTGTAGGTTTCCTCGAAGTGCCCTTGTCTTTGCAGGGGTGTGGGGACGGTCGTGGTCAACGTGAACGGCGAATCGTTCCGCGTCTTGAGGAAGTCGAAAAAGAAGAAAGTCTTTTGTTTCTTGATCGGGCCGCCAATCGACCCACCCCATTCGTCCCTCTTGTAGTCGCCCTTGCACCCATCGGGCGGGCGA
>Ga0315277_10013772_pt1 | contig 10071 bp, 5 predicted proteins | sample YL17G05_15_MG_FD_203695 | JGI IMG/M metagenome (GOLD analysis project Ga0315277, IMG submission 203695) | Sediment microbial communities from Yellowstone Lake, YNP, Wyoming, USA - YL17G05_15 | ecosystem: Environmental > Aquatic > Freshwater > Lake > Sediment | place: USA: Wyoming | collected...
GAAGAGCTTCATCTCCGACAAGCTGGCCGAAGACCTGGAGATGAAGGCGGAGGCGGTGGAAGCCGTGGTGCCCGAGGGGGTCGTCACCAGCCACTCGGCCATTCCCGGGATCTACAGCAAGCCCGTCTGGAGCGGGACGCCCGACGACCGCAAGATGGCCGCCGCGGTCGACTACTACGGCGTTTCGATCTACCCCAAGCACGCTTGGACGGTCCGGCCGTGGTCGCCATTCTTCCGGGCCGCCGGGAACGACTTCATCCGCTCCATGAGCTGGGCCAACGGCGGCTTCTATATTGGCGAGCTCCAGGCCGGCTACGGAGTCTTCGGGATGAAGCTCAGCCTGCCGGTCGTCGGGGCGGACCTCCGCGACTGGATGTGGTCGGTCGTCTCCTGCGGGGCGCGTGCGGTCAACATCTATGCTTATTACCCGATGAGCTCCGGCTATGAGGCCGGCGGCTACGGGCTCGTGGAGCTCGACGGGAAGGTGACGGAGCGCGCGGTCGAGGCCGGGAAGATCGCCCGGACAATCACCGAAAACATGGACCTTTTTCTCAGCAGCCGTCCCCTCCCGGCGGAGGTGGCCGTCCTGTATAATCCTCTCTCCCACATGGTCGGCGGCCAGCAGACCTTTACCGGCGAAGGCCAGACAGTCGGCGTCAACAACCTGAGCGAGTCCCTGCAGGGAGTCCACAGGGCCTTTTTCGAGCGGGGCATCCCGGTGGATTTCCTGCACGTCATGGACCTCACCCCGGAGCGCTGGAGCCAGTACAAGCTGCTCATCGTTCCCTACCCCGTGATGATGTCGCAGGCGGATCTCAAAAAACTCATTTCCTACGTCGAAGCCGGAGGAACGCTCGTCTCCGAGGCACGCTGCGGCTGGGTGGACGAGCGGGGTTTTTCAGCGGACATCATCCCGGGCGGCGGGCTTCATCAGGTGCTTGGCTGCCGGGAGTCCTATCTCAGGCCGCTTCCCAAACCTTCGACGCTGACGATCAAAGGGGCTCACAAGGAGATCCCCTTGCTCAAGGATGGCGATAAAATCGACACGCTGTTCTTCGAAGAAGGGTTTGATCTCAGTGGCGCCAAGGGCCGGGTTCTAGCGGAATTCGAAGGCGGCCGACCGGCGATCGTCTGTGCCGAACACGGGAAGGGGAGGGCCATGATCGTCGGTTCTTTCATCGGCTCGGCTTACCATCATTTCCAGAATCCCAACAACGGGAAGTTCCTGGCCGGGCTGGCCGACTGGCTCGAGATCGTCCGTCCCGTCGAAGTCACGGTGGTGGAGCGCGATGTCCTGGTGGAGGCGAGACTGCTTGAAGGAGACGGGCGGATGATCCTGTTCGCCTTCAACCGCGGAGAGAAGAAAGCGGCCGCCGGGTTCGCCGTGGCCGCGGCGGACGGACATTTCAAGGCGCTGGATTTGGAAACAAAAGAGATGATCCCCGTCCAATTCAGGCAAGGCCGTTTACATTTGAACAAGGGCCTGGAGCCGGGCCAAGCCTGGGTCGTCCTCCTGGAATAATATATTGAAAAAAATGTACTGCGGCGGGATCGACATCGGGGGGACAAAGATCGCCTCGGCCTTGTTTACGGAAGGCGGACGGATGTCCGGTCGAAAAAGGGTTCCGATTGACAGCGGCCCGGCGGACAGGCCGGTCCGCCAGATAGCCGGCCTTATCCATGACCTCGAAGGCCGGGCCCTAGAGAATGGCGGAGAGCTCCTCGCCATCGGGATCTGTATCCCCGGCGTCGTCTTTGCCCGGACCGGCCGTGTCTGGGCTCCCAACATACCGGGATGGGATCACTTCCCCCTGCGCGACCGGCTGACGGCGATAACGGACATCGCGCTCTTCCTGGACAGCGACCGCAGCGCTTACGTGCTGGGTGAACAGTGGGGAGGGGCGGCCAGGGGAAAAAAGGACGTGGTCTTCCTGGCCGTCGGCACCGGGATCGGAGCCGGGATCCTCTCCGGCGGAAGGCTCGTCCGGGGAAGCCGCGGCATCGCCGGCGCGGTCGGCTGGTTCGGCCTTGACCCCCGCTTTAAAAGCGAATACTCAGCCATGGGCTGTTTCGAAGCGGAGGCGTCCGGAGGGTCGATCGGTCGGAAGGCCAGAGAGCTCCTGGCGTCCGGCGAGCCATCTGTGATGAGGGACGCGGTCAAGGGTCGGATCGATCGTGTAACTGCCCGGACTGTTATGGAGTCGGCCCGGGCGGGGGATCCTTTAGCCCGTCACATCCTGGACAGGGCCGTTGTCTACCTGGCGATGGGCATCGCCAACATCGTCAGCCTCTTGAACCCGGAGACGATCGTCCTGGGCGGCGGTTTGTTCCAGGCGTCCGACCTCCTTCTCGAGCCGGTCAGGAGAGAATTCAAGAAGTGGGCCCAGCCGCTGGCCGCCCAAAAAGTGAAAATCGAGCTCCCGGCGTTGGGCGAGAACGCCGGCCTTTACGGAGCCGCCAAACTGGCCTGGGATCATATAGGAAGATCATGGATACCGACACAAGCCTCCTTCCATCAACCCTCCTCCCCGGGAGGGAGGAGGTCGGGAGGAGGGGGGTTCCATCATTCACGGGCGCCCGGCAAGCCCAAGAAAAAATAAAGGAGGGCGGAAATGTCGGCATTTGAGTATCTCACGAAGATTCAGAGCATTATCGAAACAGTCAAGAAAAAAGAGCTGAAGAATATCCAGGCGGCGGGCCGGATCATGGCCCGGTCGGTCGAGCGCGGCGGGAGAATCTACGCCTACGGAACCGGCCATTCCGTGATCCCGGTGCTGGACCTCTATCCGCGCTACGGGAGCTTTGTCGGGTTTTACCCGCTTTATGACCCGCGGCTGATGTGGTTCAACGTGATCGGCCCGGGCGGGGCGCGGGAGCTGCTGTGGCTGGAGAGGCGGGAAGGGTACGCCAAGGTTTTTTTGGAAAGCTATATGCTCGAACCGCGGGATTGCCTGATCGCCTTCTCCCACGGCGGCCTGAACTCGGCCGCGATCGAGGTCGCCGTCGAGGCCAAGGCAAAGGGGCTCAAGGTCATTACGGTCTCGTCGCACGCTAACCGGAAGATCTCGAAGCCGCGTCATTCCTCGGGAAAATTCCTCTCCGACCTGGCCGATGTGGCCATCGACAACTGCACTCCGCACGAGGACGCCCTGGTCGACGTCGGCAAGAGGGAGAAGGTAGCTGCCGGATCGACGGTGGCCGCGGTTGCCATCGCCATGGCACTCGTCGCCGAGGCGGGCGCGATCCTGGCCAGGAAGAAAAAACTCCCGCCGACCTTCGTTTCGCCTAATGTTCAGGGGGTACCCAAGGGTCACATGGACAAGGTCTACGAGGCCTTCTCGGAATTCCATTACGCCCGGCCCTGGAGGCGGCGGAAGGCGACGAGATGAATAAAAAGACCGGGCCTCCCAGCCGGACGCCCGCCGGAGTCCGTCCCCTGATGTTCTCCGCCTGGGCGGGGATCTTCGTCTTTGGGATCGTCATGGCCATCCTGGGCGCGATCCTGCCGTCGCTCTTCGAACGCATCCAGTTCAGCAAAAGCGAGGCCGGAAATCTCTTTTTCTTTATGAACCTGGCCATGCTCGGGATGTCGGTCGTCTTCGGCCCGGTCGTCGACCGCTTCGGCTACCGGATCTTCCTGGCCCTGTGCGGCCTGCTCGTGGCGCTCTCATTTTTATTGTTCACTATCGCGCCGACCTACTCTCTGTTGGTGATAGCGGCCCTTCTTCTCGGTCTCGGAGGCGGGGGACTCAACGGAGGATCCAACGCCCTGACCAGCGACCTCAACCCGGAGAGCCGGAGCGCCGCTCTCAACCTCCTCGGCATCTTTTTTGGGTTCGGAGCGCTGCTCATTCCGTTCCTGATCGGTACGCTCCTCGGCCGCCTCGGCCTCGAGGCGATCTTGATCATCGCCGCCTTCCTCAGCCTGATCCCGTTCGCCTTCTTCCTCCTGCTGCGCTTTCCGGCGGCCAAGCAGGCCCGGGGTTTTCCTCTGCGGCAGGCGGCTCAGATTATCCGCAGCCCTCTTCTCTGGCTGTGCGGATTCCTGCTTTTTTTCCAGTCAGGAAACGAGTTCACGGTCGGCGGCTGGGTCTCCACCTACCTCAACGACAATTTTCGTTTTTCGGCGATGTCCGCCTCTCTTGTCCTGGCCGGATATTGGGGGGCGATGATGGTCGGGAGGCTCATCGTCTCCCGGAAGCTGGTCCGGGTCTGGAAGAATGAAACCTTGATCCTCTCCAGCGCTATCCTGTCCCTCGCCGGCACCGCCATGGTGGCCGCCGCGCCCTCGGGGACTCTGGCCTCTATCGGTGTGGTCCTCACCGGGCTTGGGTTTGCCGCCATATTCCCGACGACGCTGGCCATCGCCGGCGAGGCTTTCTTCGACCTCACCGGGACCGCCTTCAGCATCATCTTCATGGTCGCCCTCTCGGGCGGGATGATCGCTCCCTGGCTCGCGGGGAGGGTGGCCAATGCTTCCGGGCTTCGCGCCGGGCTCATCATCCCGGTCGTCGGCTGCGCGATGATCATAGCGCTTCAGCTCGCCATCAGCCGCGTGAGGGGTCGCCTACGGGGTCAGGTCTCAACAATCAACAAATAAGGCGAATCTTTTGGTAACAGGCTAGCTGCTAAAACAGAGCAACAAGAGCCGATCTCCAGCCCGCTCCGGTACTAATCTCCCACGATAATTTGCGCCCCCCCAACGGTGATCTCATCGCCGATATAGAGACGTTCCCTGCTTATCTTTCGTCCGTTAAGGTAAGTCCCGTTCGTGCTTCCCAGGTCCTCGATGATGAAAACTCCGTTCGAAACGACGATCGCGGCATGACGGCCGGATACATCCGGATCATGGATCATCAGGTTATTCCCCGGCGCCCGACCGATGGCCGTACGATGGCCTTGGATGACAAAGTCTTTCCGGGCGCCATCACGGCTGCGGATATCGAGCCGGGCAAAGGCTTTTAGCCTCGGCTCCCGCTTCTTGTTCCGCATCGCCAGAATTGCTCCAACAAGGACCAGGCACAACGCTCCTAAAGTGAGGAACACAAAGAAGATCCCCTGCGGAAATCGGGCTGTCGGCTTCAGGCCTCCTGCTGTCCCCGAGAGCCCGCCGCCGGAGGTTCCCGACAAAGCCGTCCTTCGGGCACCCTGACTTGCTACCCTTCTCTCCGAACCTTCCCGGACTTTCTCGGGAAGCAGATTTCCGGGGGAGTCCTTTTCCAGGGGGAGCGTCCGGTCTGCCATGACCGCCGCGAGCTCTTCTTCGATGTTCAGGGAACCGGTGACCCGTGCGCTGGACAACAATTCACCCATGGTTATCTGACCCTTGGCGAAGTCGATGGCCTTTTTAGCCGGGCATTCTATGGTGCCGACGGATTTGTCCTCGATATAGGATTCCAAGGCGATCTTTTCGGCCTCCGGGTAGTGCTCACTGAGTTTTCCCAACAAGGGGATTATCTCTTTCTCCAATCGCTCGAGAGTGAAGCTCTCGCCCGTCCTGTATGCCAGACGCGCCATTGCGATCCCGTCTTTGACCTGGATTCTTTGGACGGGGCTTCCCTGGGACTTGAACTGGGAAACCAACTCCGAGTCCTGCGATAAAGTCCAAGCGGACTCGCCAATCATTCCCATGATCGGGATGACGAGGAGGAGAGCCAGAAAAGTATTCCGGCGTCGGGAGGAGCATTTGCTGACCTGTTTTTTGTCTCTCGGCATCGTATCTCTCCGCTCCTGTCAGAAGCTTATGGCACCTGTTCCTTGATGCACGCTCCGGCCAGGTGGTCATCTAAAAGGTAGGTCACGCCTCCCATCTTTGCATAGGGAACAGACCCCCATCCCGGGACATTCCTGTACCCGGCCTCGCTGATCATCCCGCAACCCGCCTGGACGGCCTCCTCAATGGTTTCATAGGGTCCGCCGATCTGCTGTTTGGCTACATAGTCCTGGGACATCCCGAAGAGCCATTCATCGCAGCAGCGGAGCTTGCCTTCAAATTCGCTTTGACTTCCGACGTGGATTCTTCCGCCCGGGCCGGTTCCGCACTTGTCCACCCATATAAGGAAGGGAATCGGGGCGGGCGTACTGGCCGGTCGGGAAGGTTCCTGAGGTTCCGGCTCTTCATCGGGCTCCTCTTCTACGGCCGCTTCTTCTTCGCGTTCTTCCTCTTCCCGTTTTACTTTTATCGCTTGGTTTTTATCCGGTCCCGGATCATATCGGTCCCAATCATAGGGAGGGCGGAAGGTCGCCTTGGCGGGGCTCTCTGGTTCCGCGTCCAGTTCGTAGCCCATTTCGGGAAGGCCCGGTCTTGGGAAATGATCAGAGATGTCCTTGGCCGTGATCTCGACGGCGAGGCTCTTTTCCGACACGCCTTCCGGGAGCTCAGGGACAAAATTCCCCTCCCAAGTGTTGCCGTTGACCAGCCGCCCGCTCACCACCTGGCCGCCGATCTTGACGACCACGGAGTTCGGGTCCATCTGTTTTGGCGACACTCCGGAAACGGGGCCGAAGGCTATGGCCACATCAGCGGGCTTTCCGGAGACAAACTCGGCTTCGTCCGGCGGATCCCACTCCCTTCTGGTGACGACCGAATAGGATTCCTGTTCCGAAGGGTAAAACCTGTTGGCGGACTCGATCTCCCGATCCACGGTGACGTCGCTCAGCTCTCTTATGTAACGCCCCTTGCTGCCTTGGACTATGGAGATACTCCGGACATAAGGGGGCGGATTGACGATGTCTAGGAATTGTTCGAAAAGGCCGGCATTGTACTCAACGGCTTTTGTCAGGACCTCCCTGGCCAAAGTGTAATAGCGGTCGAGCTCTTCCTTGTCGGTCATACGAATGGTCGGGATGATGTAGACGGGCTCATGGAGGGGTTTCAGAGAGGGGAGTAAAGGATTGTCCATGAATCCTTCAAGGTCGGCACAACCAAGAGCCGCCGTCAGGCCGGCCTGGGCGGTGGCCCGTTTTGTCAACCGGGCCAGTTCATCGAAGAACTCCTCCGGAGTCGCATATCTTACGACCTCCTTCCCGGCTATCATGGGCTTGGGAGGATTTCCGATTTGAGGCTTCCTGAGGTAACCCATCCCCCCGGCCGTGAGGTCGTCCTCCCGGAAATATTCCTGGACAGCGCCGAAGTCCAGGGAATTCTCTATCAATCCTTCATAGCCTATCCACTTGTCCTCCGGGCCTTTGCCGATGAAGAGATACTTGATGATAGCGTAGTCGAGCGACAATTTATATTTAAGCGCAGTCGCCAGGAAGGGGATGTAGGACAAGTTGGCATCAATCCGTCTGAGGATAGGCTCTCCGAGGACCTCTTCAAGAGTATCGGGGATGATCTTGCCGCTTCCGGGATGAGGGATGTTCAAGGCGTGATCCGATTCCGACATGTCCGCCAGGAGGTGGCCGACATGGCCGAGTCGGAAATAGGCGACTTCCTTAGAATCGTCTGTGTAGTCGTAAGCGCTGATGGCCCCGGCCCAATTCAAGATATTGCCGGTCTTGACGTCGTCGAGGGCCCAATCCCTGGCGCCGTCGTACCACCCCGACACGGGCTTGGTCACTTGGGCGTTTTCAATCGGGCCCCACACATAAAAGTGGTAGTAGAATGGGCAGCCCTTCTTGCCGGCGGCGGCGTCGGGGTCATAATAGTGACGGAAAGACCGCTCGTTCCCGCGGACAGGAGGGTGATGATCTTCGGCCCAGGCTCCCAGCCCCAGTTTCTTAAGGAATCGGGGCTCGACAATTTCCTTATAGAAGGGCGCGAGGCGGGTTTGGTCCGTCCGCTGCAGGAGCTGCACGGCCTCGATGGTGACAAGCGTGTGAATCTTGTCGTACCAGGCGTGTAGGTTGGGAACGCAGAGGCTCCCTAAAGCAGCGAGGATAAGGATTCTTGTCCCGCGGCGCCGCAGACTCAACCTCATGTTTCACCTCTAAGACGATATCATCAATTTCGTCGATCCGAGAAGGATCTCGTCACCCTGATATAGCTCAGCCGCCTCGATTTTCTCTCCGTTGAGCAGAGTCCCGTTGGCGCTTCCGAGATCCCTCAAGATGAATAGGCCTTCCGAAAGGACGATCTCGGCGTGATACGCAGAAACGTCGGGATCATGGAGGACCAGCGAATTGTCATCGGTCCGGCCGATCGTCGTGCGGGGCTGGCGGATTTCGAAGGTCTTCCGTCCGCCATCCTGGTAGATGACTTCGATCGACCCGGAGACCTTTTGGGCCCCGGGCGCCGACTTTCTCCGCCTCAGGACAAGGGCGATGACGAGCCCGATATTGGCAAGGAGAAGCGCCAGCAGTCCAACGAGTGGCAGGGGAATCGATGGAGAGGCTTTGGCCGCCGGCCCGCCGCCTCCACCGCCTGCAGCCGGACCTGGAGCACCGCTTGGAGTCTCCCGCTCTCGTGCATCCGCCGCCGCCTTCTGCTTCCTTCCGGATACTTCCGAGGCGGGTGTAGACGCTTCATCGGGGTCCGGCAAAGTATCTGATTCTGCCCCGGCCGCTCCGCCAGGCTCTTGGGACGTTCCTCCCTCCGAAGCATCCTCTTGGGCCTCCATTTCCTCAGGATCATCGCTCCCGGCGTAGATGACGAGCAATTCCTCTACCTTTGTCCCGCCGGGAAGGCTCGCCTCGATGGGAAGCCGGAAGATCCCTTTGCTCTCCGCCCGGATCTTCCAGACGAGCTTGACCTGGCTCTTGCCCTTTAGGCCTTTTACCCGCTGAACCGGATCGCCTGTGACCTTGATACCCTCGACAGATGTCAACCGAACTTCGATATTGTTGGCCGTCTCGACGCCGTCATTGATGATCTCGACCGGGGCTTCGAAGACCTTGCCGACCGGCGCTCCCTGGATCGGCAGGGCGTCGATGGCGATCTCCGGTTTTCCGACGACCACGACTTCGGCCGAGGCATAGGACGGGCCTTTCGTCCCCCTGGCCTCGGCGTTGATGAGGAATTTACCTGCCTTTGAAGCTTTTACTCGAGGTTCAAGGATGAGCTCGGCGCCCGGGGCGAGTTCCTGGGGCCCTAGGAAGACCGGGTCCGAGGTTTGCCAAGAGGAGGGCAATCTGAGCTGCAGTTCCGCCTGCGAGATCGCCTCATCCAGGGTGTTGCTGAGTACAGCTTTCACCGAAATGACTTCGCCCTCGGCGGTCTGAGCGGGGACCTGCAGGATGAGCGGGATTCCGTCGACCATAATGTCCTTCGTTGTCCCGGTGCCATCGGTCGAGCTTCCCGCAGTGACGGCACATCGGTAATGACCGGAGAGAGAAAAAACCTCGGCCGGGATCTCCACGGTGCCCGACCAAGAACCGTGGCGGGGTGTAATCTGCATCTCCCGGAAAAGCTTGAGCAGCGGTTTGGGCGCATCGGGTCCCGACGCACCCCCGCTCAGATCGGGAGGCAGATAGTTGACGATGACCATAAGATCGACCGGGGTTTCGCCGGCCAATCCTTTGACCTCGACTTCTGCCGCATAAGGAGAACGCAGCGGAATTCGTTGCGGGCCCGAAAGGCCGATGGAAGGCGAGGCTGTGACCTGCAGGTTTGCGGCCGTATTTCTGCCAAGTCTGCCCAGCATCGTACCGAAAGACGGCGGCAGGATGGAGCTGGCTGTAAAGCTGGAGGGAGCCGGGGCCCCCGGGCGGTAGCTCTCAACTACATCCTCTGGTCCCGCGGGGCTCGTAGTCAGGATAGAATAGGCGCTGTAGGGCCTTATAAAAGGACTTTGTTTCAAGATTTTGACAACGGTAGGGTTCGACCATCCAGCGGGGAGATTTTTTAAGTCACAGTCCAGCTTGAGGTAGTTTTCAGGCAAGTTGCACTCTGTATATACAAAGACATCGTCTTTCCAGTCAGGATATTGCTTGCCGGGATATTTCATGTCGGTGGGAAGACGGGGAACATGGGGAATCTCATTGAGCCCGGGCACGGCAACGATATTATCGGCATTGGGGTCCGAAGCCCTGCCTTGTCCGGTCGCGTCGAGAACGGCCCAGCCGCTCTCGCCATTGACGGCCGGAAGCCAGGCTTCATTCCAGCAATGAAAGTTCCACGGTTCAAAGGAG
>Ga0315277_10013773_pt1 | contig 10071 bp, 4 predicted proteins | sample YL17G05_15_MG_FD_203695 | JGI IMG/M metagenome (GOLD analysis project Ga0315277, IMG submission 203695) | Sediment microbial communities from Yellowstone Lake, YNP, Wyoming, USA - YL17G05_15 | ecosystem: Environmental > Aquatic > Freshwater > Lake > Sediment | place: USA: Wyoming | collected...
CGAGCGCGAGCCGCACAAGGGCGTCAACCCGGACGAGGTCGTCGCCGTGGGCGCGGCCATCCAGGGCGCGGTCCTCTCGGGCGAAGTGAAAGACATCCTGCTGCTGGACGTGACGCCGCTTTCGCTCGGCATCGAGACCCTGGGCGGCGTGATGACCGTCCTCATTCCGCGCAACACGACCATTCCGACCCGCAAGACCGAGGTCTTCTCGACCGCCGCCGACGGACAGCCGGGCGTCGAGGTCCACGTTCTCCAGGGCGAGCGCCCGATGGCCCGCGACAACCGCACGCTCGGCCGCTTCGAGTTGACGGGCATCCCGCCGGCCCCGAGGGGCGTGCCGCAGATCGAGGTCGCCTTCGACATCGACGCCAACGGCATCCTGAACGTCGCCGCCAAGGACAAGGGCACCGGCAAGGAGCAGAACATCGTCATCAAGTCTTCCTCGGGCCTGGAGAAGGAAGAGGTCGAGAAGATGAAACGCGAGGCCGAGGCCCACGCCGAAGAGGACCGCAGGGCACGCGACCTCATCGAAAAACGCAACAAGGCCGACGCCCTCGTCTACAACGTCGAGCGGACCCTGAAGGAGCACGGCGCGAAGATCAGCGCCGCCGACCGCACCAAGATCGAGACGGCCGTCAAGGAAGTCCGCGAGGCCCTCAAGGGCGAGGACGCCGCTCGCATCGAAAACGCCTCCGAGGCCCTCACGCAGGCATCCTACGCCATCGCCCAGATGCTCTACCAGCAGGCCGGCCCGACCGCCGGCGCAGGGGCCGGGCCGGGCTCGCAGGCGGGCGGCGGACCCGACGCCAGCGCCGCCGGCGGTCCCGGGGGCGAGCCGCGCGCCGGCAAGGGCAAGGGCGACGACGTCATCGACGCGGAGTACGAGGTGAAGGGGTAACCTGCGGGTCGAGCCCCGACTGCGAGGTCATTACTCGCCCAGCGTTTCCTGCCCCACAGCCGGGTGGCATGGTGTGGCGACGCCAGCCAGACGCGCCGAAGACGAGCAGGCCTGACCCGACAAAAAGATGCCCGAGGGCCGTCTTCCACCACGCCACGTCGCCCAGCAGGTAGCCGAAACTCTCCCCCAGCGGCGTCAGGCGATACGTCAGGCCCTGGTGCAGCCAGTCCAGGCCCAGCGTTCTTTCGGCTACCACCAGGGGGTTGGCGTGGACGGCCAAGCGGACCAGCGCGGCTTGAACGGGGCCGTGCACGAGTTCCGCCGCCGGCCCGACGAGGATGATCCCCGCCAGCAAGAGCCACCCGATGAGGGCGGTTGCGACCTGCGCGGCCCGCGGGCCTGCGGCACGCTGGACCACTGCGGCCACGCCCGCCAGGAGGACCAGGAATGCGAGGGCCGCCGCCTGGCATTCCAACGCGGGCGCCACGAGCAGTTCCTCGGCCAGCGCCCCCAAAACCGCGGTCACGGCCGCCGCGGCCAGCACGGCCCACGCAGCGCGCCAGAGGCGGGAAGCAAAGAACCTGAGATTCGAGATTCCAGATTCCCAAGGCGCAGCGCGGATGCACATCGCCCCCGCCCACACGGGCAAGAGCAGCATCTCCAACGCGACCAGGAATCGAACGAGCCCGAGCACCCGCTGCCTCCTGCGCCGGCGCGCCATCATACCCTGCCGCGCCCGCGCCGGAATAAAAATCACGGGGCGGCGGTACTGCGTTACCCCGGGGGGGCGTGTTGTTGCGTGGCAAGCGCGACCATGCCACCCTCGTCACCGACGCAGTACGGGCGGCGCAAAGCAAAGGGGCCAGGAGCGTGAGGCCCCTGACCCCCGGCGATTCATGAGCGTGCGGCTAGAAGTTGTCGTAGCCCATTTGGTGCTCCTGTTCCGCCTGGATGATGACTTTCGGGCGGATGAGGATCAGGAGGTTGGTGGCGCTGCGCAACGAGGCGCGGTTGTTGAAGAGCCGGTTCAGGATCGGCAACTTCGAGAGGATCGGGACGCCGGCCTCGACGTCGGCTTCGGTGAACTTCCGCGTGCCGCCCAAGAGCAGCGTTCCGCCATCGGGCACGCTGACGGTGGTCTTGAAGTCCTGAACGAAGACGCGCGGCAGTTCGATGGTGAACGACGACGTGCCGCCCGGCACGGCCGCCGTAATCACGTAGGTCTGGAAGCCGGTCGGGTTGACGCTGGTGTCCAGCGCCGCCTGCTGGGGCATGAGGTCCATCTGGACGTAGCGGCGGTCGGCGGAGACTGTGGCCTTGACGTCGAGGGTCACGCCGACCGGGATGGCGCTGATCTGGAGGTCCCAGCCGACGGCGCGCTCGGCCACAACCGGGGTGGCGTCGGCGATGTAGGTCGTGACCGTCGAGACGCTGATGTAGGCCCGCTGGCCGTTGTAAAGCGTGACGCGCGGCGCCTGCAGGACGGTGGAGCGGACGTCGGCCTGGATGGCCCTCAGGAGGAATCCCAACTGGATGTCGTCCAAGAACGTGCCGCTGACCGTCATGCCGCCTTCGTTCATGCCCATGTTGGCGAACGCCGTGCCGCCCAGGGGCAACAGCGTGCGCGTGCCCATGCCGTTGGAACTGGTGCTGGAGATGATGATCGGCTGGCCGCTGGCCACCGTGCCGAACGGCTGGTCTGCAAAAATGATCGCGCCCGTGGCGTCACGCGCGAACTGGCCGTTGGGCAGGAGGACCGGCTGTGAGACTGTCTGCTGGCCGGGCGGGACGGTGTTGTACGGGGTGTTGGCCTGATAGGTGGCGGCGGCAGCCCCGGGGTTGACGATGGCGTTGTTGCCGGCGCCGAAGCGGGTCGATCCAAGGAACGCCGCATCGACGTCCAGAGTGATGTCCTGGAGGAACTGGTCGGACACCTGGCAGAAGCGCGCCTCAACGCTGATCATGATGGCGCGCTCGCGGCGGAGTTGTTCCAGCAGGTCGGAGACCTTCTCGTGGCCGCGGCGGGTCTGGGTGATAATCAGCAGGCCGTTCATATACTCGATGGCGGCCGGGCCGCCTTCATCGCTCCAGGCGGCGACGGTGGGATCGGACTGGCTGCTGACGGTCCGCTGGATGATGGAGATGAGTTCCGCCGAGCCGGCAATCGTTTCGGTGGGTGCGGCTGCGGCGCCGCCGAAGAGGCCGGCCCCGCCGCCGCCGCCCGCCGTCGACGCGGCGGCGAGGACGTTCGACACTTCAAACCGCGGCGCCTGGTTCGCGAAGTCCGGAATCTGCGCCACGAGGTCCTGCACCGGGTACGTCACCACCGGCAGGTTCTGCTGCATCTTGTCCTTGCTGGTAATGAGGATGTAGCCCGGCTCGACCTTGTACCCGAGTTCACCGCCCAGGATGAGGCCGAGGACCGACTCGATGGAAACGCGTTTGACCTTGAGGTCGACCACCATCGTCGAGAGGTCCTTGCCGCTGGCGGCGATGTCCGGGTCAATGACGATGTTCAGGCCTTTCTGGACCTCGCTGATGTACTTCAGGACGTTGTCGAGGCTGGTTCTCTCGAAGTCGAGGTCGATATCCTCGCTCAGGCGCCGGCGGGTTTCGGCCACGGCCTTCGGCTCGGCGGAGACGGCCTTGGTGAACTCGCGGCGGAACTTCGTCAGTTCTTCCCAATCCTTCGCCTGCGGATAGCGCAGGTACCGGATTTCGCCGTTGACCTTCTCTCCGGGGTGGATGGCCGCCTCTTCGGCATCCGTCATGGCCGCCACCGCCCCCGTCTTGCGGGCTTCGCGGTTGCCCACCTGCACGGCCTGGGCTTCGAGGTACTGGAGGTCTTCGCGCCACCTGAGGGCGCGCTCGTCGTTGGGGTCGATCACGATCAGGCGGTCGAGTATCTGGATCGCCTCTTCGAACTGCATGCTCTTGCGAAGTTCGGTGGCGCGGTCCCAGAGTTGGCGGACCTTGTTCTGGCGGTCGGCCTCGGCGGCGGCGCGGCGCTGGATCTCGCGGGCGGCGACTTCCTGGGCGGCCTTCTTGTCGCGGGAGGTTTCGGCCGTCGCCTTGCGGGCCGTGATTTCCTTCTTCAGGACGTACACTTCCTCGCGCAGCCGCTCCTGCTCTTCCGGCATGAGGACGCCCGACACGTCGATCGTGCGGTCGGCCTGCGCCAGCGGCCGCAGGGCCTCGTTGAAGTCTTCCGGCCGCTCGGCCTTCGACAGGCCCCGCTCGGCCTGGGCCACCAGGTCCTGCACATCAGCGATGATCCGGCCTCGCTCCATGTCGCGGACGTCCTTCAGCGTGCCGGCCAGCGGCTCCACATGTTCGCCCGTTAGATGCATGGCTTCCTTGAGGCCCGCCTGGGCCTTCTCGGATTCCGGCCACAACTCCACGGCCTTCTTGTAGTGGATCCTGGCCTTCTCATACTCATGCTGGGCGAGGGCCGCGGCCCCGAGTTTCGTCTCTTCCTCGGCCTCCGCGCGTTTGGCCTGCTGCATGAGGCTTCCTGCCGCTGCCGCGGGTTGCTCCGGCTTGGCGGTAAGAACCAACACGCCGCCGGCGAAGCGGTCGACCTGGCGGGCTGCGGGTTGCTCCGGCTGGGCGGTAAGAACCAACGTGACCGATGCCGCCGGTTTCTCGGGCGTCTTGGCAACCACGGCTGCCGTCTCAACTGACTTCACGGCCTCGGGAGCCGGCGCGGGCTTCTCGGCCGGCTTCACGGCAACCACGACCGCGGCGGGTTTCTCGGCAACCGCGACCGACGCGGGCTTTTCGGCCGGCTTTGCCGCAGCAGCCTGCTCGGCCGATGCAACGTTGCTCTCAAGGGACCTCAGGGACAGCGAATCCCAGAACCCGAGCCTTACATTCAGCCCTTTGAGTTCGTCGAGGGCCTTGCGGGCCTCGGCGATTTTGTTGTTCTTGTAAGCCTGCTTGGCGGCGCCCAGGAGCGATTCGGCCTTGGCCGTTTTCGCCTGCTCGGCGGCCTTGGCTTCGGCCTCGGCCTTCGCCTGCTTGTCGGCCGCTTCCTTGACCTTGGCGAGGGCTTCGGCGTCGGCCTTGGCCTTGGCGGTCTTGGCTTCCGCGTCCGCCTTCGCCTGCTTGTCGGCCGCTTCCTTGACCTTGGCGAGGGCTTCGGCGTCGGCCTTGGCCTTCTTCTCGGCCTCTTCCTTGGCCTTGGCGAGTCTGGCCTCCTCGGCGGCCTTCTCGCCCTTGCTTACTTCGCCCCTGGCCTGAGCCAGGGCGGACTTGGCGGCCGCAACCTGGTCCGCGGAGAGGTACTCGCTGGAGGCGGCATTCGACAACTTGGCGATGGCGTCGGCGTACTTCTTGGCCGCGAGGTCGGCCTGGCCGGCGGCCAGAGTCTTCTCATCGGCCGCCTTGGCGGCAATGGCATTTTCGACCTTCGACCGGAGCGGACTGAGGCTGAAGGCCTTCTCGAAGAACCCGAGGTAGTCGGGATTGACGGCCTTCAGTTGCTTCTGGGCCTCGGCGAAGTCGCGGGCCTCGTAGGCCTTCCTGGCGGCGGCAAAGGCCTTGTCGGTGGCGGCCTTTGCTTCGGCCTCGGCCTTGGCCTTCATCTCGGCGTCGGCCTTGGCCTTGGCGACGGCTTCGGCCTCGGCCTTGGCCTTCTTCCCGGCCTCTTGCTTGGCCTTGGCGGCGGCTTCAGCGTCGGCCTTGGCCTTGGCGGCCTTTTCTACGGCGGCCTGTTCGTCCTTGGCCTTGGCCAGAAGGCCCTTGGCGGCGTCGGACTTGGCGCGTTCGATGTAATCGCTGGCAGCGGCCTGGGCGAGTTTCTGGACGGCCACGGCGTAGTTCTTGCTCTCGTACGCCTGGCGGCCCTCGTCGAAGGCCTTTTCGTCGGCGGCACTGGCGGCGATGGCCGTCTTGCTCTTGTCGAGCATCGACTTATAGTCGATGTTCTCAAAGAAGCCGAGTTGGTCGGGCTTGATTTGCTCCAGGCGCCCGAGCGCCGCGGCGTAGTCCCGGGCGGCATACAACTTCTTGGCTTCGTCCAGAAGTTGCTTGGCGGATGCGCCGTTCGGCTTGGCCGCCGCGCCCGTGTTGCCGGCCGGTGCGGCCCAAGCCATCGCGGCCGCGCCCGCCATCAGCCCCACCAATGCCAATGCAAAGACGATCCTAGCGAGTTTCAAGACGGTCCTCCCTCTCTGAGCCCTTTGCGTGGACCTGCCGCCCACCCCTCGTCTAGAAGGGGTTCCCCAATGGTTGGTGGGGATTCCGGTAGGATGACTTAGCGGCGAAGTCCCTTTGGCGGCCCTCTCTCGGCCTGACTGCCTGCGCCCCGTTGGATAAAGTTTTATGAAAATTATAATGTCGGCCGGCCACAGCACCGACGAATGATGGTCGGCAATGTACCCGATGTCTCGCCGGAGGCAAGCAAAATCCGGCGGCACCCCCCGGAATTCCGGCCGGGCCCTGTTAAACGCCATTTACCGCCCGAACCGGGGGCCTTACCGCACCGGCACCGGCTTCGGCGCCGGGGTCGGAGGCTTCGGCGCCGGCGTCGGAGGCCGCGGCTTCGGCCGCGGGGTTGGCTTGGTGGGTCCGACCGGCGGCGTCACGACCGGCCCTGTCCCGCCCGCTTCCCGCTCGGCCTTTGCGGCCCGGGCCGCGTTCTTGTCGTCCCAGTCGGTCCGGTAATCCAACTGGCCGCGCGCATCGGAGAAGAGCAGGACGTTCGTGGGGGCCGGCTTGACGTTGCCCTCCGGCACGTACGGGAACCTGCGGAGCACGTCCACCAGGAGCACCTGGGGGCTCAGATCGACGGTCACCGCCTCGGCGGTCATGGATTCCTTGCTGCCGGCCGCTCCCTTGGCGCCCGGAATCGCCAGTTTCTGCGGCTTGGTGAAAACCACCGGCGCCCCCAGGCTGCTCTGGACGCTCGGCCGGATGACCCATTGGCTGAGGATCCACCGGTGGAGTTCCAGGCTCACCTTGTCGCCGCCAGCCATCCCGATGAAGAAGAACTCGACCAGGGGCGGGATGTCGACCTCGCGGCTGGCGGCGCTCCACGGGCCGGCGAACTCCAAGGTCCAGCGGGCCTTGTCGTCCCTGACTTCCTGGTTGCCGTAGATCGGGTTGACGACCGACGCCCTCATCTGATACCGATAGGTTTTGCCGGGCTCGACGCTCGCGTCATAGACCCACAGGGTGGCGATGATGTGCTTCGGACCGGCCGGGGCCGCCACAACCGGCTGGGCGCCGGGCGTCGGCTGGGCGGGCGCAGACGGGGCAGCCGTGGCCCAGAAAGACGCTGTACCGGCGGCGGGAGCCTCCAGCGTTGCCGGTGGCGCCGCTTCCGGGGCCGGGGCCGGCGGCGCACCCGCGGCCGGGGCCGCGGGTGGAGCGGTCGGCGGAGGCGCCGCCGGCAGCGGGCGCTTCATCTCGGGCTGTTCCACGTGTGAGATGGCGCCGGCCACCATGTCGGCCGTCTGGGCCTGCTTGTCTTTGCCGACCAGGGCATAGAGCGGCATCCGCCGGATATCGGCCTGGAGGGTCTTGCAGGCAACGTACCAGGCGCCGGCGGCGGCCTTGTCGCGCGGGTTGGCGGGCATCTTCGGCCACTTCGCCGTCAGGGCGGCCGGCAGGGCCGGTGCAACCGGCTTCCATTCCGACCACGTGCCGTCGGGCTTCAGTTCCTGGCGCTGCACTTCCACCTTGCTGACCAGGATGCCGCTCGGATCGAGCGGAGCGTAGGCCTTGTTGTACGCTGCCAGTTGGTCCGTCAGGTCGAGGTGTCCGACGACGCCGGCCCAGACGATGTCGGCCAGGGCGGGCCTCTCGAGCCTGAAGACGGCGTTGGGGACCGTCTCGGCCGTCGTGCCGCGGCCCTGGAATGCCTGGAGGTCGGCGACCGGCACGATCGCCGGCGCCTCGGGTACAACGATTTTTTCCTGCCGCGGCTTCGTCCTCGGTTCGGACCACTTATCAACCGGGGCGTCCCAGTTGGGCGGAAGGGCGTCGCGTTGCTTGACGTACTCTTCGCCGGTCGGCGGGGCCTGATCGACGCCCAAGGCGATGCGTTCCTCCGGCGTAAGGGCCTTGTCGAGGGTGGGGGCTTTGCGGGCCTCGACCAGGCTCTTGACGAGGCTTTCGACCTGGGTGCGGACCTCGTTCTGGTCGCCGAAAATGGCGTCGCGCATCGCGACAAAGACCGTCAGCGCAAGGGCAAAGATGACGATGGCGACCGCCAAGACGATCTTCTCGACGTGCTTGCCCAGGAAGTTCTGCATCGAGTCCGCCATATCGTAAACTCCTTTGGCCGCGCTCGGGCCAAGCGGCGCCCGGAAATCCGAAGCGCCAGCGAACTATCTCGATTTCGCCGCAGGCTTCGCCGGCGCCGGCGCGGGCGCCGGGGGGGCCGGCGCAGCCGCAGGCGCCGCCGACTTCGCGGGAACGGTCGTCACGCGGCCCCCCTCCAACTGGAAGACCAGCGATTCACACACCATTTCCAGCCGGTCGATGGCCTGGGCCCCATAGTCTTTCCGCGCCCCCATTATCTCTTTCGAGTTCTCGCCCAGGGGCCGCATCCGGAAAGCCTCCACCGTGATGAAACTCTCGGTGCCCTTCAGGCGGCGGATCAACTCGCCCGAGTATCGCGACTCGATCACCACAGCCAGCCTGAACGGGAGGATCTGGTAGAAGCCGGGGGCCGACCAGCGGCCCGAGAGGGTCGGGGCGCGCGGCACCTCGGTCTTCTGCCCCTCCTCGCCCTTCTTTTGGCCCTTTTCCTCGCCCTTGCGCCCCGTCGTCGGGGGCGCCGGCATGTACCGGCCGACGCCGGAGCCCATCCTGGACGCCGCCAGGGCGGCGTACTCATAGCCGATCTTGAACTCGTTGATTTCCTTGACGGCCGAGGTGGCGACCGACGGCCGCAGGTCCTTGGCCTGCGGGTCCGCCTGCCGCAGGTCGTCGTTCATCTTCTTGATGATTCCAAAGACGTCCTCCATCAGCCAGAGGTTCTCCTGGCCCTCGCGCACCCTCTCCATGCCGGGGGCCTCGGACTTGTCCACCCAGTCGGGGCGGAAGAAAGATATCTTAGGATGAATATACATCGCGCCTTCCTCGAAGCGCGCGGCGTCCTTGTCGCCGACGCCCGGAGGCGGCACGGCCCGCAATTCGCCCGCGAGACGGCGCAACTCCAAATCGTAACTGTTCTTGAACTCGAGGCGCTTGCCGGACACCGGTGTCGTCGGAAACACGCCGGCCACCAGGGGCTTGCGGGCGGCCCCCTCTTTGCGGATGACATTGAGTACGTCGGCGTACTGGGCCTTCCGGAGGTCGACCTGTTTGGCCATGTCGGCCACCAGGTCTGCCGTAAAGATGGGGTTCCTGTTCATGTCGTTGGCGATGGTCCGCGTGCCGTCGTAGGACTTGCGGAGCCTGGCGTTCGGGGAAACATAGCCGAAGTACGTCACCAGGCCGACCGCCAGCGCGACCACGATCACCCCGCCGCCCAGCGCCACCAGGAACAGGTGGCGTTTGATCTTCTCCATCATGTCTCGGCTCCTGGCCTCGTCAACGTGTGGAAAGGCCCTGCCCTAAGGGTTCGGCTTGGGGGCCCCGCCCGCGGGCGCGCCCGCGGCGCCTGGGGCGCCGCCCTGGCCGGCCTCCGGCGTCGCGGCCTTCGCCTGTTCCGGCGTCCGCACCACCCAGACCGCCTCGAACCACGAGTAGTCGCCCTTGTCATAGACCGTCGGCGTCGCGGACGCAGCCGCCCTGCCTCCGAACTCGGCGTACTCCGGGGCTTGCCGGAACGGCAGCAGCCTGACGATCTTGGCCAAGACTTCCTCCTCGCCGGAGGCGTTCTTGATGCGGATCGTCCGCTCGTCCTTCCTCAATCTGTCGATCAGGCCGCTGTTGAGGAACTGCGTGGCCGTCGGCCCGTCTTTCGGCGTGATGCCGACGATTCGCATCATAACGCCCGGCATCGGACCCGCCGGCGCCGCAGGGGCGCCGGGGGCGCCCTCGGGCGGCGGGGGCGGCGCAGGGGCGCCCCCGGCCGTCGTCGGCGCCTCCGAGTATTCCCGGACCTCCGGCACGTCGTACACCACCACGTTGAGCATCTCGATGACGTTCAGGTTCGCGCGCGGCGGAGCCGTCTGGCCCGGCGGCGGCGGCGCGATCGTCCTGGCCCACTCCGGATC
>Ga0315277_10013774_pt1 | contig 10070 bp, 8 predicted proteins | sample YL17G05_15_MG_FD_203695 | JGI IMG/M metagenome (GOLD analysis project Ga0315277, IMG submission 203695) | Sediment microbial communities from Yellowstone Lake, YNP, Wyoming, USA - YL17G05_15 | ecosystem: Environmental > Aquatic > Freshwater > Lake > Sediment | place: USA: Wyoming | collected...
GCCCTCGATGGCGAGGCCGAAGATCTCGTTCAGGTCGTCGATGCTTACCCGGGCGTCCAGGATAGCCTCGTTGGGGCCGAGGCGCTCCACGGTCACCTCACCGCGGTCGTACTCATCCTCGATCTCACCCACTATCTCCTCCAGCAGGTCCTCGATGGTCACGAGGCCGGCTGTGCCCCCGTACTCATCGACGACGATAGCCATGTGGACGCGGTTCAGACGCATCTCGGCCAGGAGCTCGTCCACCTTCTTGGACTCTGGGATGAAGTAGGGCGGCCGGGCGATGTCCTTGAGGCTGGGCGGGTGAGCGCCGCGGGCTAGATAGCGCAGGAAGTCCTTGGCGTAGAGGACACCCACCACGTTGTCGATGGTGCCCTCGTAGAGGGGGATGCGGCTGTAGCCGCGCTCCATGACGAGGGCCATGACTTCTTCGACAGTAGCGTCGGTGTCCACCGCCACAATGTCGATGCGGGGCACCATGATCTCGCGGGCGGCGGTGCCCACGAGCTTGATAATGCCCCGGATCATGGCCCGTTCCTCGGCTTCGATGCCGCCGTTGGCCTCCTCCATCTCCATCAGGTGGAGGAGGGAGTCGTCCTCCTCGGCGGCCTCTTCGGGGCGACCTTCGACGGGGCGCGAGCGCAGCAGGGCATGCCCAGACCGGACCAGGGCCAGGGCGGGCAGCCCAAAGACGAGCCGGAAGACCCGGATAAGGGGAGAAAGGCGAAATCCCCAGCGCTCTGGGCTCTGGTGCACGACAGAGTGGACCGCGGCCTCCAGCAGGGCCAGGAGTCCCAGACTCCCGGCCACGGCTATACCGACGGCACCCCAGGTGCTGCCGATAACCCGGGAGACAAGGAAGAAGGCGAGGGCGCTGGCAGCGACCACCGCCAGGCTGCGCGCCAGGGCCAGCGAACCCAGGATGGTCTCGCGCTCCCTGCGGGCATCTGCCTGCGCCGAGGCATGCAGAAGCTGGGCGCGGGGGACGGCCCTGCCTGCCATGAGGTGGAGGCGAGCCTGATTCAAGGAGACGCCGGCCTCGGCGGCGGCCACGGAGACGAGGAGGGCGAGAGCGCCCACCAGCAAGACCAGCCCAAGCCAGCTATGGCTGTCCAAGAGGCTCACGCTCCCTTGCTGCGGCGGCCTCGGCGGGGCCGGATACGGGCCGGCGCACCTACGGCCAGGCTGTCGGGGGGCACGTTGCGGTTCACCACGGAGCCGGCGCCCGTGGCCGACCGCTCTCCCACCTCCACCGGTGCCACCAGCATGGTGTCGCTGCCGATGAAGGCCCTGTCGCCGATGATGGTGCGGTGCTTGCGCGTCCCGTCGAAGTTACAGGTGATGGCCCCGGCGCTGATGTTCACGTCCCTGCCTACCTGGGCGTCGCCGATGTAGCTGAAGTGGCCCATCTTGGTGCGGCGACCCAGCCGTGCGTTCTTCACCTCGGCGAAGTTGCCGATATGCGCTCCTTGCTCTATGTACGACCCCGGCCGCAGGTGGCTGAAGGGCCCCACCTCCACGCCGTCCTCCAGCACGGCGCCCTCCAGCACCGAGGAGGTGACGCGGCAGCGGGCGCCCACCCGGCTATCGATTAGGAAGGCATCGGGGCCCAGCACGCAGTTCCGGCCGACGCGCGTCGAGCCCGTCAGGAAAGTGTTCGGCCAGAGGACGGTGTCCTCGCCGATCTCCACGTCGGCATCGATGTACACGGTGGAGGGCTCGACCATGGTGACGCCGGCCAGGAGGTAGCGGCGCCGGATGCGCTCACGCATGATGGCCTCGGCTCGGGCCAGTTGGAGGCGGTCGTTGATGCCGATGGCCTCTTCTGGCTCGGAGGCGACTACGGCCTCCAGGCGGTCGCCGTTGCGGGCAGCGCTGGCGATCAGTGCCGTCAGGTAGTACTCGCCGCTGCCGCTGCGGGGAAGACGCCGCAGGCGGGGCCAGAGCCAGGAGCCTCGGAAGCAGTAGACGCCAACATTGATCTCGGCTGGGCCGCCAGCGGGGCCCTGGCAGTCCGCCTCCTCGACGACAGCTACGGGCCGCCCGTCGCCGTCCCTCTGGAGGCGGGCGAGGCCTCTCGAGTCCTCCACGTGGGCCGTCAGGAAAGTGAGATCAGCGCCGCTCTCCCGGTGGCGCGCCGCCAGGGCGGACACCGTCTCGGCCGAGACCAGAGGGATGTCGCCGTTCAGCACCAGGACGTGGGCGGCGGCGCTGGCCAGGGGTTCGGCCTGGCGGAGAGCGTGACCCGTGCCCAGGCGCCGGCGCTGGTCGACGTAGAGGAAGCCATCGCCCAGGGCCTCCCGCACTTCGGCGCTGCCCTGCCCCACCACGACGATGGGTCGCTCAAAGCCGGCCTCTCGCAGAGCGTCGGTGACGTAGCGGATCATGGGCCGCCCGGTCAGGGTGTGCAGCACCTTGGGCCGGGAGGAACGCATGCGTTTTCCCTGCCCTGCCGCCAGAATGACCGCCATCCAGTCGTTCACGTCTCCAACCGTCCTCTTGAACATGAGGCCGGTCGCAGGCTGCCGCAGCAGGTGCGGTAGCCAGACGACCGTGATCAATCAGCTTCCAAGGAAATCACGGGAAGGGAGTCCCCAGCGCAGGCGAGAGCACGCGGCCGTGCTCGAACCGGTGTGAGAAGCCGTGGCTGACGGGGCAGGAGGGTTCTGTGGCTGCCGTCGCTGTCCGGCGGAGGTTCTTCGTCTGCCGATGACAAAGAGGATACCTTTAGTCCGGTCTTCCCTGGGCCTCGCTGCCGCAATGTCTCGCACCGGACCGCCTCCATACTAGATAGGCTCCTCAGAAGCTGTCAAGAGCAACCTTCGCTCCACAAGTGATTGACGACCTCAGAGTCGCGTGTTATAGTGAGGCACTGTCAGGGGGTCTGCATTTGGCCGTAGGTCTTCCGTGAGGGTGCTGGGATAGCTCGAGAACTCCGCACCAACGAGCACATTCGGGCTCGCGAAGCCCTGCTCATAGGAGAAAACGGCGAACGCCTGGGCGTCATGCCTGTCGCCCAGGCGCTTGATATCGCTCGTAAGGCCGACCTCGATCTTGTAGAGGTCGCCCCTAACGCCGACCCTCCTGTTTGCCGCATCCTGGACTACGGCAAGTATAAGTATGCGCAGTCCAAGAAGGAGCGCGAGGCCCGCAAGCACCAGCATCATGTGGTGCTGCGCGAGGTCAGGTTCAAGCCCAAGATCGATACCCACGATGTAGACTTCAAGGCGCGCACCGCCGAGAAACTCTTGCGTGAGGGCGACAAGGTCAAGGTCTCCGTGATGTTCCGGGGCCGGGAGCTCACCCACCCCCAGATCGGGCGGGACCTGCTGGATCGCATCTACGATAAGCTAAAGGAGATCGCCATCCTCGAGCGGCCGCCGACCATGGAAGGCCGCTTCATGAGCATGATCTTGACCCCGGTCCCCGCCAGGCAGCCGATCAGGCAGCCGAAGGAGTCCGGGGAGCAGGAGCAGGGGCAGGTGCCGGTGGCCAGCACGGAGACCTAAGCTTGCCGAAACTCAAGACTCACAAGGGCGCCAAGCGCCGCTTCCACATCACGGGAAGCGGGAAGATAATGCAGCCCAAGGGGAACAAGAGCCATCTGCGTCGCCGCAAGTCGCGCCGGGCCAGGGCCTGCTTCAGTGAGATGATGGAGGTCCACCCGACCGCTCGCCAGCGCCTGCGCCGGCTTCTGCCCTACAAGCTTCGCTAACCGGCGAGAGTGAGGAATCGTCCTTGAGCCGCGTAAAACGGGGCGTCACTGCCCGACGCCGTCACAAGAAGACCATCGCTCTGGCCAAGGGCCACAAGGGCGTCCGCCACCGCATCTTCCGGCGCGCCAACGAGTCGGTCCTGCATGCCCTGGACTACGCCTACCGTCACCGCCGGGAGCGCAAGGGCGACATGCGCCGCCTCTGGATCACCCGCATCAACGCCGCCGCCCGTCTTAACGGCCTCAGTTATTCCCGCCTCATCCAAGGGCTGAGCAAGGCCGGTGTGCAGGTGGACCGCAAGATGCTGGCCGACCTCGCCGTCCGCGATGCCGACGTCTTCTCCTCCCTGGCGGCCACCGCCCGGGGCGCCCTGGGCATGGCCTAGCGACACACTCATCTGAAGATGCGTGTGGGAGCGACCGGCGGGTCGCCCCTCTCCATGGCAACCCTAAGGCTCATTCGGAAGGCCAGGCTTTAGCCTGGCGCCCCAAGCATGGTGGTGGCGCCGGGCTGAAGCCCGGCCTTCTGTGATGCCATTCGGACCATCATCGATGGGGGAGCAGTGGTGGGGTTCAACCGGAGAAGTTGGGAGAGCTGCTGGCGCGTTGGCGGCTACCCCCGCAGTTCCGCCCCCAACTGGCGCTTGAGCCGCTCGACGATGCCGCGGTGGGCGCGGGCCACCTCCTCGTCGGTCAGGGTGTGGTCCGGCGACTGGTAGGTGACGGAGAAGGCGAGCGACTTCTTGCCCGCCGGCACGGGCTCCCCGGTGTACACGTCGAAGAGCTGCGCCCGCCGCACCAGCGCCGCCGCTTGGATGAGGGACTGAACCTGGGCCGCCGTCACCGCCTCGTCTACGACGACAGCCAGGTCCTGGACCACGGGCGGGAAGCGGGGTACCGGCTCGTAGCGCCGGGGCGCCTTCCTGTCGGACAGGGCCGCCAGCACCTCGTCCATCACCAGCTCGAAGAGGAAAACGTCTCCATCGATGTCGAACCCGGCGGCTGCCCGCGGGTCCACCTGGCCCAGCACCCCCACGGCCCGCTCGCCGAGCATGATGCGAGCCGTGCGGCCGGGTACCAGGGCGTACTCCTCCCCTTCCTCGAAGGCTGGCGCCACCCCCAGACGGGCAAAGAGGTGCTCCAGATATCCCTTGGCGTCGAAGAAGCCCAGCTCCTCCTCTGTAACGTGACCCCAGCGGTCCAGCCGCCTTCCGCCGACGACGCCCGCGGCGTATTCCGGCTCTTCGGGCAGTTCCTGGCCCCGGCTCAGGTAGACCCTCGCCACCTCGTAGAGGGCCAGGGGCCCTTCGCGCTGGCGCTGGTTGGCGGCCAGCGTGCGCAGCAGACTGGCCCGCAGGCTGGGCCGGAGCCATTCATGCTCGGAGCTCATGGGGTTGGCCACGCGCAGGGGCGGGCTGGCGGCCAGCGTCTCTGGGGAGACGATCCGTTGGATGGCCTCCAGCGTGGTGAGGGAGTAGGTGATCACCTCCTGCATGCCGGCGGCAGCCAGGGCGTCCCTCACCTGTTCTCGCAGCTCCCGCAAGGCCTGAGGCACCGACGGTGGGATGGCGCCTCGCACCAGGCCCACCGGGATCTGGTCGTAGCCGATGATGCGACCCACCTCCTCTACCACGTCATCGGGGATGCGGACGTCGGTGCGCCAGTACGGCACGCGCACCTGGTAGGTGTTCGGGGGCTGCCAGCGGCAGCCGAAGCCCAAGGAAGTAAGGACGCTGCGCACTCGGGAAGTGGGCGGGTCGATGCCCAGCACCTGCCGGATGCGGCTACGGCGTACTTCAATGAGGGTTTCGGTCGTCTTTCCGGGGTAAACGTCCACGATGCCGCGGGCGGCGCGGCCGCCAGCCAGCTCGACAATGAGCTTGGTAGCTCGGCGGGCGGCGAAGGCGGAGAGCTCGGGGCTGAGACCCTTGTCGAAGCGGGAGGAGGCCTCGCTCTTCATCTTGAGGGCGTTGCTCGTGCGGCGGATGTTGACGTTGTTAAAGTTAGCCGATTCCAGCAGGATGCTGGTCGTAGCATCCGATACCTCGCTCTCGGCGCCGCCCATAACCCCCGCCAGGGCCACCGCCTTCGTGGCGTCGGCGATGGCCAGCATCTCAGGCTCCAGGCGCCGTTCTACGCCGTCCAGCGTGGTGAGCGGCTCCCCGGGTCGGGCCCGGCGCACGATGATCTTCCCTCCACCAATGCGGTCGAAGTCAAAGGCGTGGAGGGGCTGCCCCAGCTCCATCATCACGTAGTTGGTGATGTCGACGATGTTGTTGATGGGGCGCATGCCGGCCGCGACGATACGTTCCTGCATCCAGGCCGGCGAGGGTCCCACCTTCACCCCATCGATGAGGGTCGCCACATAGCGATAGCAGAGGTCCGGGTCGGCGATCTCCACCGACGCCCGCTCCTCTATGAGCGGCCCCTCTTCAGGGTAGGTATAGGACGGCTCCCGCACCGAGCCACCGGTAAGGGCAGCCACCTCTCTGGCCACGCCCAGCACGGAGAGGCAATCAGGCCGGTTGGGGGTAATGTCCAGGTCGAGGATGGTATCGCCCAGGTATTCGGCCAGGGGTGTGCCCATGGGCGCGTCTCCCGGCAGCACCAGGATGCCTTCATGGTAATCGGAGAGGCCCAGCTCTTTCTCCGAGCAGACCATGCCCGCCGACTCTACCCCCCGGATGCGGGCGGCGCGCAGCACGGTGAGCTCTCCCGTGTGCCCGTCGATGAGCTGGGCGCCGGTGCGGGCGAAGGCCACCTTCTGGCCGACGGCCACGTTCGGCGCTCCGCAGACCACCGTCATGCGCTCGCCGTCGCCCAGGTTCACCGTGGTTAGAGTGAGACGGTCGGCGTTGGGGTGTCGCTCCACGGCCACCACCTGCCCGACGGAGATAAGGTCCCACTCACCCCCGGTGGAGAGGATGGCATCGACCTCGGTGCCGGACATGGTGAGCCGGTGCGCCAGCTCCCTGGCCGGCAGCGGCAGGTCCACGTAGTCAGCCAGCCACTTCAGGGAGACTCTCATCGTGCGTGGTCAGAACTGCTCCAGGAAACGCAGGTCATTGCTGAAGAAGAGCCGGATATCTTCGATGCCGTGGCGGAGCATGCAGATGCGCTCGATGCCCATGCCGGCCGCAAAGCCCGTGTAGCGGTCGCTATCGTAGCCCATGTTGTCCAGGATCTCGGGGTGCACCATGCCCGCGCCCATTATTTCAATCCATCCCGTTCCGCCGCAGGTGCGGCAGCCCTCGCCGTGACAGAGAAAGCAGTCGATGGCCATGTCCACGCCCGGTTCGACGAAGGGGAAGTAGTCGCAGCGAAAGCGCACCTGTCGCTCGCGGCCGAAGAGGCGGCGGGCGAACTCGAAGAGGGTGCCCTTCAGCTCCGCCATGCTGATCCCCTCATCGACGGCCAGCACCTCTACCTGGTGCATCATCCACTCGTGCGTCGGGTCGGTGGCCTCATAGCGGTAGCAGCGGCCGGGCACCACCACCCGGATAGGGGGCTGGCGTTGCTCCATGACCCGCACCTGGTTGGGCGAGGTGTGGGTGCGCAGGAGCATCTCGTACTCGCCGTCGCGGCGGACATCCACCCAGAGGGTGGCGAACATGTCGCGGGCCGGGTGGCCCTTGGGGATACGCAGGGCCTCGAAGTTGTAACGGTCCCACTCCACTTCCGGCCCCTCGGCGATGTAGAAGCCCATGGCGACGAAGGCGTCCAGCGCCTCCCGCAGCGTCTGCGTGACCGGGTGGAGGCGCCCCGTTGGGATGGGGCGTCCGGGGAGGGTAACGTCCAGCCGCCCCCTCTCGATGGTGGCGGCCACCCGCTGGTGCAAGACCTCCTCTTGCCTGGCCTTGAAGGCTTCCTCCAGGCTGTCCCTCAGGCGATTGGCGGCTGCCCCCACCTGCCGGCGCTCTTCGATGGGCAGCGCGGCCAGTCCGCGCAGGACCAGGGTCAGGCGGCCCTTCCGACCCAGGTAGGCGATGCGCCACGCCTCGAGGGCTGCCTCGTCGGCGGCGGCCGCCAGCGCGGCGGCCGCTTCTCGCCCCAGTTGCTCTACGTCCTGTGGCGTATCTGACATAGCTCCCTCTGCTTCGGACGCCATTATGGGCGACAGCGGAAGGAGGGTCAACGGGCGGGCACGGGGCTTGACACCCTGCGGGCCTGGCGTATCATCGGCCTGGGTGTACTACGAGAGCACGAGTGGGAGGTATGGAGAACATGTCGGTGCGGGGCTATGTCCTCATCGAAGCGGATGTGGGGAAGGCGAAGGCCGTGGGTGAGGCGGTGAAGGCCCTCGAACACACGGACGCCCAGGTGGTGTCAGCGGACACCGTCACCGGCCCCTTCGACGTCATCGTCCAACTAGAGGCCGACGACCTGGACAAACTGGGCACCTGCATCACTGACTGCATCCAGCGGATAGATGGTGTCCAGCGCACCACCACCTGCCTCTCCGTAAGGCTGGGTTAGGCCAGCACATCCGAGAGCGGGACTGCTAGAGGCCCGTCCAAGACAGGGCGGGCCTCTTCACGGCTGCGACAAGCCAGCGCTTCCTAGAACGGCAGCGGCCCGCCGGCGTCCGCCAGCAGCTTCTGGTGCATCAGGGACGCCACGCCCTGCTCCGCCGCCGCCAGGTTGTGCTCCTGTCGGGGATCCGCCTCCATATCGAAGAGCTGCGCGTCTGTCCCATCGTTGCGGGTGATGTACACGTGGCGGCCATCACGGCACCAGGAGTAGTCGTCGTAGCCGCAGGAGACATGCTCACGAGGTCGGATTCGGCCGGCCGCTAACCCCAGTAGGTCCACGCCCTGCATGGGGGCCTGCTGCCCCACGCCGAGGGCCGCGAGCACCGTTGGCGCGATGTCATGATGCTGGGCGAAGCTCTCCATTCGCATCCCGGCCCCGGCGCCGTCCGGACGCCGGATGATGAGCGGCACGTCAACCAGCTCGTACCAGAGGCCCCGCGCCACCTTGCCCGTCAGGCCGTGCTCGCCGAGCTGGTGACCGTGATCGGAGGTGACGACCAAGAGGGTGTCCTCTAGCAGGCCGAGCTCGCGGGCACGGCGCAGGAAGCGGCCCAGCCAGTGATCCACCATGGTGACCTCGGCGGCGTAGCGGGCGCGCATGTGCTGGAGCTGCGCCTCGGTCAGGTTCTCGCTGGAGCCATAACGGGGGTGGATGATTGACGGCCCCTGGTAGTCAGGGTCGGCGTAGAGGCGGAGGTACTTCTCTGGCGGGTCCCAGGGCTCATGGGGATCAAACACGTCGACCAGGAGGAAGAACTTCTCGGCCTTCCGATTCTCCTCAAGCCACGCCATCGCCTCCCGAAACACGCGGGGTGCCTGGTAGTCCTCCTCCCTTTCCCGGTCGGCCTGGTTGGCAAGGTGCTGGGCGACCATGAGGCTCCGAAAGTAGGCCTCAGCGTCAGGGAGGCCGGGAGCGATGAGGGCCCGTACCTCCTCGGGATCGACGTCTAGGGTGGAGCGCCAAAGGTCCATCTCTTGGCCCCGCACCCAGACGAACTGCTTGAAGCCGCGGTGGAAGTTCTTGGAGGGCCCAAAGTAGTGATAGGTATCGGTGATGAAGGCGGTCTGGTAGCCCTCCTGGATCAAGGTCTCTGCAAGGGTGGCCTGGTCTTCTGGGATGCGCTGCCAGCCCCAGGTGGGGATGACGTCGCCCCTGTCGGGCACCCAGTGGCGGACAGGCCAGGTGCGTAGCCCCGTATGCATGGTCCGGCGCATGGGGATGGTGGTAAGAACCTCGGGGAAGGCGCGGCTGAAGACGATGCTCTCCCCGGCCAGAGCGTCCAGGGTGGGCGTCCTTATCCAGTCGTTGCCGTAGGCGCCTATGTGGTCGGCGCGCAGGCTGTCCATGACGATGATGATGGCGCTGGCAGCGATGGCCCCGTTCGGCCTCAAAACTGACGCTGCTTCAGAGGTCGTGCCCGCAGTCCCCGTGGCCCTCGGCTTCTCATCAGCACCGGGGCCCTTCTCATCGCCGCCGCACGCCGCTGCCAGGCCGAGAGCGCCCACGGCAGCCGATTTCAGGAGCGCCCGCCTCGATACCCGCTCTGCCGCCATTCGCCGCCATTGCTTGGACTCTTCCATGGTTCGCTCCTCACGACGTCTGTACCCTTCACGCTCTAGCCCGCTGCCGCAGCGAGACGCCGACATTCGTTGTATCATGAGAACGGCAATCTAGCTAGAGGTGAGGTCCCCCTGCCATGATCAGCGTCGAAGAAGCGCTGGAGCGCGTCCTCAGCTTCGTCAGCGTCCTGGAGCCCGAGGAGAAGCCCATCCTCGATGCCCTGGGCCAGGTGCTAGCCGAGGACGTCACCTCAGACCTGGAC
>Ga0315277_10013775_pt1 | contig 10070 bp, 6 predicted proteins | sample YL17G05_15_MG_FD_203695 | JGI IMG/M metagenome (GOLD analysis project Ga0315277, IMG submission 203695) | Sediment microbial communities from Yellowstone Lake, YNP, Wyoming, USA - YL17G05_15 | ecosystem: Environmental > Aquatic > Freshwater > Lake > Sediment | place: USA: Wyoming | collected...
GTTGTCAGAGGATGTGAATCTTTCAAAACTGGGCCTCGAAAAGGGGCATGTTTCGATCTCGGACCCCAGGTTTCCTGACGAAACAGGGGTGTTTTTTTGTGCCATGCTTGATAGATTCACATCCTCTCAGTTTTCAGTCGTGGAGAACTCGGAACTGAAAACTGAAGACTGACAACTGAAAACTGACAACTGACCAATGACAACCAAAAACCAGCGGCGGTAACGAAAGCAGCGCCGGTCGTGGGGGAGGCCTCAGCGCTGCAACTGCTCGGCCTGGGGCGTTACCTTGTCGATGTTCGGCGCGATCTCGGCTTCCACGTTGCCCAGGGCCCAGGCGATCCCGCCCAGCAGGATCTGCTGGAAGGTGCGGTTAGTCCAGACGTCCTCGCGGTGGCCCATGGCGGTGTAGAAGACACGGCCCTTGCCCTGGCGGCGGGCCCAGGTGGAGGGGAACGGCGGCCGCTGGTACATCTCGCCCTTCATCCCCTCGGAATCCTCGGCCAGAATCACGTGCATGTCCTTGGCGAAGTTTTTCATCGCGTACCACTCGTCGAGCAGCCGGAACGATCCGGGCACGCCTTTCAGCCCGGGAAAGCCCGCCGCGGTGACCTTCATGGTGCTTTCCTGCTGCTCACCGTGGGAGACGAACTGGGCCCCCACCATGGCCACGCACCGCTGGAACTCCGGCCCCGGCTTGTCACCCCAGTAGCAGGCCGAGTGGATGGCCACCAGCGGCTTTCCGGCGGCAACGGCCTCGAGCAGCCGCTGTGCACCCTTGGGGGTCATGGGCGGGTTGTTTCGCTCGTTCGGCTGCGTCATGTCGCCGCAGTTATAGAGCGCGATGGCATCGTACGTGTCCAGATTCCCGTCGAACACTCCGCCGTCCTCGGTACACTCCAGCTCGAAGCCGACCTTCTTGCCCAACTCGCCCAGAATCCTTTCCGAATGACTCGGCTGGCCGCCTTTGCGGCTCACCACGGAATGTTCGTACCCGACGCTGCGGGTGAAGTAGAGCAGCTTCTGCCTTTTCTTTTCGGCGGCGGCCAGCCGGCCTAGGGGAAAACTGGATAGACCAAGCACGGCGGCACCGGTCGTCAACAACATCTCGCGTCGTTTCATGGCAATGTCTCCAATCAGGTAGGAAAACAGAGAGACTCCTTGTGAACGCGTCAGCCTGCCACACCGTAGGGCCAAAGCGGGACGAATGCCGAGCCCGTCAGTATAATCTCCAGAATCGTGTTGCCCGCAAACGCCAGGTTGGCAGCCGTCCGCGAGTTCTGGTCGTCCACGAGGCTATCCGATCGGCACGACTTCGATACCGGCCAACTGGCAGTAGGCCCTAAACTGGCGGTCGAGCTTGCCGAGGATAAACAGTTGGTGGAAGCCCTTGCAGTCGCGGGAGTCGGCCACGCCGTCCATGGCCAGCTCGACCGAGGTGCGGCAGCCACCCGAGGGCGGCGTGTCGATGTTGGCCACCACCCGTCCGGTGCCCAGGATGATGCGACCCGGGCCTTCGAACTTCATCACGGTCGCCTCCTCGCCCAGCGGCCAGAGGACTTGCGTAGCACAGCCCTTGTTGGGCTCGGCGTGGTGGCGGAGGATGAAGGGCGCGTGCGGCTTGTCGGGCCCGGCAAGCTTCGTGGGGCACGAGCAATGGGCACCCATCAACGTGTTGTTGACCGTGTTGGGCGCCGGGTCCTGGATGAAGCCGGGCCGCCGGCAGAGCAAGGCGGTCAGCCGCAAGGAGACGGCCGCGTTCCAGTCGGCCTCACACGCCCCCGCGCTCAACTCGTCGTTGAGCTTTGACCAGGCCATGCACGGCCCGCAAGGGACCTTCTGACCGGCGATCAGCGGGAGACAGTTTAGCGAGATGCCCTGGCAATTCTCGTCGGCCATGATCTGCCGGGCGACGACGTACATCTTGGCCGCGTTGAGCACGTCCTCCGGCTTGGGCTCGACGATCTTCTTGGCCTCCTTGCCGTAATAGTCGGCAATCGCCCGGATCTCGTCGGAGGTCTCGGTCTTCTCCAATTGCTGGACCCAGCGGGCGTGCGGGATGAAGTGGAGCGTGGTGCCGATCGGTTCCAGCGGCCGATCCTCCGTCTTATCGCCCGTGACGATGCAAATGCGAGAACTCTTCATGTCCGCCATGACTTTGAACATCCGCACACCCTCGGCCAGCCAGCCGTAGTCCTGCGTGGCGGCCACGAAGGTTCTGGGCGCCTTGCGGGTGGGCTGCAAATGGCCCGTGAACGAAGTGCCCATGGGGCTGAAGACGATCGTGGGGACGCTGCCGCGCTGTGCCACGAGCTTGTCGGCCATGCCCCAGTAGTCCATGGACATCAGGGCGACGATCAGGCCGTCGGGCGGCGACTGCTTGAGCTGATCCAGCAGGGCGTCGAGCTCGCCCTGCTCGGACACCGGCTCGGCGGCGACGTCGATGCGGACGCCGAACTTCTCTCCCGCGTCGCTGAGCGTCTTGGTGTAGTCGGCCTGGCGGGCCTTGATGTCGTAGCCGGCCCCCGGCCAGCCCATCCAGTACCGGTCGGTCTTCGGCCGCATGAAGACCGCGCGGACCAGCGGGGCACCAGCAGAGGTGGTCTCGGCCGGTTTCTTCTCCTCACCGAACAAGGACGAGGCGAAGTCAAACAGGCCCATCTTCAGCGCCGCCGCCGAGGCGCCCATCGTGGCCACAAAGTCTCGACGTTTCATCCGCAGTGGGCAGGGGGCAGTGGGCAGTGGGCAGTGAGCAGATTGCATGACGGTTTCTCCTGGTTTGCACCCGTTCGGCTTGGTGAAACAGATCTGAAGCAGCAACTTCCCGGCGACTGGCGCCAACCGCCTCTATATCGGGCTGCGCGCCGGTTGTCAAGCGACCGCCTGAACACAAGTCCCCACGCGATTCCACTTAGCCGGTCGATCTGCTATAATAGGTGCCAACGAACAAGGGGTCTGATATGCCTGGAAGGCCGGAAAGATGGCGGGACGGCCTTCGCCGGGAGAAGTCGGCTGGAGTGATCGAGATCCGCCACGATGATCCACTGCTGGGGAAGGCAACCGCTATGCAATGTCACGTCAGCCGCCGGAATCTGCTGGGCCTCCTGTGTATTACCGTCGGTCTGTTGCTGCTGTCGGAGGCGGCGGTGGCCGACCAGCCGGCCATCGAAGGATACGCCGACTACGACGCGTATCGCCTGCAGCTTGAATCGATCGGCCACTCGGAGTATGCCAAGCTCGAGTCGTTGGGGCGCACGCGGGGCAGTCGCGAAGTCTACCTGTTGACGATCGGCAGCGGCAAGATGGACGACAGGCCGGCGCTGTTGATCGTCGGCAGCGTCCACCCACCGCACCTGCTGGGGAGCGAGTTGGCCGTCCGCATCGCGCGGCATTTGGTCGAGCAGGCCAAGACCGATCAGGCGGTCCGCAAGCTGCTCGAGCGGGTCACCTTCTACGTGATCCCCAGGCCCGCGCCCGACGCCTGCGAGGCCTTTTTCCGGCGGCCCTATCTGGAACGGAGCGAGAACGAGCGGCCCATCGACGACGATCGAGACGGCGCGACGGATGAGGATGGGCCGGACGACCTGGACGGTGACGGGTGGATCACGATGATGCGGGTTACGGATCCGGCGGGCTCCTACATGCCGCACCCGGACGATGCCCGCGTGATGGTGAAGGCCGATCCGCAGCGCGATCAGCAGGGTCGCTTTTCGCTTTACGTGGAGGGCCGTGACAACGACGCGGACGAAGAGCAGGGCGAGGATCCGCCCGGCGGCGTGGCCTTCAACCGCAACTTCACGTTCCGTTATCCATTCTATGAGCGCGGGGCCGGGCCGCACCAGATTTCGGAGGTGGAGACCCGGGCGGTGGCCGACTTCGCTTTCTCTCACCCCAACATCGCCGCCGTGCTGACGTTCACGCCGGAGGACAACCTGATGAGTCCCTGGAAGCCCGGCGCGTCGGCCGAAGCGAAGCCGATCAAGACGGCCGTGCCCTCGGCCGACGCCCCATACTTCGATTTCGTGGCCGAGCAGTACCGCGAGGTCCACGGCGGCAAGAATCCGCCCGAATCGCCCGAAGCCCGCGGCTCGTTCAGCGAATGGGCCTATTTTCATTACGGCCGCTGGTCTTTTGCCTGTCGTGGCTGGTGGATTCCGCAGGACAAACCCGAAGACGAGAAGGGCAAGGCCCAGCCTGCTGACGAGAAGGCCTCCAAGGGGGAGTCTGCCGAGGACAAGCTCTCAGAGGCTGTCCGAGAAGTCTCCCCTCTCCCTCTGGGAGAGGGGCAGGGGGTGAGGGGTTGGCGAAACCACGCAAACGGAATAGACGGTTCTGCGTCAGCAGGCCCTCACCCTAACCCTCTCCCAGAGGGAGAGGGGACTGTTGCTTCACACTTCTCGGATGGCCTCTCAGAGGAAGTGTCTCCCGAAAAGAAAACCTCGGACGAGAAACCGGCGGAGGAGAAATCCGCGGAGAGAAAATCCGCAGAGAAGAAATCCGCGGAAGAGAAACAAGGCGCCGAAGACGTCAACGCCCTGCGGTGGTTTGCCCGGCAGAAGATCGACGGCTTCGTCGATTGGAAACAGATTGCACAACCCGATTTCCCGCAGCGGAAGGTCGAAGTGGGCGGCTTCAGGCCTTTCCTGCGCCTCAACCCACCGGCCGACCAGTTGGAGCCTTTGGCGGAGAAGCACTGCCAGTTCGTCCGGCGGTTAACCGAGTTGCTGCCGCGGTTGGCAGTCCAGCAGACCAAGGTGGAACCGCTGGGGCAGCACGTTTGGCGGATTACGGCCGTGGTGGTCAATCGGGGCTATCTGCCGACAGAGTCTCAGATGGGCCGCACCACCCGCGAACCACACCCGCTGCAAATCCAACTGGAACTGCCCGAGGGTGCCTCGCTGGTGACCGGGCATCCGCGGGTAGAGCTTCCGGTCTTGGCCGGCCATGGGGGCAAGGCCGAACAGACCTGGTTGGTCCGCGTCGCTGGGGCCGAGCCCGCGGTGCTCAGGTTGCGCGTCTGGAGTCCTTCGGTGGGCAGGGTGACAAAGAGGATCAAGCTGGCCGCGTCAAGCGAGACGAAAGGGGAGACTCCATGATGAACCTCCGGACGACGATCTTCCGGCTGATCCCGACCGCCGCAGCAGTTCTGACCTCGGCAACCCTCAGCGCCGCGCAACAGCAGAGCCCCTACCAGCCGGTCGGTGCCCCGGCCGATCCGAAGGTGGCCGCCCACTGGAACCGCTATCACGATTATGCGGAAGTCACCGAACTCACGAAGGCGCTGGCCGCGGCCCACCCGCAGCGGGCGCGGCTGCAAAGCCTGGGGCGGTCGTACGGCGGCCGCGAGATGTGGCTCTTGACGATCACCAACTTCCAGCAGGGAGACGACCGCTCCAAGCCGGCCTTCTGGATCGGCGCCGCGATCCACGCCAACGAGATCCAGGGGACCGAGGTGACGCTCTACACGGCCTGGTATCTGCTGGAGATGTACGGGCGGAACCCGTGGATCACCGAGTTGGTCGACGAGCGGGCCTTTTATCTCGTGCCCATGATGAGCCCCGACTCCCGCGACGCCCACATGTACCGGCCCAACAGCAGCAGCTCACCCCGCGCGGGGCAGCGGCCGGTGGACGACGATCGGGACGGGCTGGTGGATGAAGACGGGCCGGACGACCTCGACGGCGACGGCCAGATCACGCAGATGCGAGTCCGCGATCCCAACGGCCGCTGGAAGCCCGACCCAAAGTATCCTCACATGATGATCCGCGCCGAGGACGACGAGCGCGGCCAGTACCGCCTGCTGGGCAGCGAGGGTTTCGACAACGATGGCGACGGGCGCATCAACGAGGACGGCGACGGTTACTACGACCCCAATCGCGATTGGGCCTGGCAGTGGCAGCCCCGCTACGTCCAGTCGGGCGCCTACCGTTACCCGTTGTCCATCCTGGAAAACCGCCTGGTCGCCGATTTCGTGATGGAGCATCCCAACATCGCCGGCGCGCAGCAGTACCACAACTCGGGCGGGATGATCCTCCGCGGCCCGGGGACCAAGCTGGACCGCTACGAACCGTCCGACGTGGCCGTGCTCGACGCCATCGGCAAGAAGGGAGAACGGATGCTGCCCGGCTACCGCTACATCGAGGTCGCCGCGGACTTGTACGAGACCTACGGCGATGAAGGCGATTGGACCTACATGATGCGGGGGACCCTCTGGTTCTGTAACGAGTTGTTCACGCAGGGGAGCTTCTTCCGCGAGCCGCCCCGTGCCACTGGCGTGACGCCAGTGCCACTCTCCGGTCGTGGCGAGGTCATGGAGGAATTCGACAAATACCTGCTGTTCGGCCAGGGGAGCGTGCCCTGGAAGGAAGTGGATCATCCGCAGTGCGGCAAGGTGGAGGTGGGCGGCATGAGGAAAGAGTGGGGCCGCCAGCCGCCTTCGTTCCTCTTGGAAGAGGAATGCCACCGCAACATGGCCTTCACCCTCTACCACGCCGACCAGATGCCCAAGGTCGAGATCCAGTCGCTGGCGGCCCGGCCGGTCGGCGGTGGGCTGGTCGAGGTGACCGCCGCGGTGGCCAATCTGAAGCTGACCCCCACCCGCACCGCCGTCGATGTGAAACACAAGATCACCCCGCCGGACGTGGTCACGATCGAGGGCAAGGAGCTGAAGGTCGTGCTGGGGCTGCAAAGCGCCGACGGCTTCTTCCGCGACGCCAAGGAGCAGAAGCGGCAGCCGGAGAAGATGCGGGTAGACAGTATCCCGGGCATGGGAGCGGTCCATGTCCGCTGGCTGGTAAGGGGCGAGGGCCCCTACACGGTGGCCGTCCGCTCGATCAAGGGCGGAAGCGCCCGGCGCAAAGTCTCTCGGTAAAAGCCTATTCCAGAAACGTGCGGAGCATTGGGGGTGGCCGGGGTCGAGCGTAGCGAGCCCCCGGGGCGTTGCGGCTGGGGGCGGCCTCCGGCCGACCGCCAGCCACCCCGGTTTCCTCGTTCCCACGGCCATCCGTGGGAACGGATTGTCCGCGACGCTCAGCGTGATCACTGCCGACGCGGAGCGTCGGAAAAGGTGGGTTCCCACGCTGAGTGTGGGAACCAGGAGCCAACTTCGCACCAACCGATACGGGAGATCCCCAATGAAACAGCAATCTTCCCGCCGCCGCTTTCTGGCGTCGTCGGCTGCCGTCGGCGTCGGGCTGACGGTCTTCCCCGCCAGCCTTGTCCGAGGCTATGCCGCCAATGAGAGACTCAATGTGGCCCTGGTGGGCGTCGGTGGGCGGGGCACCTGGTTCGTGGATACCATCCCGCGAATGGAAAACGTCGTGGCGGTCTGCGACGTCAACGACCAGAGGATCGCCGAGGCGTTCAAGCATTGGGAGGAGGGCGCCAGCCGCTATGCCACTTCGTCCCAGGAGTGGGAGCGCCGCGTGGCCACACAGTTCCAACGCCTCGGCCAGGCGAAGCCCGAAACGTACCGCGATTTCCGCCAGATGCTCGACGAGCTGGAAAAGTCCCTCGACGCGGTCGTCGTGGCCACGCCCGATCATACCCACGCGGTGGTCTCCGCCGCGGCGATGCGTGCCGGCAAGCCCGTCTTCTGCGAAAAGCCGCTGACGCGCACGCTCCACGAGTCGCGGGCGCTCCGTGAGCTGGCGCGGAAACAGCGCGTGGCCACCTCGATGGGCAACCAGGGGACGTACAGCGGCGCTTTCCGCCGCGCCCTCGAGCTGATCCAGGGTGGAACCCTGGGCGAGATCAAGGAGGTCTACGTCTGGAACAGCGGCGGTGGGGCCGACCGCCGGCAACCGCCCCAGGGCCAGGAGCCCGTCCCGCCGCAGTTGGACTGGGACCTCTGGCTCGGCCCGGCGGCCCAGCGGTCGTACCATCGCGAGTGGCTCCAGCGGCACCTGTGGCGGGAGTTCGGCACGTGCCAGTTGGGCAATTGGGCCTCGCACAGCGCGAACCTGGGGTTCATGGCGCTGAAGGTCCACGACCTCTGGCTGGCCGATCCGCCCGCTCAGTCGCGCCCCGTACTCCGCATCGAGGCGAAATCCTCAGGTGTCAATCGACTCTCCTTTCCGCGCTGGGAGATCGTCACGTGGGAGATTCCGGCCCGCGGCGAGCTTCCGCCGATCGCCATCACCTGGTGCAACGGCAACGCCCCCGGCGTCGACGAGCGGCTGGCCTCGATAATGAAAGACGCCCCCGATCGAGAAAAGAACAACTGGCGATTCGCCGGCACGCTGATCGTGGGCACCAAGGGCAGCATCCACACCACGGGCCACAACATGTGGTTCCGGCTGCTGCCGGAAGACAGCTTCCGCGGAGTGCAGTGCGAGCGGCCGGAGACCGTGGAGGATTCCCGCGGGCCGGAGCAAGACTGGTTCGCCGCCTGCCGCGGCGGCAAGCGGCCGTGGGCGAATTTCGACTACGCCTCCGCCCTGAACGAGTTCCTGATGCTGGGTAACGTCGCCACGCAGTTCGAGGGCAAGCTCGAGTTCGATCCGCTGGCCATGAGGATCCTCAACAACCCCGAGGCCGACGCCCTGCTGCGGTGCGAGTATCGGGAGGGCTGGTCTCTCTAAGGGGAAGGGGGAATGCAGAAGGCAGAAGGCAGAATGCAGAAGGCAGAATTCCCAAGTTTGAAATCCCAAATCTGAAATCCGAAATCTGAAATCTGTGCCCGTTTGTTGTCTACACTGCAGGGGAGCAGGATTATGCGACACACCACGATCTGCCTGATGGTTTTGGCCTGTCTGGCCGCCGCGGCGCTGAGCGTGCCGGCGGTCGGCCAGGTCCAACCACAGCAAGCCGAGCAGATTCGCAAGGCCGCCCCGGACAAACCCCGGGTGCCGCCCAAGAGGCCTCGCACGGTGCTGATCTGGAACACCCCGCCGGCCTTGATGGAGAAAGACCCGCACAAGGGCTACTGTATCCCCTTTGGCGAATGTGCGATGAAGACGCTGGGCGAGAAGAGCGGGGCGTTTCGGCCGGTCATCAGCGGCGACCTGGCCACGTATCTGCCGGAGAACCTCAAGCGGTTCGATGCCGTGGTGATGAACAACAGCTCCGGCCCGTGGATCCGGCCCACGGACCAGGACATGGAAAAACTGAAAGTCTACGGCCCCGACAAAGGCGCCGTCGAGCAGTTGCTCCGCCGGAGCCTGCTCGATTACGTCAACGGCGGGGGAGGCATCGTGGCCTGCCATTACGCCATCGGGGCGAACGGCCACTGGCCCGAGTTCCAAGAGATGCTGGGCGCCAAGTTCACCGGCCATCCCTGGAACGAGGAGGTGGGAGTCAAGCTCGATGAGCCCGCCCATCCGCTCCTGGCGGCCTTCGCTGGCAAGGACTTCCGGCTGGCCGACGAGATCTACGAGTTCGGCGATCCCTACTCGCGCGACAAGCTCCGCGTGCTCTTGTCGCTGGACACAAAGCGGACGAACATGAACGTGCAGGGAATCCACCGCAAGGACGGGGATTTCGCCCAGGCGTGGGTGAAGCCCTACGGCAAGGGGCGAGTCTTCTATTGCGGCTTCGGCCACCGGACCGAGATCTGGTGGAACCCCACGATCCTCCAGTTGTATCTCGATGCCATCCAGTTCGCCACCGGCGACCTGGAGGCGCCGACGGCCCCCTGAACCGACCTGTCATCGGCGGGACACAAGAGTGATCGGGCCAGAGGCATGTCTCAACAAGCCTTCCTCGACTTCCAGCGACAGAAACAGTATCCTGGTTGGGGACTGACAAAGGGAGCACGCGATGAAGAAAGCCGTCTTGTGCGTCATTAGCGGCATCACCCTCGCGTGGACTGTGGCAGTCTACGCCGAGGCTCCTGCCAGTGAAGGCTTCATTACGGTGACCTTCGGCAACACGCCAGCGGCCCAGTACCCGGGGACGTTGAAGATCGAGCCAGAGACACTCCGGTTCGATCTGGGATCGTTGCCGGCGGGGGTCCGGATCCAGCGGGCAATCCTGCGGTTCCCGTTCCAGTCGAACTACCAGCAGCACTCGGCGGTCAAACTGCTGCCGATCGGTGTTTCCCAGCAGCCGCTGCCGACGCTACCACCCGACCA
>Ga0315277_10013776_pt1 | contig 10070 bp, 8 predicted proteins | sample YL17G05_15_MG_FD_203695 | JGI IMG/M metagenome (GOLD analysis project Ga0315277, IMG submission 203695) | Sediment microbial communities from Yellowstone Lake, YNP, Wyoming, USA - YL17G05_15 | ecosystem: Environmental > Aquatic > Freshwater > Lake > Sediment | place: USA: Wyoming | collected...
CTATGCTGAGGTGGCCCGGCGGTTCCCGCAGTGGGAGCAATACGTGAAAGATGACCCGTTCCCCTGGACGATAATGGCCTACGCAGCGGCGATGGTCGGCGATGCCGGCCGGGCGTCCGCGTTCATAGACACTACTCAGCGTAAGTTCATCGCCGCCGGAAGGCCGGAGCCGTGGCACTCGATGGAATCGGCTTTCTACCTGCTGACCTGCAGGACTCTCGAAAGCAAGTCGACCTCCGCATCGAAGTAGGCCGGGTCCGCCGGCCGGGCGAGGCGGTGTGCTGAAAAAGCTTATGTTTACATGACTCGGGCTGTGGGGAAGCCTGTCTTGCGCAAACTAGGGGTATTTGAGAGCCGGCAGGACGAGGCGGTGTGCTGAAAAAGCTTGTGTTTGCGCAACTCGGGCTGTGGGGGAAGCCTGTCTTGCGTAAACAAGGGGTATTTGAGAGCCGGCCGGGCGAGGCGATGCGCGTCCTCATTCAAACGGCCGCTTCAGAGGCCGGCGAAGCCTGGGCGACAAGCCCCTTCGACAACGTAGGGCTGCCCCAACACACACTATTGGGGCAGCCCTTGAGCTTTTCGGACAGACCGCATGCTAGCGACCTATGTGCAGGATGCCATCCCCCGGCACTGCTCTTCCGATGACAAACCCGGCTACACGCGCTGCGTCGAGCCTCGACAGCAGCTCATCCGTCCTGCCCGGATTCACAGCTATCAGCAGGCCCCCGGAAGTCATCGCATCGGCTGCAATAAGCTTCTCGTGTTCCGGGACATCGTCCGCGAACTTGATCCACTCAGAGAAGTAGCCCAGGTTCGAACGTGTACCGCCCGGCACAACGCCCTGGCGCGCGAATTCACAGGCTCCCGGCAGCACCGGCACGCTGGACATCGCGAATGACATTGCGACCCTGCTGGCCCTGGCCATCTCGAGCGCGTGGCCGGCGAGGCCGAACCCGGTTATGTCTGTGCAGGCACTGGCGCCCACGGCAACCATGGCTTCGGACGCGGCCCTGTTCAGGGCCGACATGACGGTAGTCACCTCTTTGATGGTCTGCTCAGATGCGAGCCCGCGCTTGATCGCCGTCGTGATGATCCCCCCGCCGATAGGTTTTGTCAGGACCAGATTGTCTCCTGCCTTACAGGTGGAGTTGCGGAAAATGCGGTCCGGGTGCACGACCCCCGTGACTGCCAGGCCGTATTTCGGCTCGATATCGTCTATCGTGTGGCCTCCCACGAGCCTCGCGCCGGATTCGGCGATTTTCGTGGCTCCCCCCCTGAGGATTTCCGCAAGCACGCCGAGGTCCAGGGTTCCCACCGGGAATGCCACCAGGTTCAGCACAGTCAACGGCCGTGCTCCCATCGCATAGACGTCGCTGAGAGCGTTCGCCGCCGCTATGGCGCCGAAGTCGAATGGGTCGTCCACGATGGGCGTGAAGAAATCCACGGTCTGGACGAGCGCCAGATCAGGGGCAATGCGGTAAACGCCCGCATCGTCGGACGTCTCAAAGCCCACAAGCAGGTTTGGATCCACATCAAGCGCCTGCGGTAAATGGCACAGCACCTGTGCCAGGTCCCTTGGACCCATTTTGCAGGCTCAACCTGCCTTACGTGTGTACTGCGTAAGCCTTGTCCTGGCTTCCTGGCTCATTGCCGCACCTCCTCTCGACGCGCACTCATCATATGTCGCCAGACGGGCATCCTTTTAGCGCAAGAACTGGAGCCTGGGGGGTACGCTCATGCCTATGCTCAACACCCGTGCGGCAAGCCTGGAATGCGCGAGAGTAATCTCTGCGCGCCCCTACGAAAACTATACCATCTTTGGCAACGTGCTTACCTTCGAGAATCCAGAGGTGTTGCAGCCGAACCGTATATACCTTCTTGCAGATCGAGAGACCGGCCCCGGCGCGATCGCCACGGTGGAAGACGGGCGCCGTTCAACGGAGATCGCCCTGTTCTGCCGCGATTCGGCGAACGCAGAGCCTGTCCTTAAGGAGGCCATTCTGCTCTCACTTGCGTTCGAGGCGCCCGGCCTGCAAGTGGTGACCTCGTCTCTTGCTCAGGAGCGCTTGCTGAACCAGGTGGGCATGGGATTCCAGAAGGCAAGCACGTTCCTGGTCATGACACTTGAGCCATCTGAGTTCAGACGCCCCTCTCCACGGAATGACCTTGAGGCCATCGTCTCGGTCGGCGGCCTGCGCGTCAGGCATCCAGGCACCATCACCAGGACCGTCGTCGAAGACGGCTGCGTCGTCTGCCTCGGAAGGGCTGAACCTCACGGCGAGGAGCTGTACGAGATATGCGACCTGTTCACGGTGCCGGAGAAGAGGGGCCAGGGTCTTGCGTCAAGCGTAGCGGCATGGCTCTGTGAGCAGGTGTTCGCAAGAGGCTCTACCCCCGTGTATGTTGTATCAGAGACCAATTCGGCCTCACGCAGGGTCGCCACGAGGCTTGGGTTCTCCATTTCCGCAGAGTTCGACGTCTCCAGCCTCGAGAAGGGCAGGAAGCCCACGGACGGAGTCGAAATGCTAAACGCTTGAACCTTCCTGACCAGGAGCGCGAACGATGCCGGAGTCTGACAAGATCACTGTGCTTCTCGCCGATGACCACGCAATCGTCCGGGAGGGAACCCGCGAGCTGCTCGAAAGGGAACCCGATATCCGCATTGTCGGCGAAGCCCAGGATGGTGAAGAAGCCGTCCGCCTTGCGCTTTTGCACAAGCCCAAGGTGATATGCATGGATATATCCATGCCGAAATTGAACGGCATCGAAGCCACGAAGATCATAAAGAAACACCTTCCGCTCACCGCCGTGCTCGTTTTCACGGCTTATGACGAAGACCCGTATGTGTTTGCGCTGCTTGGCGCGGGCGCGGCGGGTTACCTGTTGAAGAACGTACGGTCGACAGAGCTTGTGCAGGCGATACGGTCCGTGGCTGCCGGTGAGCCGGTGCTGCACCCATCAGTCGCCTGGAAGCTCATCAACCGTGTCAGCCAGAAGACCCCCGGACCCGGCACAGAGCCAAACCCGTTGTCCGAACGCGAAATCCAGGTTCTGACACTGGCCGGAAGAGGTCTCGGGAACAAGGAGATTGCAGCCGAACTCCAGATCAGCCCGCGGACCGTCCAAGTGCACCTGGCCAACATATTCTCGAAAATGGGCGTGGGGTCGCGCACTGAAGCGGTGCTCAAGGCTGTGAAAACCGGCTGGCTTGCTCTCTCGGACCTGCACGATGATGACGCAAGGTGACCGGCTCCTGAGGAGAGGCCACAAGCGCTTGAGCGGGGGTGGCGATCATTGAGCAGAGACTTGGAACGCGTGGGCAGGGACCGCAGAACCGGGCGCAAGGAGACGCCGGCGGGGTTCCCCGCCATGGCCGCCGAAGCAGGGCGTACTTCCGACACGAGGAAAGCTCTCGGGGTTATTGCCGGTTACAGCATGAAGGCGCTCAAGTGCGACGGCTGCGTGACTTTCGTCTACAGCGAATATGAGAGATCCATCACTCCGGTTTCGGTAGTGACCAGGCCTGGACTTCCCGCGCCGGTCGAAGAGGGAATGTCGCTGCGCCTCACTCGCTCCAGCCTGTTCTCCCAGTGCCTCGGCTCGGGTGCGGTTATTGCCCGGGAAATCGAGCCTCCCGACGACAGCCCTTCACCCCAGAATTACGAGGTCATCGACGTATCAAGCATGTCGGGCGTTGTCCTGAGGTCCATGCTGTCGGATTCCCAGCCTGCCGGCATCTTCCTGTTGTACTGGACCCGCAAGCCGTTTGCCCTTGTTCCTGAAGACATCGAGATGATATCCGCGCTTGCGGACCAGGCTGCTTCATGTGTGATACGCGGGCGGCTGTTCAGCGATCTTGAGCGCTCGGAGGGCAAGTACAGGCTCCTGACGGAGAACGCTAGCGACATCGTCTTTGCCCTCGACGGGTCCGGTCGCTTCACCTATCTCAACGCGAGGATACGCGACATTCTCGGGTACGCCCCGGAGTCCTTGATAGGCGAATACTTCAGCGAAATAGTGACGCCCGACAGCTGGGATACGTCGCAGCAGGCCATGAGGAGTGCTGCGCGCTCGGGCCAGGAGTCTTTCAGCTACGAATGGGAAGCGCTATCCGCCTCAGGGGAGTCGCGCTTTCTCGATGTGCGAGCTTCGTTCGTCACCCGCGGCGGCGAAATAGTCGGGCAGCAGGGCATAGCAAGAGACGTGACGGAACACCGCCGCATGCAAGAAGAGATTGAGCGAAGGCGGATGGAGCTGAGCCTCTCCCTGAAGCGACAGTCAGAGATGAAGGACTATGTCGTGCTGGTGACGCAGGTGCAGGAAGAGGAGCGCAAACGCATCTCGCGGGAACTCCATGACGACACTGTGCAGGCACTCGTAGCATTGTCGCGACAGTTAGAGATGCTGGGGCATGAGGCCTCTCACCCCGGCGCCAGGCGCCGGATCGCCGACATGGGGAGTCTTGTCGATTCCACACTCGCAAACCTGAGACGCTTCACGCGAGACCTCCGGCCACCCATGCTCGACGACCTGGGCCTGGAACCGGCGCTGGAATGGCTCGCGCAAAGCACCACCGAGAGAGAAGGCATCCCAGTGGCATTTGAGGCAAAAGGAACTGCAAGGCGCCTTGCAACAGACGCCGAAGTGGCGCTTTACCGCATTGCCCAGGAAGCCTTGAGCAATGCGCTGAAGCACGCCAGAGCCTCGCGGATCTACATCTCGCTCGACTACATGCCTTCTTGCGTGGAACTCGCCGTCCGCGATGACGGGCAAGGGTTCCTTCCCGGCACCGAGAGACCGGGAGAGGCCGGCGGCCTCGGGCTCGTAGGCATGCACGAGCGCGCCGAGATGCTGGGCGGTGCGCTATCCGTGGAATCAAAGCCCGGACAAGGTACCTGCCTCCGGACGCGCATCCCTGTCGGTGCGCCGGGCCCGGAAATGACTGGGATCTGACTGCTGCAAGGCAGCTTAAGCATAAATGCTTATACGCCTTTAGGCATAAAGGCTTGCGCTCCGTACGCTTCCCCCACGATGTTCCAGCGGAACCAGAGTATTACGCTATGGTTGGGTTACGGAATGGGGGATGCGGTGTGGACGAATACGCGATCGTAAAACTGGCTCAGGAAGGAAACCGAGATGCGCTTGACCAGATCATAGCGCACTATGAAAAGCGGATCTATAACTTCTGCTACCGCATGGTGAGTGACCGTGAAGAAGCGTTTGATCTCGCTCAGGACACGTTTTTGCGCGTATGTGCCTCGCTTCGTTCGTTCCGTGGTGACGCACCGTTTTCTTCATGGATATACAGGGTTGCCAACAACGTGTGTGTAGATTACATTAGGCGCAGAAGAAAATGCCGTACAGTATCGCTTGACGCGGCTTGCGAAACTGCGGACGGCGAAGTGTACTGGCAGGTCAGCACTGGCGAACCCGGCCCGGCGGACGTGGCGGAGTACGGTGAGCTCGTGCGCGAAGTGACGGAGGGCATCCGCGGCCTGTCCCCGGAACACCGCGCCGTCGTGGTCATGCACGATTTGCAGAACCTGACGTACGAGCAGATTTCCGAGGTGTGCCGTTGCCCGATGGGGACTGTCAAGTCAAGGCTGAACCGGGCGCGCCATGCTCTAAAGAGACACCTCGAAGACAGGGGCATCCTGCGGAGGAGCAGCGCTCTGGAAACTTCGGAGTCCTGTCTGGCGTCTAGCGTTAGAGACGGTGGGCGCAGCAGTAGAGAGCTTTTGTGCCAGTTGACGTGACATAGACGTATAAGAGAAGGCTCCATCCCGGAGGAATCCAGTCTTGGCGACGGCGTTGGGCGGGGTACCTCGCGTTGCCCGAAGTGAAAAGCTCAGACAGCGTGCGAAAGCCCTGTACAATAGGGCGTTCTTACTCACTGTCTTCCTCTTGCTCCTTGCCGCAACAGCGTACCTTACGTACGGCCCGCGAGTGGTGGTCGGAAGCAGAATGCTTGGTGTAGATATCGGCGGGCTAAGGCCGCAGCAGGCTGCGGACTCTCTTGAGCAAGCGTGGACCAAGTACGCCCCCATCAAGGTACAGCTTCGCGAGACTTCATTCACCCTCGCCGCAGCCGAAACCGGGTTCAGGCCCGACTTCAGGGGCTCAGCCAGTGCCGCTTCTTCCTGGTTGTGGTGGGCGAAGGCGCCCGTACAAGATCTAAGCGGTTCGTTTGATGATGCCTCACTGCAGAAACTTGTCCAGCGCGTCGATCCGGGCCTTCCCAAACCTAAAGACGCGAAGCTCGTGATCGAAAAGGACACTCCGCGAATCATCCCATCTTCGGACGGGCTGTCGCTGGATGTCGCCCAGTGGAAACAGGCGGTCAGAGCGTGCATTGCCGCCGGCGACGCTAACGTGAGGGCGGAAGTCCTCGTCCAGCGGTCGGTGACCACTACCGAAGTCATTGAGGCGATGAAGATACGAAAGTTGCTATCGTTCTATACGACCAAGTATGTGGAAGACGGCGCTCGCTCCAACAACATCAAGCTTGCTGCGTCGAAGATGTCCGGCGCGATGCTTGCCCCCGGGGAGACGCTGTCATTCAACGATCGCGTCGGCCCGCGCAGTGCGGAACTCGGGTACAAGGAAGCTCACGTCTTCATCGGCGATAGGATAGAGGACGACTTCGGTGGCGGAGTCTGCCAGGTCTCGACCACCCTGTATAACGCCCTGTTCATGGCCAACCTCGAAATCCTGCAGCGGAGCTGTCACAGCATGACTGTGGATTACGTTCCGCTCGGGCGCGATGCCGCCGTGGCTTACGGGATTGTTGACCTCGTGTTCCGGAACACCACCGGCGGGCACGTTCTGATAGTCGCCGAGACCAAGCCTGGTTTCATAACGTTCAAGGTGTATGGCGACGGCCCCGACCAGAAAGTGACCGTTGAAGCGAAAATCCTCTCCAAGACTGACTTCAAGGTAGAGATTGTCCCGGATCCCACGCTGCCGCTGGGCCAGAAAGAAGTCACTCCCGGCAAGGTGGGGTACCGGATCGTTGCGTACAAGATCGTCTGGGATGGCGATAAAGAGATCTCGCGTCAGGTCCTGAATTACAGCAACTACAAACCCATGAAACAGGTCGTCAAAGAAGGCACCAAGACGACATAGCACAGAATGCCCCCTGAGCAACCCCCGCCCCGGCCACGGATAATTCCACCTGGTGACAGGCGTTCCCCAGCCTTGGCCTCCAGTTCGCTTCGTTATCCGGCCAAACTCAGCGCAAAAGGCGTCAGGCCAGGCGTCGCATCCGCCTTTGTTTTGCGGGGAATGCTGGCGGTGGGAGTATTCAGGAGGGGCGAGTGGAACAATCTTAGAATCTAGTGAGGGGCAATTAACATAACCGGCCATGTTCTGGAATACTGATTGGACAAACAGTAGGTATGGACGGGGAGGCATTGGATTGTCAAGGTCGCCTACGGCCAGAGCGCTTCCCATCGTCATTATCCTGGCTATGCTGGTGTTTGTGGGTTGCCAGGCCCCGAAGCCCGGCGCTTCCGGGACCGGGCCAAAGAAAGCGTACGGTGGTAATCTTATCTACGCCCTCAACGCGGACGTGCTGAATATCATTCCTTTCCTTGCCCAGGATATCCCCTCCATCACTGTGTGCTACCAGATACATGAGGGACTCGTCAGGTACGAGGGCAACTTCAAAGTGGTGGGTGCCCTGGCCGAGTCATGGGAGACGAGCCGCGACGGCAGGACATGGACGTTCCACCTGCGCGACAAGGTTGTCTGGCACGACATGGTGCCTTTCACGTCCTCGGACGTGAAATACACGTACGACACGCTGCTTGACGCAAAAACCATGTCGCCTTTGCGCAACCAGTACTCATTCATCAAAGAGGTCAGCACGCCTGACGCGCTAACGGTGAAGTTCGTGCTGCAGGAACCCCGCGGCGACTTCCTGGACAAGGCAACTCTCGGGATTGTCGCCAAGCATCACATGGAAAAGCTCGGTGACCTGCGCAAGTACAACAAGCAGCCGCTCGGTACCGGGCCGTTCAAGTTCAAAGAGTGGGTTGAGGACGACAAGATCGTGCTGGAGGCGAACACTTCCCACTGGCTCGGCAGACCATACCTCGATAAGGTGACGTTCAGGATAATGCCCGACCTTTCTGCGAGGATGGCCGCCCTCCAGAAGGGCGAAGTCCACTATGCCTGGGCCATCCCGCCGGAAGAGTTCCGCAAGCTCGAGAGCCAGAGCAGCCTGCAGCTGTTGCGTTACCCGTCGCTTTCCTTTGCTTACCTGGCTCTGAACAACCGGAACCCTCTCTTCCGGGACGCGAGGGTCAGAGAGGCGCTGGCATGGGCGCTCGACAAGAATGCCATCATCAAAGACGTGCTCCACAGCCTCGCCGTTCCGGCTTACGGGCCGTATAGCCCGGTGGGCGAGTATTACTACAATCCAAACGTGAAGCAGTTCGGATATAGTCCAGAGCAGTCACGCAGGCTTCTCGACGAGGCGGGATACAAGCCCGGCAAGGACCAGATCAGGCAGAACGTGCTTGGGAAGCGGTTGGAGTTCACGGTGCTGGTGAGGGACGGGGACGATACCTGGAAAGACATCGCGAACATGTGCCAGAAGTGGCTTCTTGACATAGGCGTGAAGATGAACATCGAATATGTGCACTGGACCACGCTGAACCAGATGCTGGATGAGCGCGGCTACGAAGCCGCGATGCTGTCGTTTTCCCCGGGGATCGACCCGGACCAGTATAACCTGTGGCATTCATCCGCCATCGCCAGCGGCTATAACGACTGGTGCTATTCGAACCCGGATGTGGATAAGCTCCTTGAACAGGGCCGGAGAGAGTCCGAGCCCGCCCAGCGCAAGGTCATCTACTCCAAGATACAGGAGGCCCTGGCCTCGGAAGTCGCGGCCATATGGCTGTATCACCCGATGGTGTTGAGCGTGGTGGACAGAGAGTTCGAAGGTATGACCTCGCAACCTATGGGGCAGGACAGGTACCTTTACAGGGTGTACCAGGCATCTCAAAAACCCACGGCCAAATAGCAGGGTATGCTGCGCTGTTCGACGGCCGGGGGTTATTTCTTATCCTTCGGTTTCAGGAACTCCCTCAGCCTCCGGATGAGGTTCTTGTTCACCACTTCATCAATGGCCGCGAGCGACTCTTGTATCACCTTTAACAAGTCCGTTTTCCCGCTCCAATGCTCCGCAACTATCTCCTGAGGGGTCTCGGCGAGTATGCGGTGCAGTGCATAGACCACGATGACGAAGTCGTCCAGGACGCCCAGCCCCGGGATGAAGTCCGGGATGATATCGAACGGCATGACCAGGTACGCAAGCACCAGGCCGAGGACTGCCTTGCTCCTGGTGGGGACGCGACCATCCTTCAAGAGCCTCGTCACCAGCATGAACATGTCAGGCAGGAGCAGCACGTACTCGCTGAGGGGCCGGTACTTCTCAGGTAATCTGGCATCAAGCCACTGCTGCGCCTTGGCCCGGAGTCCGTCGTAAGTGTCTTTGACCTTCTTCTCGTCATTCAGTATCTCGCCGGTGTTGATTTTGTCCATAGGTTTGTTTTCCATAGGGAGCCCCTTTCTGACGGGGTGCTTTTTATATGTTAACCACAAAGCATTACCGCCGGCAATAGGAGGGGAGAATGACCGGCGGTATTGACTCCGGCAGCCTTGATGTTATAATAATAGTCGAACACATGTTCGGAGAAAATACGTTCGGGTGATGCCTGTGATCGGGTGCTTTATCGTCGAAGGCATGCAGTGCTCTCTCCACAACGAAGCAGCGTCTGGGCCCTCTGCGGTGTTTCTGGGGAACCAGATAGTCGATGTTTCGCGTTTGGCCAGGATGGCCGGCATAAAGCCCGGGCAGACAAAACGCCAGGCGAAGATATGCTTTGGCGATGTCAGGCTGTTCGAGCATGATGGGCCGAGATATGCCAGGGCGGCCGAGCCATTCCTTGAGAGGTGCTGGGAATTGACTCCTTTGATCGAGCCCAGAGACCAGTTCTTTTTCGCGGATTTCCGGGGCACCGCGGTGGCCAGGGAGAGCATCCCGGGGACGTTGAACACAC
>Ga0315277_10013777_pt1 | contig 10069 bp, 9 predicted proteins | sample YL17G05_15_MG_FD_203695 | JGI IMG/M metagenome (GOLD analysis project Ga0315277, IMG submission 203695) | Sediment microbial communities from Yellowstone Lake, YNP, Wyoming, USA - YL17G05_15 | ecosystem: Environmental > Aquatic > Freshwater > Lake > Sediment | place: USA: Wyoming | collected...
ACGGATGGCTACATGCACATGTTGGATCAGTTGGAAGAACAGGGGTTGCTGTGTGGGCCCCAGAGTCTGATCCACTGCACCGGCGCATACACCGACGAACTGCCGGCCCCCGGCTACAACCCGGAGCGGCCGCACACGAAGGACCTGTGGATGTTCGGGCTTGCGCAGATGTTCTCGACGGTTTCACCTCAGATGTTCAAGGAATTCGAGGTGGACTATGTCAGCCGTATCTGCGCGCGTTTCGGCCTGGTCTACTACGGATGCTGCGACCCGTTGGACGGGAAGATGAATGAAGTGCGCATGATTCCCAACGTCCGGAAGGTCTCCATGAGCCCCTGGGTCAACGAGGAATGCGGCGCGGCGGAAATTGGCCATGACTACGTGTACTCGCGCAAGCCAAGCCCGGCGCTGTTGGCCGTCAATACCTTCGAGCCGGAACGCGTGCGCGAAGACCTCCTGGCAACGCGCAAGGTCTGCGAGAAACACGGCTGCCCGCTCGAGATGATACTCAAGGACATCAGCACCGTGCGCTACGAACCGCAACGCCTCTCGCAGTGGGCCAAAGTAGCCATGCAAGTGGCCGGTGGCTGACCTGACCCTCCGGGACGAGGAAGAACAAAGCCGAACCAACGCATCCCGCCGCCATCCGGAAAGCCCACGCGCCTGAGCCTTGTCTGTTGACACGTTCCACGAAGTCTGCAATAATGGCGTATGCGCATGCGGCGGACAAGATTGATTGGCTTGCTGTTGCTGTGTGTATACGCAGCAGCGATGGTACATCAGATTCTGCCTCACGGCCCGGGCCACGGACGTGGTGAGACCTGTGCGCTTTGCCTGTTGCTCACAACTCTCGTAGTCTTCGTCGCGGGCGTAGGGCTTGTTCTCGGAGAACTGTGCGCGGCCACGGCCCTTATCGCGCATGCTGGCCCCCATTCCGAGCGCGTCACGCAACCTTTCTCGCCTCGCGGTCCCCCGCCTATTCTATTCTAACTTCCTAACCCTTCCCCAAAGAGCTCCCGCATACCGCGTAGGCGAGGTTCTGACTTTGCCAAGGAAGAAGCATCTGCGAGCGAAGGAATCATTCCGCAAAACCACCCAGCCGCAGCCGCTGGCACGTTCATAGAGGACATTCAGCATATGCGAAACATCATCAAGACTATTCTGCTACTGGCAATCATGTCACAGGGCGCAGCGCACGGCGAGGACAGCCGCGCACCGGTGCCTGACGATCTCACCGAGCAGGTCAAGGCATTGCGGCAGTCTATCGAAGAGCTCAAAAAAACCGTGGAAACACAGCAAGTTCAGATTGATTCGCTAAAGCAAGACAACCAGCGCCTGCGCGAGCGCGTCGAGCCCGCCGCGCCGGCGGCCCCGCCGCCTCCCGCGCCCAGTGCCACGCCTGCGCCGGCAGCGCAGAGCACCCTGCCCGAAATTGGCGCCCTGATCGATATCGTGGGGTCGTTGTCCGAGAGCAAAGAAGACGACGAAGGGAACGACAGGTTAAGCGTCCGGGAATTGGAACTGATGCTGGGTCAAGACATCGACCCCTTTACCCGATTTAACGCCACCATCGCATTCTCCGACTTTGAGGATGTAGACGTCGAGGAAGCATACGTCACCTATCTTGGCTTGCCGTACGGAATCCTCGCGAAAGCGGGACGCTTGCGCCCACGCGTTGGCATAGCTTCCTCGATGCACCGGGACCAACTGGACACGGTGGATGAACCGCTGGTAGTCCAGGAGTATCTCGGCGTCGAGGGTTTGTCCAAGACGGGTTTAGAGCTGTCTCGATACCTGCCGAAGCTCAAGAACCCGCTTACGCAGGAAGTCACGCTGGGTATTCTCGAGGGCGGGTCCGGGGAAGGAGGCGCCGTGTTCGGCGAAACCCGGCGCCGGCCCACGTACTACGCCCATCTGCGGAACTACTTCGAGATGTCCGATTTCTCCAATCTGGAGTTGGGAACCACCTACCTGCGTGGGTCCACGGACCCGGACGCGCGAGACGAAGTGAATGCCCTGGGCTTGGACTTCGCCCTCACGCACCATTTTACGCCGGCCAACAAACTGAAATGGCAAAACGAACTCTACTTTCAGAGCCGCAGGGAAACAACCGTCTTCGACAAGAATGCCGCCTCGGCATATTTGGGCGCAGTCTCCAGCGACCTGGAGCAATTGGGCGAGGACATTGGGGATATCGCGAGCGGCAGCTTGCCGGACTTGTGGGTGCCCAATATTCTCCGTGCGCTAGTTGATGGTCCGATCGTGACGCATTATGACGGCCACCCTTGGGGCTGCTACTCCCTCCTGGACTATCGGCTTTCGCCTCGATTTGGCGTTGGCGGGCGGTTTGACTACGTGGAACCCGTCTTCAATCTGTCCACGAATCCCAGAGACGCGGACCGGGCGCTCAGCGCCTATTTGACCTTCTACCAGAGTGAATTCGCGCGTCTCCGGCTGCAGTACCAGCACGTGGACTTTACGGATGGCAACGATGATGACCGTGTGCTTCTTCAGGGCACGTATGCAGTAGGCGTCCACAAACACCAGCTCAAGTAACTCTAAGGAGAATCCCCATGAAGTATGTTGTTGTTACCGCAGGCGTCCTGGTATTCGCGCTGTCCGCTGGGCCAGCCGCCACTGCCGAAAAACCGTTGAATGTGGTGGCCACGCTAAGCACGTTCGCGGACTTGGTGAAGACCATTGGGGGCCGACACGTGGAGGTTTCGTCCGTGGCATCTCCCAAATTCAACCCGCATTTTATTGAACCGAAACCCAGCGATGTGCTGAAAGTCAAGGAGGCCGAGCTCTTTGTGCACGCAGGTCTGGACCTCGAGGCTTGGCGCGGCCCGCTTGTCGATGCGGCCGGCAACCCGGACGTCCGGCCAGGCGGGTCACGGGAACTGGACCTTTCACGGGGTATTCCTTTGCTCGAAGTCCCTGACCGGCCGGTCAGCCGTTCCCAGGGTGATATTCACATCTTTGGTAACCCGCACTACTGGGTTGACCCTGAAAACGGCAAGCGGATGGCCAAGTCAATTTCCGAAAGACTCTCCGCCATGGACCCCGACCATAGAGAGGATTACGAGCGTAACCTTGCAGACTTCGAGAATCGGCTCAACGTGAAAATCCCCGAGTGGAAATCGAAAATGAGGCCGTTTGAGGGCGCGGAGCTCATCGGCTACCACAATGAGTGGCCCTATCTGATGCAATTCTTGGGTCTGAAGATGGACAAGTTCCTCGAGCCCAAGCCAGGCATTCCCCCGACCCCCAAGCAGGCCGAGTATCTTCAGCAATACATGGCGGAAAAGGGCATCAAGGTCATAGTGCAGACATCCTATTTCCCAACAAAGGCCGCGCAGACGCTGGCCAAACGGACAGGCGGCCAGGCAGTCTTACTTTGTCAGGCAGTAGGCGAAATGCCGGAAGCAGCAGATTTTATTGGCATGATTGACTACGACGTCAACACACTCGCAAAGGCGCTCCAGCAGCGTTAGGATGGCCATGACCAACTTTTTTCACATAATGCTTCCATCGTTTGTGGCCTGTATGGTCCTTACAGGGATCCATGCCTATCTTGGCCTACAGGTGATCGAACGGGGTATCATCTTTGTCGACCTGGCATTAGCGCAAGTAGCGGCATTTGGAGCGACGGTTGGATTCCTGTGGGGTTTCGGTCTCCATTCGACGCAGAACTATGTGATCTCACTCGGATTCACGCTCCTGGGTGCCGGTGTATTCGCCCTCACGAGGCGAAGAAACCCCCTCGTGCCCCAAGAGGCGCTCATTGGCATCGTATACGTAGTCGCCGCCGCCGCGGCGATTCTTGTGCTCAGTCGTGCGCCGGAGGGTGGCGAAGAACTGGAGGCGGTCATGGTCGGCCACCTCCTCTTCGTTGACTGGCACGAAATCGTCAAGGTGCTTGTCCTCTACGTCCTGGTGAGCGCGGTTCTTTGGTGGACTCGGAAACCCTTGCTCTTCATATCGCAAGACCCCGATGCGGCCTTCAACGCGGGGTACCAGGTCCGCTGGTGGGATTTCCTGTTCTACGCTTCGTTTGGTGTTGTTGTTACAAGTTCAGTGGCAATGGCCGGTGTGCTTCTGGTGTTTTCGCTCCTAATCGTTCCCGCAGTCTGCGCAATCTTGTTGGCCAGAGGAACTACTGCGCGCCTGTTTCTGGGCTGGCTATGCAGTATTGCGGCTAGCGTTGCAGGGATCCTTGTCTCTTACCTATGGGATCTTCCTACGGGCGCCACAGTCGTCTGCGCGTTCGGCCTCTGTCTTGTGTTGACTGCTGCGTTACGCGGAATGGTCGTTCCGCGGACAACTCGGCATGCATTTGGTTTGAGAGAGTCGTGTATTCAGGTTTCTTCTCGGGACGGCTCCAAGCCAACAGAGTCTAAAGTGCCAAGAGACTGAAAGCATTGCGCCAGCCGCAGTATCGTTTGCGTGTTGATGAGATGCGATTCTTCTACGATGTAAATGATGAGCGGAACCGAGTCGAGGTGCTTGGATTTGCGATGAAACCCGAAGCGGGCCAATGGCTGGAAGAACATGAGGGGCCGGAATGAAGACACACACTGTGAGCATGGCCCGGCTTGTTAGAAATGGGGACACCATTCTTCGCTCAACCTTACGCGGGGATTGTGGTGGGGAGCGGGCACGTTGGAGGGCTGGGATTTCGTGTGTGCCGAGGAACGATTGGGCGTTTGCGGCGGGGTGGGCGGCGCGTTTTCAGGAGCTTCGCCGGTTCGTGGTAGAATGGAGCCGTTAGAGAAGGAGCAGGGAAAGATGACGTACAATGGCCATGTGGAGAAAGGAATGGTGGTCTTGGACGAGCCGGCTGCTCTGGCCGAGGGGACCCGCGTCCGGATTGAGGTGTTGCCCGCCGCCGACACGGCGGAACCGAAGCGGATTCCTTCCCTGGCGGAGCGTCTGGCGCCCATAATCGGAAAGGCGAAAAGCCTGCCGGAAGATGCCGCGGAGAATCACGACCACTACCTCTACGGCGCGCCGAAAAGATGAACGTGGCATTTGCCGATACTTCCTTTTATATCGGCCTCTTGAGCCCAAGAGACCGTTGCCATGCCTTGGCGGTGGAAGCCAGCGAAGCCTATTGCGGAGACATCATCACCACGGAATATGTCCTTATCGAACTCGGCAATTATCTCGCCAACATCTCGCGGACAGGATTTGTGAGCTTTGTCCAAACGCTTCGTCTTGAGATACTTCGCTTCGCTCCGCATGACGGAAAGATGGGCGTTTGCAGTAGGGGCCTCACGCCGGCGTGCATGATTTCTTCAGAAGATCAGAGAGAAGAACAGCCGGCCCGAAGTAAGCGCCGGGTACTTGGCAACGTGGAGATCGTGTCATGAAACTTGCCGCCATGCAGAACCAGGTTATCGAAATCGTGCTGCACTCGACCGCCGCGTATGCGGACCCATACAACGACGTCGACGTGGACGGCGTGTTCACGTGTCCGGACGGCGGGACGTTCCGCGTGCCCGCTTTCTGGGCTGGAGACGGTTTATGGAAGCTTCGGTTCGCGGGCGCGGCGCCGGGGGAATACGCGTTCAAGACTGTTGCATCCAACAAAGCTGATGGCGGCTTGCATGAACAAACGGGAACCATTCTGGTCCGTCCATACGAAGGAGAGAACCCCCTGCTTGCCAAGGGCCGTCTGCGCGTTGCGGCGGACCAACGGCATTTCGAGCACGCGGACGGTACGCCGTTTTTCTGGCTGGGCGACACGTGGTGGATGGGTCTTTCGGCGCGGCTGGATTGGCCGCAAGGGTTCAAGGAACTGACCGCGGACCGTGTGGCCAAAGGTTTCAACGTGGTCCAGATCATCGCAGGCCCATACCCTGACATGGACGCGTGGGACGCGCGCGGGCGCAACGAGGCGGGGTTTCCGTTTGCGGAAGGCTTCGCGGGCATCAATCCGGCCTACTACGATCAGGCGGACCTCAAGATCGGCCACTTGGTGCACTCAGGGTTTATGCCGTGCATCGTCGGGATGTGGGGTTACTATTTGCCGCAGATCGGCGTGGAGAAGATCAAGCGGTTCTGGCGCTATCTCGTCGCGCGTTATGGGGCGTATCCGGTGGCGTGGTGCATTTGCGGGGAAGGGACCATGCCCTGGTACCTGTCCGAGACGAAGGAGCAGGACGCCGCCTTGCAGAAACGGGGGTGGACCGAAGTCATGCGCTACGTCCGATCCATCGACGGATACCACAACTTGATCGGTATTCATCCGACCCAATACGGGCGGGAGCAAGTGGAAGAGCCGGGCCTGATGGATTTTGAGATGCTGCAGACGGGACACGGCGATATGGATAGCATCCCCACAGTCATCGAGTCCGTGACGAAGTCCGTGGACCGCGCGCCGCAGATGCCTGTAGTGAACTCGGAAGTGAACTATGAGGGCATCTTGGGCCGGTGCTGGCAGAACGTGCAACGACTGTGCTTCTACCATTCCGCGCTCCATGGCGTGGCCGGTTACACTTACGGGGCCAACGGCATCTGGCAGATGAGCACAGCGGAAATGCCGTACGGTCCGTCGCCCCACGGGCGTTGTTGGGGCAACACGCCGTGGCGGGAAGCAGCGCAGTTGCCCGGCTCCCGGCAAGTGGGCTGCGGGGGCCGATTCATCCGGCGGTTTCCTTGGTGGGAGGGCCGCCCACAACCTGCATGGGTGGATGTCTCGCCGAAACCGAACGACCCGTACGGGTGCGTGGCCATTGGCGTTCCCGGACGATGGCGTGTGATATACATTCCCATGTGCTGGTCGCCGCCCGCCGTCAGGACCATTGAACCGGGAGTGGGCTACCGGGCGTACTACTTCGACCCGTGCTCGGGCCGCGAGACGGACCTGGGCCGGGTGCACGCCAGCCCCAACGGTACATGGACGCCGCCCCTGCCGCCGGAATGCCACGACTGGCTGCTGGTGATGGACGCCCGTTGACAAAGGGTGTCGGACCGGTTGACAATCCACGGGGATGTGGCCCAGAATGAACATGATGTACGGGTCATGTGTAGCAAGCGCCCCACGGAGCAGCGCGAGGGAACCAGAGGGAGAAAAACCTATGTTGCACGTCATATCAAGAAGCCTATCGTGTTTAACGATCGCGGCATTGCTCGCCGTCTTGACGGGATGCCCGGATTCTGTTATTCCGATCTCGCCGACCGCGGATTTTGAAGCCACGCCGAGCAGCGGAAACATCCCGCTGTACGCGGCGTTCCGAGACATGTCCACCCGCGGTACTGCACCCATAACAGAATGGACATGGGACTTTGGGGACGACAGCGCGGCGTCGCATGAGCGTAACCCGAATCACACATATCAGATACCCGGGACCTACACGGTCTCGCTCCGGGTCAGAGCATCAGACGGCCGAGAAGACACGGAGATCAAGGAAGATTACATCAACGCGACGATCGCCGCTCCGACCGCAGACTTCTCCGCAGACCCGATATCCGGCACGCCCCCGCTGACGGTCCAGTTCACCGACATATCCACCCCGGGCACAGCAGCCATCCAGAGCTGGTCATGGACATTCGGCGACGACGGTTCCAGCACGGAGCAGCATCCGGTCCATACGTATACGACTCCAGATACGTACAACGTGTCGTTGCGAGTGGTCTCGCCGCACGGTGAAGACACCACAACGAAACTCGACTTCATCACCGTAAACGTCGTGCCGCCGACGGCGGCGTTTTCCGCGGATCAGCCGACCGGCTTCGCGCCGCAATGGGTCCACTTTACCGATGAATCGGAAGTGGGGACATCGCCCATCACGTCCTGGCTGTGGGATTTCGCGGACGGCACGTATAGTACGGAGCAGAATCCCGTCCATCTGTATGAGGATGCGCGCTCTTACACCGTGTCTCTCACGGTCTCCAATGAAACCGGTGACAGCACGGAGCAGAAAGAGGAATACATCGTCCTCGAAGAAAGCCCGGTGGCGCTGGCAAGTATCCCGACGGGCTGGTTTGAGATGGGAGCGCGAGCCGATGATGGCGATGCGACAGAGGAGATGCTCCCGAGGCACTATGTCAATCTGACCGCATACAACATTGGCGTGTACGAGGTCACCAATGCCGAGTTCGCCGCAACACTGAACTGGGCGCGGGAACAGGAGGGCTACATCGAGCCCACGGGCGGCAATGTCCACACCCGCGGGAAACTGGTCTTGTACCTATCGTCGGTTACGTGCCCCATCGTATTCGAGGGCGGCGTGTTCTCACCGAAAGCGGGAATGGAGGACCATCCCGTGGTGGAGATAACCTGGTACGGGGCGGCGGCTTACTGTAACTGGCTCAGCGAGCAACTGGGCTTGACGCCGTGCTATGACCTCGATGCTTGGGAACGCATCGAGCCGCTGCCGAACGGGTTCCGTCTGCCGACGGAGGCCGAGTGGGAACGGGCGGCGGGGTGGGACCCCTCCCTGGACGAGGTCATTCTGCCGGAGTGGGAAACCGGTGGCCAATGGCTTTACGGCTTCACCAACGACGAGATTCTGATCACCCGGTGTAACTACGGCCTCGATAACCCACTAGGTCTGAGCAACTTCCCATACACCACGCCCGTCGGGTATTACGACGGCGTCCATGTCGACACGGAGGACAGCAAGAGCCCGGCAGGGTGCTATGATATGAGCGGGAATGCGGGTGAATGGGTGCACGACCGCTACCAGAACTACACGGCGGAGAATCAAACGAACCCCATCGGCTCAACGGATCCAGACGCATGGCGGGTATGGCGGGGCGGCAGTTGGTCTTCGCAGGACGGTCTAACATGCCGCTCTGCATACCGGAGCAAGTTGGAGGCAGAAAGCCACTTTTCCCACATAGGGTTCCGCGTCGCGCGGTAGCGTAGCCGATACGGTGTTGTTCTGCGGCAACCGCATGGCCGTTGGGAATCGTTCCCTGCGGCCATTATTGTTGCCCGGAAGAGGATGGCTGAGACGGAAACGGAGGGTAGACAGATGGGAAGGCGAGGTTTGGCATGGATCGCGGGTTTGTCGGCGGCCATTCTCTGGCTGGACGCCGCGTCGGCAAGTGAGACATTGTCTCTGCGCGACAACTGGCAGCTACAGTCCTCCGCGAAGGTCCAACAAAAGGGTGAAGGGATTTCCAAGCCGAAGTACGCCTCGGAGGATTGGTATTCCGTTCGCGTCCCCACCACCGTTCTGGCGGCCCTTGTGGCGAACCAGGTGTATCCCGACCCCTTCTACGGCGACAATCTGAAGCGCATCCCCGGCTACCGGGATGAGCGGTGGCTCGTCATGCCCGCGGATAGTCCCTTTTACCCGTCATGGTGGTATCGGACCGAGTTCGACGCCCCCGAGATGTTCAAGGGCAAGCATGTGGTCCTGCATCTGGACGGCATCAACTACCGCGCAAACGTCTGGCTCAACGGAAAACAACTCGCAGACGACCAGCAGGTGGTCGGCATGTTTCGCCGGTTCGAGTTTGACGTGACCGACCATATCGAGGCCGGGGCAACGAATTGCCTGGCGCTCGAGGTTACGTCGCCGGGCCACATCCCTGACAAGCCGTATCGGACCAAGCAACTAGAGGCTACGACCGGCTGGGATGACCATAATCCGCAACCGCCGGACTTGAACATGGGCGTCTGGCAAGAGGTATACCTGACCGCCACGGGGCCCGTCGCCATTCGTCATCCGTATGTTGGCACGCAACTCGACGTGCCCGGACTGGACGCCGCCCGCCTCACGGTATCCGCCTATCTCCTTAACATGACGAATAAAGAAGTCACGGGGACTCTCAGCGGCGCTATTGAGGACATCCGATTTTCGCAAAACGTGACGCTGGGGCCCAAAGAGAAGAGGCTGGTTGCGTTCGCACCGGAGGATTTTGCACAGCTTCAGGTTCGCAAGCCGCGGGTGTGGTGGCCGAACAACCTGGGACCGCAAGAGTTGTACGTTCTCTCTTTGGAATGCCGAGCGGCGGATCAACTTTCCGATACGGCCGACACGCGGTTTGGCATCCGCCAAGCGACCACGTACCTCAATGACGAGGGATGGCGGCAATATGTGGTCAATGGACA
>Ga0315277_10013778_pt1 | contig 10068 bp, 7 predicted proteins | sample YL17G05_15_MG_FD_203695 | JGI IMG/M metagenome (GOLD analysis project Ga0315277, IMG submission 203695) | Sediment microbial communities from Yellowstone Lake, YNP, Wyoming, USA - YL17G05_15 | ecosystem: Environmental > Aquatic > Freshwater > Lake > Sediment | place: USA: Wyoming | collected...
CTCGCGTTCCATCACGGGCAGCGGCAAGCCGCACCACTGCTTCCACTTGTTGGCGAGCGTGCTGAACACCAATTCTGGGCGTGGCATGATCTCGACCTGGTGCTTGCCCAGGCTGAACGCGAACGGCGAGGCAAATTCCAGCGCAACGGTGTCCACATCGGGCGCACGCGCCGCGTCCATGAGCGCCTCGGCGGTGGTGTATCCGGCCCACGGGTGGCTGCCGGGCGTGGTCAGCACTTCAGTCACAGCAAACTCGCCAGGGTCAATCCAGAGCGTGGGCCGCGCGTCGCCTAGCATAAAGCGCCGGATGAACGCCGCAAACATCGGCTCGCTGATGAGCGTGATGCGCAGCCAGCACTCCCAACCGGCCTTGACGCGCACCTGCCCGTTGACCGGCTCGGGCAGCCCGCGCAGTGGCGAGACGGTGAACGGCTTGCGCGCGCCGCTGTCGTGCAGCAGTTGGGCCAGGTCAGGATCGGTCGCGCGGACGATGCCCAGGAAAGCCGCGTGTGCGTGATCGCCGTGCGTCTGCGGCAGCGCCGCGTCGCGCGTGGCGGTCAGCTTGACGACGCAAGAGTACAAGGTCACAGCAGGCAAGTTCATGTCTCCCCATTTCAAACATCGAACGATGCGTTGACGCCAGTGACCGCGCAGAGTATAATCTCTGGCGGAGGTGCATGATGGCGACCGAGATTGTCACCAAAGACGACGTGATCCGCGCGCTGGACGGCCTGCCCGCCGAGAGCCTGGCCGAGGTGCGCCGGTTTGTAGATTTTGTTCGCTTCAAATCCAAGCGCCGGCCTGCTCCGCTGCCCGCTGAACGAGTTGAGGCGATCCTGCGCGAAACGTTTGGCATGTGGGCCGACCGGACTGACATTCCCGCCGATGGCGTCGAATATGTGAACGGAATCCGGCGCGGGCACAGGCTGGATGAGTTTGGGCTGCGGTCTGATGAAACTCGTTCACACTAACATTGCGCTTGATCACTTTCATCGTCATCAAGCGGCGCTCGATAATTTCATAGACACACTGGCTTCCGGCGAGTGTTACGAGTAGGTTTTATTCCTCCGTTTGTTTCCTCTCAATTCGAGCAAGTGTTTGACTCCACACGTAAAGCGCATTGATTCCAAAGGCAACTTGGAAAGCCGTACTGCCCACGTGAAGTGTGCTGACTTCAAACAGCGGCGGCAAGTTGTGTATTTGCTTGAGCGCCCCTTGATAACGTCCATATTGTAACGAAGCAACCAAAGTGCTGCGCCCTGCTAGCGCCTCAGAAAAATCGGCTTGCTCCATAAAACCCAACAGTTCAAACCAATAGTCCAAGTCGAGGGAATAGAGATTGCCTTGTTTCAATCCAGCGAACTTGACCAGTGCTTGATACTCTATCTTGCGATAGTCTTCAGTCAAGCCATTCAACTCTACAAACATTCGCACATCTCCACTTTCGATTTCCTGCCAATGCTCCTCCCAATAAGCCGCATTTGGTTTGCCATATTTCTGCGCGGCCTGGCTATACCACTTGGGCGGGCGTCGTCTCTCCTCGCCATCTTGGAAAAAGGTTTCCCAAGGAGCAAACTTTCTGATGTCGCCACGTGACAACAATAGGCGAGCATCGTAAATCTTGAACGGGAACAAGCCACGCTGTAAATCGGCTCGGTCAAAAATCGCGCAATTGACTGGCACTGTCTCGCCTCGCGGTGAAGACAATACTCGTTCTAATGCTTCTCTAGCCCGTTGACCTTTCTTCTTGATTTCTTCATCAAGTCGCTGCAAGTGCGCCTGCCAGTCTGCAATTCTATAACCCTGCGCCAACTTGGAAAGCAAAGTTTCTTCCAGGTAAGATCGTTGGCGCGGAGATTCGTGAGGAGCTTTTTCTGAACGATAACGGGTGTTCATCTCTTCCATGCGTTGAATATAGAAGCGGTTTTCGTACAGACCGAACTGTTCTACATAGCTCCAAAAGTTTTCAAACTTGGGATAAGCATCCAACACTTGCTCTCGGAACTCGGAGCGCAGCACCGTTCGGCCATCCAAATCAGCGAGCTTGTCGTATACGGCTTGGGGCACAAGTGCGTGGGCTTCCACCATTTCGGAAAGGTTACTGCGGCCCAGCCGCCCTAGCCGTTGCACCAATGCGGGGCCTTCGCTTCCTTCAGTGAATAACATTGAGATTGGAAAATTGACTCCCATCTCAATGGCCGAAGTGCCGACGACAATGGGCAACTTGCCGCGCCCTCGCTCGCCAGGAGCAAGAAAGCCGCGAATCTCTTCTACATCTTTCCCGCGCTTGAACTCTGCTCGTTCCAAGAGGTCAGTGATTTCTGAAGCCTCAAACACCGAGTTGGCGATGATGCAGACTCGGCGTGGATTTGAAGTGACTGTAGCCGATTGCAAATGCTGACGAATGTCAGGGATTCTTTCAGCGATATAGTGTCGCAGAGCCGAAGTATCCCAATCTGATTCACGCGACAGCAGGGTAAAGTTGGTCGGCTGCAAAACCTGAAAACCATCTGGTATTGTTTCGGCCTTTAGTTCGGCGAAGGCCAAGTCCGGCAAATTTAGCAACCGTTGTAGCACATCACGGAACTGCCCGCTAGGCGTTGCCGACGAGAAAACAGTTTTGCGCTCCGCCGTGCCAGCAAAGGTATCGGTGAGCGCGTGCAAAAACAGGATGGATGGAATTTGCTTTGGAGTGTAGGCGTGAAACTCGTCAAATACTAGCCACGGAAAACGGAACAACACCTCTCGAAGAATGCTCTCAGAATTGTAGTACAGAGCTTGCAACGCTACCGCCAGGCTGTCCGGGTTCGTGACAATGATGCGCGGCCTGTTCGGTGTGCCTTCTTCATCCCTCAATAAACTGAGGAGTGCTTGCCCCTGCGTCGGGCGACGGTTGGGCGGAGCTTGGCCTTTCAGCGCATAGAGTGCGTAGCGCGTGACAATGCTGACTGTGTGAGGCGCACCAATTTGCCTGGCGATATTGTCAACGTTTATCCGAATATCTTGAATCAACGCATTCGTTGGCGCTACGATGATCAAGTTTTTGTTGTGTTTCAGAGCTGGCAGCGCAAATGCCCGCGTCTTACCCGCGCCGGTTTCGGCGCTCAGAAACACGGCGCGGGTCGTTGCATCGGTCAAGTGCGCTTCGATAGCGACTTGGAAGTCGAAAGAACGCAGGCGATCAACGTCGGGTGCGGCGCTTTGATGCAGCTTTACGGCTTTTGTCTGGAACTGTAGCACGAGTCTCTCCAATTGCGGTCGCGCTGTAATGCGGCGCGCGCGGCAGATAAGCGGTGATGGACGCGCCATTTTTCCAGGGGTGCGGATGAGTAACCTTCAATACTTCTGCGCCGGGTAAATGGGCAACCATTGCCAGCGGCGTAGGCCGCATGGTAACAAGGTTGAGCGGGATTGTCCCAGTCACATCCATTGGGTTGACCGGGTGTGTCGTCACCTGCGTGTTTTCAACCGCTGCTATTTCCGGACAACGACGCAGCGTCACAGCGGCTTTGCTATTGAACTTGCCAAGTCGGACGTAGCGTTGCAGTGGAAATTCAGGCGGAAGATTGTAGGCATAGAATAGAAACCGAGCACCCACCGTGATAACTTTGAGATAACCATGCAATGGAAACAGACTGGCAAGCGTGTTGGCCTTCCGCTTGTTAGGGTTGGGTTCCCATGACAACACATCATCAATCTTGCGTTGGGCGTGCAAGTATTCATCCACGCGCGTCGCATATTGCCGGATAGCCGTTGGCGGCAGCCCATCCGGCGATTTGGCCGGAGTGACATATACCCCCGCCTGTGTCAACGCCGCAAAGTCATCTGCATAGCGTGGCTGTTGTTTGCGGCGTTCGGTTGTCCAATACAGCGGTGTTACCCGCCCACTCTCGGCAGTGCAAAGATCGAGCGCATAGGTGAGCGCATAGTTATGGACGACAGGCAGAGTCTCAACCAAGTCGTGGAATTCTAACGACGCAAAGAATAAATCGCCGTGGAGCTCCAGTGCGCCATAGAAAATGGTGGGAAGCGGCTCATGCTTCGTCGTCGCCATTTTCCTCCTCGCTTTCGTCTGCGCCGGCTTCCTTTGCCGGTTCTTCACTCTCTTCACCCTTGACTTTTGTCGTCTTCTTGGCTGCGTATTGTTCCGCTTCCTTGTTGGCTTGCGCGAGCCAGCCGCGTAGGGCATCGCCCTCGCCATAGTGGGTCAAAAAGTCGCTCAACAGTGCATCGGTGTCGGCGCGTTTGAGATGGACATAGCCCTTGAGTTTGATGTCGGTCAACGCTGCCGCCACCACGTCATCGGCATGTTGGAGCAATACGCTTGGATCGGTTGCATCTTTGACCGCATCATAAAAGCGTTGCGTCAAATCCAAGCTGGAAAGGGCTTCCACGTTGGAGCCAACCAGCCCCACGATATAGTTTCGCATTTTGCCAATGCGTGAGGCATCCGCGCCATAGCGCCGGGTAAAGTGTGAGCAGTAAAGCCAATATAGCATCTCGTGCATCGTCACGCCCTTGAGCGTGGTCACATTGACAAACAGCGTGCCGGGAAGAATCATGTCGGTGTCGCCCAACGCTTGTCCTGTGCCGCGCGTGCGTTCGTTGATGGCATTGAACGTCACGTTGTCGGTGTTGAACCCAGAGCGCCCAACCAAACTCCAGCCCTCGTCGGTCAGCACACGCGAGTTCATATTGCCCAGCTTTTTGAGCGCTGCAAACCCGCACAAGATGCAGTCGAGACATTTGCCGCACTGCTTGCCCAAATAACAGGTATCCGCCGTTTCCGGGAAAATGCCCAACGCGCGCAACGTCTCTTTGCCCAGGCGACGCTCCGTTGCCATCACCTTGCGGTTGGACATCATCAGGCGCGGCATGACTTCACCCTCGGTTCGACCGGCGCGCACTTTGCGAGTGGTCAGGTCGTCGCCTTCGGTTGTAAAGATGGCGTGCGATTCCAACTGCCGCACGATAACTAACTGCACATAGCGCGCGGGCATAACTTCGGGAATTGCCGCGCACAGATAAGGCTGCAACTGATCGAGGTGCTGAATTTTGAAAGTCATGGTTAATCTCCTTTGCTGAGAATTGAACTAGGCGGGTATCGAAAGTTCTTCGCCGGCTTCATCTGGTCGGTCGGCGGCTGGTTTCCCGAACATGTGCCGGCCCTCGCGTTCCCACGTTTCGAGCGCGAGGTCTTTCATCTGAATCAAGTAACCGGATTGAAGCCGTTTGCGGAGCATGAGGAAATTGGTCGTATCACCGCAGAGGCCATGCACAATGTCTCGCATAAAGGCGTCTGCGAAAGCGCGCACACCTTCGGTGAGTTGCACTGCTACTGGCGGGTCATCGGGCGCGCGGCGCACTTTGGCTCGCTTGAGCACAATCCAGGCTCGGCTTCCCTCTACGTTTGTTTGCCGCCGAATCGCCGATTCGATGTCACTGCGCATGATAGTTTTGAGTTCGGCTTCGGTGATGCCAATGGCCTCGAACTTTTGCAGGGCCTTGGTCGCTATCTTGAATGGCAGTGTGAGGGCATGAGACGAATCGTACACTGGCGGCGAATAAAAGGTCTGTGTGATGCGCGCCAACTCGCGCAGGCGGTCAACTTCTTGTGGATTGAGCATTTTGTCTACCTCCAGGCAAGACCTTGTGAATAAATGATAGTTTTCCTCAAACCAGCGTGGCTGGTATTGACGACTTTGACAATCGCGCTGATGTAGCCATGCCCCAACGAGCACTTGATCCGCGAGGGCCTGAACAATCTCAACTGCGCGGCGACTAGGCCGTTGGCTATACTCCCGTCCATCTTTTCCAACGGGAACACCTCCCAACGTTTTGTTGACGCGCAAAGCAAACACCAACAGCCGAAGCAGGTTACCAAGTTCGGCTCGTGATATTGCATTTTCGCCAGGGTTGAAACGAGAAGTGGTCGAGCGTTGATTGCGTACCCGCTCCAAGATAGTTGTGATAACTTCGGGTGGATTGACGAGTGTGAGTGAACTCTTGATTTCTGCCGGATCAAAGCTCACTAACGGCGACTCCGACACAACAACACGCACTGGTAAAGCCTCGGCAAGCAAAGCCGCTAATGTGACGCCGCGTGTCCACATCTCTTTTCGCCCAATCTCGTCTTCTATGTCTGAGCCGCCTGGTTTGCGCTCGCTGCGTCGTGCATACACACTGAGGGTAACGCTTCCGGCCACATCAAGCGGCGGCGTGCCAAAGAACTCGTCTCGATTATGGGTATCACCTTCGGCTGCGAAGAAAGCTGATGTCATCATGCGTAACGGATTGGCGATGCTACTTATCCATCTCCACTCGCTCCCCACATCGCCACCAGAGAAAAATGCCTTGTAGAGTGTCGCCAGGGTATACTCACTGAATTGAGTTCGCAGTTCACCACGGCTGAAGCCGAATTGTTGCCGCGCTGCATCCATCCAATTCATAGGGAACGCAAAGAATGGGAGCAGATGTAACTGAAGAACGCTTTGCTTGTTTTTGAATGCTTCAGCAGTGAACCCCATACCGCGCAAGCCCAACTCCAAAGCGCATGTTTGGCAAACCATTCGCGTTCCATCAGAGCCAGCCCCAGAGCCACTATTAGTGTGAGATTTGACGGTGATCGGGAAGAAGGTCTCACGCTGAGTGCTGACTGCTTTGCTCGCTTCTTTTGTCTTGAAGGCTTGTTGCCCGCATGTAGGGCAGAATTTGTCGGTCAGTTTCTTGCCAGAAATAGATACATGGAGTGGAGTATCACCTATGACAATGCCTTCATCTCCCAAGACTTGTATCACAGGTTCAAACGAACGCCTAACTCTAGCTTTCAGTTCGGTTTCAAATTCGGTTACATTGGTCTGTTCAGCCAAATGGGCTAGAGCCTTTCCAAAGTTTGCCAGTTCTTTCGCTAACTCGGTTGGATCACTTGTCTGGCTTGCTTTCTCGCGCAGATTGGCTGGTGAGTAACTCCCCATTTGAGCAAATTGCGCAAAGGTTGTCTTTGTGTCATTTAGCTTCAACACGGGCAATTGCTTCTCGCTGGTTTGCAGTGCCATCGCGTAATACTTGGGCATTGCCCCGATCAGTTTGAGTGTATCGCTGATGAACTTTTCGACGCGTGGCCCTTTCTTTGTTTCAGGTAAACCGGCAAAGGCTTTGGTCGTGACCCGTTGCGAAAGATAAGTGCCAATGGTGCTAAAGAGTCCGTGGTCGCCCGTGAGTGGAGTGCCCAACAACCGCATCTGGGCAAAAACCTTCATTCCATTCTGTGTTGCCCTGATGTCTTCCGGGCGTGATGGGCTGGCGGCAATCGCGGCCTCGATCCGCTCCCACGTCTTGTCCATGATGCTGTGGGACAATCCATCCTCTGAAACATCGGCTGCTTTTTGTTGAACCAGCGTGCATTGCGCTTGTGTGCCGATATACACCACGCCGTCTGCCAACACCAACAGGGGTTCAAGGTCTAGCGCACGCAGGCTTGCGACTGTGCCAGCTAACAGTTGGTTTGTCAGATAGGGATAAGTGATTCGGGTATGATAATGAGAAAGCAAAGCCAAAGACTCGGTGGCACCCAATTCTTGCATTCTTTTGTTGATGCCTTTGAGTCGGCCTCGTCCATTGAATGTCTCGGCCATTCTGGGCAAACCGTGATCGGCATAGTGCCAATGCTCATTGATGGCTGTGAGCGAAGCCAATTGATCGCTCAGTCGAATGACCAGTTGTGGCAAATCATCTTCTTCCACATCGGCCAGTGCGGAAAACAAGGGCAATCCGCCGCGTTCGTGCATGGCAATGCGAGCTGCTAACCGCAACGGAGTTGTGGCGCGCACCCGAATGTCCAGCTTCTCCAGCCAACTGCTCACATCGTCTGGGCGAATATCTTGATGGTCAAGACGTTCGCCTCGCACATTGGATTCCTTGAGAATATCGTGCAGGAACGAGGTCAGCCAAATCTCCTCTCTGGATAGATCCAATCGTTGCTTCGCGGCGTTTGCTTGCTTGCCCAAATAACCAATCAACATGTCGGCAATCAGCAAAGTCGTCATCGAGTGCAACAAGAGGAACATGTCACTTGAATACTTGGCAGGAACGTGATGCAGGCCGGCACGATAAGCGTTGGGCAAGACATCATGCAAAAAGTCTTCTACGGTTGTATCGGTTGCTATCTCAACTCTCATCTTTTGCATCCTTTCGTTCCCTCTGCTCTTCTGATTCTATCTTAGCATACTTGGCGGACACAATATGCCCGTTTGCCCATTTTCCCAACGAGTTTGGGGCAAGGCATCGGATTGCCTTCGGCACAACAGATAAGCGGATGCGCCATGCCATATCCGCTTATCCGATGGCATCCGTTGCGTCTCACTCGCCGCTCGTTTGCCCCTCGTCTCGGCCATACAACGCGCACATCTGCTCCACCACGCGCTTCATCTTGGCGCGCAACGCGGGCGGGCTGACGATTTCCGCCTGCTCGCCATAGCGCAAAATCTCGCGGATGATGTCAAACTCGCCATAGTTCCGCGCCGTCACAATCATGCTGCCATCTTTTTGCGGGTCATAAGCCATAATCTCTTGAAAGCGCAGGCTCACGCCCCGCCGGGCCAGCTTGGGGAGCAGGCGGTATTGAAAGTCAATCGTCTCGCGCTTCCAGCCGCCCACAGCATGTTGCGGCAAAATCTCGATTGAACCTTCAACAATCTGATCCAGACGATACTTGAGCACCTTGCCCATCTTGTAGCAGTAGGCCAAGAGGTAATAATGCCCGTCCTCAAAGCCCAGCGTCAGCGGCTCATCGTCTGGATGCTCAGTGACCTGGGGGCGGTCGCCTGGGCGATACTTGAAGCTGATGCGCTGATGTTCGTCGAGCGCCTTTTCCAGTTTCCGGCGCACGGCGGCTGGCGTCCGTTCTTCTGCCACGGCTAACTCGATTTTCAATTTCGGTTGGCGCGCAAATACCCTTTGCTGGCGGCTGTCCAGCCCATCTTGGACACGTTCCAGAATTGTTTGGAGTGTATCGGCATACGGCGCTCCGCCTTGGAAGCACTCGCGCAGCGCGGCCAGCGCGGTCAAGTCGTCGTCGGCCCAGTCGTACTCGATCCGGGCGCTGGTGAGCACATACGTTTTGGCTGTCTTGTCGCGGACAACCTGGTAGCTCCAACGTTCGAGGTATTGCAGGTCGCGGCGCAGCTTGCGTGCGCCGCTTTCGTCGTCGGTATAGTGTTCGGGCAAACAATCGCTTATTTGCGCCAGCGTGCATGGCTCTTGATGCAACAGATCGCGCAAAGCCAGCAACCGGTCTACGACTTTATAGGTGCTTTGAGAGCCAGGGGATTCACTCACGCTAGACCTCCTCTATCCCAATGCCCTTTCATCCGGCGCAAGCTTCAAGCGCAAAAGTGGGTGGTTGCCCACTTCCAGATGATAGCGTCCATCGTCAGTCCTTCGCCCAACATCAAAACCCAACTGGCGCAGCCAGGCAATGTCGCGCAGAAACGCATCTTGGGGAGATTCGCCATACGCCGACTCGCCCAATTCGGCGGTGACGCGGTCAATCAAGTCATCGCGGGCGAAATCGTCTTCCTGAAGCGCGGCAAGAATAATCAGCGCGCGGTGGAGAATTTCGCGCGTGGGACGACGGGGACGCGGACGGCGTGGCATGGGCGACCTCCTGGCAAGTGACAAGAGCGGCGAACTGTTATGCTGTAGAGTATATTACATTCCCACGCTTGATGCAAAACGTTCGACAGTGCAGCCACAACAGAAAAGCCAGGCCATCTAGCCTGGCTACACAAGTCGCCGTTGTGTGGCATCACACGGCTGCCGGTTGCCCGACTTCCGCGAGAAAGGCAGAGGTGACGGGGTCAGTGTCCAGGGGAAGAGAGGTGGTAAAGATTAGCATTCGATTCGCGGTTGTCATGGCAACAGTGATATAATTATGGGGAGCGTGGGGAGTAGAGAGTCAACCGTGTTGTGTGTTCCGTATGGCATGGACGGAATACGCAATACGGAATGCGGACATTGGGAAAAGGATATGACTTTTCAAATTGACTTTGAACCGATTGGTCGTCGTGT
>Ga0315277_10013779_pt1 | contig 10068 bp, 7 predicted proteins | sample YL17G05_15_MG_FD_203695 | JGI IMG/M metagenome (GOLD analysis project Ga0315277, IMG submission 203695) | Sediment microbial communities from Yellowstone Lake, YNP, Wyoming, USA - YL17G05_15 | ecosystem: Environmental > Aquatic > Freshwater > Lake > Sediment | place: USA: Wyoming | collected...
TCTCTCTCTCTCTCTCTCTCTCAACCACCCTCAATCTCCAGGCCGGCCGGCTCCTCGGCGTCGGCAAGGCCCGCGCAGGCGGCGTCGAGCTCGTGGGGAAAGCCGCGAAAGCAGCAGCAGCAGCCTCGGCCCCTTCGTCGCCTTCCTTGACAAACGGCAACAAGCCTCTCGTCGCCCTCAACGTCTTCGAGGCCGCCGCGGCAGGAGCAGGGCTCGGCCCTTCTTCTTCTTCCCTCGTCGCAGCCGGGCAGTCCGTCGTGGCTGCGAGCGGGGCCACGCTCGCAGAGTTGCTGAACGCAGAAGAAGAAGGCGGAAGCGGGGGCGGAAGCGGAAGCAGCACCACCACTATCGTTACTCGCCCCTTTGCTTCGGCCAAGGAGGCCGCCGCGGCCGCCCTCGCCGCCGCCTCGGCCACCCTCAACAACAACGCCGCGCCGCGCTGGGGAGCCCTCCACGCGCGCCAGCGCGGCAAGGCCCCTCCGCTGCAGATGGAGCAGGCCTCTGATGACCTCAACGACGAGTTCTGCAGGGTCTGCTGGCAGGGGGTAAGAAGACATTTTTTTTTGAAGTTTTTCATCTTTTTTCTCCTCGTTTTTTCCTTTTTCGATTTTTTTTCCTCGCCTCTTTGTTCACAGCAACAACAACAAAAATAGGGAGACCTCGTCTGCTGCGAGTCGTGCCCCGCGATCTTCCACGCCTCCTGCATCGGCCTCGACGAAGACGCCCCCCCCTCGGGGGACTGGTTCTGCCCCGCCTGCGTCTGCGTCGGCTGCGGCGCGCCGGCGGTAGCCGAAAAGGCCGGCGAGGCTTCTTTTTCCTCCCCCTCCGGCTCCGCCCCTTCCCTCCTCCTCCACCGCCTCGACGGCGCCGCCGCGGGCCCCTCGACGCTTGTGGACCCGCCGAAGAACGTGGCCTGGACGCCCTCGGTGCTCCAGCAGCAGGGAATAGGAGGAGGAGCAAAGGATAAGACCGTCCGACGCCCGCTGCCGCCGCCGGTCGTCCTCCTCCCGCGCACCGTCTTTGACGCCACCTTTGGCGGCAGCGGCGGGGGCGGCGGCGGCGGCCCTTCCCCGGCAGCGGCAAAGCGCCCCGCTGCGCCTTCTCCCGGCGCCTCTAGAAAACCGATGACGGCCGCGGCCAAGAGGAAGCAAGCCGCGGTTGTTGCGATCCAGAGGGCGTTCGAGGCCGCGAGGAGGAAGGCGGCGGGCCTCCCTCCGCTGGAGGAGGAAGAGGAGGACGGCGAAGGGGAGGGGCAGGAGCAGGATGAAGCTCCTCCGGCGGCAGCAAGAGCGGGGCCTTCTTCCTCCGCAGCTCTCGCTGCTGCTGCTGCTGCCCCGCGACTCTTCCCCCTTCCTTTCCCAGAGAAGCGCTCGGCGGCCAAACCCCCGCGGCCCCCCACCGCCAAAAAAGCCAGCAAGCTCGCCGCGGCCGCCGCCGCCGCCGCCGCGACGGGCGTGCCCGTCTCCAAGGTCCACGAGGAGCCGGCCAAGCACGCGTCGATCGCGCTCGACCTGGAGCCCTACGTCGCTCTTTCCCGCGCCTCGGCGACCCCCGCGGCCCTGGACGCGAGCCTGCAGCTCCGCTTCCCGCTCAGGCCGCGCGGGGCCAAGGACCCCAAGGCGTCCGAGGACCTGCAGGTCCTCTTCTACGCCTGCTGCCCGAGCTTCGTGAGCTACCGCACGAGGACGTACGCGTGGCCGAAGCTGGTGAGTGCGCTGTGGAGGATGCGGGAGACCGGGGCGCTGACGCCCGAGCAGAGGCTCGCGGCGAGGCCGCAGCCGCTGGGGAGCTCGGCTGCGGGCGCTGCAGGGCTCGGGCCGCGGAGCGCGTCGGCGAGCCCGGCGCCGCCGTGGGCCGAGGCGGCGGCGGCGGGGGTGGCGGAGGAGGAGGGAGAGGCAGTTGCTGCTCCTCCTGCTGACGTTCCCGCCGTTGTCCTCGGCGAACCTGCCCCTGCTGCCGCTGCTGCCGTGCCGATGGAGGAGGCGGACGAGGAAGAGCGCGGCGGGACGGAAGCAGCGGAGGAGGAGGAAGCAGCGCCGGCCGCCGCTGCTGCTGCTGCTGCTGCTGTCGCTGCTCCTCCCGTCAAGAGCGAGGAGGAGGAGGAGGCCGCAACAGCCGCCGCAGCAGGCTGTATCACTTCGGTTCAAGAGGCTGCGGAAGAAGAGCAGCAGCAGCTCCACCACCACCAAGAAGCTGAGGAAGAAGACGAAGCGCTGCTCTTGGAAGACGACCTCCCCCCGGCCGACTTTGACCCGCCGGCGCCGCCTCCCGACGACGGCGTCCCGCTCTCCGTCCCGTCCACCCTGCGCTTTTTCCTCGCCTCTTCGGTGGTCCAGGGAGGCGCCGACGACGGGAACAACATGACGGAGAGGGCCGCGGAGGCCCCGCCCCCGGGGGAGGGAGGCGCGGCCATTGCCGTCTGCCCCGGAACGGGCTCGAGGTGCCACGCTGCCTGCCTCTCTGCTTCGCTCTCTTGTTCCGCCTCCTCCCCCGAGGAAGAAGCCTCCTCGGGCTCCTGGTACGCCTCGAAAGAGGCCCGGAGGTCCGACCTGGCCCTGGCACAGGCCGCGGCCGCAGGGGTCCGCGCGGCGGGGGCCCTGTCGGACGGGACGAGGCTCGGCTTCTCGCTCGTCCGCGGCGCCGCCGTCGTCGCCGCCGCCGCCGACGCCGCCGGGGCGAGGCCCTCCCCTCTCCGAGGCGCCGCGCCGCGCTACGACGCCGAAGCGGCCCACGCCCTCTCCCGTGTGCTCCACGCGGCGCGCCACGTCCTCGCGGACGCTTTCGGGCCCATGCGGGACACCAGGGCCCCCGGGGTCGACGTCCTCCCGCTGGCGCTCGCCGGCGCGACGACGAGGGTCTCTGCCGTCCTCGGCGGGGGCGAGGGAGGGGGAGCGGCGGGGGGGGGGAACCGGCGCCCCCTCGCCTCCCTCCCGAGGCAGGCGAGGCTCCGCGAGTTCGACCTCTCGGGCTTCCACGCGGCCCTGCTGTGGGCCGGGGGCACCCTGGTGGCCGCGGCCCTCGTCAGGGCCCACGGAGACGTCGCCGAGGTGCCAGCGCTGGCCGTGCGGGAGGAGGTCCGCGGCAACGGCCTCGGCGCCTCGCTGCTCGCGTGTGTCGAGAGGGAGCTCTTGTGCGCGGGAGTGAAGCTGGTGCTGATGCCCGGGATGCCCCTCTTCTTGGGGGTCGCGGTTCCCAGGGGGTGCGCCCTGGGCGGCGGGGTCTGGAAGGGCGTCGGCGGGGTCGTCGAAGGAGGAGAAGACGCTGCGAGCAAGGAGGAGGAGGAGGAGGGGGCGGGGGGGGGAGCAGACGCGAAGGAGGGGGAGGCCGCTGCTTCCACCGGCGCTGCTGCTGCTGCTGCTGCTGCCTCCGGTCCCGCCGAGCAGAAAGAGCAGCACCAGCGACCGAAGCCTCCCCCTCCCCCCAAGGGCTCGTACTGGTGGGCCCACCGCCACGGCTACTCGGTCGCCACGAGGGCGCACACCCTGCGCGCCGCGGCCCTGCCGCTGATGCTGCAGATGCCCGGCACGGCGCTGCTGGCCAAGGAGCTGAGCGCGACGCACCTGCCCGCGGCGCGCCAGCCGACAGTCTCGAGGGGCCTGGTGCTGGGCGGGCTGCGCGTGCCCGTGCGGGCCGCGGCCGATTCGGGGCTGCTGGTATCGGTGCTGCATCGGGGGAAGGCCGCGGCGGCCGCCGCGGCGCTGGCGGCGGCGGCAGCGGGAGGAGGAGGGAAGGCTGCTGCCGTCGCGTCGCCCACGCCTTCTTCTCCGAAGCCGCCCAAGGTCCCGAGGAAGAAGGCCGAGCCCAAGCCCCCCAAGGAGAAGAAGAAGCTCGGGAGGCCGAAGAAAGCGACTGTCGAGGCAGCCGCTGCTGCTGCTCAAGCTGCTGCTGCCGCTCAAGCGGCCGCGGCCGCGACCGGCGCTGCTGCTGCTGCTGCTGCTGCTGCTCCTCCTCCCGGTGCCCCTTTTGTCGTCGTCGACCCGCAAGAGCTCGGGGCGGCCCCGACCCCTCCGCCCCTGCCGACCGACCTCCTGCCCTCGCTGCCCCCCGGATCCTTCGGCCACGACCTCTTTGACGTCTAGTTGGCGTTCTTTTTTATTGCTTCAATGGTTTCCTTTCTGAAATTATACATCTGCAAATGAAGAAAAAACAAAAAAACTGAAATGAAATGAGGTACCAAAAATTTGAAACGTGTTTTTTCCTCTTCTGGTCTCTCTCGCCCGTCTCTCTCACCTCCCACTCTCTGAAAACTCCAACTTTTTCATTCAAGGAGCCCCGGGGCAGCCTCCCGTGGTCAGCTCCGGCACATTGGAGCACGCCGGAGACAGCGGCGAGACCCCCTTCGACATGGAAATATCGCAGGCGACCTTGAGCGCCAAGCCGCACTTGCCGGCGAGCTGCCTGCCGTCGACGACGACCCACGGCACGAACGTCAGCGCGCTCTGCTTCTCCAGGGTCTCCCTGCCCGCCGCGCCTTCGAGCGCGGCGCCCTCGGGGCCGGCGGCGCACGCGGAGATCTTCGAATAGAGGGCCTCCTCGCCGACGCACTTTTCGAGCGAGGCCGGGGTGCCGCCGCCGCCCCTCCCCAGGGCCGCAAAGTAGCACCTGAGGGTCGCCGGGAAGGACCCCGAGGCCCGCTGCTCCGCCTGGGCGCACTCGAGGAGCCTGTTGAGCTCGCACTCCTTCGGGCCGTGCTGGCACGTGACGGCATCCTTGCCGCCGCTCCCGGCGCGCTTGGCTATGCCCCAGGCGACGAAGCGGAAGGAGGCGGCGGGAGCAGCGGGAGCAGCGGTGTCGCCGTCGGAGGAGGGGGAGGGGGAGGAGGAGGAAGAGGCCGAGCTGGTCGTGACGGTCCCGGCGAAGTCTCCGCCGAGGGAGAGCGCGGACTGCTCGGGGGCGAGCGCGGTCGGGGCCGGGCCGCCAGAGTGGGCCGAGAGGAAGCCGCCTCCGGGCTGTGAGGCGAGGGGGAGGGAAGAAGCGGACGCGGCGTCGAGAGTCGCGACGAGCGTCAAGGGCGCTGCAGCCAGGGTCGATGTCGCCTTCCCGGCTCCGGAGCCGCCCTTCCCGCCGCTCTTAGCGATCGCCCCCGCGTCCAGCAGAGGAGCCAAGACCCTCGACACAAACGCCGCGGTGTCGGGGCACAGGGCCTCGCCGTAGAGGGTGATCTCGGGGAGCGACCTTGCGGATGCAGCAGCGCCCGAGCGATTCGACGTTGACGGGACAGGTGCCGACGCGTCGGCGTCGGACGCGCTCAGGCGGCGCAGACCGGCCATCTCTCTCGCCGAAACATGCCCTGCGGTCAGGGCGAGGATGCAGATGGCGAGCGCCAAGAGGAATCGCATGGCTGAGAGGGATTGAGAAGAAGGGGGGGAAGATGGAAAGGAGAGGGCTCTTCCGTCGATTGAAAATCAAAAAATCTTTTTTTTTCGAGAGGTCTGAGTCCTGGGCCCAAGTTTGAGCTCGTCAAAAAGAAAACGTCGAGAGGCAGGGCATTCGTCTCTCTCTCTCTCTCTCCTTCCGAAAAGCGCCTCCCCTCTTGCGCTCCCTCTTCTCTTGCGCCGATGGCCTCGCTCGTCGTCACCTCGATGTCGGCTTCGACGCGCGCTGGGTCCTCCTGCCGGAGGAGGCCAGCAGGAGCAGCGCTGCGAACGCGAGCCGTTGCCGTCGCCGTCGCCGGCATCGGCGGCCAGCATTCCGTCGACGTCAACTTCCGCGCTCGCGCTTCGCGAGGTTCCGAGGCTCCGATGGCGTCTCTGCGCCCATGGAGCTCTCAGGTACGTCCTCTCTATACTCAAGAGCGCGGTTTTTTTTTACAGAAAGGGAGGGAAAGAGAAAAGCGGTGGCGAAAAGAGGAGACAATTCGACCCTCGTTCAGACACCGACGTCGACGACGTTTCCCCTCTTCTTCGTCGCTCACCTTTCGAACCTCTCCGCTCTCTCTCCGACCGAAATCATCTCTTCAACAACACTCCAGGGCCATCTCCGGTCACCCTTCCTCGCGAAGCAGCAGCAGCAGCAGCAGAAGCAGCAATTGCTCCGTCGAAGGAACAGCAAAAGCACAACGACGACCGCCGCTCTCGCTCCCGCCGCCACTTCCGTTTTAGCCCTCGCAGCCTCTTCTTTCCCGATCGCCATGGTCAACGTCGACTTCTCCCCGGCCCTCGTCCTCGGGATGGGCCTCATCGGCGGGGGGCTCGCCCTCTACCAGCTCCGGAGGGCGAGGCCAAGCGTCTCCCGCGACTTTGACGTCGTCGCGTCGTCCGTCGCGATCTTCTCCGGCGGGATTCTGGTGTTTCAGGGATGGCGCCTGGACCCGCTGCTGCTCTTCTGCCAGCTCCTGACGGCCGGGATGGCTCTCTCGTTCGCGGTCGAGGCCCTGAGGCTGAGGGAAGAGGTCGTGGAGGGAGGCGGCGGCGCCAGCGAGGGGCTCGGTGGAGGCGCGGCGCTGCCTCCGCCGTACGACACGCGGGTGCGAGGGGGCAGGCAAAGAGGCAACGGTGCTCCTCAGCAGCAGCAGCAGCAGCCTCAGGATGACTTTTACTACAATAACAACGGAAACAGCAGCTACTACGGCCCTGGAGCCGGTCTGCCCCCGCCCAGACAAGGATCTGTCTCCCCCGAGGACTACTTTGCGGGAGGAAGCAGGTGGGGCGGCGGAGGCGAAGCCGAGCGAGGAGCAGCGAGGGCAACCTCCTCCTCCTCCTCTTCGTATTACTACGACGAGGAGGACGCTGCTGCTTCCTCTCCTTATTCGAGCTACTACTACGATGGCGTCATCGACGATGACGTGGCTGCTTCGACGGGAGGGGGAGAAGCGGGAGGGAGCTATTACTACGACGACGACGAAGTGAGAGCCTCCGGCTCGGACCTGCCGCCGACGCCGAGCGACTTTCGTTTCGGAGGAGGTGACAGTGAAAAGGGAGCGAGTTCTGCTGCGGATGACATCGGCAACGACAGCCGCTGGCCGCCCCCGCCCGTGGTCCCGGGAACCGACGACTGGGAATGATTCGAAACGTCGAAAGAGAGAGAGGGAAAGTTTCAAAAGACGAAATGCAAAACAAGAACTTTTTTCACTTCAAAGAGGGGGAGTGAGAGAAGAGGAGGTTGTGGTGGAGGGGGCGACGGACAAGTTTTTCGTTTCTTCTTTATATTTTCACTCCCCTCTCTTCTCTCTCCATTCTCTCTCTCTCCGTTCCATTACTTGTTAGTCCTCCATCGCGCCTTCTTCATGCTGCCGCCGGAAGAAGACCCGTTGTTCCACGACGAAGAACGACCTCCTCCGCCACGACCACCTCCGCCGCTGCCGCCGCCGCCTCGACCGCCTCCTCTTCCTCCGCGCCCGCTGCTGCCGCCTCCGCCTCCACCTCCACCCCCGCGACCTCCGCTGTCGAGTGAAATGTGGTTCCAGCCCTGCGTCTGCTGCTGGTGCTGGTAGACGAGTGCAGAGGTCGACAGAGGAGGAGGGGGACCGGACGACCGCGAGCCGCCTCTACCCCCACCCCCGCCTCCGCCGCCGCCGCCGCCTCCACTGCCGCCGTGGTCTCTCGCTTTCCTCGCTGCGAACTTGCCCATGCGCCTCCCCTCGGGGGCCTTCAAGGCGGGGACAAGGTGCGCGACGTGGCGGTGCATCTCCGGGTGGTGCTTGGAGGGCGAAAGAGCGGCAGCGCCGCCGCCGGCACCGCCGCCGACGCCGCGAGGGAACTTGCCGCCCTTCCCAGACGGCGACGCAAACGGCGGCGGCAACGACGACCCTCTTCCTCCTCCTCCTCTGCCGCCGCCTCCAAACGCAATCCCTCCTCTTCCCGCACCGCCACCGCCAGCCCTGGCCACGCGCCTGCCGCTGGCGACTGAATCGACGTCGACGATAGAGCGCAAGAGGGAAGGCAGGGCCCTCGAAGTCTGCGAACTGTCACCGGCCGCGGCGGGCGCGGGAGGCAAGCTCCGACTGCTCCCTTCCGCCTGGACGTCGCGCCAAGCTGTTTCCGTCGCGACGGGGTCGTCGAGGAGGGCCGCGGCGGTGGCTTGGGCGGTGTTGACGCCCGAAACCGCCCCGCCGCGCGCGTTTCCAAACCTTTGGTCCCTCTCCAAGACCGCGGAGAGCGCGTCCGCGGCCCGAGAAAAGCACTCACGGACGGCCGTGACGTTGAACGTCCCGGACCCGATGTCCTTGCCCTGCTCCTGCGGGTCCTCGACCGAGAGGAGGTACCTGGGCTTGTCCGGCAGCACCCACGACGCCGGCTTCGGCCGCACGCCGCCCTTGGAGACTCTCACGGCCTGACGCTCGTAGTCGAAGCTCTTCCCGTAGCGCCTGAAGAAGGAGAGCAGCAGGTGACCCATGTCGACGAGGCGGTGGTAGTGGAGGGCGTACGAAGAGGAGGAAGGAGCCGAAGAGGTCGATGCTGCTGCTGCTGCTGCTGCCGCTGCTTTGTCGGCCTCGGCCGCCTCCTCCTGCAGGTGAGCAATCACCATGAGCGTGGTGCAGTAGGAAGAGAGCCCTCCGGTGAAGACCTGGTTGAGCCCTGCTTCCTTCAGCACGGCCTTGGCGATCAGGGCGAGAGGGCGGAGAGGGGGGAGGGCGGCGACCTGTTTTTTCTCAAGGGGGAAAAGACGAGCAAAAGGTGAGAAAAGCGAGGTCGACGGACTCGACGACCCCTTCTGGAGCAGCAGAAGGTCCAGCCGCACCAAAAAATCGACGAGCCCAAATCATCCCCAAATCACCTGCGCTTGGATGTACTCGACAGCAGCTGCCCCGTTGACGGCGCCGAGGGAGATATCGACGGCGACGCCAAAGTTGAGCTCGCACTTGATGATGGGGACCCTGGCCTTGATGACCATGGGCCGGCCGCAGACGAGCTTGGCCTTGCGCAGGGCCTTCAAGAGCTCCTTCAGGCGCTTCTGGAGGTCCTCGCGCTGGTCCCTGAGAGTGTTTGGGCCATTTCGGAATGGGAAGGAAGAGGAGCGAGTGAGTGGGAGGAGGGGGAAGAGGGGAAGGGAAAGGCGACGACCTCGGTCGATGCCCTCGCCCACTCGCTCGACCGAAAACAGCCAAGGTGCTTTCCGGAGCCCAAAAATTCGAGTCGCCACTTTACCTAGTAAAGCCCAGGGCTGGGTTCGTCATCTCGTGTGACACCCCCAGGATGACGACATCGAGGTCGCCGCCGGGCAGGCTGAGCCCTGTGGCCTGCGAGCCGAAAAGCACAGTGCGCGACTGCGGCCAGAGGCGCGTCGCAATAGTGGAGACGGCCGTCAGGGAGCTGCTGATCGCCATTGACTCGCTCTGAGAGTGATGTGGAGTTGAGAGAGATGTAATGTTATAAAGATGTAAACAACGGGAGGGAAGCGGTGAGAGAGCGAGAATCGAGGAAACAGGGGTCGGGGGGGTCAAGCAGTGAAGAAAGAAAAAAAACTCGAGGGAAAATAAAAACATTTGCTCACCCGCGTAGGCCATGCAGCTACGGCAAACGCCGCAACTTCTTCATGGAGGCGCGACAACGGCGGGAGGCCACCGTGAACGTTTGCCGCAGGCGCAACGCCGGCCTGGGAGAGCTTCTGCGGACCAGGTGCGGCGACCCCGTTCTGAGCCGAGTCCTGCGCCGGACGCTGCGGAGCACCAGGGATAACCGCAGGGCCCTGCGGCGCATCATCAGTTCCGCGCGAATCATTTGCGGTCCTCGCGAGAGTGCCGCGGTCCTCAAAGACGAGCAACGGCGCAGCTGCGACGGCCGTTTTCGTTTCGACATCGCCGGCGCCGGCCTGCTGCGGCGCTTGCTTCACGCTCGCCGAAACCAATACTTCGCCTGTGACGGAGGGGCGCGCAAGCGTTCCGGCGATCGTTAGCGTGGGCTGTGATGTCGTGCGGTGAAATTGGGCGAAATGGGTTTGAGTAAGTTTGCAGGATTAGTGGCTTTCTCCGCACTCTTTCCACTCGCCGTTTGTCGCAAACCTACCTTTTTAGTGCTTCTCTTTAGGACCGCGAGGGCAGCAAAGGCCGCGTCGCTCTCCTCGCGCGTCGGCGGCGACGAACATCGCAGCCAGACGAGCGGCCCCGGCACTTTTCCCCCCAGTGTCTGC
>Ga0315277_10013781_pt1 | contig 10067 bp, 8 predicted proteins | sample YL17G05_15_MG_FD_203695 | JGI IMG/M metagenome (GOLD analysis project Ga0315277, IMG submission 203695) | Sediment microbial communities from Yellowstone Lake, YNP, Wyoming, USA - YL17G05_15 | ecosystem: Environmental > Aquatic > Freshwater > Lake > Sediment | place: USA: Wyoming | collected...
GCCATAATGTTCGGAAGCTCAGGGCCGTGTTCCTTACCGGTAAGGGCAAGTCTTACCGGCAGATAAAGCATTTTCCCCTTGATTCCGGTATTTTTCCCCACTGTTTTGAACAGGGATTTCATTTCCTCGACACCTGCGCCTTTCAGGCTCTTGAGCTCCCGGACCATCTCGGCCAGGACAGTCCCGGCTTCCGCAGTGGCCATTATTGCCTTTGCCTCCGGATTGCTTATTTCCGGTACTTTTCCGCGGAAAGTGTCCAGATAACCGGTGATATCGGAAAGGGTCTCCAGTTTTTCCCGGCAGGCCAGAGCGATCTGGCGGAATTGATCCGCAGCAAAGGCCCGTTCTTCTTCCCCGGCAAAAACCCGCAGCAGGGAAACAAGTTTTTCTTCCGGGAGGGCGCGGATATATTTCCCGTTCAGCCAGCGCATCTTGGCCGTATCTAACACGGCAGCACTTTTCCCCAGCCGCTCGAAATCGATTTCCCTAAGGAGAATTTCCAGCGGGAGGTAATCCTCGCCCGAAGCCGAGGACCAGCTCAAGAGGCTCAGGTAGTTGATCAGGGCTTCGGGGAGGTACCCTGCGGCGCGGAACTCCGCCACGCTAGTGGCCCCGTGACGCTTGCTGAGACGCTGGTGGTCCGGCCCCAGAATCATCGGAATATGGGCGAATGCCGGAGGCTCGGCATTAAAAGCCCGGTAAAGCATGAGCTGGCGCGGCGTATTGGAGAGGTGGTCATCCCCGCGTACAGCATGGCTTATTTTCATGGCCATATCATCCACCACTACAGCGAAATTGTATGTCGGCCCACCTTGCGAGCGCAAGATTATAAAGTCCCCGATATTCCGGTTCTCGATAGCCACTTCTCCCTTGACCAGATCTTTCCAGGAACTGATCTCCGCCGCTGGTACACGGAATCTGATGGACAAGGGGTTGTTCGAACTGCCCGGTATAAGGCCTTTGCTCAGCTCACCGCGGTAAACAGGGAGCTTGCCCTCGGCCAGGCGGCTCTTCCGGAACTCCTCCATTTCTTTATCGGTCAGGGCACAGTAATAAGCGCATCCCAGTTCGACAAGCTTCTCCGCGGCCTGGCGATATAACTCCACCCGCTCGCTCTGGCGGTAAGGCCCGTAAAGCCCGCCGATATCAGGCCCTTCATCCCAGTCAAGACCCAGCCAGCGCAGATCCTCAAGTATCGCCTTCTCGCTTTCAATCGTGGAACGCGCCAGATCGGTATCCTCGATACGCAGGATAAAACTTCCGCCGTATTTGCGCGCCAAAAGCCAGTTCAGGATCGCCGTGCGGGCATTTCCGATATGCAGTTTCCCTGTCGGCGACGGGGCGAAGCGCACCCGGAACCCTTTTTCCATTCCTCAGCCTCCCCTCTTTATTTTCAGCCATTTCCGGCGCTCTTCTTTTTTCAAAGCCCTTTTCCGGGAATGTCTGAGCACACTGCGGAACCAGAAAAAGATCACTGCCGCCAGTACCAGCGCCGCTATACCCAACCCCAGATTTATATTTTTAAGAACTTTTTTAATGTACTCCCAGTTCTGTCCCACAGAAAAACCCAAATAAACCAGCAAAGCATGCTGGACAATTATCGAGCAGATAAGCGGCGGCAGAAAACGACCAAGCCTCAGGCGGCTGACTCCGGCAAAAAGCGGTACCATGGAGCGGAAGCCGATCAGAAAGCGGCTGGCAAAGATCATCCCCATTCCCCACTTGCGGTAAAAAAGGGCAACCCTGGGCAGGAGTTCGGGATGGAACAACCGCTGGTGTTTTTTGATGAACGATCTCCCGTTTCTCAGGCCCAGATAGTAAATTGTCAGGTTACTGAACAGGTTGGCCGTGGCTGTCCAGCCGAAGACCTGAAAGGGATTGACTAATCCGAGACCAGCCAGATAGGCTCCGAAAAGGGTGATCGTATCCCCGGGAAACGGGGGGATAAGGTTCTCGATAAACGAGGACAGGCCGAGCAGGGCGTAAACAAGCCCGGGAGAAAGATTCTCTACTGTTTGAAAAAGAAATTTTTCTATGGCAGTCTAATCCTCAGCGCTGAATTTATACTTATCGACTTAAATAATTGCAGATAACATCTGAGAATAATAGCTACTAATTCCGCACAACTATCATCAAGAAGTCAGAATTCAGGAGTCAGGAGTCAGAATTGATTTCGAATAGGCATCCAACATTTTACTGACTTCTGCCAATTGTTCTAACTGTTGATAAGAATTACCATAACCCAGGTCTTGAGCTAAAATCAAATAATAGCGCGACTCTTCCAAGGAGCCTTGCGCAATGTTTAAAAAACGTACTTTATCTAACTTTCCCTTCTTTCTAAATCCCTCAGCGATGTTGGCCGGAATAGAAACCGCAGAACGTCTGAGCTGAAAAGTCAAGCCATAGATTTCAGATTCAGGAAATTTTTTGCTTAATCCATAAATATTTAATACAAATTGATGTACTTTTTTCCAGACCAGAAGATCCTGAAAGCTTTTAGCCGGTGCTTTCATCCCTTCTCCTGACTCCTGAAAGATAAGTGGTTATCAATAAATTCAAGAAAATATTGATATGCGCTAAAATTTATGACTCTATGAATAGAACAGGCGGGCCCGGACTGAAAAATTCATTTATAACAATCCTGAACTTCGACTTTAGAGTTGCCGAGGAGAATTCTTCACTCCCGAGGTCTCGATAAGGACAACCGCCCTGGCCGCTATACCCTCTTCCCTGCCCAACGCTCCCAGCCCTTCGTGAGTTTTGGCCTTGACATTCACGCAAGCTGCTTCCAGCCCGAGCAACCCTGCCAGGCGATCCCTCATTTTTTCAATGTACGGGGCAAGTTTAGGCCTCTGGGCGACAATCGTAGCATCCAGGTTTACCGGGCGGAATCCCTTCTCCTCTATCATTTGGACAACGTTAAGTAGAAGCTCTGTGCTGTCCTTATCCTTATAAGCGGGGTCGGTATCCGGGAAATGACTGCCGATATCGCCCAGACCCGCGGCTCCAAGGAGGGCATCGATTACCGCATGGATGAGGGCATCGGCATCGCTGTGTCCGTCAAGCCCCTTTTCATGGGGAATGGCCACTCCCCCGAGTACCAGTCTTCGTCCCTCTTTCAGCCGGTGGATATCATAGCCTTCGCCGATGCGCAAGACGACTTTCTCACCCCGTTCTCCTCTCTGTCGGCTTCTGAGCCTGTACTCTGCATAAGCCATATCCGACGGCTCCGTTATTTTCAGATTCTCCGCAGTAGAACCGACAATAGCTACCGGGAAAGAAAGCCTTTCACAGAGCGAGGAATCATCTGTTCCGCTATAGCCGGACTCTCTGGCTGCCCTGTGAGCTTCGAGGATCATCGCCAGCGGAAAGCTCTGCGGGGTCTGGGCAAGCCAAAGGGATCGCCGGTCGACTGTTTTCTCGATCTTTTCCCCGCGCGATCGTTTCACTGTATCCCGCATAGGCATGCAGGCCACAGCCCCACATCCGGTGCCGGCTATGCGCAGAGTTTCGCGGATCACTGCGGGATCGGCCAGCGGCCTGGCGGCATCATGGATGGCCACCACTTCCACGCCGCTCCCCTCGAGAGCCAGAAGACCTTTATATACCGATTCCTGCCGGGTAGACCCTCCAGCCACGACAGCCACCTTGCCCTCTTCATCTCCGCCAAGACTCCGGCGAAAACCGCTCACCTCCTCTGCAGGCAGGACAACTACAATCCGCCTGATTTCCGGGATGGCGAGAAAAAGATCCAGGCAATGGCGTAACATACTTCTCCCGCCGATCTCGAGGAACTGCTTTTTAACCGGCCCGCCCATGCGCCTGCCCTCTCCGCCGGCGGCGATGACCGCCGCGCATGACCCCAGGCTTTCCCTTTCGGGAATATTCCCCGGGCCGGATTTCTCACTCATTTTTTCTCCCCTCAGGGCTGAAAGCCCGGCTTACCGCTTCGACCAGAGTGTCGCAGCCGACCACCTTGAGGCCTTGAGGTCCGGCTGTCCGGTCAAGCTGAGCTGACGGGCAAATGACCTTTTCGAATCCGAGTTTGGCGCTCTCGGCAAGGCGCCTGTCCAGGCTGGTTACCGGTCTCAGCTCGCCGCTCAATCCGACCTCGGCCACGAAAACTGTCCCGGGATCGAGTGCTTTTTCTCTCAGGGAGGAGCACAGCCCGAGACATACTCCCAGATCAACCGCAGGCTCATAAACCCTCAGCCCGCCGGCCAGGCTGACAAAGACATCGTGAGAGGCCATGGGCAGTCCCAAACGTTTTTCGAGAATAGCCAGCATGATCGCCAGGCGCCGGCTGTCGTAGCCGGTGGAAACCCGCTGGGCCGTGCCGTAGCCTGTCTTCGTGACCAGGGCCTGGACTTCGACCAGAAGCGGTCTTGTACCCTCCACAGTGCAGACAATCGCCGTACCGGGAGTTCCCCTGGCGCGGCCGGAAAGGAAATAGCCGGACAGGTCTTTGACCCCGGCAAGCCCGTCAGGCCTCATCTCGAAAAGCCCGATCTCATTGGTCGAGCCGAAACGGTTTTTCACTACTCTGAGAATACGGTGGGTCTGGCTGCTGTCCCCCTCGAAATAAAGCACCGTGTCTACCATGTGTTCCAGCATCTTAGGGCCAGCCAGAGAACCATCCTTGGTCACATGTCCGACCAGGAACACGGTCAGCGCGCTGCCCTTGGCCAGCCTCATGAACCCCGCGCTCGATTCGCGCACCTGGGCTATGCTTCCCGGTATTGCCTCGACAGAGGAGACATAAACGGTCTGGATCGAGTCTACGATCAGCACAGATGGCGTTTCGGCGAGGATCACCTGTTCAATGGATTCGAAACAGGTTTCAGGAAGAAGAAGCAGACTTTCCCCTCCGCCGATTCCCAGCCTTTTGGCCCTCATGCCGATCTGCGAAGCGCTTTCCTCCCCGGAAAGGTAGAGCACCTTAAGGCCTCTCCGCTCCAGGCTGGAGGCTAGCTGAAGCATCAGGGTGCTCTTGCCGATACCCGGCTCGCCGCCCAGAAGAAGGAGTGAGCCGGGAACCATCCCGCCGCCTAAGATATTGTCCAGTTCCTCGATGCCGGTAGGGAGACGCTGGAGAGTTTCCCGCCCGTTTACCACGGAACTTAAATAAACCGGGCCTGATCCCTCCGGGATGTCCGACGCCGTATGCCTCGCGCCCCTGGCCGGGGATGCGGCCAGGGTCTTTCCGACCACTGAATCCCAGCTGCCGCAAACCGAACAACGGCCCACCCACTTGGGATATGTAGCTGCACAGTTTGTGCATTCGTATATGACCCGGGGTTTAGTCATGGATCAGTAGATCGACATAAAGAACAACCCCTGTTTCCCTTTTTCCGGGGAGAATAAAGGCTGATATCCCAGGCGGTTATAAAATTCCCCTCTTTAAGAGGGGTGCCCACCAGCTGGCGGGGCGTGTTATACAGGCAGATTAGTTTGTGAACATTCCGGATTAAAAAACCTTTACATTGATAAACTTTTCCGGATGATCCCGAATTTCTCTGATCAGGTTTTGCGCCTCGACAGCGGTCTGTCGCAGATCTTCGTACAGTCTTTCGTCGCGCAGAAGCCGTCCCAGCGACCCCCGACCGGCATTGAGGTCGGCAACCACGGTATCCAGACGGGCGGAGAGACGGTTCAGACGTTCAAGCGTATTGGTTACCTCGACCTTATTGTCTTCGACCACTTCGCGGAAACCGTCTGCCGCCGAGTCCAGAGAAGCCAGGGTCCCTTCCAGAAGGAAGCCGAAACTTTCGAAACGTTCGCTGAGTGTGCGGGCGCGGGCGGTAATGGCCTCGATATTATCGAATGTCCGCGGCAGCGAGCTTTTCGGGCCGACCAGGCTGTCGAGCCGGGCCAGGAAAGATCGCGTTTCTTCCAGGACCACTATGGAACGCTGGACTACAACCACTCCGCTTTTGATAAGATCCCGGATGCCCGGAGCCAGAACTCCTTTCAATTCGCTTCCCGAGGGCAAAGGCGGCCCATCCCCCATCTGCAGTGTCAGGAAGGAGTTGCCGAAAAGGTCGGAAGCCTCGATCACTGCCACAGTGCCTTCAGCGACTTTCACCTCCGAATCCACGAAAAAATGTACCAGGGCTTTTTTACCAGCCAGTCCGATCGATTCCACCCTTCCTATCGGTACTCCGGCCAGGGTGACATTGTCTCCCAGTTTGAGCAGGCCTACATGCTCATATTGTGCCTGGTAGAAGGCTTTGTTTTTTCTGGAAATATAGCCCTGAAGGTAAAAAATGGCCCAAAGAGCGACTACAAAAGCGATAAAAACCACCAGCCCGACAATGACAGTCTCTTTACGGTAACTCTGCACGGGCGAATACTCCTTGAGTGGATGAGAATGTTTCAGGCAAGTTTAAAATAGCCAATCTAGATCTATGCTTCAATGCTGGCGTTAAAATTGAACATGCGGGCCCTCGGCCCGGCCCTCCACGAACTGCCTTACATAAGGGTTATCCGTGCTTTTCATTTCCTGTGCTGTACCGGTGAAAATGATCTTGCCATCTACCAGAAGCGAAATGACAGTGCCGACTTTCATGGCGCTGTTCACATCATGGGTGACCACCACGGTGGTTACTCCGAACTGCCGCTGTGTATCCAGGATCAGGTTATTGATAGCATCCGCGGTGATTGGATCAAGCCCGGTGGTCGGTTCATCATAGAGAATCACCTCCGGATTCATGGAAATTGCCCGGGCCAGTCCCACCCGTTTGCGCATGCCGCCGGAAAGCTCACTGGGTATTTTGTCTTCGATTCCGGAGAGACCGACCGCTTCGAGTTTTTCCGCCACCACTCGCCTTATCTCCGCGCCGGTTAAATCCGTATGGTGGCGGAGGCCCAGGGAAATGTTTTCGCCCACGGTCATGGAATCGAAAAGAGCGGCTCCCTGGAAGAGCATGCCCATCCGTTTGCGCACCTCGTTCAATTCGGCCCGGTTAAGATTATCCAGGCGTTTACCGTCGAAATAAACGCCACCTGCATCCGGAGTTATCAGCCCGATCATATGTTTCAAGACCACGCTTTTGCCGGCGCCGCTGCGGCCCATGATGACCAGGGTTTCGCCGTGCGGTACTGTCAAATTCAAGTCTTTAAGTACACTCTGGTCGCCCAGACGTTTGCAAACACTCTCCAGTTGGATAATCCCCTTGTCCATTTTCGATCAGCCCGTCGGGAAAAGTAGCATTGCCAGAAAGTAATCAAAAATGAGGATTAAAAGGCAATTGGTGACCACGCTCTCAGTGGTCGCCTTGCCCACTCCCTCGGCACCCTGGGAGGTGCAGAACCCGTAATAGCAGCCGACCATGGAAATTGTGCCGCCGAAAACCAGGGACTTGAACAGGCCCCCATAAATATCGTATGGGAGGACAAACTGCCGGAAAGCCTGCATGTACAGCTGACTGGGCAGACCCAGATAAAAAAGGCAAACAACATAGCCTCCCAGGCTAGCCACCGCACAGCCATAAAGAGTAATTACCGGCATCATCACCATTCCGGCCGTCAGCCTGGGCAAAAGGAGGATGCGTACGGGGTCCAGGGCCATAGTCTCCAGGGCGTCTATCTGTTCAGTCACCCTCATCGAACCCAGCTCTGCGGCTATAGAAGCGCCCACCCTGCCCGAGATCACCAGGGCGGTGAGTACCGGGCCCAGTTCAATGATCACCGATTTCCAGACCGCAATGGCGATAAAAATCTTGGGTACGTACTGTTCAATCTGGTAGGCGGTCTGCACAGCCACCACCATGCCGGTAAAGAGGTTGGTCACCGCAACGAGAGGCAGTGAGCCAATCCCGATCCGCATCATCTGTTCCACGGTCTCCCGCCGGACGCTCCACAGGCGGGGAATCTCTCCGATAACCCGCAGCATGAGAAACGCCGCTTCTCCCAGATTGTAAAAGAACCTGAGAACACGTGAACCGATTAGGGCAAATGGTTCGAGCACCGGTTACCTCGCCTCTATTTCCTCGCGTAAAGATAGGTTCTCGAAGTTCGTAAATTCTTCGATAAACAGGAGGTCGAACAGGCCGGTCGGGCCGTTGCGGTTTTTCTCCAGGAGAACTTGAGCCATACCTTTGGTGCTGCGGTCTTCGATCATTTTTATTCCTGCCTGTTCGGGCCGGTAGATAAAAATAACCAGGTCCGCATCCTGCTCTATGGCCCCGGACTCCCTCAGGTCGGCAAGTTTCGGTCTCTGATCCGTGCGGCTTTCCACGGCCCGGGAAAGCTGGCTCAAGGCGATCACCGGAATATCCAGTTCCTTGGCCAGGGCCTTAAGCGAGCGGCTGATCAGGCTGACTTCCTGCTGACGGCTTTCCACACGACCCGAGGTGCGGATTAGCTGCAGATAGTCCACGACCAGCAGGCCGATTTTTTCAGCCTTGCACAGGCGCCGCGCCTTGGCGCGAAGCTCGAGGACCGATATCGCCGGAGTGTCATCGATAAACAGGGGAGCCTCGTGCAGGCGGTTGGCGGCACTGGTCAGCCGGTTCCAGTCCAGCTCGGTAAGCTTGGCTGTGCGCATCTTTTTCAAATTCACCCGGGCTACGGAACAGAGCATGCGCTGGACAAGCTGGCTCTTGCTCATTTCCAGGCTGAAAAAAGCCACTGGCACGGGTTCGGTATGTTCCTTGGACCCACAGGCCAGGGAAAGAGCAACATTCAGGCAGAACGAGGTCTTGCCCATACCCGGACGGCCGGCCACGATAATCAGGTCCGATTTCTGAAAACCGACTGTAAGCTTATCCAGGTCACGGAAGCCTGAGGGCAGGCCGGTCATAGTGATATCGTGCTGGGCGCGGTATTCCAGGTCGGAAATAATGTCGTGAACAATATTGCGGATGGGATACAGACCTTCCCTGAGCCGGAAGTCCTGGACTTTGAAAATCCGTTCCTCGGCTTCATCGACCAGCTTGTCCACATCCTCCACCGGCTGATAGGCTTCCTCTATAATTGTCGTACAGCCCTCGATCAGTTTGCGCAGCATGGATTTCTCGCTCACGATCTGGGCATGATAGATTACATTAGCGGCGGTGGGCACGGAGTTGGAAATTTCGTAGATAAAGGGTAGCCCGCCGATCTCTTCCAGCGCTCCTTCTTTTTTGAGCTGCTCGGTGAGAGTTACCGGATCCACCTCCACCGACTTTTCGTATAAGGAAACAATAGCCTTGAAAAGTTTGCGGTGATTATCCAGGTAAAAGCAGTCTTCAGCGAGCATTTCGATGCTGCGGCCGATAGCTTCCTTGTCCATCAGCATGGCCCCGAGCACGCAGGCCTCGGCTTCCTGGGAATAGGGAAGACGGCGCTCGAAGGCCTCGGAGTTATCCTGCGCGGCTATTTTTGCCGGGCTTTTCATTGCTTTAAATCCTTTTTCCAGAAAGTATTCCGTTCAAATGGCCTGCTTTAAGCAGGCGTGAGCATTATTTACGGTCGCCACCCGGTTTGAAGACTTCGCCGCTCGATGGCCTGCCGCCCTGCTGCTCATAGATTTTTCTCGCCAGGAGCATATCCTGCCAGGTGTCCTTTTTCAACTCGGGATTTCTCAGCAGGGCCGCCGGGTGGTAAGTGCTCACCACCTTGATCCCGTTGAAATCCGCAACTATACCCCGCATGGTTCTGAGCGCCCCCTCCCGGCGCAGGAAAAAATAGGCGCTGTACCGTCCTAAAGTAACTATCACCTTGGGCTTTATCATTTCAATCTGGGTGAGGAGCCATTCCTCGCAGGCGGCGATTTCATCCGGCTGAGGGTCGCGGTTGCCCGGGGGCCGGCATTTAACCATGTTGGCAATGTACACTTCGTCTCTCTTAAAACCGATCGCGGCGATTATTCTGGTAAGCAGTTGGCCGCTCGATCCGACAAAGGGCAGTCCCTGGCGATCTTCTTCCGCCCCAGGGCCTTCCCCGATAAACATAAGGCCAGCCTGCGGATCACCCGCGCCGAAAACGAATCTGGTCCGCGAGGCATGAAGCCGGCAGCGACGGCAGTTGCTTATCCGGCTGCCGAATTCTTCAAGCGACTCCTCCCCTCGAGGTGCTGAGTCTTT
>Ga0315277_10013782_pt1 | contig 10067 bp, 8 predicted proteins | sample YL17G05_15_MG_FD_203695 | JGI IMG/M metagenome (GOLD analysis project Ga0315277, IMG submission 203695) | Sediment microbial communities from Yellowstone Lake, YNP, Wyoming, USA - YL17G05_15 | ecosystem: Environmental > Aquatic > Freshwater > Lake > Sediment | place: USA: Wyoming | collected...
ATGTGCCACGTTATTTGAATTTCCATAGCCTGTGTCGCAGTCGGCAACGACTGGGATAGAAACAGCATCGTTCATGATGGAGGCTGCTTCTAAGTACTGGGTCATAGTTAATATGTTTGCATCGGGGACAGCGTGTGAGGCTGATACTTCGAATCCACTGGCCCATACGCCATCGAAACCATGATGCTCCACCAGTTTGGCCGTAAGTCCATCATGGGCGCCCACTATCCTTACGACGCCGTCTCGGCTGAATAGCTCTCTGAGTCTCTTTGCTTTGTTCATTGCATCCCCGGCGCTGTGTGGATGGCTTCGTTTACTTCAGACGCTTCGCAAATAGCGCGCGTATATAGGAACTGTAACAATTCGGGAACCAGTAAGAACGTCTGCGAATCTCATGACTTTACTGAGCCCCTTTCACTGGCAAGACTCAGTGTTTACGACGACATGATATAATACTTGGCACGAGAAAAGACTGTTGAATTGAGTATGAGACGATATAATCATAATCGAGTATAGTGGCAATGTTCGCATATTGTCAAGCTGCAAGGGTGAGTGTTGTAGGTGGAAAGCGATCTAGAAACGGATGGTGCTATGAAAAAAGGTAAACCAAGTGCTACTGCAGAAGGGAACGCTGCCCTTAGGGCTGCCGAGTGGCTGAGACCAGAAGATGAGCGAGTCTGTTATGACCAGTTCGCAAGACGGTTTCTCGGCTTCAGATTCGGTGTTATAGTCCGGAGCAGATTACTCACTAGGATTGCGTTGTGGTACGCTGAACGGATATTACCCGGCGCTGCCAATAGTTTGGTGGCTCGAACCAGATATATCGACGATTGCTTGAAGGCGCGCATTGACGATGGGATAGAGCAGTTGGTTATTCTGGGTGCAGGTTATGACTCTAGGGCGTACAGGTTTGATGAACTCAGACCAAGGGTCAGGGTCTTTGAGGTAGACCATCCAGATACACAGAGGGCCAAGAAACAAAAAGTCAAGAAGATATTTGGCTCTCTGCCAAGCCATGTGGTCTATGTTGGCCTGGATCTCGATGAAAGGAAGCTCGGGGAAGGACTGCTCGAGAGCGGCTATAGGAAGGACCAGAAGACCCTCTTTATCTGGGAGGGCGTGACTGTTTACCTTACCCCGGAGGCTGTGGATGAGACCTTGGCTTTTGTGGCCGGGAATTCGGGCAAAGGCAGCTCTATAATTTTCGACTACGCGTTTCGGTTCGCCCTGGATGCAACTTCCGATAGTGAAGAGGCCAAGAAATGGCGGAAAGCTTATGAACGGAGGGGCGAGCCTCCTAAGTTCGCATTAAAAGAGGAGGAGGTCGAGGAGTTCCTCTCCAAGAGAGGATTCTATCAAGTGAAAAGCGTCAGCATGGAATCGCTAAAGAAGGCCTACTTTAAAGGGATTAACGAGAATAGGAATGTGACGCATCTAGGTGGTATTGCTCAGGCAACTGTTCGAAGATGATAGATGGCTGTCGGGGCCTGGCCAGCTTGACTGAACTGCCCCCAGTTGGTATATTTGAACAGGCCAAAATTACGTGCGAAGAAGGAGTTTAAATGGCAATCAAGAAAGTCGGTGTAGTAGGCTGCGGCATCATGGGCGGGGGCATCGCCCAGGTCTGCGCTCAATCGGGCTATCAGGTTACGGTGTCGGAAATCAACGACGATTTGTTGAACAAGGGATTAAAGGTTATCAAAGGCAATCTCGCCAAGAGCGTGGAGAAAGGCAAGCTGTCGAAAGAGGAAGAGGCGGCCATCGTGGGCCGGCTCAAAGGTACCACAAAGGTCGAGGACTTCGGGGATTGCGAGCTGGTAATCGAGGCTGCCACAGAGAATATGAATTTAAAGAAGAAGATTTTCGGCGACCTTGATAGGGTTTGTGCCCCCAATGCGGTTATGGGCACCAATACTTCGTGCCTATGTGTGACCGAGGTAGCGATGGCGACCAAGAGACCGGACAAGGTAATCGGGACTCACTTCTTCAACCCTGTGCCCGTGATGAAGCTGCTGGAGATCGTGACCACCATTGTATCCAGCGAGGAGAGCCTGAATACGGTGAAGGTTTTCGGTCAATCGCTGGGCAAGGTGATCGTCATAGCCAAGGACACACCTGCTTTCATAGCAAACCGCATTGCGGTGCCCATGTTTATAGAGGCGATGAAAGTGTACGAGGCGGGACTGGCCACGAAGGAAGACATAGACAACGCCATGGTTCACGGCTACAACCACCCCATGGGACCCCTGGCGCTGGCTGACCTGGTGGGGCTGGATACTCTGCTCTACGTATATGAGTCAATGTACGCTGAGTTCAAGGACCCCAGATGGGCGCCTCCGTTGCTGCTGAAGCGCATGGTTACCGCAGGTCAACTGGGACGGAAGTCAGGCAGGGGCTTCTACGATTACACCAAGAAGTAAACGAGAGTTTACTTGACATAACGTTAAGCAGGGCCTGAGAAGGGGCTTCAGGGCGTGCTGGCATCGTGGTTTAGGTGCCGCGTTTCTTGTACTCGGGGCATGAAGTGGCGTTGGGACGTGCCGGATTGTGGCAAGCGCTACGCCAGTCCCATTTGCAGGTGTCGCAGAGAATAGGGTTTATCCCCAGGAATCTCTTAATTCTCAGGCTGAGCCTGTCTCTCCAGTTTGGCCTCATAGTATTACTCACTTCCGAACGGAGGTTTGTATCTATATTTAATTGTACAACCAAAGGCGCTAAGCAACAAGTTTCGAATTTGAATTATTCAGTATTGCTTAGAGTTTAGAAATCAGGGTTTAGAATTTATCACCAGGGGGTGAAGACATGCCGATAGTCAAGATCGAGATGTGGACAGGCAGGACCCATGCTCAGAAGACAGAGCTGGCCCGGGTGATTACCGAGGCCATGGTGACCATAGCCCACACCACGCCGGAAGCGACTGTAATTATCTTTGAGGACATCGCAAAAGAGAACTGGGCCACCGGCGGGGTCCTGGCATCCGATGCCAAACCCAAGAAATAGCCCCTCGACTAAAGCTGCGAAGCCCCTTGGTTCGAAAACAGGGCGGTGAAAACGCTGGCGGGTACTTTCATATGTCCGCGGGCATACGTCACCTAGAGTTTTACCCCTTTTGAGCCTTTCAATTTTCTGGGAACAGCCTTAACAGTCACCCGGTCAAGCCAGTTGCAAGTCTATGGTCGCACTATAACTATTATGTCGAGCTGGCAGCTTCGATTTTGGCAGGTTTTTTGGCTCAGTTTATATGGTCTTTTTGATACGTTCGGATATGAGTCTATGGCGCTTCCCTGAAAACCTGAAAGTCCGTTTTGCGATATCGGCGTTTTCACCAATATACCGCGGTGATAAAATTCAGGGGCTGTGATTTCGGAAAAAACCGCTGGGGTTCTTTTAAGGGGTGGTTAGGGTGGGCTGACAGTAAGAAAATGGCGCACCCCCGAAAACTAGTCCCCGGGAAACACAAAATTGGGTCTTTAGGCTTCTTGGTTGCTGTGGTTGAAGCCACAATGAACCTGCGAGGCCCTAGAATTGAAATCTAGGCCTGTGTCGAGGCAAAGCCGACCTTTGGTACCTGCTTCAGACCTGGCCAAGGGGCTGGGCCTATTCTGCCGGTGGGCGGGGCCGATTTTGGTGGTGGGCTGGTTTTTTCGGACAAAACCTTTGCTGGCGTCGGGGTTACCACACCTCGACATAAATGGTCCCGGGTTTTGACCATTGAGGAGATGCTGGGTTTTGGGCGTGGTGATCCGATTAGTTTATTGCCAGATTTTTTCGTTCAGTATTTTTTTATTTAATCCGTGGTTGATGTGGCACATGGTTACGCCGAACAGCTTGCATCAGCAAAGCCTTAAATAACGTTATGTAAAGTTATCAAATAAATAGAAGGTTATGAGGGTGAAGTGGGAACGGGATCATATGGTTTTGTTCCTGGGCGAGATAGGAGAAGGCGGGAGAGGATTTATTTAAGAAAAGGCGGTGGGTTTCTGCGTTTTATTAGACTTCGTATCAGCTCATACTTAGGCTTTAGAGCCTCATATTCTTTACGAATACCCGGTTTCTCAAGCAATTCTGCCTCAAAATCTTCGTATCGTGTGGTTTTTTGGGGTCTCATTCTACTGCCTTCTATGAATAATCGCCACCCAGCACGACCTTTCTAATTTTGAAACCGTACGATTCATTTTTGGGACTATAATATTTCATGACGCCATCGAATCTGTCGTGGAAATGATTATTTACAATGTAACAGATAATATCCATGTTTTTCGGAGTTTTCTGAAGCTTTTCTTTTATGATTGGCATAAGTCTTTCAATATAGCACCTGAAAAATAGGGAGTAGTCCATAATTTGGGAAATTACTTCCAGTTGTGAATCATTGAGTTTGAGTTCGATAACTGCCAACTGACCGTACTTATTAAGGGTTACGATATCTACGCGTTCGGTTGGAAGGATCCGACTATTGTTGTGAATATTCTCATGAAAAGCGCCTGTCGGGAATTCCCTAGTTATTCCAAATCCCTTCTTATTTAGCTTGAAAAAGTCTTCACCTAATACCGCCAATCTTACATTGGCGACATTCTTATTATCCTCTGGGCACAGCCATGTTTGAAAATCCTTTTCTAAACGGCCAGGTGTATTATCTTTAGCTTTGCTGCTTAACTCTTTTCTAATTTCCTCACTACTAGGACGGGCAAATAGTGTTTTGGCATCATACAGTTCTATAGGTTCCTCGTTTATTTTAATTTCAAAGCTGAGGTCTTTTTTATTGTTAATACTGAGAAATGATACCCTTCGTCGGAAGGCCTCAAGGTTGGGGTGGAGCCTACCATTGGATTTAACATCGTCAATCTGCCCAAAGATTGCGAAATTAATGGTGTTGATTTTGATGTCGCATTGAGATTTAGCGAGGGTAAGAAATGCCAAACCCCAAGGGTCCAATCGTCTGATCGCCTTTTTATCAAGGATTTTATCGACTACGGAAATTGTTATGCGATCACGATCTATGTTATAAGTAAAATAATTTGGCCATCCGCCTGCCTTCCCTTTGGAGGAATTAACGTAGTCTATTAGTTCTGGTATGGTCATCCTTCCGTTGCTATTCACTATTGCACTCTCCTTTAACAAAGACTAATAGTTTCGCCATCATCTAACTGAATTACATTGGGGAACATTTCCTGGAACTTTTCAGGATAGAAAGTGTGAATGGGTATAATCCACCGTGGCTTTAAAGCATCAACCATGCTTCTCAACTGGTTTACATAGGCGTGTCCGCTGGTATGTATTTCTGTTACCGGAATACCATTAGATTCAAGAAACTGCTCAAGGTCGCTCCTTTCCAGATAGCCATGCCACATCGAAAATATTGCTATTGCCTTGCTGCTATCCTTCAGTTTTGTGATTATGCCACGGAAGTAGCGGCTATCTTTGGCAAGGAGGACTTTATCGTCAGGGGTATCGCGGATTTCTTCAAGCTCGATTTTGGCACTTTTGTATTTATATAGGAGAGCCTTGTCCAAATCCGCCAGTTTTTGTGCGTGGTAGTAAGAGTACAGCACTCGGACGCCTTTCCAGTCAAACTGAGGAATAATTGGGGAAATGACACTAAGTTTGTCAAGAACGAATGCGGTGTAGAGGTCAATAACCAGAGTCTTGCCACTGTGCCTTGCAGCACGATAGATGGATACAAGCCGATCAAGGTTCTGGGAAGAGGTGAAGATATAGCTAAGTCCTTTCTGGGAAAGGATATAGTCATGTAGTGCCTGCTCAACAGAATTCTCATCAGGATACAGACCTTCATCTCTACCAAGCATTGAGCCTTCCATGATAAGGTAGTTTATGTTAGGGGGAGGGTCTTTGGTTAGTCTTTCCAGCAGTATACCCTTACGACCGTGACCGCGAAAGTCACCGGTATAGAAAATTCGCTGTCCATCAGCTTCAATAAGAAAAGCAGCGGCATCGGGAGCTGAGTGGTCCATCAGATATGGGGTGATGGCAAAATCTCCTATCTGGAAAGGTTGCCACATCTCAAAGGTCTTAACCATATCAAGTTTAACATTGGTATTAAGAAAGACATTTGATACCTCAGCCAGGCTTTTCGTACCCACGCTCATATAAAGGGGAATATCAGAATGTACGAACCGCAAAAGGCCGTAGTGGTCAATGTGGGCATGAGATAACAACACTGCTGTAATCACTGGCTTATCATTTTCATATAGTCCATCAACTGGTGGCAAGATTTTTTTTGTGAGCAATTGAGGCAGAGTGGATTTGCGATGAGTGCCCCAGTCAAAGGGGGACATATCGGCGTTCACCAAGGGCAGCCCAATATCGATAATTAAGCGGGTATTGCCAGAACTGGAGCATAGCTCGACGCAGCTCCCGCCGATTTCGTGGGTGCCTCGATGAATCGTCAATTGCATGTATAGATTGTTTGCTCCTTGCCAAGCAGTTCCCCTAAGTGTGTTAATTATACCCTCAATACTGTCTATCATTCAAGACTATCTTGAGGGTGCCGTCACTTAAGAAGACTCAGGAGTCTTCTTAATAAACAAGCCTCCGGAATCTAGCCAGAGGCTCGGTCGTGTTTCTGGTGGAGACGGGGGAGAGTCGAACTCCCCATCCAGAAGAGCGCTGTTCAATGGGAAATGGTGGGTTTCGTCCTCCCCAGGAGGAACTCCACCCACCCTACAAGTTCTGATGGCGAACGGGTTGGGCAAAGCGAAGAATATCGGAGACCCTTCGCTGAAGCTCAGGGTGACATTTGGATCAACCGCCTAAATCCCCCTTGCCCCCTTTACAAAAGGGGGAATTATGGATTCCCGCTTGGGCGTGAATGGTATCCGGGGCACAAAATTTTGTGCCCCTACGCTGATTGGGCGAGGGAACATCGCCCCTACGTAATCCATCAGGGCAGGCTCTTCGACTCCCAATCAGCCCTAGTGGTCATTCGGTCTAGAAGAAGACAGCTCCGCCTATCACGAGCGAAGGTATTAGGAACAATACCAGTACATAGAACAGCCAGCCCACAACACAGGTAGCTATGGCGCGCCCGGTATCGAAGTCAAGGGCCTGTCTTACTGCGATAACGCCTGCTACCAGGCACCAGCCGGATGCTGCCAGTGTTACCAGCCAGCCCAGGAAAGGTATGAAGGAGAAAAACCTGAAAACCCCTGGCGAATTTGAGAAACCTATGGTCCGCAGTAACTGTCCGTAGGTTGCCTCTGTTTCAGGGCCTTTGAATACAGTAGTGCCCAGCCAGTAAGCCGCCAGTGACCATATAAGCCAACCACCTATCGAGGTGGCAAGCCCGATGAGAAGACCCCAGACAAACCAGATGGGGCTAAGGACAATAAGCCCAGCGATGCCCGTGCCGAGACCTGAAGCCAAGCCGCTGATGACGACCACGGTCAAGGCTTGGCCGTTGACACTGGTGTCATGCTCGACCTCCTCATAGAGGTTTACATCCAGCTTGGCAGCCCTGACCATCTTGGTGAAGAGCGATTGTGATGCTACAGCCTGAGTTGCCATTCTTGGCTCCTTTCCAGCCTCTGAATCTCTTTCAAGATACAACTGCGCTTATCTTATTGCAGTTAATCTCTTGCTTGGTGTTATTGCCATAGGTTTTGAGCGAAGAGTATTCATTACTTCATTGCCACCCGCCCATACTTTCCCACATGCTGATTGTCTGTACGCCGGCTGGAAGCTGGAACTTGCTATCAGGGATGTCGCTGAAGCTGATGTTCTTGTATTCTATTGTGCTCGTACCCTGAGGGCCGGTCGTCTCAGTTTTGATTTCAATTCCGTATTGTTTCCATATCCACATCGTGGTATTTTCCCCGCCCTCCGTGTACTGAACGACCAGGCAGTCCTTCCCGTCGTATTTCTCGCTACCAACAATCGTTGGATTATAGCTCTCGAGCCAACTAGACATGTCCCAGGGGGATTCCTGGGAAGGTCCGAGTGTAGGCGTTGGGGTCGCTCCTGGACCTGGCGTCTCTAGGGGCATACTCATATCCAATGCCTTATTGTGTGCAGGATAATATATGTACGAAGCCCCGGTACCGAAATCATAAAGGTATACCACAGTCTCCCCAACAGCCACGGTCTCCCCACCGATCTCGCCCGCCTCGCTGGCATCTGTCACGGTGGCTTCCATCCTCATCTTGTACGATGTTTCTGACATCTTGACCCATATTTTTTGTGTCACAGGTGACTGACCGGGTTCTGTAGCCACCACCTCAGCGTACGCGGACTTGATATTTAGTGCCTTCCCCAAAATCTCGCTCAGCGTTCCAGAAGCCCCTGTTCCTGCGGGTGTGCCTGTTGCCGAGGGTGTGTTGGTGGCTGCTACAGTATGTGTGGGGGTCGCTGTGGCTCCACCACCGCCCTCTCCCCCTCCGCCACAGCCAATGGCGCTGAAAACCAGCGTCACTGTGATAAGTGTGACCAGCAGGATTCCCAGTTTTTTCATTTCTACCTCCTTTATTATTTTCTGGCACGTCATTTTATGGCGTTATCAATATCTGCTTGAGGTCACTTGAGAGAGAAATAGGCATACCTGTTTCGAATTGATGGTGGGTGGACTAATCACTGTGGCATGATCGATAGGGGTCGGGCTACGGTATTTATGCTTTATTAAGGACATTTCAGCGACACACAAAGAATCCTTCTCGCGAAGGAGTAAGCATTAGCCTGGGAGTATACTCAAACCAGGGATGGTCCGTATAGAACATCCACTGGGTCAAATTTATACTACCAAAGCAGGGCTTTGTCAATACTTTTGCGGTAAGGCTATGAATCGTTGCTTGAGGTCATGAACTCGATGTTAGGGAAAAGGCCTCTCTTTGGAAAAGAGAGGCCTTTGAAGATTTCTGGTGGAGACGGGGGAGAGTCGAACTCCCCGTCCAGAAGAACTCAGTGCAGGGTGTCTACAAGCTTAGACGGCTGATTTTATCTCGCTCCACCGCTCTCCGCCGACCGATTGCAGTGGAGCCAGCCGATTGGTCTTAAGCGACCCTTACCGGCATCGGGGCCGCAGCACCTCGACATTTCGGCGCCCAATCCTCAACCCATCGAGGAGAGGTCGAGGTGGGCGTAGCTGCCTAATTAGGCAGCTAAGGCGTATTCTCTTTCGCCAGTTACTTTTTTGCCACCTGATTTACGAGGTAGATGGCACCTCGGCTTGCAACTCCGCACCACTATTCCCCTGTCGAACCACACGTCCCCATAAAAGTAAATCCGAAATTAAATCTGTAATCCCCCTGTATCCCCCTTTCCCAAAGGGGGAGGGGGCGAGGGCACCTCGCCCCTACATAATCCATCGGGGCAGGCCCTTCGACAGGCTCAGGGCGAACGGCTTCATCGCCTCGGCAGACTGGAGCTTCACCCTCACCTAACCTCTCCCGTCGAGGGAGAGGGATTCGCAGTCTTCCCTCCCCTGGAGTGAGGGGGGATTTTGCTACCGCTTTTTGGCTTTGGGGCCTTGCTTGAATGCCCGTTGCATCTGGCGCTGGTCGTCTCGCCGGGCTATGGCTTCGCGCTTGTCGTATTGCTTTTTGCCCCGGGCGAGTCCCAGTTCGACTTTCGCTATTCCTTTTTTAAGGTACAGTTTCAGGGGCACTAAGGTGTACCCCTTTCTTTCGACCTCGCTGCTGAGGTCGTCTATCTCTCTCTGATGCAGCAGAAGCTTGCGCGGCCTGGTGGGCTCATGATTGTACCGGTTGCCCCCGGGATACTGTGCGATGTGAGCGTTCATCAGCCACAGCTCACTGTCTTTCGGGCTAGCGTAGGAATCCTTGAGGTTGACTCTGCCTCCCCTGATGGATTTGATCTCGGTGCCGGTGAGAACCAGGCCAGCCTCAACGGTTTCCTCGATATGGTAATCGTGATACGCCTTGCGGTTGACAGTGATTGCCTTCTGATTTTCTGCCATATATTCTTATACCACAATAAGTAAGTTATGTCAAGTGGGGGACACCCCTGCCCCTTTTAACAAATGGGGGAAATTCTATATTCCTTCCCATCATCCTTGCGCAGAGCGATGTGCTGCACTTGCACTGAATCAACCCCCTCTG
>Ga0315277_10013783_pt1 | contig 10067 bp, 8 predicted proteins | sample YL17G05_15_MG_FD_203695 | JGI IMG/M metagenome (GOLD analysis project Ga0315277, IMG submission 203695) | Sediment microbial communities from Yellowstone Lake, YNP, Wyoming, USA - YL17G05_15 | ecosystem: Environmental > Aquatic > Freshwater > Lake > Sediment | place: USA: Wyoming | collected...
TTGGCATAAGAACAGGCTTAAAAAACTGGGCCCGACACCCATTCACCGTAAAAGCTTTTCCTATGCTTAGGGCGCGGCAGGAGTTTGCCAGGAATGGCGAGCAGGCAGCGGCCGGCTTCTTAAGGGCCAACGGCTATAAAATCATCGCCCGGAATTACAAAAATAAATTCGGCGAGATAGATATCATCGCCCGGGAAAAAGACACCTGGGTATTCGTAGAAGTAAAGGCAAGGCGCAGCGAAAGTTTCGGTCCGCCGGAAGCGGCAGTGGGTAAATTCAAGCAGGGCCAGATTTCCCGGGCAGCGCTTATGTTTCTCAAGGAAAATAAGCTTTTAGAAGAAAAGGCGCGTTTTGATGTGGTTTCTCTGCGCTATACCGGCCAACTGCCCCGGATAAATTTAATCAAGAATGCCTTTGAGTTAGACGGCAGGTATTCTTATTGAGAGGGATTCGATGCTGTCGGATATAGAGATTGCCCAGAAGGCAAAGATGGAGCCGGTGGTAAATATCGCCGAAAGGTTAAGGATAAACAAAAAATATCTTATTCCTTACGGAAATTTTATCGCCAAGATAGACTTAGGTCTGCTCGATGAAATTAAAGACCGGCCGAGGGGCAAATACATCCTGGTTACCGCGATAACCCCCACACCTTTGGGCGAAGGCAAGACCGTTACTACCATCGGCCTTTCCATGGCCCTAAATAAATTGGGCAAGTTTACCTCTACCTGCATCAGGCAGCCGTCCTTAGGCCCGGTTTTCGGCATAAAAGGCGGCGCTGCCGGAGGCGGCTACTCGCAGGTGCTGCCGATGGAGGATTTCAACCTTCATTTTACCGGCGATGTGCACGCAGTAGGGCTGGCCCATAACTTGGCGGCGGCGTTTCTGGATAACTGCCTGTTTAAAGGCAACCGGCTTAAGATTAATCCGGATAAGATATACTGGCGCAGGGTCGTTGACGTAAGCGACCGGTTTTTAAGGAACGTAAGAATCGGTTTGGGCTCTGAGGATGACGGAATTCCCCGCGACAGCGGTTTTGATATTACGGTGGCTTCGGAACTGATGGCGATATTGGCGCTGACCGAAGGCCTGAAAGACCTGCGCAGCCGCATCGCCAGGATTGTTCTTGCGGACACGATGACAGGCAGGGCCTTGACTACAGAAGACATCAAGGTTGCCGGAAGCATGGCCGTCCTTTTAAAAGACGCGATAAAACCTAACCTGATTCAGACCATTGAGAATACGCCCTGTTTTGTCCACGCCGGGCCGTTTGCCAATATCGCCCACGGCAACAGTTCAATATTGCAGGATAAAATTGCCTTAAGCCTTTCGGATTATGTAGTCACCGAGGCGGGATTCGGAGCCGATTGCGGGGCAGAGAAGTTTTTCGATATCAAGTGCCGCTACAGCGGGCTTAAGCCCGACGCCGCGGTGGTAGTCTGTTCGATTAGGGCGCTTAAGGCGCACAGCGGCCGTTTTAAGATTGTCGCCGGCATGCCGTTAGATACCTGCCTGGAAAAGGAGGATATCGCGGCAATAGCAGAGGGAAGCTGCAATCTCAAGAAACAGATAGAGAATGTCGGGGGGTTCGGCGTCCCGGTTGTCGTGGCCATCAACAGGTTCTCCTGCGACAGCGATAAGGAATTAGAGTTTGTGAAGAATAAGGCCAGAGAATTCGGCGCCTATGATTGCTGCGTAAGCGAGGTCTGGGCAAAAGGCGGGCAGGGAGGGCTGGAATTAGCCAATAGCGTAGTCAGGGCTGCCGGTGAAAAAAGCGATTTCCGGTTTCTCTATCCCCTGGATATCCCGATAAAAGAGAAGATTGAGACTATTGCGCGCAGGATTTACGGCGCCGGGAATGTTGAGTATTCACCCCAGGCAGAAGAGAATATCGCGCTATTTACTCAAAGGGGCTATGACCGGCTGCCGATTTGTATGGCCAAGACGCATTTATCTTTGTCCCACGACCAGAATCTTAAAGGTTGTCCCCGGGATTTTACCCTGCCGGTAAGGGATGTCCGCGCATCGGTGGGCGCGGGATTTCTTTATCCTTTATGCGGCACGATGCGGACCATGCCGGGGCTGCCGACTCACCCGGCGGGTGAAAAGATTGACATTGACGAAAAAGGCAACGTTGTAGGATTATTTTAAGAGTATCCCGTAAGTCTCATCCGGCTAAGGGCATTATCCTTGTGTTAAGGGGTAAGCCGATTAACGGTTAAGGGTTAAATGTATAATGTATAAAGACAAATCATTGAGGAAATATTTAGATGACCTGGCAGCAAGGCTGCCTGCGCCCGGCGGAGGTTCTGCCGCCGGCCTTACCGCAGCCCTGGGTGCCGCTCTGGTCAGCATGGTGGTTAATTTTACCTTAGGAAAACCAAAATATGCCCGTTACGAAGAAGAGCTCAAGGGAATATTGGTAAAATCAGAAGCTTTAAGAAAAGAGTTTTTGGGCCTGGTAGACCTGGATGTGGTGGCCTATAAGAGTAAGAATATAAAAGACGCGCTGGATATACCGTTTATGGTCTGCCGGCTTTGTTTCGAAGGTATCAAATTGTGCGTGCCTTTAATAAAAAAAGGCAATCTGCGCCTGATTAGCGATGTGGCAGTGGCTGCGGTTTTGCTGGAGGCTGCCTTTGCCGCGGCGAATTTTAACGTGGAGATAAACTTAAGCCTTCCGGAAAATAAAAGGTTCGCCGCGCAGATAAGGAAAGAATTAAACCGCAAGTATAAACTCATAAGGAAAATAAGGCAACAGACGGAGGCAAAAGTTGGCAAAATTATTAGAAGGTAAACCAATTGCGGAGAAGATAAAAGAAGAGATAAAAACTCAGATTCAGGCCTTAAAGTTTAAGCCGGTTTTAGCCAGCATTATGGTTGGCGATAATCCGGGCGCGGCTTCCTATGTGAAATCGCAGGCTAAGACAGCAGAGAATTTAGGCATAGAGTATCAGTTACATAAATTAGCGCAGGGTACTTCAGAGTTGGTGCTGATTGAATTTATCGAGAAATTGAATGCCGATAAGTCCGTAAACGGCATAATTGTCCAGATGCCCCTGCCGCCGGCAATAGACTATAAGAAAATCAGCCGCTATATCCTGCCTGAGAAAGACGTTGAGGGTATGCACCCCGCTAATATAGGTAAGATTTTATTCGGGCAGGCCAAGATTGTGCCTTGTACGCCCGCGGCAGTCATGGAGTTATTGAAAGAAACCGCTGTGGATTTATACGGCAGGGAGGTGGTGGTGGTAGGCCACAGCGAAATCGTGGGCAAGCCGTTAGCACTTTTATTGCTGGATAAATTCGCCACGGTGAGCGTCTGCCACATCGGCACCTCCAAAGCGGGAAAATTAGAGGAGCACGTAAACAAGGCAGAGGTCCTGATTGTGGCAGTAGGCAAGGCGGGGCTAATAAAGGGCGAATGGGTTAAAGAAGGCGCGATTGTAATTGATGTAGGTATAAATAGAGTGGGTGATAAAATTATCGGGGATGTGGAATTTGAGGAAGCCCAAAAACGCGCCTCCTGGATTACGCCCGTGCCCGGCGGGGTAGGGCCGTTGACGGTGACGATGTTGATGCGCAACCTCGTCGAGGCCGCAAGGTCACAGCAAAATTAGGGGACGGTTCTATTTTCCTTAGAGTTGTATCGGTGTTGTGTTACCGTTAAATTAGAAAGGTAATTTCGTAATTACAACCATGGAAACTGTAGTTCTTTTGACAATCTCGAATATTTTTATGACCTTTGCCTGGTACGGCCACCTGAAATACAAGAGTTCTCCCCTTTGGATTGTAGTTTTGATCAGCTGGCTGATTGCCTTCTTTGAGTACTGCTTCCAGGTCCCGGCAAACAGGATCGGGCATTATAGATTTACCGCCGCGCAATTAAAGACCATCCAGGAAGTAATCACCCTGGTTGTTTTTACCGTGTTCTCCGTGCTTTATCTTAAAGAAGAATTTAAGTGGAATTACGCCGTGGGCTTCCTGTTAATTCTGGCGGCAGTGTTCTTTGTATTTAAGAAGTGGTGACGTTTTTTTAAGTTTTTGCGGGTCCTGCCGAGGCATATTTTTCGCAGCACCGCTTGATTTTCCCCGCCGAGGAAAATCAAGCTTGGAGTTTGCGCTCGCTCGCCCTCGTTGCACTCGGGCACCTTGGCCGCTCGCACAAACTACATGCTGCTCAAAACATGCCTCGTCACCCGCAAAAATTAACTAAATTGTGGCAGGCGATATGAAAACTTGTGACCTGAGCCCGCCACAAGAATTGGCGGGTCCGCCAATATTTTTGGTGGAACCTGCAACTGGGCAACTGGAGAACTGGAGCGCTGGTGACCCTTATATATAGGAGAGATTTTAATGACCTTTAAAGAGAAAATACAAGCCGGGAAGTTCCTCTTGACCTCGGAGATCGGCCCGCCCAAGGGCATAGAGACCAGTCACCTTCTGGAAGACGCGGAATTAATCCGCGGCCGGGTGGACGCGATTAACGTTACCGACCTGCAGAGCTCGGTAATGCGCCTGGGTTCTCTGGCAGTCTGCAGTTTATTGAAGCAGAAAGGGTTCGAGCCGATATTTCAGGTTACCTGCCGCGACAGAAACCGCTTAGCGCTGCAGTCCGATATTCTTTCCGCAGCGGCATTGGGAATAGAAAACCTGCTCATTTTAACCGGCGACCATACCACATTAGGAGACCATCCGGATGCCAAACCGGTATTTGATTTGGATTCGGTGCAGTTGTTAGAAGTGGTAAGAAAACTTCAGCAGGGCACGGATATGAAAGGGAACAAATTGGATGGCTCTTCACCTAAGTTCTGCGTGGGCGCGGTAGTCAATCCGGGTGCTGACCCCATTGAGCCGCAGATTCTCAAGATGGAGAAAAAGATTGATGTCGGAGCGGAATTCTTTCAGACCCAGGCAGTTTATGATATAAAGGTATTCGAAAATTTCTTGAACAGGACCAGGCATTTAAAGGCCACGATATTGGCCGGCATTGTCTTATTGAAATCCGCTGGGATGGCGCGTTACATGAACAAGAACGTTGCCGGCGTCACTGTCCCGGATAATTTGATAAAAGAAATGGAAGAGACCAAGGATAAATCGGCAAAGTCAGTCGAGATTGCCGCGAGATTAATAAAGCAATTGAACCCGATGTGCAACGGCATACACATTATGCCCATCGGTTGGGATAAGAAGGTTCCGCTGGTATTGGACGCAGCGGGTTTGTAGAGACATACGGAGGAAGGAAATGTCGGATCTTAAACAGAAATCCATAGATTTAGCCACACAGGAAGCTCTAAAGACGGCGCAGGATGAGAACATAAAGACGAGCTGGGACAGGCTGGAACTGCAGCAGCCGCAGTGCGGATTCGGGCAGCTGGGGGTATGTTGCACGGTCTGCAATATGGGGCCATGCCGGATTGACCCTTTTGGCGAGGGTGCTCAGCTGGGGGTATGCGGTGCTAACGCCGATACCATTGCGGCGAGAAATTTAGCCCGCAAAATTGCGGCGGGTGCCTCTGCCCATTCCGACCACGGCAGGGACGTAGCACACACCTTGTCTCTATTATGCGAAGGCCACGCCCATGATTATGATATCCTGGATGTGGAGAAGCTCAAGGCAATCGCCCAGGAATTCAATATCGACATAAACAAACCGAAAGAACAAATCGCCAAAGAGCTATCCGCGAAATTGCTGGGAGAGTTCGGCAAGCAGGAAGGCCAGCTGGTGTTTATAAAACGGGCACCCAAAAAACGTCAGCAGGTCTGGAAAAAACTGAATATAACTCCCCGCGGTATAGATAGGGAGGTAGTGGAATTATTGCACACTACGACCATGGGAGTTGATAATGACTATAAAAATATCATCAATACGGGAATGCGCTGCGCCCTTTCTGACGGTTGGGGCGGTTCAATGATTGCCACTGACTTGCAGGACGCTATTTTAGGCGGTCCCCAGCCGGTAAGAGGCAAGGTTAACTTAGGTGTAATAAAAGAAAATCAGGTAAATATCGTGGTCCACGGACATGAGCCGATTCTTTCGGAGATGGCGGTTAAGGCGGCCCAGGACCCGGAATTGCTGAAATTAGCCAAGAAGGCCGGCGCAGAAGGCATAAACCTGGCGGGAATCTGCTGCACTGCCAACGAAGTTTTGATGCGCCACGGCATCGCTGTCGCGGGAAACTTTTTACAGCAGGAATTGGCAATCGTTACCGGAGCGGTTGAGGTGATGATGGTAGACGTGCAGTGCCTGATGCCTGCGCTGCAGGAAGTTGCCGCTTGTTTCCATACCAAACTTGTCACTACCAGTTCGAAGGCGCGTTTCCCGGGAGTGCTCCATGTTGAATTCGAGGCAAACAAGGCCTATGAAGTGGCCAAAGAGATTATCAGGTTGGGTGTTGAAAATTTCGCCAATAGAAATAAAGAAAGAGTGAATATCCCCAAGCATGAGATGGACCTGGTTGCCGGATTTACCAAGGAGGTGGTGTTTCAGATTTTAGGCGGCAGGTACCGCGCTACCTATAAACCTTTGAACGAAGCAATCATCTCCGGCAGGCTCAGGGGCTTAGCCGGGGTGGTGGGCTGTAATAACCCCAAGCAGACGCACGATTATTTTCATACCGCCCTGGTAAAGGAGCTGATAAAAAACGACGTCCTGGTTTTGCAGACGGGATGTTCGGCAATCGCCTGCGCAAAACAAGGTTTGCTTATTCCCGAGGCAGCCAAGGAATACGCCGGAAAAGGATTACAGGAGATATGTGAGGCGGTGGGGATTCCTCCGGTTTTACATCTGGGTTCGTGCGTGGATAATTCGCGTATCTTAACCGCCGCGTCCTGCATCATTGAAGAAGGCGGCCTGGGTCAGGATTTATGCGATATTCCCGCAGCCGGTGCCGCACCCGAGTGGATGTCGGAAAAGGCGATTACTATCGGTTTTTATTTTGTGGCCTCCGGCGTTTACACGGTTTTCGGGGCCAGCCCTTTTGCTACCCTGGGCAGCAAGAATCTTACCGATTACCTGACTAAAGGTCTGGAAGAAGTTGTGGGCGGCAGGTTTGAATTCTGCGACGACCCCTTAAAAATGGCAAAACTTATGATTGCGCATATTGATAATAAGCGCAAGGCCCTGAATCTTAAGCCGGTAATGTATTATGGGAGAGAGACGGGTCAATAGTCTATGGTCAATGGCCTATAACGGCGGCTATCGGCTATAGACTATCGACTATAGACCCGTTATATTAAGTAGGTTAATAATGAAACAGCTCTATTACGACGTTAAGAAATGTCTAGGCTGTAAATCCTGCGAGATCGCCTGCGCGTTGGCGCATTCGGTCAGTTGCGAGTTATTCAGCGCTCTTAAAGAAGAGGTTTTATCTTTACCCAGAAAGAAGGTATTCGCATCCGCAGATAAGAATTACCCGGTCTCCTGCCGTCATTGCCAGGAGCCAAAATGCGTGGATGCCTGTATGGCCGCAGCACTCGTTTTCGACAAGGAAACAGGCATGGTTACGCATGACAAAGACCGCTGCGTCGGCTGCTGGATGTGCGTAATGGTCTGCCCTTACAGCGCAATCCGGCCGAACCTCAAGACAAAGCTGCCCTTGCGCTGCGATAAGTGCAAGGATAAAGAGGAGCCTGCCTGTGTTAAGGCCTGTCCGACGGGTGCGATTCTCTGGCAGGAAGTAAGTGAGGACATAACTTATGGAGCGCGGAGCGCGAAATAAGTTATGTGTCCGAACTTATCCCGGCGTAGCTTATGAGCCGGCAAAGATTAATACTAAAAAATGAAGCGATTGAAGAAACACACAGTGTTACTGTTGATTTTTTCGGCGGTATTCATCGTGTATTTTAACAGCAAGGTCGTTACGCAGTATGATTCCCGCTGGTATATACCTACTGCGTTAAGCATAATCAGGGAAGGCAATACGGATTTAAATGAATACGGTCATATAGGTAAGGGAGATTACCGGGTCGTTCGCGTCAACGGCAATTTTTATTTAAAGCAGTCTGTCGGTCCGGCGCTTATCGCCCTGCCGTTTGTTTTTGCGGCCGATAAGGGCCTGCGTGCGGTTTTTTCACTTTTTCCTGCGTTAAAAGAATATATCAAGGAGAGGATCAGCGGCCGGCTGGGATATGCGCCGTCCAATGTCGTCGATTACATAATGTTTTCTTCCAGATTCGAGTTGCTTCTCGCTTCCTTGATAGTCGCCGTTACGGCGGTATTCGTTTACCTTATTGCAACTCTGTCTCTCGTTGGGAGATATTCACTGTTGGTTACTTTTATTTTCGCTTTTTGCACTTCTGCGTGGTCAACAGTAAGCCGCGGCCTCTGGCAGCACGGGCCGTCAATGCTGACTTTATCCCTGACGTTATATTTAATCCTGTTGGCGAAGGAGAACCCCCGGTTGATACAGTTTACAGGCGCGTCCCTGGCGTTATCTTATCTGATGCGGCCCGCCAACGCCCTGTCTGTTTTATTATTGACGGTATTTGTGCTGATTCAATATAAACGGTATGCATTGCTCTATTTTATCTGGATGGCGGTTATCGCGTTGCCGTTTACGTGGTATAATTTTATTATTTATCATTCCTTCCCAGCGCAATATTACGTATCTTGGACTTTTCTTAAAGGAAAAGGTGACCTTTGGAGAGCTTTAGTGGGCAACCTAATCAGCCCGGCGCGGGGGTTATTTATTTACTCTCCGATAATACTATTTTCAATTGCCGGATGGATATTAAAACTAAAGAATAAGCAATTAGTAAAGTTGGATTATTTTCTCTGCGCGATAATATTATTGCACTGGATAATGATGTCCTCTATTTATGAGTGGTGGGGAGGCCATTCTTTCGGGCCCCGTTATTTTTCCGATATGCTTCCCTACTTTGCCTATTTGTTAATTCCTGTCGCGGCAGTTATGCCCAGTCTAAAAGGGATTAAGAAGACCGCCATTGTTTCTGTTTTTAGTATTTGTGTTATATTTAGTTTTTTCGTACATTATCGGGGGGCGACAGTCCTGGATGTGTATCTGTGGAATTCTCAACCGAATAATATTAATTTTAACTCCTCAAGATTGTGGGACTGGAAGGATATCCAGTTTCTGCGGGGGATTTGACGGTTGTTTAAAAAGGAGAATGTTTGCCAGCGATGAAACAGTTCATCATCATCGGTAATTCCGCTGCCGGCATTGCCGCAATTGAGGCGATCCGCAGCCGCGATAAGGAATCCAGGATTACGGTTATCTCTGACGAAGACTATCCTGCCTATTGCCGTTGCCTTATTTCTTATTATCTGGCCGCGGAGGTTAAAGAGGAGAAGCTCCTCTACCGGCCGGATAATTTTTATAAACAGAACAACGTAGAATTACTATTGAATAAAAAGGCAGCCCGCGTTGACCCTAAGAAGAACCGTGTGGTATGCGAAGATAAAAGCCAGTTCAATTACGATTCCCTGCTTATTGCCACCGGTGCCAGCCCCAAGTTTCCCGAAACAAAAGGAATAAAGAAAAAAGGTGTATTCGGTTTCCGTACTATAAAGGATGCTCAAGAAATTGCCGGTTTATTGCCGGTAACCAGGAGTGCGGTAGTATTAGGCGGAGGCCTCATCGGGCTTAAGGCAGCCTATGCCTTAAAAAAGAGGAATGTCGATGTAAAGGTGATCATTAAGTCAAAACAGGTTTTGTCGCAGATGCTGGATTTCGCAGCTGCGGCTTTCATCCAGAGGCGTTTAGAGCAGAACGGCGTTGATATTGTCAGCGGCTGCGACGTTACAGAGGTTATCGGAAACGGCGACATCAAGGCAGTCAAGCTCAATTCCGGCAAGGCATTCGGCTGTTCCCTGATCGTTGTTGCCAAGGGGGTAATGCCCAATACGGATTTAATCAAGGATGCCGGAATAAATATTAATCAGGGCATTACCGTAAATAACTTAATGCAGACCAATATCCCCAATATCTATGCCGCAGGGGATGTCTGCGAAAGTTTTGACCTGACGCTCAACCAGCCGGCGGTAAACGCCCTCTGGCCGGTAGCGGTTGAGCAGGGCAGGGCTGCCGGAATGAATATGTCCGGAGACA
>Ga0315277_10013784_pt1 | contig 10067 bp, 9 predicted proteins | sample YL17G05_15_MG_FD_203695 | JGI IMG/M metagenome (GOLD analysis project Ga0315277, IMG submission 203695) | Sediment microbial communities from Yellowstone Lake, YNP, Wyoming, USA - YL17G05_15 | ecosystem: Environmental > Aquatic > Freshwater > Lake > Sediment | place: USA: Wyoming | collected...
GGGTTCCCTCGATCTGGCTGGATAACACCGCCTCCTTGCGAACATACATCAAGACGAACAGGTCCGGATTGGGGAGGGTTTGAATCGATCCATCCAGACGCCCGAGCTCTCGGTCGGCCTTGGAGAGCAGCGTTTGAAGAGTGCCCGAAAGGGCAACGGGGGGCTGTGGCGGCAAGGGGGCGGGCATAAAGGCGGAGTAGCCGCTTCTCTGCCGCACCAGCCGGCCTGCGCGTGCTGGAGGACCGGGTCTCACTTCTGAGTTCGTCATGATAATCTGCCTTTCTTATAGGAGAATCAGGCGACTCATAATAAAGCTTGTCTTTATTATAAGAAAAGACCACGACTATTACAAAGGCTTTCTTTCCTAGGCTTGCCCTTCAGCTCAGCTAGCCGCTTCCGGGCATCATCAGATGGGGTCGAGGTACCGCTAAGGGACGATGGCCTGTTCAGGGCTCCAGGTTCATCTTCCGCAGCAAGGCCTGAAAGGCCGGGTGAGATCGCAGGTGATCATAGCCCGGTTCAGTCTTGATTGAAGGCACAAGCACCATGTCATGCTCTTCGACGCCCCTTATCCACCACTCCAAGCCCTTCTCCAAATCTCCCAAACCCCGATAAATCATCGCCAATGAAGAGGGATGAACGTAGCTCGAGCGACGCCGGAGCTCGAGTTCCTCCAGCAATCGCCGAGCCTCGGCGGTCCGGCCGGCCAAAGCGTAGGCTCTGCCCAGCAGTCCCAGCGTCGCCGCATTGCCCCCGGATAGCTCTTTCGCCTTTTCGGCAGCGGCGATGGCCTCGTCGCTCCGTCCTGTCAGAGAGAGGGGGATCGAGAGAAACCAATAGGGGATCCAGAAGGTCGGGTCGAGATCGATGGTGTGCCGGAATTGCTCGACCGCAGACTCGAATTGCCGCGCTAAGTGAAGGAGATACCCCATCTCCGAGTTGTAAAGTGTATCGAGCGGATCCAACTCCAGCGCCATCCGTGCTTCGGCCAAGGCCTGTTCCACCCGCCCCTGTATGCGAAGGAACCATTGCGCATGGCCGGCCCGAACATAAGCAGACGAAGGGTTCAACTCCAGAGCACGTCGGAATTCGCGCTCGGCTCCGGGCCAATCATACTCGCCCATGCCCAGGTAAATTGCCAAGTCGCAATGGGCTTCGGCGATCGTGTCGTCGAGCCTGAGCGCCTCAAGCGCCGCGGACTTGGCCGCGGAGAACGCCTTCCTCGGGTCCATGGACCCCCAGTAGGCGCTCCAAAAGTGGGATTCGCCCAGCACGACATACGCCGGGGCGCATTTCGGGTCGAGTGCGATCGCTTGCCCACAATACCGGCGGCCCGCTTCGCGTCCTTCCTGCGTCATCTTCAAGATGTGATACCGGGCCTTCAGACAGAGGTCGTAGGCGGCGAGATTCTCCGTGTACCGTTTGACGAGCGGACGGTCTCCCACCAGCCGGACCCGCAGCCTCTCGACAATGGCCTGCGAGATCTCGTCCTGAATAGCGAAGACGTCGGTCATCTCCCGGTCGAAACGCTGGCTCCACAGGTGGTACCCGTCGCTCGATTTGACCAGCTGGGCCGTCACCCGGATGCGGCTGCCCGCCCGGCGCACACTCCCTTCCAGAATGTTCTCTACGTTGAGCCGCGCGCCGATCTCGCGGATGTCCTGCTCTTTGCCGCGGAAGGCGAAGGCCGATGTGCGCGCCATCACGCGCAGTCCCGGCACCTGCGTCAGGGCGTCTATGATGTCTTCGGCCAACCCGTCACTGAAATACTCATTATCCTTATCCCCGCTCAGGTTGGCGAACGGCAGCACCGCCAGCGACGGGATACGAGGGGATCCGGCGACGCCGGGAAAGGACACACGGCTGGACTCGCGCTCGCGCCGGAACCGCGTCAGGTCGACCAACATGTCCTTGGCGGACTGGTACCGGACCTCGCGGTCCTTCTCGAGCGCCTTGTTGATGATCCGCTCCAGAGCTTCGGGCACGTCCGGATTCAGACGCAAGGGAGACGGCGGCGCCTGATGGAGGATGCTGTCGACGACCGCCGCTGACGTGTCACCCCGGAAGGGCAAGTTGCCCGTCACCATCTCGTAGAGCACGACCCCCAGTGAGAAAAGATCCGTCCGTAGATCCAGGTCCTTCCCAAGTGCCTGTTCCGGGGACATGTACGACACCGTGCCAATGGCCGTGCCGGGGCTGGTCAGCTGCTCGGGGACCAAGGACGGCGCCAACAGGGTCGAGGAAGTCTCGGCATCGGCCCGACGTTCCGGCGCCAGCTTGGCCAGCCCGAAATCCAGGATCTTCGCCTGCCCGCGCTGGGTGATGAAGATGTTGGCCGGCTTGATATCCCGATGGATGATCCCTTTCGCGTGAGCAGCCTCTAAAGCATCGGCCACCTCGAGCGCCACCGTGAGGATCTCGTTGAAGTCCATCCGCTTTCCGAGGATGCTCTGTCTCAGCGTTTGACCCTCGAGAAGTTCCATGGCGATAAAATGTCGGCCTTCATGCTCGTCGATGTCGTAGATTGTGCAGATATGCGGGTGATTCAGGGCCGAAGCCGCTTGGGCCTCCCGTTCGAATCGCTCCAGAGCACGGCGGTCCCGAGACAACGCATCAGACAGAAACTTCAAGGCAACGGAGCGCCTGAGCCGGGTGTCCTCAGCCTTGTACACAACACCCATCCCTCCACCGCCGAGCTTATCCAGGATCCGGTAGTGCGATACGGTCAACCCGATCATGTGCTCCTCGCGTTCCATCTCCACTGCGATCTCATAAGAAGCTCTTTATGTGCTTCAGCAGCTTGATGAGCCTGCATGGTACCGATCTTGTCCCATCCCATCGCCAGGAATGATAAATCGTGATTTGACGGGATGTCAAGGATGATTGTCAACGTGTCATCGCTCCAGGAAAACCTTGGCGGAATGCCCAGGCAGACTACTCGTCCTGAAGGGCGTCCCAAAGGGGACTGTCCCCCATCGTCCAGTCTAAAGGCCCGCTTTTTCCTTGAAGAGCTTGAGCCCCCGGATCTCGATGCCGAGGAGCTCGGCGATATGGAACTTCGTTTCGATCCCGACCGCGTAGTGGGGAGGCGGGTTGACGAGACCCAGCTTTAGATCCTCCCGGATCTCCGACATGATCAGCGGATCAGAAAGGTCACTGGGGCCGATTTTCAGCCGGCCGGCCACGTACTCTTTGGCTTGTCGGATCCTCATCCTCCGGGTCATTTGCATGCGCGCCACCAGATCTCCGGCAGTGCGCATTCCGCCCATGCCCGAAGCGATCGCATGAGTCGCGGCCATGCCGAGAACATCGCCGACGCCCACCTACAATCCATCCAGTCGCGTCAGTTCGACAACCGACTTGCTCGCCCGGGAGACGGCGTCAACCGGGACGAACGGAGTCACCGGAAGCCCGCCGACCCCCATGCCCATGTTGGCATGCACCGGGATGTTCGAGGCTTCGACGCAGGCCTTCAGGAAGGTGATGACCCGGGATGCGTTCCAGGCGCAGGTTCTGCTTGTGTTGGTGTTTACCACGGGTCCAAAGATCGTGACGCCTGCCTTCTCGGCCAATTTCACCTGCTGATGGGGATACAACCCCGCCAGCCGGGTCCCGTCATAGGTCACTCCGCCGTGCATGCCCAGGACGAACTCGCCGGACATACCCATCTCGATGCAGATATCCGGGTACTTTTTCTTCAGGATCTCGACGGCTCTGAGGGTGGCCAGGAAATCGGCGTCACCCGCCGAGCCGGTGGTATCGAAATCGATTCCATCGATACCCGATTCGTACAATTCGCTGGCGACGTAGACCATGTCCCGGACCGCGAATTCGACGGCGGCTTCCATGGATTCCCGGGCCTCTTTGATCTTTCCCTCGGACATGAGCTTCGATGTGTTGGGCACTGGGCCTTCCGGCTGATTATAGAGTCCGAGGTTGGGCATGGCGCCATAAAACACGGGCACCGTCGTTACGAGCATGGCCTGCTCGACGACCGTCCGCTCGTCGCTGATGACGGGCTTCACCGCCTTGAAACTGTAATCATTGTGACCCAGTTCCACTGTATCCGCGCCCAACATCCGCTCGAACATCTGGAGGGACTGGAGCCGGTTCACGGGAATCAGGGTGCGGTTAATCTCGCCGACGGTCGAATCATAGGTGAAGACGACCTCATCTCCCGGCTCCACGCTGACGACGCGCGCGGGGGAGCTGTAGATATCAAAGAGATGATTCAGTTCGTCTTGAGTAAGTGCTGGAATTTTTCCGCGCTGGGCGGCATCCTTTGTTCCTTCCTCGAGGTCGGACCGGAGCTCGCTTTCCGTGAGCTCGACGAGAGCCGCGTCTCCCATTCGGGTTTTGATTTTCGACATGGCTTTTTCACCTCCTTTCTTTTTGGAATGGTCAGACCTTGCCTCCGAGGGTCGACCCCCGGTGCCGGTCAAAATATGTCTTGGCATATTTTTCAAGCTTCCATTCGGGGATCCGGCACTTTGGGCAGGGGCTCTTGCACCACTTGTTGCGGAGCCAGCGGGCCGCCCGGCTGTTCCGGGATTCGCGGACCCGAAAGGTCCGGCCGCAGTGGGTGGTCACGACCGCCTCCGCTCCTTTAATCTCCAGCTCCTTGATCCCGTGAATGAAACCCTGGCGCGAAGGCCAGAGCTTGATCTTATCGAGGAGCAGGAAGAAGCCCGTCTGCTTGCGATAGTACTTCTCCTTGATATGCTCGGTCACCCGAGTCACCTCGCTCAATATGAGGATGGCGGGGAGTCCGGGAGTTTCACCCGGCTACATGGATTTAGAATCCATGGGATCTTTCCGATCTACCCCCCACTCATTTCCTTCTTTTCTCCCTGGATGGCCAGGATCAACATCGTGGCCACCCCGATTTGGAGCGGATCATGAATCAGCCGATCCCCGATAGAGATCATGGCCCCGGGGCACAATCCCAGAGGGAGGCCGGGGGCCGCGATAGCCGTATCTGGCCTGATGTGCCGCTCTTTGATTATCCCGGCGGCCGGAGAGGCGTCCAAGATAAACCGATATTTTTGGAGCGCCTCCTCCAGGTCTTTTTCCAATGTCAGTCCGGGCCCGCTTCCCAGGGCGCGGATTTTTTCCGGGTCGGGATCGTAGACCGCCGGCCGCGCCCCCAACCTCAGAAGGGCGGCGATCGCATGCCGCCCTACCTCCCCCGCCCCCAGGACCAGCACGGGCAGTTTCGAAAGCCGACCGGCCAGAGAGTCGAGCGCGGCCACAAAACCCCTGGCCGTCGCCTCGGAGCTATCGGCGATAATCCGGGAGGAAAGGTTGAGGGCAACGAATCGGTTGTCATCGGCCAGGAAGACGACATCGGCCCCGCGCCGCACGGCTTCGGCCAGCCCGGCGACATCGGGCGAGCCGGTGACGAAGGACGCGGTCCCCAGGTGATTTACGATGTCCGCCACCGCCCCACAAAAGCCTTCGATTATTCCTTCCCCTGAGGTCACAGGTATAACCCCGGCGGTGATCGAGGCCAGGGAACGGCGCGCCGCCTCCTCCTCCATCCCGGCGGCCCGGCAGGCGATCTCCAACAGGCCGAGCCCTGTTTTCCTGAGGAGACCGGCGTCATATTGAACGAGGTCGCCTTTGGTGAATTGGATCGTCTCGCTCGTCAGCCGCGTCATGAATTCTCTCCCGGTCCGGAGTCCTTGAAAACATCTATCCCGAGATGTTTCTTGAGGCTTTTGATGGTCGCGTCCCTTTTGGCCTGGACTTCCCGGCGGCCGTTTTCGACAAAGATCAAGGTGGCCACCCAGTTGGATTTTTCCCGGCCAAAATCCGTGATGGCCTCATCCGCGCCGAAAAATCCCTCGTGGATTTGGAGCGGAGCGGCCGCGGCCATGATGTGCTCTCCCAAGACCTCGATGGCCTCCGGGCTGACCCGGATGTGTTCGTAGATGACCGCCTTTTCCCGGGGACCCGAAGGCGGTTCCCGAAGTGAGTTGCGGACAAAGACATCGCCCAGGAGCTCGACCATGTTGACGCCGGTGGACTTGAAGACGGCCGTCGGCGTCTGGCTGGGAAGGCGGGCATCGATTTCCAGGACCTTCAACAGGCCCTGGTGAAGAATGACCTCGACGTCCATTACCCCCTTGAGTCCGAGCGCTCCGGCGATCTTACGGCCGATCCGGCCGAACTCGCTTTTAAGATCGGTCGATATGTCCGCAGGAGCCAGAACCCTTTTACAGTCATAGAGAGGGTCGACTTCGATGACCGTTGTCTGCAGGCTGACATATTCGCCGCCGAGGCCGAAAACCTCCAGCGAATAGGAGGGCCCCTCCAGGTATTCCTGGATCACCCAGTCCTCAGCCTCCAGGCCGCCGGCGGCGAGGAATGAGTCGAGCTCTTTTTGGCTGGGGATCTTCCGCACTCCTCGGCTCCCGCTCAAATCCGACGGCTTGGCCAGCAAGGGCAGAGGCCCCGAAGTCCCCGGCCGGGGGGCCGGGATGCCCAGGTCGGCAAACAAACGGTCGGAGCTCTTCTTCGATGAGGCGATCCTGTAGGAAGAGCCGTCGTAGGCGATGGGTATGCCTTCTTTGTCGGCTGCCTCTTTTAAGAGGTCCAGGGCACCGGCGTCCTCCAGGGCGGGAATGATCAATTCGGCCTTTCTTAGGATGGAACGCAGGTCCGCGGCCTCGCCGGGCAGATCCAGGCAATAGAACTCATCCGCCAGGCCCCGGGCGGGTACGTCCGGTTTTTTATCGATCAGGACAACCGGCCAGCCGGCCCGGCGGGCCAGATAGGCGGCTTCCGTGCCCTGCAGTTTCCCCCCGACTACGACGATTTTCAAAGCCGGGCCTCGCCGCTGAGATCTTGAAGCCGGAGTTTTTTCTTTTCCTCCTCCACCCAGTTTTTGTATTCGTCCGCGCCGGCCAGCTCCAGGCCGGCCGCGTTGAGGTACGGCTGGATCCCGCCGAGCGTCCGGTTTCCTTCGTCGATGTCCAAGGTGGCCTGCGAAACACCGGTGAATCCCAGCGACGGCGGGATGAGGGAGGTGACCACATTGGCGCCCGCGTCCAGCCGCTCTTTGAGGTAGCCGCGGCCGTCGATGTCGAGAGACGCGGGGATCAGCCTGTCGGGGAAGACGAGACGGAGCACGGCGATAATCAGAAGCTCCCGGAGGCGGAGCGGCGAAGGTCGTCCGGCCAGCGGAGTCCCGTCCTGAGGGGTGAAGCTCATGACCCGCGTCTGGTGAGCGCCCAGGCGGCGCATGGCCGCCATCGAGTCGGCGATATCCTCGAGGGTTTCGCCGACACCGGTCATGATCCCTTCTTCAACCAGCAGGCCCAGCCTCCGGGCGAGATATTTCCGGCCCATCCGGGCTTCATAGCTCTGATCCGGCCGCATTTCTTCAAACAGCCGGCCGTTGTGCGTTTCCTGGTAACAGGCATACCAGTCGACGCCGGCCCGGGCGAAACCCCGAAGCGTATTTTCCGGAACCACCCCCGGCGAGATCATGACCGGCAAACCCGTTTCTTCCTTGATGTGCCCGGCCAGGTCGATGAGGCTTTCGAACCCCTCGCTGCGGCTGAAATAGAAGGGATCCTCCCCCATGGTCAGGTCGATCAGGTGGACACCGGATTCCGCCAGCTGAGCGGCCGCCTCCTGAATTTCCTCCCGGGTTTTCCGATAGCGCGCTTTGCCCCTGTTCGAGACCCGGGACGAACAGAACCGGCAGTTATTGCGGCAATACGTCGAGAAGTAAACGAACCCATAGACAAAGATCTTGTCAGCGAAGAATCGGGCCCGCAACTTTCGCGCGGTCTCGAAAAGCCGGGAGATCCTGTCCGCGTCATCCAGGGCCAGCAGAAAGACGATTTCTTCGCGCGTCAAGGGGCGGAGGAGAAGCGCCTTCTCCAGGATGGATTCAAACCGCGAAGAGGACGAGAACTGAACCATACCACCTTCTCGGGAGGATTCAGACAGGCTGTCCGATTTTTTTCTCCATAAGTTCGAGCGCTTTTTTGACGGCTTCGGCGGCGTCTTCGCCGTAGGCGTCGGCGCCGATTCTGTCGGCCCAACGCTGGGTCACGGGGGCCCCTCCGACCATTGTCCTGAACCGGTCCTTCAAGCCGGCTTTCCTGAGCTCTTCCTCCAGTGTCCTTTGTCCGGGCATGGTCGTCGTCAGGAGGGCGCTTGTGCCGATGATATCCGCATCAACCTCTAGGGCTTTCTCTATGAATTTCCCGATCTCGACGTCGTGTCCGAGGTCGAAGACGTCGAACCCGTTAACCTGCAGGAGTGAAACGACCAGGAGTTTCCCGATGTCATGGATGTCCCCCTGGACCGTTCCGATGACAACCTTGCCCCTTTTCTGCTGCGTTCCCTCGGGCATGGCAGCCGTGAGAATGGTGTTGGCGGTTTTCATGGCTTCGGCCGCGTCCAGGAGCTCGGGCATGAAGATTTCTCCCCGCCCGAAAAGATCGCCGACTTGAATGATCCCCTCGCGGAAGCCCCGGATGATCATGTCCAGGGGATTGATCCCCAGGGCGAGGGCGCGTTTGGCGACTTCTTCGGCTTTGTTCTTGTCGTGGCTAAGAATGGATTCCGCGGCTTCCTTGAAAATCTCTTCTTGGCTCATCTTGAGAATCCTCTCTTTTCCGGATTGGTCGGTTGACCTAGGGTCGTGTCATGGGCGTTTATTATAGATATTCAGCCGAGTCCCGTCCAGGTAAACCAGGGCCCTCCCGGCCCGCTGGATGTTCTGATATTTTTCCCGGACCATGACCAATCTTTCGAGCCCCAGCCCCAGGCCCACCCAACTGTCGGTGATTCCCCAACGCTCATCCAGGGGATGAGGGCCGATGACGCCCGAAGCGAGCTCGATCGCGGTGCGGATGTCGATCGTCTCGCCGTAGACGTCGCTCGGATGCCTCACCAGGTCGTATTTTCCTATCCCGGCCGCCTTCATGACCAGGGCGGCCAGCTCCTCGAACCTCCGGGACTTCGTCTCGTCGGGAAGGCCGAGTTCGACAAGATTCAGCATCGTGAATTCATTGAGGTGATGCCGGCCCGCGCTGTCCCGGCGGAAACACGGCCCGACCTCAAAAATGCGGATGGGCTTCTCCCAGACGCTGTCGAGTTCCCGCAGCAGGTAATAAAGGTTGGGAGCCAGCATGGGCCTCAGACAGCGGTCATTGTCGAGCCAAAACACCTGTTTAGCCAGCTCGTGGTCCTCGCCGATGGACATCTTTTCGAGCGATCCCCGGGCGATGATCAGGGGCGTCACGACCTGGACGAACCCGCTTCTGATCAAGGCCCCGACAAGACGAGATTCAAGCCGGCAGATCTTGGGCCGGCTGCGGCTCTCCCTGATTTTTTGCAGCCGCCGCAGGCTCTTCATACAGAGGGACTGTTCGAGCGAAAGAAATGCCCTGTCCCGTTCCCAGGCGGTGGAAAAGAGCTTTTCCTGAAGGCCCGGTCGAGCGTTGAGTTCCCGAAGCCGCTGCTTTTGCGAGGGTGTCCAGCCGATCATGTTCGTCATTGTAAAAACGGGCCCCTCATTAGTCAAACGAATCCCCTTCAGAAATAGGACCGCAGCTCCCCCCTCCTCCGGATATCGAGGGAGGCGCAGTGGATCCCGCCGGCGATCGACTCGAAACCATAAAAAGCGCAGGGGATCGGCTGGAAACCCCAGTTTTTGAGGGCCGCAATCATGGGTTCCTCTTCCTTCGAGACGACGACCCTTTTCTCGTCGAGCATCAGGACGTTCATGTTCAGCCATTTGCTGCAGGTGTACATTGGGTGGCTGTCCGGCATTAGGGGCTCCGGGCAGGTCAGGATATCCCAGCCGCCTTTCCTAAAGATCTCGGGCGGGTTCTTCACTCGCTCCGGGTTGATGAGGAGTTTCCCGGGCGCCAGGGGATAGAAAGTGGAATCGATGTGCATCGGGTGCGTGTCAAAGACCTCCACCTCGTGGACGGTGTAGCCTTCTCCCAAATGCCGCTGCAGCCAATCGATGCCGGACCGGTTGCAGCAGCTGCTTCTGGCGATGAAGATATCCCGACCGCACTTGAGGACATCGGCGGCGT
>Ga0315277_10013785_pt1 | contig 10067 bp, 8 predicted proteins | sample YL17G05_15_MG_FD_203695 | JGI IMG/M metagenome (GOLD analysis project Ga0315277, IMG submission 203695) | Sediment microbial communities from Yellowstone Lake, YNP, Wyoming, USA - YL17G05_15 | ecosystem: Environmental > Aquatic > Freshwater > Lake > Sediment | place: USA: Wyoming | collected...
GGATTCCTCCGGCCAGGGGCAGGCTGCGATGCTCAACCAGGACGGCACGCTGAACGGACTCGCGAATCCCGCCGCGAAGGGATCGGTCGTCGTGTTTTACGCGACCGGCGGAGGCCAGACGGACCCGCCCGGCGTTGACGGCGAGATCACCAAGGACGTACTGCGACGCCCTCGTCTGCCCGTGGGCGTCCGGATTGAGGGACGGGAGACCCAGGTGTTGTACGCAGGTGGAGCCCCGGGAATGGTGGCGGGAGTCATGCAGGTGAACATCCGATTGCCAACGGACATTCCCTCCGGCAACAACGTGTCGGTGACCATGATAGTGGGCGACTGGCGGCTGAGCAAGGACGGCGTGACCATGGCGGTGAGATAGAACCGGGGCACGACGTCTACTTCCAGGCGGCGGGCTTTTCGCCCTGGCACCTGTCTTTTCGCCTGCCGGGCCGTTACAGCAGCGGGCGCAGTTCGGATTCCAGCCGGTCGAGGTCCGCTTCGGTGTTGTAGAAGTGCGCCGAGACGCGCAGGTTGCCGTGGCGCGCGGAAACCAGCACGCGGCGCTCTTTGAGCCGCCGCGCCAAGTCGGAGGCGTCGCGGCCGTCGAAACGCGCGGCGATGATCGGCGAGTCGAAGTGCGGCGACTCGTCGCCCGCAAGGCGCGCGCCCAGCCCGTGAAGCCGCTCGCGCAACAGGGCGGCGAGTTCGCGTACGCGCCCCTCGATCTCATCGATGCCGATGCCGAGGATCATGCCGATGCTGGCATCCATGGCGTAGAGCAGGGAACTGGCCAGCATGCCGCCTTCGTACTTCTCGGCGGACGCCGCAAACACCGGCGCGCCGTGATGCAGGTTGTCGACGTTGCGCCAGGCGTGGTGGCTGCGCCAGCCGATTACGGCCGGATGAAGCCGCTCGCGCAACGCAGGGCTGACGTACATGAATCCGATCCCGTTCGGCGACATCAGCCACTTGTAAGCGTGCACGGCCAGCATGTCGGGTTGAACCTTGCCGACATCGAATCGCTGCGCGCCGACGCTTTGCGTGCCATCGATGAAGAACAGGACGTTTCGCTCCCGCAAGAACCGCGCCATTTCCTCGAGCGGCGGCGCGAAGCCGTTGGTGTAATTCACCGTCGAGATGACCACCAGCCGCGCGCGCGGAGTAATGGCATCATAGAACCGCTCCCAGGGCGTTTCGACGAACTCGACTCCCACCCGCTCGAGCACCGCGGGGCAGTAGATGTTGTTCGGGAACTCATCCTGAAAAGCGACGATCCGGTCGCCCGGCTTCCAGTCGAGGCCTCCCATCAGCAGCGAGAGCGCGGAACTGGCGCTGTTGATGAAGGCGATGTCGCTGGCCTCGCAGTTGACCAGTTGGCCGACACGCCCCCGCAGGCGGTCCGCGTCGTCGAACCAGGTCAGAAAGTCGGAGCAGGCCAGCTCATCCCTGTGCGCCAGGTGCCGGTTCATCGCCTGAACCGTCGCGCGCGGCAGTTGTCCGAATGTGGCCGTGTTCAGGTAGGTCCAGTTGGCCAGCGCCGGGAATTCGGCGCGAATTGCGTTCCAGTCAGTTGACACGGATACTCTCCCCCCGCGCGGCCACAAAGGCGGCGGCCTCGGCGGCCGGCACGTCTCGCTTCTCGCGGCTCCGGCGTTCGATCACTTCCACCATACCCTGCTCCAGTTTCTTGCCCGCGACGATGCGCCAGGGCGCGCCGATCAGGTCGGCGTCTTTGAACTTGACGCCCGGACGCTCGTCGCGGTCGTCGAGCAACGCGTCGAGCCCTTGGTCGAGGCACTCGCGATGGATCCGTTCGGCCGCTTCGCGTTGTGCCGTGTCGTTGAAGTTCACCGGCGTGACGATGACCGTAAACGGCGCGATCGCCGCCGGGAGCGACATCCCGTCCTGGTCGTGATAAAGCTCAATGGCCGCGCACAGAATGCGCTCGATGCCGATGCCGTAGGAACCCATGATGGGCGCCACTTCTTCGCCCGCTTCGTTGGTCACGTGGAGGCCCATCGACTGCGAGTACTTGTAGCCGAGCTTGAAGATGTGGCCGATTTCGACGGTCTTGCTCAGTGTAAGAATCTCCGCGCAGCCCAGGCAGGCATCGCCGCCGGCGACCTGGCGGAGGTCGAAGTACTCGGGCGCGAAATCCTCGCCGGGCGTGACGTTGCGCAGGTGATAGTCGTCCCGGTTGGCGCCCGCGATCATGTTACGCCGCCCGCGCAGCGCGCTGTCGGCAACGATCCGCGGCCGAGTGACGCCCACCGGCCCAAGCGAGCCGGCATCCGCGCCGAACCATTCGCGAATCTCCTCCGGAAACGCGGGGCGGAACTCTTTGACGCCCAGCGCGGCGGCGAATTTCGTCTCGCTCAACTGATGATCGCCCCGCACCAGCGCCAGCACCGGCTGGCTGCCGGCCACCAGCACCAGGCTCTTCATCTGCGACGTTTCCGGCAGCCCGGTGAACTGGGCCACGTCGGCGATGGTTTTGCGGCCGGGCGTGTGGAACGGCTCGGGATCAAAGTCGCCTTCCGGGTCCGGGATGGCCGGTGGCGTGGGAATCGACGCCGCTTTTTCCACGTTGGCCGCGTAACCGCAACTCGGGCAGTGCGCCACCCAGTCTTCGCCGGCGTCGGACACGACCATGAACTCGTGCGACTGGCTCCCGCCCATCGCGCCCGAATCGGCTTCGACAATGAGGTAGCGCAACCCGCAGCGGTCGAAGATCCGGCGGTAGGTCTGGTAGTGCTTCCGGTAGGCCGCGTCGAGTCCCGCCGCGTCCAGGTCGAAGGTATAGGAATCCTTCATGATGAACTGCCGCACGCGCAGCAGGCCGGATTTCGGCCGCGGCTCGTCGCGGAACTTGGTCTGGATCTGGTACCAGATCTGCGGCAGTTGCTTGTAGCTGCGAAGCTCGCCCCGCGCCAGCGCGGTGACCACCTCCTCGTGGGTCATCGCCAGGCACAGGTCGCGCTGGAAGCGGTCCCGCAGGCGGAACAGGTTCGCTCCCATGGCCTCCCAGCGCCCCGATTCCTGCCACAGCTCGGCCGGATTGAGGGCCGGCAGCAGGACCTCCTGCGCGCCCATCCGGTCCATCTCTTCCCTGACAATGGCGATGATCTTGTTGAGCGAGCGTTGGGCCAGGAAAAGATAGCTGTACACCCCGGCCGCCAGTTGCCGGATGTAGCCGGCGCGCAGCAGAAGCTGGTGGCTCGGGACTTCGGCTTCCACGGGGTTCTCACGCAGGGTAGGGATAAACAGGCGGCTCCATAACATGGGGTTTCTCGAAAAGGGAAACGGATCTCGAAGACCCCATTCTAGCAGTCGCGGCTAAGGCGTCCGCGTGCCGATCCGAATTGCTCAGGCGTCCGGCGACTTGAAAAGGTGGAAGCTCCGCTCCTTGGCGCCGGTCTTGAGATCGAGCCGGTCCAGAAAGAGTCCCTTCCTGACGCTCACCTTGGTGATCTCCGCCAGTGCGATTGTGACCACGCGAAAGCGGAACGTTCGCCGGGCGACGAAGACCAGCGCGTCCGTGTCAAAGCAGAGATAGCCGATCGAATTGCGGAGTCCTCCAACGCTCTTCGTGGCGGCGCACTTGACGCACGGGGGCGCGGTCCGGCGGCCGAGCTGGTCCTGAAACCGCTCCGGCAGATTCTGGATTCGGGATTCCAACGCGGTCATCGCTTTGGCCAGCGGTCCAGCCGAGTACACCGGCGGAACCGGCGCGGTGGCCGGTCCGGAGGGCGCCAGGAACTTCCTCCCCACCGCCAGCAGCGCAACGATCTCGAGCCTCAACAGGCGGAAGATCTTTGGAGACAGCCACGCGAAGATCACCAGGAATGCCGCCACAACCCCGAGCATCAACAGCGGGTGGGCGATCGACAGCCAGGCCCCAAACGCCACCAGGAAGTCTTCGGCGACGCTGAGGGCGATGTTGCTGAAAGGCTCCGGGCTGTGGTTGACCACCAGCCGGGTCGCGGCTTTTGTCGAATGGCCGGAAAGCCCAATCCCGCCGCAGAGGATGACCAGGATGGTCCTGGTCACGGGGTCGAAGTCGCCCAGCGCCGCCGCCGCGAGCATGGCCGCCCCCACCGGCCGGATCACCGTGTGGATGGTGTCCCACAAACTGTCCACCCAGGGGATCTTGTCGGCGAAGAACTCCAGTGTGTAGGCAATCCCGGCGGCCACCAGGACACGAGTGTCCGCCAGAACCCGAAGCTCGGACAGTCCCGGCGCTAAGTGAATGAGGTCGAACCGGACGCCAAGCCCGACCACCAGCACGGTCGCGTAGAGCCTGATTCCCCCGACCAGCCCCAGCCCAGCGGCCGAACTCAGCAACCGAATCGTATCCATGGCGCCGCGAATTCCGCTAGGCGCTCCTCCCGCCGCCCCTGACCATCCGGTACACCACCAGCAGGAGAATCGCGCCCAGGACAGACATCAGGAATCCCGCGGTCTGGCCCTCGCGGTACAACCCCAGGACCCGGCCCAGAAAACCGGCCACCACCGAGCCGGCGATGCCCAGCAACATCGTAATCAGAATGCCGCCCGGGTCCCGGCCCGGCATTACCAACTTGGCGATCGCGCCCACCAGGAGCCCGATCAGACACATCCAAAGAAAGTGGAACATCGGGGGCCTCCGCTCCTTTCGCCCAAGATCCTCGCTCCGACACCCTGGATCCGGACAGGTATATTCTATGCCCGCGGTTACTCCTCGCGCAGGGCTGCCATCGGGTCGAGGCGAGCCGCGCGGCGTGCCGGCATCCAGGATGCAACGGCGGCGATCAGGGAAAAGAGCAGGGTCGTCGCGGCGAAAGTGGCTGGGTCGGTCGCTTTGACGCCGACGAGGATGCTGGTTATGACGCGCGTGAGTCCGAAGGCGGCGGCGAGGCCGAGTGCGACGCCGATTGCGCTTAGCAGGAGTCCTTGCCCGACCACCAGCCTGAACATGCCGGCCGGCGTAGCGCCAAGGGCCATCCGGACGCCGATCTCCGCCGTTCGCTGCCGCACCACGCTCGATAGCACTCCGTAAAGCCCTACGCCCGCCAGCAGCGCGGCGACCACGGCAAACACCCCAATGAGCAGCAGATGGAAGCGGGTGGCGGCCTGCGCCCGGGCGACGGTGGCGTCCATGGTCTCGACCTCGGTAACGGCCAGGCGGCCGGGAGCAAACCTGGCGACCTCGGCGCGAACCGCGGCCGCGTACTTGGCGGGGTCGCCAGCGGTGCGGAGCGCCCAGTGCCGCGATATGCCGATTCCCCAAAAGCCGTCGGTGAGATAAATCTGTTCCCTGCCGGGGTCGGCAAGAGAGCCCAGGCGCTGGTGCGCCACGACCCCGACCACTTCGAGCCATGCCGGCTTGGGGATGTAGACGCAAATGCGCTTGCCGAGCGCGGATTGGCCGGGGAAAGCTCTCGCGGCGAGCGACTGATCGATGACCGCTACATTCCGCCCGCTGGCGTTGTCAGCTTCCGTGAAAGTGCGGCCTTCGATGACACGCGAGCGGAGGGTCTCGAAATACCCGGGCAGAACGGTGGGGAGATCGGCCCTGCGAGCAGGGTCGGCCGACATCTTTTCGGCGCCCCACTGGACTGGCGGCCCGGCGGCATGCAGCGGAAGACCAGTGGCGGCGCCGACGCTCTGGACGCCGGGGATGGCGCGCAGCCGGTCTTCCAGTTCGCGCAGGAAGGCCAGGCGGCGCTGGGGCTGTTGAAAGCCCTGCGCATCGCCAACGCTCAGGAAGGTGAGCAGGCCGTGCGGATCGTAACCGGGATCGACGCGGCGTAATTCGAGGAAGCTGCGGAACATCAGGCCCGAGCCGATGAGCAGTACAAACGACAGCGCAACCTCGGCAATCACTACGCCATTCCGCAAGAACCGTCCGGCGCCCAAGCCGGCAATGCGTCCGGCGCCGTGGAGGATCTGGATGACATCGGGCCGGGCGGCGCGCCAGCCGGGGAGTGCGCCGAATATCCCGGATTCCAGCATGCCGGCCAAGCCGGCGAATGCGAGCACGCGCCAGTCGATCGAAACGGATTCGAGGCGCGGGAGATTGGCGGGCGCCAGGTCGAGCAACTCGCGGATGCCGAGCCAGGCGAGACCCACGCCGGCGAGCGTGCCGAGGCCGGCGAGCAGCAGGGCTTCGGCGAGCATCTGGCGCGTGAGACGCCCCGCGCTGGCGCCGAGCGCGGCGCGCACGGCAAGCTCGCGCTCGCGTAAGGATGCGCGCACCATCAGGAGATTCGCCACGTTCCCACAGGCGATCAACAGGAGAAAGACCACGGCGCCCATCAGGGCCAGGAGGGCGGGACGGACTTCGGCCACCAGCGCCTGGCGCCACGGTTCGAGCCGGATCTGCAAACGGTTGGGACCCCAGGTCGCGGCGATACGATTGATTTGCAACTGCGCACGGTCCGGAGTGACGCCGCGCTTGAGGCTTCCGATGGCTTGCAGCATCAGGCCGCCGCGGTTGGGTTCGTCGTAGCCGCGGTCGTTGGCGATCCAGACGTCGGGGCTGGGATGCGAACCGATGCGGGCGGGCAGGAAGAGCTTGAAGCCGGGCGCCAGAATGCCGACGATGCGCGGGCCGGCGCCGCCGGCGCCGAGCATCTGGCTGCCAAGGACGGCCGGATTGGCGTTGTAACGCCGCTGGAAGTAATCGTAACTGAGGATCGCGACCGCGCCTTGCGGCGGAGGGAAGGGGGGCGGCGGCTGGCCGTGTGGCCGGCCATCGGCGTCCGTGAAATCGCGGCCGAACGCGATGTGGGCGCCCAGCATGGCGAAAAAGTTGGTGGTGATGAAGCCCTTGCTGATGCGCTCGGCGCTGCCGTCCTCGCGAGGAATCACGGCGCGGAAGACCATGACAGCGGCCATGTCTTCGAACTCGGCGTTGGTTCCGTTGCGCAAATCGAAGAAGCCGGCGTTGGAAAAGGGAGAGTCCGCCAAGACCAGCCGATTCGGATTCCTGTACGGAAGAGGGCGCAGAAGCACGGCATCGGTCACGCTGAAAATGGCGGTGCCGGCGCCGATGCCGAGGGCGATAGTCGCTACCGCGGTGATCGCGAACGCGGGACTCTTTCGCAGGATGCGCGCGGCGTAGGCGAGGTCTTTGACGAGATCGTCGAAAAGATTCAGGCGGCGCATGTCGCGGCCTCCTCCAAGCGCGCCACCTGGGTGATGGCGCTCGACAGGCGCTCCCAGTCCGCCGCCTGTTTTTCCAGTTGTCCGCGACCCGGATGGGTCAGCGGGATCTCAAGAACCAGCAGATCCAGGGCGCCCTGGACCAGATCGGAAGGTCTACTCACGGTTCCGAATGCCCTCGGTTGGCGAGAACATGATAGAACAATGGGTCTGGTGAGGCAACGGATGTTTGAGCACGAGGTCCGCACCCCGCGATAGTCCCCCCTATGCCACTGCAGCCCGCGCCAGCCGGAAGCAAGCCAGGACCTTCCCGGCCAAGGAGCCGTCACGCAGCGTGAGGTACCGCTGCTCCATGCCTTCCGGCGCGAGATGGTCGATCAGGCGGAAACCGCGTTCGGACAGGAACGATTCGATGGCCCCCTCGGGAATCGAAGACTGCCCCTGTTCGGCCGGATGCATCGCGCGCGTGATCCCCCGCAATTCCCTTACCCCGTAACGGTCCGCCATGTCCGGCGCCGCAGCCAGGTAGTCGAAACACAAGACGCTGCCGGCCGGTGAGTTCGACCTCACGAATTCCAGCGTTTGATCGACCGCCTCGGCGGGAAGGTAGTACATGACGCCCTCCCACACGAAGAGGGTTTTCTTCTTCTTGTCGTATCCCGAGGCTTCCAGCGCACCTTCGAGACGATCCCGGGTGAAGTTGATCGAAACGAACGTCAATTGTGGCGGAACGGCGATGCCCGCCTGCTCGAGCATTCGCCGTTTGCGTTGCTGCGTGGGCTCGATGTCCAGCTCGAATATCCTGGTTCCCCGGATCAGGTCCTGAAAGCGGTAGGACCGGGAGTCGTAGCCCGCCCCCAGGAAGACGAGCTGAGGCGTGCCCTCCCCGAGCGCCTGCCGCACCACGCTGTCAATGTAGCCGGTGCGAGCAATCAAGTACTCGTACGTTCCTGGCGCCTCTGTCCCGAACTTCTTCCTGCTCCACTCGCGGGCGGCGGGATCCTTCAAGGATCGCCTGGCGTCTGCGCTCAGAAACGCCTCCGCCAGGTAGTCCGGGCCTCGAATCTCCTCTCTGTCGTCGCCCGCCGCAAGCGCGCGGATGAGAGCGACGCCCATCGCGGAATCCGAGGGCTGCTCCTCGAGAGACCTGTTCTGCTTCGCTTCGGAAGCCCTGCTCATGAGGCCCAGCGCGTTGCCGAACGGGTCCGCCACTCTGGCCACCCTGGTTCGAAGAACCGTGGTGGTGATCTCGCTCTGCGAAGTAGCCCCGGCGTCCAGCAGCCGTCGATACGCCGCATCGATGTCCTCGACATTCCAATAGGCCACCACGCGCTCCTCGCTTCCGGGCGCCGAGCCCGCGGCGGGCACCAGGTTCAGCGTGGAATCCCGGGCCCGGAAGACCACCAGGAAGGGGGAGTCGAGAATAGCCGGTTGATCGAAGAACTGGCCGTACCAGTCTTTGGCCTTCTGGAGATCCGGAACCCGATAGGTGACGCCCGCCAGTGACTTGAACATGACACTCATCATGCCACGAAAGAAGGTATCAGCAACTACTCAAAACAGAAATGTGGGTAAGAACGCTGCAGGATGGAGAATCGTCCGGCCGGCTCCCCGGATGCGTGTTCCGCAATCGTTCCGAACGGGCGGCGCCTGGTTCGGCCTGCCCGGAGCGTTCAGCGCCCGAACCGGTGATGCAACGGTCAATCGGTCGTGGGTCCATTTGCAGGAAGGTCGAGCTGAGGCCCGTTTGCGCCGGCATCGTTTCACTGTCGTTGAGCCTGCGAGCCCGGCTGCCGCTGGTTCCGAAACCAAGGGTGATCGGTCGCGAGTAATCGACAGTTCACGCAGAGCGTTCCGCCAGGTTGGGAGTACGACCGATCCGAGTTGTCGGAAAAGGGTCAGCGCTTGAATCGCAGCACTGAGTCGTTCCCACGGTACTCAAGGTTGAGCTCCCAACCCGCCGCCCGCGCACGGTCTTGCCACACTGTTTCGAAAATGTTGCGGAACTCCGGTTCGGGGATCTGTTGCCGCAAGTGCGCGGTTTGCTTGTACAGTCTGAACCACCGGGGCTGTAGCCGGATGAGTGCCGAGGTGTCGTCCAGGGATTCAAGCGTGACTGGATTGGCGAACAGGTTTGCCTGCTCCCAGCAGAGAAACAATATGAATGCTCTCGAGGGTGATACAAAGGGGACCCAAGTCCTGGCCTCGAGTGCGTATCCCGCTCCATCCTGAAACAGGCGAAGCGCGAAGTCACGGCCCTTTTCCTTAGTAAGAAGGTTGTAGACCCTGATCTGCTCTGTCACCCGGCGTTCGTCTCGCATCCAGGCCTTCTGTGCCTCGGTCACGTCCGGGAATCGGGAAGCCGGCAGCGGACCGATTTGATCAAGCCGAATGAAAATGCTCTCGACGTGCTGGAAGTACCAACGTGAGTCCTCAACCAGCAGGGTGAAGCAATAGGGTACTTTCTTTCCGTCGGTTTCGGTCAGCGAGATGATGCCGTGGATCTGGTCGCCCACACGGTGCAACTCCGGTTTCACCTTCCAGTCTTCGGGCCGCGAGTTCCGCCGGAAGTCTTCGAGAAAGCGTAGCATTGGTTCGCGGAATTGCGGGTAGTATGGCCGGACGCGGTCGGCTGTGATGCTGCCAGCACGCAGGCTGGTCGTAAACTCGTTCCAGACAGCCTCGCTCTCAGGGGCCTGGGCTGCTGTTGTGACGGGCAGCAGAGCGACTGCGACAAGGGCAAAGACGCTCTTCATGATATCTCCCGATGCTAACATTTTCCGGCAGCGATGGAAGCTCCGCATCCGCACTCTCACTGAGCCTCGGAAACGCCGCAGGATAGAAGATCGTCGGGCTGCCTCGTCGGCCGGCTCCCCGGAATCGTATCCCGCGATCGTTCCGAATGGGCGGCGCCGTTTCAGTTGACC
>Ga0315277_10013786_pt1 | contig 10066 bp, 9 predicted proteins | sample YL17G05_15_MG_FD_203695 | JGI IMG/M metagenome (GOLD analysis project Ga0315277, IMG submission 203695) | Sediment microbial communities from Yellowstone Lake, YNP, Wyoming, USA - YL17G05_15 | ecosystem: Environmental > Aquatic > Freshwater > Lake > Sediment | place: USA: Wyoming | collected...
CTTGTTCCGCCAAGATAGGTCGAATTAAGGAGTGCTGAGCCGTTGAAATCGAATTTGGTGATAAACACATCATCATTCCCATTATAGCTCTTGTCGAAGGCGCTGCTGGTCGTGGGAAAATCGTTCGAAGAAGTGTTTCCTGCGACAATCGCATTCGCGTTGCGATCATAGCTGATAGAAATGCCTTCATCCGTTCTTGAGCCACCGAGAAAAGTCGAATACATTAACGCCGAGCCGCTGGCATTCAGCTTGGTGACAAAGGCATCCCGGGAATTGGGGCTTTTGCTTTGATCATAAGCGCCGCTGGTGGTGGGATAATCATCCGAGTCGGTGTATCCGGTGAGGTAAGCGTATTCGCCATTCAGAGCGATGGAATTGCCATGATCAAGATTTGAGCCGCCCAAAAAAGTCGAATATACCAGCCCCGAACCGCTGTCATTCAACCTAGTGACGAAAACGTCAGTGTTGCCATTCTGATTCACATCATAAGCCCCAGCAGTTGTCGGATAACTCGTTGCCAGTGTGGTGCCTATAATATAAGAATTGCTTTTGTTGTCAACAGCAATGTCCTTGCCCTCTTCAAGCCCAGACCCAGATCCGCCGATAAAGGTCGAATAGACCAATGGATCTATGATTAATGGCTTTTCTTTGTCATAATTCACTGCCATGATTCCAACCGACCCATCCAGCAGCGATTTAAAGCGGCAGGTGACTTCTCTCTCTTTGTCATCGACCGGTTGATAGGCCCGCAACTTTCCGTGACGGACTTCACCCAGGCTGGTTTTGATCAGCAATTCTCCTTCGGCGTTGATCTGGTATCCGTCGGTGCCTTCCAGCCGAAATCGAACTTGCGATGGATCAGCGCTGGCCGCCACCCGGTAATCATAGCGCAATCGCCCGCTATCATAATAATAATGGATATCGATACCGGGATACGCTCCTTGCACCTCGACCGTGTCGTACAATCTGACAAAGCTCGCCCATGCAGCCGGATCCTTGCCTATGAAATAGTTGTAATAACCATCCCGTTGCCCTTTAGCAACGGCATTTGCGAGCACATTGGCGCCTTGCAGCAACGCCCGCACCACATGACCTTCGATTCGCGTATTCTCTTGCGCGCGTCGTTCACGCACCAAACCTGTTGGCGAATGTCCATCGAGGTGGTTGTCTTGATCCGCCACGGAATTTCCGTCACGAATGACCTGGTAATAATCGTAGACCACTCCCTGAGCGGTAATCCAAGCGTTCATTCCGTTGGTCTTACAGAGGTATTTTACCTCCCGTAGCCATTGTCCTTTGTTTTCAATGAAAAACTGATGACCGGTAGAGGCGATTGGATTTGTGGTATTATTACACAGAACCGAACTAGAGAATATAATGAAAACAAAGCCGCTTATTGCAAACAAAAGCTTTTTGTTCATATACCCTCCAAGTTTTAAAGAGTTTTTAATTGTGAGATGTGGCATATCCAAGAAGAGTCGTAGAATGAATTGTAACAATTAATATATATAAGATATCTTAATAAATCAAGAAATATCGGTGGCATAGCCATAAGTGTGTGAATTCGATTTTAAGTTAAAAAAAGGCTCATCCTTACCAGTAAGGAAATTCCAACACAAAACCTGGAAGGACAAGCCTATGCAAAAGGTAACCATTTCCATGGATATGAGTCAAGAAAAACTGGATAGTTTCATTTTCCGCTTTGATTATTTGTTGGACAAGCCGCCACAATTTGGACATCTCATTACTTTAAAATGACTAACGAATTTGCCTCACCCTATATTATATTAATATTAATTAATTATACACAATCGAACAAACAGGATGGATTCTTCGTCCCCGTAGGGACGCTACGCCTATCATCGTTGCCAAAATGACAGGTAAATAACAATCAACTGTTATCATCTAAAAAACCATTCATCCTCTTTGTACTTTCCCATACTCTTCTCTAACCATTTCATCATTCGGCTGGCAATAGGTCATGGTGGCCTTGAGTGTCTTGTGGCCAACCTGCCTCTGGACAATCGGAACCGGCAGCTTATGGATATGGATGTAATGCATGCAATGGGTGTGTCTCAAAGAATGGACCGTGAACTTCCTCAACCGCCTTTCAAGTTTGTCGTACCCGTATTCCCTGTCCAAACCGCTTTTGATGCAGTATTTCTGGAATATCTGGCGCACACGGTTGGTGGTGATGTGTGCGGTCCGGTAATCGCTGGATTCAAAAAGAAAATCATCCGGTTTATGGATTTTCTCGTTTCTCTTGGACATCTTATTCTTGTGCCTGAGCAGGGTTTTTACATCGTTCATGAGCTCCTCCGGGATATGGCTGGTCCTGGCATGCTTGGTCTTGGTGTTCTCGGCAGGGATGTAGATCGATGCATTGATAAAATCCAGATGTTTCAATTGTATTCTCACGAGTTCTCCTACCCTGCATCCTGACTCGTACAACAATCTGATCATCAGCTTGTGTTTGAAGTCATCGATGATTCCAAGGAACTTTCGCCATTCAACCATGGTCATGAAACGGAAATTCCCGTCATCTTGCCCTTCTTTGGAGAAAAGTTTCACATTTGAGTTTTTGATGTGTTTTTCTTCTAATTTTCCGGCGCAATTATCCCCCATTCTCTCCAATTGTTTCATAGTTGTGGTCTAATGTGAAACTGGTATTTAAGGTTTTCTGTTTTTGAAATGGATCAAAAGTGAGAATTTCTGAATCAAGACCAAAAGATTTATATAGTTGACTGACTTGTAAGTGGTATAAAAAAGGAGGTATCTAAAATGAATGCCGTCTCTATAACAGGCCGATTGGTTCGAAATGCCTTTCTCAATGGATCCGGGGATAAACGTGCGATGAAGTTCTCAATTGCCGCACCGACAGGATACGATCCGAGAAAAAAGACCGAGATCGTGGAATTTGTACCGTGTGTCTTCTTCAATCCTGCAGAGAAACTTCAAGAAATAATTTGTTCTGAAGGACAAGGAAAACTCATCGAATTGCAGGGAAACGTCACAACCAGTTCATTTGAGAAAAATGGAACAAAGGTATGGGCGACTGAGGTCAGGGTTAATCCAAGCAGTTTTCAATTGTTGCCCATAGGCAAAAAAGGCAAGGATGATATCTCAACGGAATTGATTTCTGAACAGATACCATTTTCCCGAAGAGAAAATGGATATAAAACGCTTCCTTCTTTTTCAAACAATAGAAATTAACGGGATATAAAATGAATCGTACATCCAAATACTGTGTGATTGATTTCCCTCGTTTCAATAGTTAACTAATGATCAGCGACGCATCGTAACATTGTCAGGACTTGCGTTGTGCCGATCGGTAGGTATTCTGTAACCTGTTTTCCGTCGCGGCGGTATGTGATCCGGTAGGCAGTACCGGTCTTGCGCTTGATTTTATAGAGGGAGGCCATGTTATTCTATTGACAAAAAGCATTAAATTTATCTCGTTAAATAAATCCCTTTCAACTCTTCAAGCATCTTATGAAACTCTTCATGTTTTCCGGGTCCTATCCGATCTTCTTCTATTTTCTGAAAACCTTTTATCAATTCCCCCCACTTGTTTTCCAGAATCCATTCATCGACCATTGGGAAAAGAATCTGATTTTCTTTTTCGATGTGCAGGCGAAGAAGATCGACGTAGTTTATCGCGTTTTGAACGAAGCGGCCGAATTCGGTTTTTTCCCCAGTCATGTAGGTATCGAAAGACTCCTGCATGCATTGGATGTATTTCCGACCGGTTTGGTGTTCGGAAAGCATCGCGCTGATTGGACCACTTTGCCTTGGGATCCCGACGGCTTCCATGGCCGGGAAGAGAAGGTTTTCTTCTTTACTGTGATGGCATTTGTCCACGAACACTCTGAGAAACTCCATTAACCGTTTGATATGCTAAAAATTTGGGATTTCGCCGGATCTAATCTTTTGGCAAATCTTTTCAAGAATGCAAAGCGCAAGAATGACTCCTTCGTGTTTCTGGACAAGTTCTTCAGTTGGGCGCATGAATTTTTCCTTATGAACGATAGAATGTTCGTTTTTTATTCGTGAATATGAGCCGGTGTCTTTTCTGCAGATTCGGTCTCATGCCCGCCGCCGGACAGGATAACCTGGTGGACGCCTTCCACATAATGCATGAACGTGATGTATGCTTCGACGTATGCACGACCGGCAACGACGCTCGCGCTGGCGCGTTTCCTCGCCGCAGTCGCTTTGACGAAACGTTCTCGAACGCCCTCCTCCAGGTGTTTGGACAACGCTTTTACCAAGGCGTCCACCGATCCGGCTTCAAGCGCTTTGTCCGATTCTACGACGATGGGTTCTGGCGGATCGATTTTCAAACCGGTGTAGGGTGCGCCTTCGCCCGCACGATGCAGGCGGACCAGGGTCTCGAAGAAATAATGATCCGCCAGGGCTTTCGCCTCGGGGCCTTTGGCCCGTACGATTACTGTCTGTTTGAACAGGTCCCGGATGATCTTTTCGTATTCCGGTTTGATCCACTTGAGGACAGCTGTGACCTCGCCTTTTTCAAGGGCTTTTTTCGCATCGAGCACGACGGGACCGTTCATGGTATCGCAATGGGCTCGCGCGATACCCTGAAGTAGCAGGAAACATCCCACCACAACGACCGTTTCCGTCACCAGCTTCTGTAACGAGACTCTCTTCATTGGCACTGTCTCCTTTCTTTGGTTTCGCCTGCACTTACGAGGCACGCTTCCTTAGAAAACGACGCTTCATCTCGGAGAACTTTATGAAGTGCTTTCGCTCCTCTGCAATGATCTGGTCAAGCTGTTCTGCGTGGTTTGGCGGCACCAGATCCTTTGCATGCATGTAATAGGTGATCGAATCGAGTTCTCGCCGGATGCCAAAGTCCAGCGCAGCAATAGGATCAGTCGAGGGAGGCAGTTCTCTTATTACAGTGGCTGGAAAGATTATCTCCGCGGTGTAGGCATTCATGTAAGCCGCGTACTCGCCGGGGTAGGTTTCCATCGGCTCGAACTTCTCCACCTCCGAGAGCATCTGCCCGAATATTCCAGCATGGCGCAGGTCTTCCTTGGCAAGAAAGAGGAACAACTTTCGCACGGTTGGTTCGGCGGTGCGTTCCGCAATAGTCCGATACAGCGCTTCTCCGTTCTGCTCGATTTTCACAGCGAATTGCAATATCTCGCTTGCGGTGAATATGAGTGCTCTCACATTGCCCTCCTTGTACTGCGAGTGGTCGAATCGCGTTTTCCCTTCGTAAAATATTTCAGCGAATCAACCACGGCATATCTCATCCTCCGACCAATTTCTCGATCCAGGCATGATATTTCTCATGAACCCCCTCACCCATTTCATCAGGTTCCACCTTCCCAAAGGCTTCAGAAAGCTTCTTCTCGTCGGCAGGCTTCAAAATGCGGTCTGCTATCGCATAGAGGATATTATCCTTCTTGTCGATGTTCACCCGGATCAAGCGGGCGTAAGCAGCCATGTTCTCCTTCACGTTGCGAATCGCGTTGGTGTTAGGATCGGCTCCACCGGCGACCGCCTCAGCCACGATGCGTATGCAGGCATGGCCCTACTCATGCTCCCGAAGCATGACGGCCAGAGGTCCGTTATCCCGGGGCACGCCGCGTGCGTTCAACATCACGAACAAATGTTTTTCCTCCTTCGCATGATGGTAGCGATCCATGAAGTTCTTGAAGAAGTCCGCCATTTCACGAACGGTCTGAGTGTGAATCTGCGTCACCTTTTTACTATGGGCGACCTTTTTCTCCGTCGCGCAGAAGGCCCCGAACACTATTGCTGTCTTTGTGACTTTTATGTCTTCGAGTCATTTTTCATGATTTGGCTAAAACGTTTACCGCACATCACTGATTTCTTCGGCAAAGGAAACGAACTTACGATGTACATCATGACCCATTTTTGCTTCTACTTCCTCAAACGCCTTCAGAAGTTGCTTCCTCCTTTCCGGCGAGAACAATCTGCCCACCATGGGAAAGACCATGGCATCCTCTTTCCAAATGTGATTTGGATACAACTTGCCAATACCGGCAAGCGCATTTGTAATACCCGTAGCATCACCCGTTTCTGACTCCATATATCGGTTTGCAGAATCATTGAGTTGCATCACCAGTTTTCGCCCATTCTTGTGTTCGGCTCTGAGCGCCTCCAAGGGACAGCCTGTCGACGGAACACCGGCCTTTTCAAAAGCCGGGAACAACAAGTCTTCCTCTTTGGTATGGTGACATTTATCGGCAAACTCCTGCATGAATTCGACAATCTTCACAAGAAGTTGGACATCTGCTTTCCGGCCGGTGTTCAACTTCTCACGGATGGCTCCGCATGCGGTCACAACCTTGAGAATGACTTTGTGCTCCTCTGTCAATATGGTGATCGGATCATCATCTTCCATCGGCTTCATCTCCTTTCTTGTTCCGTCGAACCTTTATATTAAACAGTCGATTCCAAGCCTTTTCATATAGCCAATATTAGGAATGAAAAATACCCACTGCTATCCATTTTTGCGAAGAATTCCTTTTCCTAAAAATTGTCATTATCATCCATTTTAATTAACCATTCTGCTTTCCAATCCAAGTATGCGCACCTGCTTATAGGGTAATTCCCATGCATGTTTTTCCTGATTCCACCTTTCTTCAACTCCTTTAACCATCCTTCAAATATACAATTCTTTATATCCTAATCGCAATAAAATGATTTTATTCATCGGAATCAAGTCCTTTTTTCTTTTCACCGGTCGTGTTTTGACACTCAATTAGATAGTTGTGCATCGTTTATTCTTCGCATCCTCATCCCGGTATCGTACACAAACTAGCGAATCCCCTATTGATCCGGCCATTGTTTCGTTCCGGGTTGCCCAGGAAGTATTTTTTTATCGTTTCAAACATCACAGACTATCCGCCGGGCATTTTACGACTAAACCACCTTTATTCAATACATGGGTGTAGATCATCAGAGCTTTTTCCCGTAGTAGCGGACCTATGGTACAATCCGATGATCATGACAGCCATTTTGGACCATTTGCTGTATCATTCGATCGTCGTCAACATCAAGGGCAACAGCTACTTGCTCAGGGACAAATTGGGAAAGGAGATCGAACCGACAAGTCAAAAATGCTTGAGGTGGTACATTTCTTTTGATCGATTCAGGTACATTTTGAAAAAACCATTGATATAGAGCCTGATCTTAACAATTTCTTCTAGTGATCTGACTGCTTAGTGAAGACGTATGAAAAGGGTATTGCTATCATGTCTCCAATGATATATACGGCGAAAAACACGACATACCCAATCGCATAGGCTGGAAATTTGCCAGCGGTCAGAAGAGGAAGAATGACGCCAATGAACCATATCACCTTGTAGCTAAGCTGTAACAACAAAACAGGCGAAAATTTCAAAGGAGACCAGAGGCCCAGTATGGATAGAAGGCTGAACGCAACCCAGATACTGCCACAGATTCCAAAGACGATAGGATCTTGACTCGGCCAGTCAAAGATAGATCGTATGGCACTTGGGATTAGAATAATTCCCAAACCTGATCCCCCTGCATGAATGATGGTAAGAATATACATTCCCTTGAGCCACCCCCACCGAATCTTGATATCTTTAGACATTGCTTTTCCTCCTTTCTGAAAATAGTTGTACTTATATCACAATTTCATATAACGTCAAGCTGACTTGCACCCTCGCAGCGACGGAAGGGAGCGAGAAGGCGTCAAGTCCAGCATGATGGTATGCCAGTAAAATTTGTTGTGGCTGAGCAAAATGCTCCGACCGCTACGAAGGCGGACAACTGGCTTAATATTTTGAGAAAGCCCATTTGTCTTGACGCTTCACGAATGCTACTTTTCCACCCTCGAGAATATCCGAACCCTGCTCGTGTATGCTCTTCCATAGTGTAGGTATTTTTTGATCAATATACGTATTCTCTATGGCCCCGCTTATGTACGAAATCCTACATTTATTTCCCTTGGGATTTGCTGTAAAGCTAGCTATTACTATCTGCTCAGCATCGGTATTTAGGACTAGATTTGGATTGTGCGTTACTACAAATATCTGCCTACGTCTTTTGGCAGCCCTAAAGAAACTAATCAACTCCTCGTAGACTGATTTATTGTCAAGGTTCTCTTCTGGTTGATCAATGATGAGCGGAGACAAGCTTTCAGTATCGAAAGTAAGGTAGATCAGCAGAAGGATTATCCCCTTTTTTCCAGGGGAGAGAAGTCCGATATTTGTACCTTCAAATCGGATGCTATAATTCACTTTGAAATGATTTACATTGAATATCCAATTCTCAAAGTCTAATGTATCCCTTCCTTTTCTTAGTGGTAGTTCATTCTGAGCTACGCCACTGGTAAATGAGTCGTACAATGTTTGCATTACTGCTAGAATGTCCAATCTCTCACCAAGCTCGATAGTCTCGGATATACCTTTTAATGCCTTGAAGAGGCGATCTGCTCCTTGATAGTATTCACCTTTCTTACCAAAATCGATTACCCTTTTCGCTTCTTCGAAAAATGTATCTACATTTAGTTCTATTCTAGCAAAGAACTCGAGCTTCTTGTGTCCACTGTATTCGCTATCGGTCGTAGATATTCTTAACAGAGAATACATTATATCAAGAACTGACTTTTCTTCCCCAAGTAGCCTGATATACTCAGAGTATATGGTGTTCCTTTGTTCTATCTTTTTTTCTAGAAGTGGTTTTTTCTCTTTGGTAATTGCCCTTATTTCCTTCACTAGCTCCTCAACTCTTCTGGCATTTTTCCCCGTTTTGTTGTCAATCTCTTTAATTATCTTCCGCTTCTCCGATGCGATGCTTGATTTTGACTCCAGGTACTCGACGAGCTTCGTGACACTAGTGAGTGAGAATTCCGCAATAGTAGCTTTTGTAAGTTGAGAGAGTTTTTCCCCACCTTGCTCTTTCCATGCTATAAAATCATTATCTGTGCCTTTAAGAACCTTGATTTTCTCACTTGCTGTCTTATCTCTTGCATTAAGTTCTGTGTATATCTTTGGAGGTATTGTCAGCTTAATACTCATGGCTATTGACTGCAGGCCAAGAGCGGTCAACTCTTTTGAGATTACTTCTGTCTCAGAAGCAACCTTCTCTGCCAGGGTTTCTATCCGTGTTCTGACTAGTCTTATCTTCTGTCGAACTGCGTTTTGTGCACTAATTTTTTCTTCGAGACTATCTTTCTGCTCTGTAGCGAGAGAGAGCATTCTTTCTATTGTCTTTTCTTCTCTGGTGAGTGCCTTAGGCCTTTGCTGAATGAGTTGCTGGTTTTGTTTCGAGAGACTTTTCTCCTCTTTGTCAAGTTCAACCAAGCTATCGATCTGTTGTCTTAGTTGGTGAATTTCATCGTTGATTTTTATAATCTTATCATGACAGCTTTCTTTCTTTAGCTCTATCGGTTTGGTCCGCAAAGCTTTTAGATCGTCAAATGTTGTCTGACCCATCCTTTCTTCTATTGGTACGTGTTGAAAAATGATATTTTCTAGTTCCCTCTGGAATTCCTCAGCATACGCCGGATTGCATTTTCTCTCTATGAAACTCTGCGAGAGATATCGAACTTTCTTGATATCCTTGTAGTCTGAGAGGTTCGATGTGATGTTGGACGAAGTGAATTCGCCGTTCTTCCACCTAATCTCAACTTGGCATTTCTCAATAGTCTCGTCTATTTGCTTAGTGGACTTAAGAGCTTTGTATAGAAATGACGTTTGATCCGTGTCCTCCGAGTGAAAATCCCCGCCTGCAAACGCTATAAGATCTGCAATCGCCGTCTTTCCGGCACCTCTTTCACCAATAATTGCTACAAGGCTATCATTAAGTTGAATCGGCTGATCATCGAACCATCTATTTGACTTCTGGATTCTTATGCTGTCAATGATGTTCGCATCATTCTTAGCGCGGGGCAAGTCCTCGCCGGGATAGATTCTCTCCATCGGCTCGTACTTGGTGTGCTTCAATCCATCGAAAGTCGGATCAGCCTTTATCCAGGTGAACTTTGTTCCTATTTGTTCTAGTTTATGGCTATCCGAGAACACAACGGAAGGTTTACCGA
>Ga0315277_10013788_pt1 | contig 10066 bp, 10 predicted proteins | sample YL17G05_15_MG_FD_203695 | JGI IMG/M metagenome (GOLD analysis project Ga0315277, IMG submission 203695) | Sediment microbial communities from Yellowstone Lake, YNP, Wyoming, USA - YL17G05_15 | ecosystem: Environmental > Aquatic > Freshwater > Lake > Sediment | place: USA: Wyoming | collected...
CGCTGTCATCTTGGGGAATTTTCCTCAAAAGATGGGCGCATTTTTCAACGGACGGAACTGACCTCGGAACAGGTTAACATCTTGAATAGATTGAAAATAGCACAGCCGCCATCGGTCACTAACGTCCAGATAAGCGCCTAAAACCGTAGGCACACACCATTTTTCCGGCTTGCCCGTAAGCCCATGATAATCTATCAGTTAGGACTGGTCGTTAGCCCATGACTGTCGAACCCGGGAGACCCCTTCCCAGAAAATTGCCGCATCCTTTTTGATTACTGTGAGTTACGAGCCTTTTGCTTGACTAGCCGTGTCAAACTCGGGGATGAGATGAATATGAGATTCCGTCGGCGCCAGATCCCCGATCATGACGCTCCGCTTCTTGCCGTTTTTACAAATTCCGGCTAAGCGCCCCGGGCCCGACATTATCGGCGCTTGCATAGTATATCCGTTTATCTCCTGTTTTCGGCTAATCCTTCACATATTCCTATTATTTTCTCAACGTGATTTTCCCATGAGAATTCTTTTGCTCGGGCTCGTCCTTGAGATATTAAATCATATCGCAACTCTTTATCCGATAGAACTCGCTCAATCGAACTCGCAATTTCTCGAATATCAAGTGGATTAATAAATATCGCAGCCTTATTCGCGATCTCGGGCAGTGAATCAACGTTCGAGGCTATAATCGGGACTTCGCATCGCATAGCTTCGACGAGAGGCTTTCCAAATGTCTCTGAAAGTGTTGGATAAACGAAAACCTCCGCGCCTCCGAAAAGAACAGGCATTTGAGAATTGGGTATCTTTCCGAGAAAATGCACATCATCAATGACACCCAATGAATCGGCAAGTGTTTCAAGCTTTTCCCTTTGAGAAAGTGGATCCGCTCCCGCAATTGCCAAATGAATTTCGTTCTTCTTTTTTTTCACGTCAGCAAAAGCCCGTATAAGGGCATCCGCCCCCTTATAAGGATACAGAGCTGACGCGAAAAGTATATACGGCGACGCTATTCCAAATTGGTTCTGAAGCTTTTTTCGTAATTCGTCATTTTTCTCGATCTTTCTGAACGACTCATCAACAGCTTCATGAACGACAATCACTTTATCCTCGGGAATACCTAAATATCGCTTAAATTCCTTTTTAGTGTTGAATGAGTTTGCAATTATTGTGTCCGCGCGTTTCGCACTCGCCGTAAAGGCGATTCTCCGATAATACCGACGCAGCGGACTGAGGGCTTTAGGGGTCAAATAATGATGCAGGGTGCTGATCTTAAGGACTGTACGCCAAGATGAAGGGACTAAAGGACAAATGTTGCCGGGGGAGAAAAGCACATCGAGCTTATTTTTCTTAGCTTGTAATGGAACGATCGTCTGTTCAGCTATTATCCGAGGCAGGACATATTCGTTAGAAAAAAAGCAATTAACGAATTTGATATCCTTGTTCGGATTATCGCCGAATAAATGTCGATTATTAGGACTTACCAATAAGATAATTTTGTGTTGATTTGACCCTTTGGATATTTCTTTAACGAAACGTACCAAATAATCGATTGCGCTACTTCCCTTATCCGGATCTTCAAAGAGCGTATCTATTCCTAATCGCATCAGCTGCCGCTCGCTTTCTGCATCGATTCCCGCGTTTTATGAAAACTCTCTGAATATTGCGAGGCCGCCGTCGGGTCTATAGGAAGGCGGCCCTCTCGAATCTCGTCGAGAATATATTGATACACCGAAAATATTCTTTTACGATAGTTCTCCCAACTCGTTGTCTCAACAGCCTTTCTTGCGGCAGCTCCCATTTCTTTTATCAAATCCTTATTTTCATATAAATAAACGATTTTCTCTTTTAAAGCCACCGCATCCTTTATGGGAACGACAAATCCGGAAATATTATCTTCTACGCACCCGCGAGCATTTTCAGTGGTCACGATAGGAATCCCGCACGCCATGGCTTCATGAGTAGCGAGGCCCCAACTTTCTCCCAGTGACGGCATAACGAATATCGAAGCGTTAGTGTAATAATCAACGAGCAAAGAATTGGGAATATACGTGATATGGCGGAACAATCCTTTATATCGACTAAGAATACGCTTGAAGGGCTCATAAATCGAGCCTATGAGGAGGAGTTCGCTATCCTTAATATTTGCCTCTCGATATGCCTCCAAAAGATATTGTAGCCCTTTGTGTGCATTAATATTTCCGACATACAATATTCGAAATATGCTATCGCTTTTTAATCCCGGCCTGAACTTCGATGAATCGACGCCGTACGGAATGATGATAATCTTATCTTTCGGGACACCAGCCAGGAGGCAAGTTTTATATACGTCTAAAGTCGGCACAAAAACAATATCCGCAACGTCACATTCTTCAGAGGCGATTTGCGATGAATTTGGTTGGAAAATCGAATTGCTCAGGCCTAAACGATCTTCTTCTTCTTTTACGATTTTACCCCATTCTATGGGATGAAGCGTTTTTTGATCTAAGATTGTGATTGCGCCATTTTTCTTTGCGGTTCTCAACGACCGAAGACAGCACCCATTTGATCCATGAAAAATAATGCTTTTTTTCGCGTGGATCGAAGTGATTAGATCAAAAGCTCGAAGATACGCAATTTCTTTAAAGAGATGTTTACCGATCTTCGACTTTTGAAATGTCCGATATAGCCCCTCTAACCACCAAAGCGAAACAACCTGCCTTTCGTCCAAGGTTGATTCGCGTCTTTCTTTAATCTGTTCAGAGGAAAACTTTTTCTCGATACTTTTATAAACGCAGCCGGAGGTCTTGGCATAAAATCCCGTAATGAATGAATACGCATGATCAACTTCTTGGACGGCACGAGCGATATGATAAAAATGGTGTTTGCCGGGATTCGCTATGACGATATTTTCCTTGGCTCTTGCTTTCGGAAACATGGGGCATCGTCTAATATTCAACGACTTCTCATTGGGGTCTTCGGCTATATGATATTGCCTTTAATCTCAAGAGAAAGGAGGCCGCCCCTCCAAGAGGTAAAGCCTCTTTCCGATGAAACCTAATGCGACGAGGGTCAGAAACATCTGGTGGATAGAATCGAATCCTATCGTCGCGGCGCTCAAGCCTATAACTCCATAACCGATAACGCAAGCAATGATTCCCACGGCAAGGATTCGCCAACTTGAATGGGCGGGCGTCGCTTTTGCAAATTTCGCCATTTCTTTTAATATGATATAGAGAATACAAAGATAAGCGATGAGTCCGATAATTCCAGATTCGAAAAGCAATAAAATATAATTGTTCTCAATCCCTTGAAAAGAACCGCCAAATTGATCGGCCAATATTCCTTCTCTGCCGTAATGCCACATGACGTTCGGCCCATAACCCAGCCACGGCCTTTGTTTTGTTGCGGCGAGACCTCTTTGGACAATAGAAAGTCTCCCCATAATATTAGCGCCCGTCGTTTCTGCATATTTATTAAAATGCAACAATTCATAATAATAAGAATATATTCCAGCCGGAACGAATTCGATGCTTATTATTAAAATTACAGCAATCATCATTATGACGAAGATAAGAACGGGCCTTCTAATAACCTTGTAGCCGCCTAACGTAAGGATGATCGCTACAAAGCCCAGCCAGGGCCCTGTAGACAGCGTAAAGATTAACGTTGCAACAAGCACGATAATTGTAATAAAACGCATCAACCCCCAATCCATGCGGATATTAGGTAGACGCCTTGCCGAATTTGCCTTATACGGGAGGGCGGATTTTTCCGAATACTTTAATGCCACTTTGTTAGCAATCGGCTCTGGATTGTATCTGTACCAAATGAACGGGAATATTATAACCATAAATATTCCCAGCGCGATTGGTTGGTCAAAAAAACCGTAAGCTCGAAAGATGCCATAACGCATCCATTTCTCGCCCGTACCTACGAGATGAAGTTCAGCCAAGATATTCGATCTCGTCGCTATTTCATACATTGCACTTATAAACGATATGAATACAAGGGCAAGCCAGGATCCGATTATTTTTTTTATATCCCGTTTGTTTGAAATCGATGAAATCAGAATAAATAGCAGCCCGTAGTATTCGATATTCACGGGCAAGCGTTTCACTGATTCCCCAATATCAAAAGAAAATATGATAGCGATCACTTGAATTGATATAAATAGAAGTATGGGTCCATTGAGAGGAGTATGAATTATGCGATTTTTTTTAGAAAAGAGACGTATGATCCAAACGAGAAATATAGGATAAAAAAGTAATCTATAAAGCGTGATGAATGGATAAATCTTGGAAAGTGGAATAAGACCTTGTCCGAGAACAAATATGACTAGAAATATCCTAATCGCTTTTTTAAAATATGACAAACAAAATACCAGCCACATCGATCCTAAAGCAAACCATATGATCACGGCGTTGGATTATATGACGAGGTTATTATTGGACAGGATCCTACAATGGGCGATAGGCTTCTATTATGCTAGGTTTCTATTTTTTATATAAGTCTCATTAATGACCTGATTCAATTCCTTGGATATATTTTCCCAAGAGAATTGTTCAACCCTACAGGGAATAAACGTCTTCTCTAGTTCTTGATCTTTCCATAATGTATATAGCTTGACAATCGCTTGCATTATCTCGGAAGCGGTGTTCATTATCGCTAACCCCCTAGAATATCTTTCAACCATATATGCCCCTTCATCGGCCTCAGTTTCCTTCAGCACCAAAATTGGGCGATCCGTCGCAAGATATTGATATATTTTCGCAGGAACTTGGATCCCGGTATGCATAGGCAAGAGCAATATCCTCCCGCTCCTCATTACGGCCCATCCTTCCGCTAAGGATAAAAAGGGCCAATATTTTACGATCGGTATTTCAAGAAGTTGGCGGGCAACCTGCTTACCAGAATCATTCGAAAATCCTCCCGCCCAGTATATCTTTACGGGGATATTTCGGGTCATGATTCCATTCAAAGCTTCTATAAAAGGACGAATATTTTGGTTCCCTTGAATTGTTCCAATGAAACAAATCGAAAATTCTTCCTTCAATGAAGAATACTGTATCATGTGTTCATCCGAACTTGCGAAGGTCGCTTTATCATATCCCATTGGAATCATCTTGATTTTATCCTCAATCGGGAGATAAGAATATCGATCAAGATATAGCGTCTTCGTGGCGTTCGTGTTAACGATGATGATATCGGCAAGTGCGAGAATCTTCTCCTCGACCTTTCTAATGATCTTAGTCGAAAACACCCTTTGATCACGAGCCGGATGAAAAGCCCACGGATCGACGAAGTCGACAGACCAAATCACCCTTGGAAAGAGCTTTTTCAATACGTATCCAATGCCATGAGAAATAAAGGGATAGCCTATCGTATATACGACGCCCATCTTTCTCGTTATTATTTTCCAAATGGCAATTGGCAATGCAAAGAACATCCATTCTGAGTTTCTGCCGATATTGGCGGGCCAAATATCGTTAAGGAGGCCTCTTCTGGTCCTATGGATATTCTTGATGCCCTTGGTAACAATTTCCCCCCTTATATCCGCATTTTTCCGGAAACGCGCCGCGAGTACAAAGATGTCCCAAGAGAGCGCTGCGAGCTCGCGAGATATAAAACAAGCGCGAAGCGACGTGGCGGTGAACGTGGGAGGATAGTCATACGAAATTAGTAAAAGACTACGCTTTCGCTTTTTTTTCAACGATGTTATCCGCGCCTGACCAGAAGCTGCTTCTCTGATCAGGGACTACTCAAATAAATATCGGGTCGCCTCTCTAAAATCGTTAGGCCGCTGGAATTAGCCCAATGTTTAATAATCCAAGGAGATTGGGAAGCTATAAAATCGTTATCTTCATCGAATTTACACTCTAAATATTCCTCAATGGCACGAATGACTCCGCGCCGATTACTCCAACCTCTACCTAAGGACCCATCGCATCGCCGATAAAATATTTTCATATTCGTATCATGAAATATGACTAACGCAAAAGGGCTAAGAAACGGAAACCAATATCTTATTTCATCTTTAGTATGAGAATATTCGTGGCTCGTATCTACAAAAAGCACATCAATATCCGGTTGTATCCCTTCTTTTTGACAATATTCGCGGAATATCATCGCAAATTCAATATCGTCGGATTGTACGAATTTCCATTTAATATATCTACAAGCGGCCGAGCAATCGTTGAGATCAACGCTGACTAATACGCCTTTGGTCAAGGCCGCAATACGCTCAAAAACAAAAGCGCTTTCTCCCCCCCGTGTTCCTAACTCAACGATCAACTTCGGTTTTTTAGCTTCGCATTCGATAAAAATCCGCTTAAGATGTTCAGAAATATCCGAGGGCATCGATGCACGCACTTCGATATCCCGAAAGAGTGGGAAGTCCGAACAAGCCCGGACCTTTGCACGCCCTTTCAACCGATGAAAGAAATTATAAACTTCAACGATCCAATCCAGCGCTTTCAAATATAAGTTTAAAAAGATTTTTTTAAAAGACATACTCGCTATTTCACTCTTGCCTAGTTGACCCTCTCCCCATTCTTTGGACAGTTGAGAGGCTTTCTGAAGGTGGATTGAGAGCCTGCCTCTTTTAACCATTTTATCCATTTTGAAGCCCAAATGCCGGTTTTTCCGTGAACCCCGAAAAACCGGCTTCGCCATTTGCCCTAGGAACGACGATCTCGATTCGAACCATGTTAAACCACGGCCTCCGAAGCCGGCGCCAGTCGTGCCTTCGTCCCAAAATAGACCTCATGCGGCGTCCGGTATCCCAGCGCCTCGTGTGGCCGTTCGTTGTTGTAAAACTCGAAATAGTCGGAAAGATGCGATCTCGCCGCCGGGACCGTCTGGTAGTCGTGAAGATAAACCTCCTCGTACTTGACCGACCGCCAAAGCCGTTCTATGAAAATGTTGTCGTACACCCGGCCGCGTCCGTCCATGCTCACCTTGATCCCTTCGTTTTCCAGAAGGCCCGTTCTACGATGTTCACTTTCTTGCAACGAATATGAGTTCCTCTCCGGCGCTACTATCGAATACCAATAAAAACCGTTCCCAATAAGAAAGCAGGATCGAATGTACGCTTCTCCGCGACAGGCGGCTGTTTGATGACTGCCCATAGTTCCCGCTTTTTTTTATCCTTTGGCTAGCGTCAAGCACATCGGTGACCCGGCTTAATAGGCGAGATTCATTTGAATCAAAACCCTACGCTTCCGCTATTTTGCAGATATTCCTGGTGCTAAATATATAGAGGTGTCTAGGAGGTTCAAGCCCCCGCCAGCTTTCTTTGAAATGCCTGTGCCCGAAACCTAGCGCGTTGGGGGTTACTATGATCATCCTACCGTCGGGCTTCAATATTCTATGACATTCTTTGATTAGTCGAATAGGATCATTCACGTGTTCCAGGACATGGTTTAAAATAATGGCATCGAAGTGATCATCCGCATATTCACGCCCTTCCAGTTCGCTAATATAGATTTTTTTGTGCTTTGCGTTCGCTAATTTGCATGCCACAGGATCGGTTTCAATCCCTTCAACGTCCCAGCCAAGTATTTTCATTTTGTCAAACATGTCGCCATTTCCACAGCCAACGTCGAGCAATCTGTTATTCGACTCAGGCGATTCCAGAAACATAGCAGAAGCTTGTGCATGTCGTATGCCCAAAGGATGCACATAGGCCATAAAGGACAACAACCGATACCATTTTGGTCCGACACCCTGTGGGTAGGCGTACTTGATCTGTAGATAGCCTTGTCGTGCGACATTATAGAATTGTGCAAGGGCATGGGATTGTCCCGCCTGATTAGCGTGCGTATAGTAATTGAAGTAGAGCGATCCCATATCTTCCGGGGTTGGCTTCGGAACCAGCCAAATTAAGCCGCAACGGATATTTGGACAAATAAGAAAGCTCCATTTCCCGGTGGAATGAAAAAGGCGATCGCTCAAGCTTCGGTATAGTTGGCGGCCTTGGCTATGGCACAATATACAATTGTTTTGAATCGGGGGATTAATCATGTCGCCCATTGAGTTCATCTTGCTACCTTATTAGCTCGTGGCCCGTAATATACGTTGAGCGATGTATTTTTTATCTTCGGCTGTCATGATCAGTTTCCAAGACAAGAAGATAAATACAGAAAGAATGAATAACAAATATAGGCCCCTATGGAATGGGTTGTCGATCATAGATCCCATTGCTAAAACCGCCGACGCACCAAATATGGCCGCCGATAGCATAAGCATCAGTCTATTTATGGGGAAAAGGACTCGAGTCCGAAGAATAAGTAGAAACAAGTCGATCAGAACCCGGACCACCCAGGCTACGGCGGCTCCGTCTATGCCGTAATTGGATACTAGAATCCAAAACAATATCAGATAGAGCGGAAACTCTATCATGTGCAGTTTTGCCGTTATATCTGGCCTGCCTATTCCCTGCAACAATACAAAGGGAACTTGGGCTAAGCTGTTAATCATGATCCCAAAAGCTAATAACTGCATGACATGGGTGCCTTGCGAAGCAAAATCCGAATTTAGCCAAAGGGTTAATGCTTCTTTTGCAAATAATACCAATGTGAGGACAATGGGAAACATAATTATAAAGAGGTACTTCAAACCCTGATTGAACAACATCCGGATTCGCTTTTCGTCGCCTCCCGAAAACGAAGTCGCAAAGGCGGGAAAGAGAACGCAGGCAAGTGAGCTTGGGATGATCAACAATTTTGTGACAACTTCATATGGCGTTGCATAATAAGCAACAAAGGCAACTGAAAGAAGGGCCCCGATTAAAAAACGATCCAAGTAAGTCATGAGAGGGCCGAGAATATTTGATATGGTCATCCACGTTCCAAACCGAAATAGGTAGGAAATATTTGAACGAGCGAATTTAATATGATTTAGAAGGCTCGGCATTTCTCTAAAGCAAATTATCACATGCGCGATGAATCCGATTGTGCGAACGACAACTAGGATGCCGATTAGATAGGATAAGTTCCTCGTAAACGGAAGAATCATCAAGGGGCCTAAAAAGATCATCACGCCCATGGGAATTCGCATTTTGTTTACCAGGTCAAATCGCTGCAAAGCTTCCAAAAACCCCCTCAAACCAGCCGTGATGATCACAATAGGCAAAGAGATCGCCAATAAATAAAAGGCGCTTAATGATTCAGAGCGCAATTCCTGGGGAATCCTCAACACCGAATTGACGATAAAAGGGCAGGCCAGAATGGAACCGATGGCTGCGATAAGCCCAAAACCAAATAAAAAATAGATTGAAGCCCAAAAAAAAGAAGGGATTTTCCATGCTTGTTCCGACCCTTTTATTTTTGCAACAACTTGAGTTAGAGCCCTGCCAATTCCAAAATCGAATAAGCTGATATACCCGATAAGCGCCCAACCAAGCGTTAAAATGCCAAAACGGCTTGTTCCCAAATGGCGAATTAACAGTGGAATGGCAAAAATCGCAACTATCAGAGGTACGGCTTGGCCGACCAGATTCCAGATTGTGCTGCGAATAAAAAAACTTCCCTTCCTATTAAGTTTTTCCGATTGGGATGATTTCATGAGATCAGTCGGTTGTATGCGTAATGCTTTTGTTATCCCGGAAAATAATTGCGGGCCATCCGGTTTTATATCGTTGATTCTATCAAAGCGGGTTCTTCCTCGGTCGTCCCCTCGGCCTCCTCTCCAGCTTCCTGAATAACCGCGCCTCAAGTTGTCTCACGAATTCCAGGGGCCGCACAGCTTGCCGGTCTTCATGTTCTTTCTCAGCGACTCGATCGCGGCCATGTCGTAAGGGCTTTGCAGATAAGCGGCCCAATCGCTGACGCGCGCCTTTAAAGGGCAGCCGTCCTGGCCGGTGATTCCCATGGTGAGGGCTTTGTTTATATAAAATCTTCTCTATCGCCAATATTTAGGTTATCGAGGAAAGTCGCATGGACGTCCTTTTGTTACAGCTTCGAGATGCCTTCCTTGATCGTGTACCGGATCAGGTCGGCTTGCTTGTGGATATTAAGTTTATGCATCAGGTTCCGCCGGTGGACCTGGACGGTGTTCAGGTAAAGATTGAGTTTTTGGGCGATCTCCTTGTTCG